>Ga0209382_10003412_pt1 | contig 22016 bp, 18 predicted proteins | sample SoiMetdeltSBSDD5_FD_187599 | JGI IMG/M metagenome (GOLD analysis project Ga0209382, IMG submission 187599) | Bulk soil microbial communities from a Populus tree surrounding site in Tennessee, USA - Soil MetaG P. deltoides SBSDD5 (SPAdes) (version 2) | ecosystem: Environmental > Terrestrial >...
GACCGAGCGGCCACGGCTCGAAGGGCAGGCTATCGTCGCGCGCTGATCGGCGGCGCGACCTGGATCGGTCTACGGCTCGTCCGCGTACTGGTCGCCGTAGCCGGTCATGCCGGCTACTCGGCCATTCTGTGACGTGAGTCACAGCTTGGGAAGGCTTTGAGTGCGACACTCGTGGGGCCGCACCCGCGGCATCGGCCCGGTCACGGCTGCCGGGAGCGTAGAAGTCCGAGCCGAGGATGTGCCAGCGTCGGTCAGAGATCGAAGCGAGGCGGAGATGGCAAAGGTCTACGTTTCGTCCACCTATAAGGATCTGATCGACCACCGCGAGGCGGTGTGCCGAATACTTCGACGTAACGCCCACCAGGTCACGAACATGGAAGACTACGTCGCGGTTGACGAGCGCCCGCTCACCGTATGTCTGGCCGACGTGGCACGGTGCGATCTCTATGTTGGCATCTTCGCCTGGCGTTATGGGTACATCCCTACTGAAGACAATCCAGATCAAAAGTCGATCACCGAGCTCGAGTTCCGTCACGCTGTCTCGATGGGTAAGGTCTGCCTGATATTTCTCCTGGATCCGAACGCGGAATGGAAATTCTCGCAGGTAGAAGAAGGGTCCGGACTGGACCGTCTTAAGAAGCTGCGCGGTGAGCTCGCTGAGAAGTCGACGCCTAGGCTCTTTAAGGAGATTGACGAGCTGGCCACCGAAGTCCTCACGGCGATCAACAGCTGGGAAATGCGATGCCGACAGGTGGCGAATGGACAAGATACCTGTACAGTCCGCCGGGGCTTGAGCGCGTTGGGCGAGCTGATGTGGACTCCCAGCGTGCAGGCTGCCGTGGCCAAATTCCGAAGCGAGTTCTCATCTACCTGCGAACAGATCGATGTGCTCGGGAACGACAAGGATCTGCACGATCAGCTCCACGACTTACAAAATCTTTGCTACAACCCGATCCTGGAAACCAGACGCTTGCCCGACCACGAAGTGCCCTGGGGTCAGATTGAACGGTATCGGCTGAAAATGCAGACGATCGTCGACTGCTTAGAACTGATCGCCGATCGACCGTCAGTGACGCCTATCGACGTGAACTGGCTACGCGACCTTGAAGAAGCTCAGGATTGCTTGGATCAGGCGATCGAGAAGACTGACTCCCCGCTGCTCAAAGAAGCGCTCTGGTTGATGAGGCCAGTCGTCACAGTTCAACCCGCACGGATCAATACGCGCCTGAGGTCGACGACGGGCCGTCTGGTTCCGCGTTTAGCACATCTCGTCGATGCCATGGCGCAGCTCCGTGAAGACCTGAATCAGACCGACTCGCCCCATCCTGACCTGGACCCAGAGGCCGTGCGCCAATTTCAGGCCGGTGTCGACTCGCTCGTCAGGTTGAAGGACCGTCTCGACGCGCAGGTCGGGGAGCACGACAGCTGGCAGGCCGTCGACGACACCCTTCGCATGATCGAGAACGAACTGGAGCAGGACGTCGATCAGCTTACCTGGTCCTTGCGGCGAAACTTACGTGCCACCGAGGCGCTGTACCGGGACCGGGACCGCACCGAGCGGTGGGCACGCTCTCTCAAGATGTACGCCGACAAGCTCGCCGAGGCCATCACAGCTGGCAATCCCGCCAGAATCCAGGATCTCTTCCTGGTGTACCGCGGCGAGGCCGCGGATCGCTTCTACGTCGTCGACAAGAAACTGAAGGACCTCTGCGATCAATTGCGGAACATCGACAAGCCGCTTGCCGGAGTGTTGAGGGAGATCAACGCATGAGCACGACCTTGATCCCCGGCGCGGCCGACGACGATGTGAGCCGATTTCCGTCGCTGGCGGCGCTTCGGGCTGCCCACGGTGAGCTGCTCAGACGCCACGACGAGACCCACGAGACGCCCGCGTTTCTCAGCGAGGTCGAGGCGTTCATCAGGCAGGGACGCGCCACCGGCACGCTCCTTGACGGGCACAATGATCGATGGGCCGCCCAGGGCATCCTGAACTACTGGGCCACCATCCTGTACCGCGTCGGTCGGGAGCCACCGGAAGGGTCGCTGGCGGAGTTCGACCTGCTGCTGGAACCGGATCTGCCCGATTCGCTCTGCCCGTATCTCGGGCTGGACGCCTTCGATGAAGGCAGACGCGGGTACTTCTTCGGCCGCCGGCGGCTCGTCGACGAGTGGGTGAGCCGGCTCGCGAACGGCCGCCTCCTGGCGATCGTCGGCCCATCCGGCAGCGGCAGGTCGTCGGTGGTCCTGGGCGGCCTGGTCCCGGCGCTGAAGGACGGCGGGGTACCGGGCAGCGGCGGCTGGCGCTACTACCCGCCGATGGTACCGGGTTCGGACCCACTCGCGAGCCTGGCTCGGCTGCTTCAGTCCCCTGACGGCGACGCCGACGATTGGGTCGACCGCCAAGTCGAGGCGTTCTTGGGCGATGCCGACCATCTGACGCGCCTGATCGGCGAGCACGGCGACGGGCCGGCGCTCCTGATCGTCGAGCAGTTCGAAGAGCTGTTCACCCTGTGTGCCGACGAACGGGCGCGCCGAGCCTTCGTCGACAATCTGGTCGGCCTGATTCAGGCGCCGGGCGCCAGACACATCGTCATTCTCACCATGTTGAGCGACGCCGAGCGTCTGGTGGAACGCCTCCAGACCTTCCACCAACACTTCGAACAGGCCGAGGTTCGTCTGACGCCACCGAGCGCCGGCGAGCTGCGCGAGGCGATCGAGCAGCCGGCCAAACTGGTCGGTCTGAGATTCGAGGACGGCATCGTCGACGAGCTTGTCCAGGATATCTGCGGTGAGGTCGCGGAGCTCCCGCTCTTGCAGTTCTCGCTGCTGAAGCTCTGGGAGCAGCGCGACCGAAATCGCGTGACCTGGGACGCCTACCGAAGGGTCGGCGGCGGGCGCATTGCCCTCGCCAGAAGTGCCGATGCCTTCTTCCAGGGGCTCGACGCCGAAGATCGGGACACGGCGAAGCGCGTGGTCTTGCGGATGTTTCGGCCGGCCGAAGGGTTGGAGGTCGCCAGCAACCGCGTCCAGCGCGAACTCCTCTACGCGGAAGGCGAAGCACGCGATCGGGTCGATCGCGTGCTTGCCGGACTCATCCAGGCTCGGCTGGTCCGCCAGACCGGCGGCAAGTCACCCGCCGACGTCCAGGTCGAGCTGGCCCATGAGGCGCTCATGAGAAGCTGGCCGACGCTGGCGGGCTGGCTGGACGATCAACGCGTTGCCATCATCACCCGCCGAAAGTTGGAAGTACGAGCCGGGGAGTGGGTGCAGCGAGGTCGCGGCCACGGCGGCCTCCTGGACGAAGGTCAGGTCTTCGAGGCCGAGCGTTGGTTGGCCACGCCGGAAGCGGAGTACGTGGGGTACGACGAAATCGTGCCGGCGTTCGTGCATGCGAGTCGAAGAGCCGTAAGGGAAGAGGAGGCAAGGCGGCGGAGCGCCGAGCGCACACGGCGCATCGGAATCGGCATTGCCCTAGCCTCGATCCTCGTCGCCATCGTGACCTGGTCACTGTATCGAGCCACCGTAGCCGACTATCGAGCCGCCGTGGCCGAAAGCGACAAGATGCTGATGGAGCAGAAAGCCGAGGCCGCCGCTACGGCGCACGCCCTGGAAACTGAAAAGGCAGCGGAATCCAGGCGCCAGGCTGACCTCGCCCGGTCTCGCCAGTTGGCCCAAGAAGCGGTCGCCGGAGCCCTTCGTCGATCCGATGACCGGCTGGACCTGGGCTTGTTGATGGCACTGGAGGCTGGTCGTCTTGCCGAGGTTGGCGAGGACCCTGGGAACCTCCTCGTCCGGGGAACCCTCCTGAACGGATTGGTGTCGCGATCCAACCTGAGCACCTTCCTGTACGGCCACACGGCCTCGATCGGGAGCCTGGCATTGAGTCCGGACGGCATGAGCCTGGCGACTGGCGACGTCAGCGGAATCATCGTCGTGCATGATGTGCCCTCAGGTCAAGCCATTGCGCGACCCCTGCTCGGTCGCCAGAACAGCGAGATACGGAGCCTGGCGTTCAGCCCGGATAGCACGACGCTAGCCTCGGCCGGCTCGGACGGGACGCTCTTGCTCTGGGAGGTCGCTTCTGGAACACAGATCGGCCCGCCACTCACCGGCCATAGCGGGAGCGTGCAGAGCGTCGTCTTCAGCCCTGACGGGAAGATGCTGGTCTCGGGTGGCTCAGATAAGACGATCCGCCTCTGGGACATTGTGTCTGGAACGCTCCAAGACCCCCTCCTCACGGGACATACGGGGGCCGTGCAGAGCCTGGCCTTCAGCCGGGATGGCACGCTGCTGGCCTCGGCGGGCTCGGACGGGACGCTCATCCTCTGGGATTTCGCATCCAGGAAGAGGCGCGGTGATCCGCTCACCGGTCATACCCTGAGCGTTCAGAGCGTGGCCTTCAGCCGGGATGGTACGCTGCTGGCCTCCGGCAGTGCTGACAGTACGATCCGCCTGTGGGATGTGGCTACCGGTAGTCCCCGCGGCGAGCCGCTCCAGGGCCACACGGCCGCCGTGCAGAGCGTCGCTTTCAGCCCGGATGGCAAGACCGTTGCCTCGGGCAGCGCTGACAAGACGATCCGCCTGTGGGATGTGGCGAGCCACAGGACTCGCGACGTTCCCTTTGTCGGCTACACCGAGCGCGTCCAGCGAGTCGCCTTCAATCGTGAAGGTACCAGGCTGATCTCGGCCCACGCCGACGGCGCGCTGATCCTGTGGAACATCAGCACCACGGCGCCGCCAACGGTGGGCCACCTCTTCTCGTTCTCTCCCCGGGTGCTGTCGAGCGTGGCAGTAGGTCCGGATGGCAAGACGTTCACAAACGGAAGCGTGGATGGAACGCTCACCTTGACCAACATCGGCTTCAACCCGCGCGTGAGCGAGGAAACCGGCCGGCTCTTCAATCAGCGTCTCCCTGGCCATAGCGCGAATGTCCAGAGCGTTGCATTCAGTCCGGATGGCAAGACGCTCGCATCTGGTAGCTGCGCCGTCAACGTCGACGACGAAACACTCTGTGACCATGGTGAGATCCGACTCTGGCAGACCGACTCCGGGCAGCCGCTGGGTCCGCCGCTTACCGGCCATGACGGGACGGTTTTGAGCCTCGCCTTTAGCCCGGATGGAAAGACGCTCGCCTCGGGCGGCTCGGACACGGCGATCATTCTGTGGGATGTCGACGGACGTCACCCGGACGGTGCTCCTCTGACCGGTCAGACGGCTGCCGTGCAGAGCCTCGTCTTCAGCCCGGATCACAAGACGCTCGCCTCGGGTGGCCTTGACGGGGCGATCGTCCTGTGGGACGTCCGTACCGGAAGCACGCTCGGCGTGCCGCTCACCGGCCATACCTCGAGCGTACAGAGCCTCGCCTTCAGCCCGGATGGCCTGACACTGGCGTCCGGCAGTCGGGACACGACGGTGATCCTGTGGGACGTCGTGGATCGCCAGCCTCGAGGACGCCCACTCGCTGACCACACGAGCGGCGTACTCAGCATGGCCTTCAGCCCCGACGGGACGATGCTCGCCTCGGGCAGTGACGACAGGACCGTCATCCTGCGTGACGTCGCCACCCGCCAACCGCTGAGCCGCCCGCTCGCCGATCACGCCTCTGCTGTCGTCGGCCTTGGGTTCAGCCCGGACGGCCGGACCTTGATGTCTGTCAGCAAAGACAGGAGCATCGTGTGGGACATGCGCTACGACGACTGGAAGGCGCGCGCCTGCGAGATCGTCGCGCGCAACTGGACTTCGGAGGAGTGGCCACAGTATCTCAGCAGGAAGCCCGATCCATTCATGTGTCCGCAAGGCTTGCTGAGGCAGGCGAACGCGCATGCGCTGGCGGGGAACGCGACGCAAGCTGAAGCCGACTTCACGAAGGCGGTCGAGCTGGCTACCCGGTCGGACGACGCCAGATTCAATAACTCGATCTGCTGGCTGGGAGCCATCAACCGTTTCGAGCGGGCTGTCCTACCGGCCTGTGAACGCGCGGTCGAACTGGCAACGGCGACATCGGCAGCCAATCTGGTCATGTACCGCGACAGCCGGGGTCTGGCACGCGCGCTGTTAGGGGACACGCCGGGCGCGATCGACGACTTCACTGCATTCGCGCAATGGTCGAAAGGAACCGCGTCATATGACGACCTGGGTCGAAATCGAGAAGCGTGGATCGTCAGGCTTCAGGCTGGCGACAATCCATTCGATCCGCCAACGCTCAGGGCACTTCGGCAGGAATAAGTCGCGGGCGCTGGAGGTCAGGAGCGGGAGAAGCCAAGCCCTTCGGCGTCCTCGGCGGAGGTGAAGCACCAGACGTCTGACCCCGCCCGGCGCCCGACCGCCGAGTACGATGCCTGCCACGGCAGATAGCAGCTCATGCTGTACCAGTCGCCCTTGATCTGGCCTGCACGGCAGGGAAAGCTGGCGGCAGTGGGCAAAACGCCACCCGCCGGGCACTCATTCGACGGCAATGGATTGGAGGCGCAGCGTTGCGCCCGGACGGGCCCAGCAAACGGAGGCGTCAACGAACAGAGCACGGCCAGGACTGCTAGGCAGCACTGATGCCTTCATGTCGCCCTCCTACCCACGGGCTGAGCGGCAGTGACGCCGCCGTGCAGGTTGCGAGCGTCAGCACATCTCCGATGGCACACCCATCAGACACCCTCCACTGTACCACCTCGGGCAACCGTGGACTGTCAGATAGGTCACAGTTTGGCACGAATGCTCAACACGATTGTACCGTTCGCACGCGAGGACCCTGGCTCACCGGCCGGAGCCAGTGCCCCGGCCGGTCCGACAGGATCTACGGCTCGTCCGCGTACTGGCGGATGCGCCGCTGCGGGAAGTGCTGGTAGGCGTGGGAAGGACCTCGCGTCCGCTCAGTCCGCCAGGGTCATGTCGGTGAAGAGGGTCACCTGGTCAGGATGCGGGGTCCACTTCAGCCTGGGCGAAGCCCCGTGGACATAGTCGAGGCCGAAGAGCGGGATGAACCAGTACTGGTCGTAGGCGTAGGCCCAGGCCGCCTGGTACGTCTTGTCGCGCTCCTCGCCGGTCTGTGCGCCAGCATCCTTCAGCATCTGGTCGAGCTTCGCGTCGCAGATCAGGGAGAAGCGGGCGCCGCACATGTACGACTGGTCGACGACGCGGGAGCTGTCGAGCACCGGGTTGCTCGGGCTGCGCAGGAGCAGGTCCGTCTGCTGCTGATCGGGCTTGACGGCTCGGAGCGCCTCGTTCCACTGCGCGATCTCCATGGCCCTGATGGAGACCTTCAGCCCGATCTGGTCGAGCGAGTTGGCCACGATCTCCGTGACCTCAGAGGCCTTCGGGAAGTAGTTCGGGCGAGTGACGATCTCGAGCTGCGTGCCGGTGGCACCGGCCTCCTGGATCAGCTTCTTCGCCACGTCAGGCTGATACGGATAGTCCTGCAAGCTGGCGTTGTAGCCGACCGAGCCCTTGCGAATGAGCTGGCCCTTCAACGGGACCGCGATGCCGCCCGGGTAGAGCGCGTCGATGATCCCCTTCGTGTCGATCGCGTACACGATCGCCTGCCGCACCCGAATGTCCTTCAGGATGGGGTGATTGGGATTGAGGCGGACGCTCGGCGACTCCATGGTCGGTTCGACGATCGCCTGTGGCATTTGCTGCCGCTGCTCAGCTGGGATCTGGTACCCGAGGTGCGCCTCGCCAGTCTGGACCATGCTGGCCCGGACGGCGGCCTCCTTCCGGCCAAGCATCTTGACCTCGGCGATCGTCGGCTTCTTCGCGCCCCAGTATTGCTCGTTGGCCCTGAGCAAGATGTGACTCCCCTGCTGCCATTCGACCAGGGTATACGGCCCGCTGCCGATGGCGGTCACGATACGCGCCTGGGGGGTGACGCTCTTGAGCCACCCGGGCGCCGGGATCGGGAAGCGCGTCATCCGGGCCGGCAGGATCGCGTCCGGCTGGGTGGTGAGGATGTCGACGGTCAGCTCGTCGATCTTCGTGGCGGACTTCAAGAAACCGTACTCGCCGAGGGACGTGCCCGGCTCGGCCGGGTTGACGATGTCCTCGACGGCGGCGACCACCGCGTCGGCGTTGAACGGCTCGCCGTTGTGGAAGGTGACACCCTGGCGCAGCTTGAAACGCCAGGTGTTCGGATCCGGTCTGGTCCAGCTCTCGGCCAGCTCGGGGACGATCTTCGGCTCGCCGGAGGACCAGTCGCGGAAGGTCAGGTGATCGTAGACGTTGTCCAGCACGAAGTAGCCGATGTTCGTGCTGGCGTTCTTCGTCACGATGGTATCTGGCTCGGACTCGAGGACGAGCACGAGCTGGCCCTTTGGCGCGGCACCTGCCGGCCTGGCAGCTTCGGCCGGCTTCGCGGGCGCAGCGGCGGCGGCCGGAGCGGTCGTGGCGGCCGGCTTCGCGGCCCCAGCCGGCTTTGCTGCCTCAGTTGGCTTCGCCGGAGCTGTGGTTGGTGCCACGGGGGCGGGCTGGCCGCAGGCGGTGAGCAGGCCACAGACGATCAGCACCGTGAAGCACAACCGAAGATGACGGATGAGCTGGCTCGGGATGCCGGGAACTCTGACCATCGACGTTCTCCATCGAACTGAATCGCTATCCACGTGCGGTGTTGCTCGGTTGCAAACGTTCTCTCAGATGCCTCAGGCGATAACTCGCGCCTCCCTCAGCTCGGCTACTCGGCCAGGCGTGTAGCCGAGGAGCTCGACCAACAGCTCCTCAGTGTGCTGCCCGACCGTCGGGGTCGAGCCGACGACCACCTCGCTGCGGCCGAAGTGCCAGTAATCGCCGGAGACCGCGATCGTGCCGGCGATCGGGTCCGGCACCTCGACCATCGTGCGCCGCTCCCAGGGATGCGGATCGGCCGCGGCCTGGGGGATGGTGTTGACTGGCGCCGCGGTGATGTCGTGCTTCGTGAAGTGATCGATCGCCTCCTGCATGGTCAGATCGGCCAGGACGGCCGTGACGGCCTCGGCAATGACCGGCCCGTGCTCCTGGCGGATCTTCCGCTCCGTGAAGCGCGGGTCGTCGAGCCACTCCGGCTTATCGAGCGCTCGACAGACGCGCGGCCACATGTGCTGGTCGCCCGCTGAGACGAGCACCCAGCCATCACGGCACGGATAGATGCCGCTCGGCGGTGCGCCGCCGCCGGCCCCCCGCGGCGGTAGCGCACCGCCGCCATGCTGGGCCGTGATCGGGATCTCGGTCAGGCTGTAGCCACTATCGGCCAGGCAGACGTCAATGGTCTGGCCCTTGCCGGAGATCGAGCGCTCGACGATCGCGGCGAGCGTCCCGATGGCGGCGTGCAGGGCGGTGGTGCGGTCGATGATCGGCACACCGGTCTGGATCGGCGGCATGCCCTCCTGGCCGGTCACCATCATGATCCCGGCCATCGCCTGCCCGATCGGGTCGTAGCCGATCCGATCGCTGTATGGGCCGAACTGGCCATACGCCGAGACATTGACCATGATGATCCGGGGGTTCAACGCCTCGAGAACCTCGTAGCCGAACCCCATCTTATCGATGGTGCCAGGACGGAAGTTCTGGAGGAAGACGTCGGAGACCTTCACCAGCTTGCGCAGGATCTCCCTGGCCTGCTCCTGCCGCAGGTCCATCGCGAGGCTCTTCTTGCCGCTGTTGTACTGGACAAAGTAGGCGCTCTGGCCGCGGGCCCACGGTCCGTGGGCCCGCGTCTCCTCGCCCTCGAGGCGCTCGATCTTGATGACTTCGGCGCCGAGGCGGGCCAGCACCTGGGCGCAGCGGGGCCCTGCCTGGTGACGTCCGAGGTCCAGCACGCGGATACCGTCGAGCGGTGGGGTCGAGCCGGCCATTTCAGTCCCTCCTTGTTCCATCCCTCCGTTGTTCCGCTCGTGCCCCATTGAAGCCCGGTTGATGGAGCGCTGCTCGCGAGCTCCCGGCTGGGGTGCATACCCCGGCCGGTCCGCCGGGATCTACGGCTCGTCCGCGTACTGGCGGATGCGCCGCTGGGGGAAGTGCTGGTAGGCGTGGGCGCGCAGGGCGTCCTCGTCCAGGTCGATGCCGAGGCCGGGCGTCGTCGGAAGCTGGACGTAGCCGTCCTTCTGGAGCAGCGGCGGCCGGGCGATCGCCTTGCCCAACCCTTCGAAGTTGACGAAATACTCCGTGATCAGGAAGTTCGGCATGGTCGCGGCGGCGTGGACCGTCGCAGCGAGCCCGATCATGGTGCTGTTGTAGTTGTGCGGCGACATGGCCACGAGGTGGGCCTCCGCCATCGCGGCGATCTCCTTCAACTCGAGGATGCCGCCGACGTTGCAGACGTCCGGATTGAGGATGTCGGCTGCGCGGCGCTCGAACACCTCGCGGAACTCGGTCTTGGTGTACAGCTCCTCGCCGGTCATGATTGGCAGGTTGATCTTGCTCCGGACCTCGGCCATCGCGTCGAGGTTGCGCGCTGAGACCGGCTCCTCGAACCAGTAGGGGCGGTACTCCTCGATCGCGTGGGCGACGCGGATCGCGTTGATCGGCGCCAATCGACGGTGGACCTCGACCATCAGATCGACGTCCGGGCCGACGGTCTCGCGCATGATCCTGACCCCCTCGATGGCGGCCTTCTCCTGGTCCTTGTCGATGTGGGCGCGCCACGGGTTCGGGAACGGGTCCCACTTCAGCGCCGTGAAGCCCTGCTCCAGGATCTCCAGCGCCCGCGCGGCGGTGGCGTGGGGGTCTCGGCCGCCGTCGCCCCAGCCGTTGGCGTAGACGCGGACCTTGTCGCGGCACGGCCCGCCGAGCAGGTTGTAGACGGGCTGGCCTGCCACCTTGCCGGCGATGTCCCAGAGCGCGTGCTCCAGGGCGCTGATCGCCGAGTAGCACTCCATCGAGCCGCGCTTGCCGAGGAAGTCGTTGTAGGCGACGTACGTGAAGTGCTTGATCGCCCAGGGATCTCGGCCGATCAGGTAGGTGCCAAGCTCGTGGACGGAGGTCTCGATCGAGCGGTCGCGGTCCTGCTGGGTGTACGCCTCGCCCCAGCCGTGGATGCCTTCGTCCGTGCTGACTTTGACAAAGAGCAGGTTCTTGCCGCGTCCCTGGGGATGGACCAGGAACGTCTCGACGCCGGTCACCTTCACCGTGAGCTACCTCCCCATCTCGTGCCGGCAGGGTACCACGCGAGGGGACAGGGGACAGGGGATGGGAGGCGGAGGTACGCGACTTGCGGGGCTTGGGTCCGGACGCGGCCCCTTCAGGCCGTAGCCGGACACCATCTGGGGAGCACGACGATGGAAGAGCAGTTCGAGGCGGGGATCTCGAGCGGAACCAGCACCGCGACGCGGGGCGCCTGCGACGAGTGCGGAACGGTCGACGTGCTCACGGCACGGGTCGACCCGGAGAGCCCGCTGAGCGACACGGTGCGGCTCTGCCCGACGTGCGCGCGTGGACCGGAGCCGTTCTGGCACGACGAGCGTTGACGTCCCGCCCGGGCGGGCTAGATCGCCAGGAGTGCAGAGGTCTGCGCGTGGGCCACTATGAGGGGTCGGCCACGGCTCGGGCGAGCGCATCGCCAGTGACGATCGGCGGGAGGTCACCGACCTCCAGGCGCTCGTTCTCGGCCGCCAGCACCAGGTCGTCGGGGGACCAGCCAGCCGCCAGGAGCTGACGGACGAGGGCGATCGCCTCGGCCTCACTCGGGTAGGTAGCGACGAGGCTACGGCTCGCAAGCTCCCAGACCTCGTACATGAAGCTCGATTCGGGCATGTCGGCGGCGCCCTTGCCCGCCAGCGAGGTGCCGGCGCCGGGATCGCCGCCGAGGGAGTAGTGGCCTGGGCCGGAGGTCGGCTCGGCGCGGGCGCCGGCCTCTGGCGGGATGTCGAGGGCGGCGATGTACGAGCCGAGCATCGGGAGCCGCTTCACGACCCGGCGCGCCTGCTCCTCGGAGCCGAACAGCGAGAGGCCCGTCCAGCGCTGGCGCACATCCGGATCGGAGACCGGGCAGGGGATCCCGAGATGGGCCTTCGACATGAAGTCATCTTGCGTCGGCCGTTCATCGCGGACGATGCGGTGGAGGCGGAGCGGCTGCCCATCGCTCATTGTCGCTTGTCTCCCTGGTCCCACCAGAGCCCCATGCGGGCGTTCGTGCCGCCGTCCACATACAGTACCTGGCCGGTGACGAAGTCGGCGGCGTCCGAGGCGAGAAACGCGGCAGCATGGCCGACGTCGGCAGGCGTGCCGACGCGGCCCCACGGCACCATGCTGTCGCCGAACTCGCGTGTGTACTCCGGGATGTCGTAGTAGCGAGGCACCTCGATGATGCCAGGGCCGATCGCGTTGACCCGGATGCGCTTCGGCGCAAGCTCGATGGCGAGCTCGCGGGTGAAGGCGATGATGGCGCCCTTGGTGCCGGCGTAAGCGGCGTGACGCGGGAACCCTCCGCCGCCGTGCACCGAGGTGATGTTGACGATCGAGCCGCCGCCCCGCGTCAGCATGCTCTTCGCGGCGTCCTGCGCGCAGAAGAAGTAGCCGCGCATGTTAAGGTCGAAGACCTCGTCGTAGACTTCCTGGGGCGTCTCCAGGAAGTCGAGGGCGCGGGTGACGCCGGCGTTGTTGACGAGGACGTCGAGCGCGCCGAGCGCCTCGATCGCCTCGCGGACGACCCGGCGGCACTGCTCGACCTCGCCGAGGCGGCCCTGGATCGCGACCGAGCGGCGGCCCATCGCCTCGATCTGGGCGACGGTCTCGCGGGCGCCCTGCTCGCTGCCCGCGTAGTGGACGGCGACGTCAGCGCCCTGGCGCGCCAGCTCCAGCGCGATCCCCTGCCCGATACCCATGCCGGCGCCGGTGACCAGCGCCAGCTTCCCCGCCAGCGCTTCTCTCGCCTCCACCATCATCCCCTCCCAGGTCGGCGCCGCTTCTGGTCCGTCATTTGGACACCGGATGGTGGGATGATAGCGTTGACGTATTCGAGCAGCTCCATGAGGCGATCTCGGGCGCGCTTCTGAAGCTCACGATCGCCGAGTGGCCCCTCGGCCAACCCGTAGTGAATCGAGATCAGCCGCTGGCGAATCTCGCGGAGCGCCTCATCAGGTCGAATTGTCTGCGCGTGCTCTGCTGCCATCACCCTGCTCCCGTCATCCCCTCCTGACTTGCTCGTGGCCCCGCCGACGCAGCGCTCAGGCGCCGGCGCGCCGATCCAGGATAGCCTGCCAATCTGGCCGGCGCGGCTGCACGCCGAGATCCTCGATCAAAAACCGCACGATGGAGCCCATGGTGACTGGACCCGTGGGCGGGTGAAGCTTGTGCAACTCCACGGACTCATGGACCCCGTGCGCATGCAGGTGAGGCCAGGTCACGCGTCCGCTTGCGTGCGGATGCCAGTGGAAGGCCACAATAGTTTGGCCAGCATGATCGACGATATTGTAGATCCAGCCAACCGTGGCAGCTTCCCACCACCCTCGCCGCTGAGCTGCTTCGAGGATCGCAAACTCGTGCGACAACATGAGACGGATCGGGTTCAGTCGGTCACGGCGACGCAGAACGACGGTGCCACGTTGAAAGGTGGCGCGGTTCAATCCTCCTGGTCCACTCGTGCGCGCGACAACGCCATCGTCCGTTATGAGCCGCAAAACCCCACGCATCGGCTCCAGCAGCTCGAGCGTCGCTTCGCGCGGCGTTCTACTCGGCAAGTGGACGCAGGCTTACGAGGAAGCTCAACTCGGGACGCCGCGGGTCGTCGATCACATCGCGCCATTCCCCAGCGTCCAGACGGCGCAGGAACTCTTCGCCGCTCATGCCCACAAGCTCGTGAGCCTGCGCATCGAAGAGAGCGTGCGCCTCATCGTCGTCAAGGAAGCGAATCCCGTCTTCACTTGATGGCTGTGGAACCGCCATGTCGCCTCCATCCGTGCTCGTGCGCGACGCCTCCCTTGGTGTACCACGCCGGACGGACGGAGCGCAGCCGAATGGGCTACGGCGCTACGAATGGACGCGGGCCCGTCACGCTCGCTGGGAACGTGCTCGCCCGGCGCGGCTGCCTGCCGTCAAACCCAGCCGATCGCGTTGAAGACTGGACGCGCGTACACCGCGTCTGGATGGTCGCCCCAGGCGACGAGCTCATCGGCGATCTGTTCGAGCTGCACGGAAGTCACCCAGCCCCGCCCGACGGCCTGTTGGCCGGTGGCGCCACGCACGCGGATCATGTGGTTCTGGGCGACACGCCTGGTGTCCTCAGCAGTGCCGGCCGGCGGTCCGTCCTCCTGGGCCATCTGGGCTGACGCGGCCGTCCGCTCGAAGCCGGCCTCACGGAGCAGGGTCCGCAGCTCGAGCGCGATCGGCGGACGGCCCGTGGTCGGGTCGGCCTCGCGAACACGCAATCCGTCCCACAGCTCCAGAAGCGGGTTGGTCGGGTAGCGGAAGGTGACCGGCGACGAGCCGTCGGCGACGCCGATCACGCCGCCGGGCTTGAGGACGCGCCGGATCTCTTTGAGGGCGTCGACCGGCCTATTCAGGTGCTGGAGCAGCGCGCAGGCCCACGCGGCGTCGAACGAGCCGTCTGGGAAGGGCAGACGGAAGATGTCGGCGACCTGGAATTCGACGTTGTTGAGGCTCCGCTCCCGAGCGAGCTGCTGGCCCTGGGCGAGCGCATCCGCTCGGATGTCGATGCCGACGACCTCGCCCGGCGCAACAGCCGCGGCCAGATCGACCGTGATCGAGCCCGGCCCGCAGCCGCAGTCGATCAGGCGCATCCCCGCCCGCAGGTGCGGCAGGAAGAACGTGGCCGCCTGCCCTGTCCGACGGCCGAAGACGGTACGGCTCCACTCTTCATCGACACGGTACGGCGTGGCCATTGCACCCTCCCCGGCGTATCGTAGTCGTCTGGTGCTGATGCGTGCATGAGAGGCACTGGGGCTCGCCGCGTTCGCGGGCAGCCCAGTACGCGCGCCAGCCGCCGTACGCCGAGATGTCCCGATGATGGCCCTCGGCGAGCTCGCGCGGGTAGAGGATGCCGTCCACGACCCGGCCATCGGAGAGCTTGACCGACCCTTTGTACAGGTTCGGCGGCTCGCCGGCTTCGACGCGGGCCCAGATCTCATCCGACATGCGGTACATCTCGCCGGGGACCGAGACGCCACCCTCCTCACCCTCGGCCAGCTCGAACATGCCCGGATGGCGGTCGCCAATCGAGTAGACGCGATAGCAGGGGGCCGTCTGAAACTCGCCGAGCAGCTCGGCGCCGGCCAGGTTGTGATGGAGCGCGAGGCCGCGCATCAGGGTGCCGTTCACGAACAGCTCGACGGTCACTGAGAGCTCTCCATTCGTAGGGGCAGAGATCAGGTGGCTTCGGCGGGGACGGCCCCCGCTTCGGGGGTCGGGGCATCAGCCTCGCCACGTGTGAGCACCCAGATGACCGCCCCGAGCACGAGGTAGCCAAGGGCCATCATCAGTGTCGAGCGGGTGATCTCCAGCTGGGTGCCGTGGATGAAGCCGATCGCCGAAAGGACGGCGCCGGCCACGCAGTAGATGACCGCCGAGCGGAAGTCGCGATCGATGACGAACGCGGCGATGGCGCCAAGCACCATGCCGGCCAGGATCGCGCCGCCGCCAAGCATCGCCATGCCGTCGTAGACGAGGCCGGCTTTGCCGAGCGCCTCGGCGCCGACCTTCGCGGCGGAGGTGCCGGCCGCGTTCAGGGCGCTGTCGACCAGGTTCTGGCCCCAGGCCGCCAGGTTCGGGACCAGCGCCAGGACGATCGCCGGAGCGTGGCGGATCGGGGTCGCCTCGAACGCCTGCGCCGTGATGACGACGCCGATGTAGAGCAGGATTGGCAGGACGGCGACGAGTGGGATCACTGCCAGCAGCAGCGCGACCAGCCCGAGGAAGCAGACCAGTCCGACGCCGATCCCCGTCGCCAATGAGTAGCCGATCCGGCCGCCGATCGCCTTCCAGCCCGGGTGACCGATGTAGACGGCCGGCGGGAACGGGCTGCCGAGGAATGCGCCGACGACTGCGCCGATACCGTCCGCCAGCAGGATGTTGCGCAGGTTGTAGCTGTCGCCGGCGGCCTCGGCGCTCTCGACGTTGTTCATCCCCTCGGTGAAGTTGTAGATGCCGAGCGGGATCGCCGTGACCAGCAGCGGCCCGATCCCGGACAGGCCGACGAGCACGTCAGCAGACGGGATCGGCAGGTGGAGCCCCAGGCTGCCGAACGCCTGACCGACGGCCGTCGGCTGCATCAGGCCGCTCAGGTTCAACATCGCCGCGATCCAGGCGATGGCGGTCCCGATGGCGACGGCAAGCAGGCCGCCAGGCAGGTTCCACGGCAGGCGGGCGCCGGCCATCCAGCTCACCATGATGATGCCGAGCGTGATGAACCCGATCCACGGCAGTTCCCAGGTCTGGAAGGCCGGCCGCATCGAGATGAAGGTGAGCGAGATGCCGGCGAGCGTGCCGAGCATGGCAGCCCGCGGGGTGTACTTACGAATGGTCGGGCCGATGAACGCCCCGAGCAGCACGATGACGCCAATCACGAACGACCAGGCCAGGCCGGCCTGCCAGGCGAGGCGCCAGCCGTCCGGGCCGGGGTTCGCCAGCTTGATCGGCAGCATGATCAGAAAGACGACGATGAACATGTGCGGGACGCTGGGGCCGTACGGCATCGCCGTGACGTCGCCGCGGCCCTCCTTCTTCGCAAGCTGCATCGCCAGGAAGGCGTAGTACAGGTTGCCGAGCGGCAGTGCGATGCCGAGGGCCGGCAGGATCCGGCCGTAGACGATGTCGCCCGGCATTTCGATGACGCCGAGCACCAGCCCGCTCAAGACGAGCACGTTCAGGACGACGTTCGTGAACAGGCCGAAGAACGCGTTCCAGTCTCCGCCGACCCACCAGCGGACTGGGGCGGCCTGTGGGGTAGCCGTGGCCATCTTTCCTCCGTGTGGTGTCAGGCGGGCGTCGCGATCGGTTCGGCCTCCAACGCCGCGAGTAGCGCGGACGATGGGGCCACCCAGCCGAAGATGCCGCCTTGTGCCTTGATCATCTCCAGCGCCACCCGCTGGAACTCTGGGAAGTACGAGGCCACGCAATCCGAGAGGACGAGGCACTCGTAGCCGCGATCGTTCGCCTCGCGGACGGTCGTGTGGACGCAGACCTCGGTGGTCACGCCGCAGACGACCAGGTGGGTGATCCCGCGCATCTTGAGGATCGCGTCCAGGTCCGTGGCGTAGAACGAGCCTTTGCCAGGTTTGTCCACGACCGGCTCGCCGGGGCGCGGCTGAAGGCTGTCCACGATATCGTGACCGTACTCGCCGCGCACCAGAATGCGGCCCATCGGCCCCGGGTCCCCGATGCCGTTGTCCAGGCGGCCACGCGCCTTCTTGGCCGGCGGGAGGTCAGTCAAGTCGGGGCGGTGACCCTCGCGGGTGTGGATCACAAGCATCCCGAGCTTACGCGCCGTCTCCAGGACGCGCTCGGTGGGAGGGATGGCGGCGCGTAGCAGCGAGACATCGTTTCCCAACGCCTCGCCGAAGCCACCAGGATCGACGAAATCGCGCTGCATGTCGATCACCAGCAGCGCGGTCGCCTTCAGATCGAACTCGAGCTCGTACGGCTCGGCCTGTACGGTCGGCATGGGCTCCCCCAGACAGGCAGGTTGACCGGACGCCCTCTCCCTCGCCCAGCCTCAGTATTCAGTGGTTCTGTCACACCGGCCGCCTCAGTCCGCGACCAGGCGGGTGCCGGTCCGGCCGGCCATCGCCTCCTCGAGGTGAGGTGGCGACGTGATGATGACCTCCTTTCCACCCCCTGCGAGCATCTGGAGTGCCGCCCGGATCTTCGGCCCCATGCTGCCCTCAGGAAACTCCCCGGCTTCCAGGTACTGCTGAGCTTCGGATACGGTCATCCGGTCGAGGAAGCGCTGGTCCGGCTGCCGATACCGGACCGCCACCTTCTCGACGCCGGTCGAGATGACGAAGGTCTGCACGCCGAGGCTGGCCGCCAGCAGCGACGAAGCGAAATCTTTGTCCACGACCGCCTCAACACCACGATAGACGCCCGGCTTGGTCTCGACGACGGGGATGCCGCCGCCGCCGCAGGCGACGACGACGTAGCCGGCCGCCAGTAACGCCTGGATCGCGCCAGCTTCGACGATTCGCTGTGGCCGGGGCGAGGCGACGACGCGCCGGTACCCTCGCCCGGCGTCCTCGACCATCGTCCAGCCTTCCTCGCGCTGAAGCCGCTCGGCTTCGGCCGCCGAGTAGGCCGGGCCGATCGGCTTGGTCGGACGCTGGAAGGCCGGATCATCTGGATCGACGACGGTCTGGGTCATGACGCAGACCACGCGATCGGCCAGCCCGACGCGGCCCAGCTCGTTCACCAGCGAGTTGGTGATGATGTAGCCGACGCCGCCAACCGAATCGGCGACCGCCATGTCCAGGGTCAGGCGCGGAACGGGCGCCTCCTCTGCGACCAGCTCCGAGCGCAGCAGGATAAACCCCACCTGGGGGCCGTTGCCGTGGGTCAGCACGACCCGCCAGCCGTCCGCGACCAGCGCCGCGATGTGGCGGGCCGTGTCGCGGGCATTCTCGAACTGCTCGGCGATCGTGCCGCGCTGGCCGTCCAGGATCAGGGCGTTGCCGCCGACGGCGATGACAGCGGTCCGGGCGAGGGGGACCTCACCCCCCGACCCCCTCTCCGGCGCGGAGAGGGGGAGCACGTTCATGCTCATGGCGACCTCCCATCGGCGTTCAGGCGGCGGCCGAGCTCGCGGAGGGCGTCGGCGAAGCAGGCGAGCGGTGCCCGGGCGATGCCGGCGCCGATCTGTCCGACCCCCGGCTCCTTGTGCGCGATGCCGGTGTTGATGACGGGGGCCGTACCGCTCTCGACGACGCGGCGAAGGTCGATCGCCGTCGGGGTGCCGACGAACCCGAGCGGCGGAAGCGCGAAGTCGGCGTCCTGCGCAAGCGTGATCCGCTGCATCTCGCGGGTGTAGCCGAGCGCGTCTTCACTGCTGCCGCCGACGAATCGGACGATCGCCGGCGCCGCCGCCATTGCGAAGCCGCCAATGCCGCGCGTCTCGGTGATGGCGCTGTCGCCGAGGTCAGGGTTGGCGTCGTCGGGGCCGTAGCCGGGGAAGTACAGCCCGTCCGGGACGGTCGCCGGGGCCGTGAACCAGGCATCGCCGGTGCCGCTGACGCGGATGCCGAACTCAACGCCGTTGCGGGCCATCGCCGTGACGACGGTACTGCCCTCGATGCCGTGCGCCGCGTCCATCGTCGATTTGCAGGCCGCCATCGAGAGGTTGAGGAAGAAGTGGTCGTTCTGGCTCAGGAAGTCGAGCGCCTGGATGGCGAGGTCGGCGGGGGCGGTGCGGACGATCGAGGAGGCCAGTCGGCGGGCGAACAGCGAGGTCGCGGCAGCGTTGCGGTTGTGGCACTCGTCGCCCATCTGGAGCGCCTGGGCGATCAGCGTGCGGAGATCGACCGGGCCGTGCAGCTCGAGGGCTGCGTTCAGCGTCGGCCCGAGGGTGCCCGCAAGCCAGCGCAGGCGCGTCAGCACCTCGTCGTCGTACGCCCCGAAGCGAAGCACCTTACCGAGCCCCTCGTTCATCGTGGCGAAGGCGCGGGTGCCGCCGGGCGCGTTGTCGGCGACGAGGACCGGCATGCTCGGCGAGAGGATGCCGGCCATCGGTCCGACCGCGCCGTGGTCGTGGCACGGCTCGAAGGACACAGCGCCCGATTCGGCGAGCGACGCGGCGGCCTCCGGCGTGCTGGCCCAGCCTTCGAACAGGATCGCGCCGACGATGGCGCCACGGACCGGACCGCACATCCGCTCCCAGTCGATCGGCGGGCCGGCGTGGAGGATGGTGCGCGGGCCGAGTCCGGGCACCACCTCCGACGCCGGCCGCACGCCGACGAGCATCGGCCGGGCGGACGTGATCCGCTCGACAGCCAATGCGTTCGCGGCACGGACCCGAGCCCCTGTCGGGTCGTCCGCGTCATCTTCGAGGCGCGCGAGCAGCAGACCGAGCTCGCGGTCGCCATCCGCCGGGGGGCGCCAGTCGAGCTGGACGACTGTGGCGCCGTGAGCGCGGGGCGCCAGGCCGAACTCGGCGACGCCGACGTTCACGATGCCGGCTTCGGGGCTGAGGAGCGCCATCAGGCCGGCCCTCCAGATGTGGCAGCAGCGACCGGAGCTTGTGACTGGTCGTCCGGGCATCCGGGCGCGCCGTTGACGACGCGGGCAGCCAGCCGGGCGGCCTGGGCGTTGCTCGGCGCGAGCAGGACGCCGGCTGTGCGTAGCGTTGCCTCCTGGACCTCGAGCCCCTGGGGATCGCCCTCGGTACCGCAGACCGATGCCACAAACGTCAGCGTGCGGCCGGCGTCGGCGGCGATCCGGGTGGCCCGCTCGATCGCCGGCGCGATAGCTCCGGCCGGATCGGGATGGCTGCCGTAGCCGAGCACGACGTCTAACAGGATCACGGCAGTCTTCGGGTCTTCGGCCGAGGCGACAACGTACTCGTTGCGGAGCCGGAAGTCGATCATCGGATGGGGCCGGCCGACGGTGTACTCGTCGTCGCCGAGGTCGATCACCGCGAAGCCGTCGCGCGGAAGCAGCGATCCGAGGATCAGGCCGGCCTCGGAGCAGAGCGTGCCGCCGCTGTAGAGGCCATGGACCCTGCGCTGGCCGGGGAGCAGGCCGGCATGGGCCGCCTCGACGGCGGCGCGGAGGCTATCGTCGATCGCCTCGGTCTCTGCACCGACCGGCACCAGCCGCCTGGCGACCTCCACGGCGAGCCGCGCGGCGTCTTCGAGGGTAGCGGCGGGGATCGCGCCGGCCGCGCGGACCTGCTCGGGATCTCCACCCAGGAAGTTGACGACGACCGGCTTGCGGGCGGCTCGGGCGGCGTCGAGGACGCGACGGGCGACCCGCTTCGCTGGAGGCTTCGAGATCAAGACGATGACGTTCGTGTCTGGATCGGCCGCGAGGCGTTCGATCCCAAGCAGCATCATCGACCCGCCAACGGCCTCTGACAGGTCGTGGCCGCCGACGCCGATCGCCTGCGAGACGCCCTCGCCGAGCCGGTCGATCAGGCAGGTGACCTGCTGCAGGCCGGTCCCCGATGCACCCGCCAGGCCGATCCGACCGCGCCGCACGGCGTTGGCGAAGCCGAGCGGCACCCCGTCAAGGATGGCAGTGCCGCAGTCCGGCCCCATCACCAGGAGTCCCTTCTGGCGCCCGAGCTGCTTCAACTCGATCTCGTCCTCGGCCGGGACGTTGTCGCTGAAGAGGAAGACGTGGAGGCCGCGCTTGAGCGCCTTGAGCGCCTCGGCGGTGGCGTAGGCACCAGGGGTGGAGATGATCGCCAGGCTGGCGGACGGCAGCTCGGCGACGGCTTCGGCGACGGTGCGGGCCGGCGGGCGGTCCGCGCCACTGCCTGTGGCCGCGGCGGCCGGCTGGCTCGCCAGGAGGCGCTCCGCGGCGACGACGGCAGCCTGGGCGGCGTCCTCGTCGGAGGCAGCGACGGCCACGACCAGGTCGTTCGGGCCGGCACTCTCGGCGTCGCCCTGGAGCAGCCCGGCAGCGGCCATGATCGCGCGGTTGGCCGGAGTGCCCATCAAGAGGGCGGCTCGAGTCACGCCGTCGAGCTGTTCGAGCTGCGCGGCGACGCGCATCAGCTCGACCGAGTCCCGGTACGTATCGCGTCTGACGAGCGCGCGATAGCTGCCCATGGGTGCAGCCCCAGTGCTGTATTGCCGAGCACTGGTCCCTAGAGTACAGCGCGGACCACGATTTGTCTTTGGCAGATTCTGCCGATACTTCCACGATCCACATGGAAGAATTCGACATCAGAGCGGGTGTCGGGACGACCGACTCGCTGAGCACGGGCCGTCAGGGGTCGCCTGTCCGCTCCGGAACGAATTCCAGGATGCCACGCCAACAGCGGGGCGAATGACTTCAGACAGGATTCACAGGATGAACAGGATGAGAAAGGAAATCCTGTTCATCCTGTCCAATTCGTCGTCCTTCGCTCAGGGCGTCCAGTCGAGCAGGTGGACTCCCGTCGGGGCGCCGCT
>Ga0209382_10003414_pt1 | contig 22016 bp, 21 predicted proteins | sample SoiMetdeltSBSDD5_FD_187599 | JGI IMG/M metagenome (GOLD analysis project Ga0209382, IMG submission 187599) | Bulk soil microbial communities from a Populus tree surrounding site in Tennessee, USA - Soil MetaG P. deltoides SBSDD5 (SPAdes) (version 2) | ecosystem: Environmental > Terrestrial >...
CCAGCTTCCTCACCATCGGCGCGCCCGATGCGAACGGAGCGCCGCTGAACTCGACGGGATCGATCCGGGTGAGCGCGATCGTCGGGGCGGCCGGCCCGCCCGACGATTCCGACATCGCGGTCACGATCGGCGTGACCGATGTGCGCTGCAAGGCAGGCGTGTCCACGTGCGGCGCGGCCAACGACCAGTCCGGGGCGGACTACACGGGCGAGCTGACTCCCAGCGCGGGCATCCGGTTGACGGATGCGTTCAACGCCGTGGCCGCCGGCGGCGGCACGGATCGCGCGACCGTGCAGGACTTCTCCCTCGGAGGCATTCAGGTCCCCTGCACGGGGACCGGCTCCACTGCGATCGGCTCCAGCTGCGCGTTGTCGACGACACTCGATGCCGTGTCCCCGGGCACGGTCCTCGACGGCCGGCGGGCGATGTGGCAGTTCGGGCAGGTCGAGCTGCTCGACGGCGGTCCGGACGGCGAGGCATCGACCACGCCGAACAGCCGCTTCCTCGTGCAGGGCGTGTTCGTGCCCTGACCGCCTTTCCGTGAGTCCTGTGGCACCGGACGTGACGCACCCCGATCCGGGTGGGTGCCAGACAGGGCGCTATGCGCTGGTTTCCACGCACACCCGGATTGGTTGCGAAGCCTCGCGCGTCGGACCAACGGGCGCGCCGCGCGCCTAGCGGGCGCGCCGCGCGCGCTTGGCCTTCAGCTGCACGATCTTGCTGGTGCGCGTGCCGGCTTTCGGCTTCACCGAGACCACCCGGCCCTTGCCGCGCAGGCGGTAACGGCAACCGGCGCGGCGCAGCTTCTTCCGCGCCTTCTTGATGTTCAACCCGCGCACGGCTGGGATCCGGCACTTCTTGCCGCCGGAGCTCGACTTGTTCAACCCGGCGGTGATCGACAGCCGAGGTCCCAGGGGCAGGGCGGCATAGGCTGCCGGCGACGAGGACGGCGAAGCGACCTCGATCCGGCCGATCTTGTTTCCCTGGAACTCCGTGAACCAGAGCGCTCCGTCGGGCCCCGGGACGATCCCGCCGGGCTCGCTGAACGATGTCGGGATCGTGAACTCGGAGACCGATCCGCTGGTGGTCATGCGGCCGATCTTGTCCGCGCCCGTCTCGGTGAACCAGAGCGCGCCGTCGGATCCGAACGTGATGCCCGACGGGCCGCTGCCGGTGGGCCCGAAATGCGTGATCGGGATCCCGACCGTGGAAATTCGCCCGATCTGGTTGGCGCCGAACTCGGTGAACCACATCGCGCCGGCGGACGCGGCGATCCCGGAGGGGTCGGTCCCGGGCGGCAGGTCGTACTCGGTGATGTTCCCCGCCGTGGTGATCGCGCCGATCTTGTTCGCCTCGGATTCGGTGAACCAGAGGCGCCCGTCCGGTCCCGGCGTGATGTCACCGGGCCGGAACCCGTTCGGGAGCGGGTACTCCGTGATGGCGCCGGCGGTCGTGATCCGGCCGATCTTGTTCGTCCCGTTCTCGGTGAACCACAGCGCGCCGTCCGGTCCCGCCGTGATGCCGTCCGGTCCGCTGCCGGGCGGAAGCTCGAACTCCGTGAAGGCGCCCGTGGTCGTCACCCTCCCGATCTTCGGCGGGTTCGCCCCGAACTCCGTGAACCACAGTGCGCCATCCGGCCCGGCGGTGATCTCGCTGGGAACGCTCGGGTTCGTCGGCACCGGGTACTCCGTGATCGCGCCGGACATGGTGATGCGACCGATCTTGTGGGCGTTCTCCTCGGTGAACCACACCGCGCCGTCGGGCCCGGCTGTGATCCCCGCGGGCTGGCTCACCGGCGTGGGGACCGGGAACTCCGTCACCGCCTGTGCCTGTGACGGCACGGCCGCGAGCGCGAGCAGCGCCCACAGCAACGCTCGATGCCTACCGGCCATATGCCTCCGTGCCCCCTCCATGGATCCACAGACTTCCTGCGCGACCCTAGCCAGTCGGGCAGGGCTACGTCAACCTTGGGCCCGGGCTCAGGTCCTGTCGGCGGGCGTCAGGCCGAGCCGGTCTCGCCGAAGAAGTAGTCCACGCCACTCGACCGCGGCGCCATCAGGTCATCCTGCTTACCGGGCGTCCAGACCCCGATCTTGTCGCTGTCCGGATACACCGTCACGGCGGGGTGCTTGACGGTCGAGAACATCAGCACGCGGACGGTCTGATCGGTCTCGTTGCGCACGCCGTGCGCACCCTCGGGGCCCGTCGGGAAGCACACCGCGTCCCACGGTTCCAGCCGCTCGCTGCCGTCGGGGTGGCGGACCGTCGGGTTGCCCTCGAGGACCAGCAGCCACTCTTCCTCCGCGTACTCGTAGTGGTAGGGGCAGATCGCCTGGCCGGGCGGCAGCTCGTACACGCTGGCGCCGAGCTGGGAGGCGCCGAGGGCCGGGCCGAAGCGCAGCATCCCCGCCCGGAAGCCGGGCGGATCGCCGGCGTCGTACTCGAACTCGGGGTTGGCGATGTTGACCCGTCGCACGCTGCGTGATTATTGCGCCAGGGCCCGGTCGAGGGCTGCGAACAGACGCTCCACGTCGGCATCGGTCACGTGCAGGTGCGGGCTGACTCGCATGGAGGGGCCGCGCATCGCCACGTGGACGTTGGCGTCGGCCAGCTCGTCGGCGATCGTCGTGCGCCGCTCGGGCGGCACGGAGAGCCCCAGCATGTGCGGTCCACGCCGGCCGGCGGGCAGCGGGTCGAGCCCGCGCTCGCGCGCCTGGTGCTCGATCCGGCCCGTCCACTCGGCCAGGGTCGCGGCGATGTTCCCGACTCCCCATTCGAGCAGCTGCTCGAGAGCCGCGATCGCCATCGGCACCAGTTCGAAGTTGGTGCGCTGCCCGACGTCGAAGCGCCGGGCCCCGGGCCGGTATTCGCCCGCGTAGGCCGTGAGGCCCGCAAAGTCCTCCGCACCGGCGCGGTTGATCCAGTTCTGCTCCAGCGGCCGCCCTGCACGGTGCTCCTGCGCGACGAACAGGTACGCGATGCTGAGCGGCCCGAGCAGCCACTTGTAGCCGGCTGCGACCAGGTAGTCGGGGCGCAGCCCGGAAGCGTCGAGCGGCATCGCCCCGAGTGACTGGCTGGCGTCGATCACGAACAGTGCGCCCACCTCGCGCGCCCGTTCGCCGACACGGGCGAGGTCGACGATCGCGCCGTCCGTCCAGTGGACGTTCGGGACCGACACGAGCCGCACGCGCTCGTCGAGCGCGGGGAGGAGCGCGTCGGTCCACGTCTGCGACGCGCCGGGCCGGACCGCCACGACCTCTGCATCGTGCCGGTCTGCCCACGCGCGCCAAGTGTGAACGCTCGAGGGGAAGTCGTCGGCGACCATCAGCACTCGGTCCCGTCCCGCTGAGTCGATGTTGCGCGCTGCGGTCGCCAGCCCGTAGCTCGTCGCCGGGACCAGCGCGACCCCGTCGGCGTCTGCGCCGAGGAGCCGCGCGCAAAGACCCCGCAGCCGCTCCGCGCCCTCGAACCAGTCAGCCGCCCCGATCGTCCACGGCTGGGCGCGGCGTGCCAGCGCCTGCTCGCCTGCCTCCCTGACCGGCGTGATCAGCGCGGCCAGGCTGGCCCAGTTCAGATAGGCGAGATCGTCCGGGATCCCGAACAGCGCGCGCTGGTTTGGAAGGGGCGGCGTCAGCTGACGAGCTTCGCGTCGACCGTGATCTCTTCCACGGCCGCGAGGGCGCGCGAAACGGGGCAGCCGGCCTTCGCCTCTTCGGCGTGGTCTGCGAAGTGCTGCTGGTCGATTCCGGGAACGCGTCCTTCCGTCTCCAGGTGGATGCGCTGGATCGTGGGGCCCGCGTCGGTCGGGCCCAGGTGGACCGTGGCCTTGGTGCGGACCGAGTCCGCCGGATGGCCGTGCTCCGCCATCACATTGGCGAGCGCCATCGAGAAGCAGGCCGCGTGCGCGGCCGCGATCAGCTCCTCCGGATTCGTGCCGTCGCCCTCCTCGAAGCGCGACGAGAACGAATAGGCGCCGGTGAAGACGCCGTCACCGACGGTCAGGTCGCCCTCGCCGCCCTGCAGGTCCCCGCGCCACTCGGCGCTGCCGTTGCGTGTGGCCATGTCGTCTCCCCTCGGTCGTGGTTTGGGTCAGTGTTACGGATCGGTGTCGTATGCCGCGACCATCCGCTTGGGGGCGCGGATGCGCCAAGCGTCCTCCAGGAGCTCGCCGAGCTGCCGGCGGCTCACCTTGTTCAGCCGCACGAGCACATAGGGATGGCCGTCGTAATGCGGAGTCGTGAAGAACACCTTCGGCTGGCCGCGCAGCAGCGCCTCCCGGTCGCCGAGGTCGAGCACCCGGACCACGAGCGCGTCCGGATCCGTGCGCAGCCGGCACATGAACTTCCCCTTCACCTTCAGGGAGGGAGTGCCGTAGGACGTCCCGGCCTCGACGCCCGGGAACCCTGTTCCGATCTCCACCACGTCATCCCACGTGGGCACGCACCTGAGTCTAGGACCGGCACGAAAGAGGGGCCCTTGCGGCCCCTTTTCGAATCTGATTCTCTGTCTTGTATCTAGTGGCGGTAACCCATTGTGTCCCCCGTGTGGTCGTTGATTACGACCACCAGACGGGGGAGGCACGGGTTTTCTTCCCTCGGGTGAAAAGAATCAGGTCGGTACGGCGACGAGCCGGATCGGGCCTACGGTGGTGCATGGGGGCCGCTATGCGACCCCGATCGACCGCGGTGGCGCCGAAAGGGTGCGTCAGGGGCGGCGCAGCAGGCGTTCGGCGGCCAGGCTCGTGCGGCCGACCGCGCTGCTCCAGGCACGTGCCGCCGTGGCCCGCGTGGGCGAACGATGGGCGGAGAGCACACGGCGCCCCGGTTCCCCGCGGCCCGTCAGCGCGGCCGCCTCGTCGTCGCGCGCCGACGCCTTGCCCGCTTCGACCCACGCAAAGCGGAACGCGAGCCCGGCCGCGAGGTACAGGATCCCGGCGCCGTGGCGGGCGGCCGGGCGGCGGCCCACGAGGCTGAGGGTCAGGCCCGCGGCCACCGCCGCCTTGGCGACCTTGAACAGCCGGCCCCCGCGGCCGCCGGAGAGCGGCGCGCCCGCGCGGCCGAGCCGGCGCTCGTTCACCGTGGAGAGCGCCAGCTCGGTGAGGATCGCCGCGGTTTCGAGCCTGCCCAGCGCGACACGTGTCGCCTCGTCGTGGCGGCCCGTCGCGGTCAAGACCAGCCGAGTCGTCGCTGCGCCGGTGGCCGTCGCCGTCGAGACGAAGACGGGGCCGAGGAACATGCGGCTGCGTGCCCACACCGGCACCGCCGTCGCGGCGAGCAGGACCCCGGTGTAGGAGCCGAGGTAGCCGCCCAGCACCGCGTTCACCGCGCCCAGCGCCGACGCCGTCCGCCGGTGGCCGAGCATGTCCGCGCCCACGGCCGCGCTGCCGGTCGAGCTGAACGCGGCCAGGCACCACGCGCCGAGGTTCATCGGCGAGCGCGGCTTGAACACGCGCAGCATGTTGAGGAAGCGTGCTGGGCGCCCGAGGTCGGAGACCAGCAGCGCCGGTGCCGGCAGCACTGCGGCGACGGCGACCTTACGTGCGATCGCGGCCGACCGGCCGTCGCCCGCCAGGTCGGCGGCCAGCGCGACGAAGGCGGACCCCGACGCCACGCCGCCGAGCCAGAAGTACAGCGGCACCTCCCAGGTCCACACCGGCGGCTTCAGGAACGGCCCGCGCAGGTCCGCGGCGGCCGGCTCATCGCGCATCCGCCGGTTCGCGGCGGCCACCTGCCCGGGCTGCGGCTCCACGCCGCCGTACCCGCTGCCGGCTCCGTACAGGAAGGACCGGCGCGCGTCCGCGAACGCTTCCTGCGCGGGCGCGACCTCGCCGCCCTCCGCGGCGCGCCGCCACGTTCCCGGCTCTCCGCGGGTGCCCGTCGCGGGCGTCATGTCGCGCGCGTCGCTCACGCCCTGCTCCTGGCACTTGCGAACGCCGCCACGGCGCCGGCCGCGGCCAGCAACCCCGCGCCCAGCGCGGCGATCGTCGCCGGGACGACGTTCTCCTGCACCGGCGACTCGGCCTGGGCCGGGAGGCCGAACCGCTCCGGCGGCTGGGTCAGCAGGAAGAACGCGCCCAGCCCGCCGGCCAGGTCGTCCGCGGGCTCGTCCCCGGCGCCGTACAGGTACGCCCGTTCCTCGCCGCGCGCGTGCAGGGTCGCGACCCGCCGCTCGGCGAGCGCGACCAGCTCGTCGTAGGGGCCGAACTGGATGGAGTCGGTCGGGCACGCCTTCGCGCACGCGGGCTCCAGACCGTCCTCGAGCCGGTCGTAGCAGAGAGTGCACTTGCCGGCCCGCCCGTCGATGTGATCGCGGTCGACCACTCCGAACGGGCACGCGGGGATGCAGTAGCCGCAGCCGTTGCAGACGTCGGGCTGGAGCACGACGGTCTCGTGCTCGGTGCGGATCAGCGCGCCCGTAGGGCAGGCGTCGAGGCACCCGGCGTTCGTGCAGTGCTTGCACACGTCGGACATGAAGATCCAGCTGTCCATGCCGGCCACCGCCTGCGCGACGTCCACCGGGCTCGCGGCGAGCGCCTCCGCCTCTTGCGCGCGGCGATCGGCCGCCGGCTCGACCAGCTCGACGAACCGGACGTGGCGCCACGTCGACGCCGACAACTCGCCGGTGTGGTCGTATGAGCCTCCAGCGCGCGACAGCGAGCCGTCGGCCGGCAGGTCGTTCCACTGCTTGCAGGCGACCTCGCACGCCTTGCAGCCGATGCACACGGTCGTGTCCGTGAAGAAGCCCATCCGGCGCGCGTCGACGCGGTGCACGGCGAGCTCGGTGGGGGCCGCGGTTGTGCTCATCGCGCGGCTTCCTGGGGGCTCTCCGCCTGCGGATCGTCCTCGTCCGCGGCGACGGGAGCGCGCGCGGCGGCGACGCCGCCGAGGCGCGCGGTCGACGGGCCCCGGCGGCGCCCGGCGCGCACCTGACAGGTGAACGCCTTCGACTCCTGGATGGAGACGTTCGGGTCGCCGGTGATCGCGGTCAGGTCGTTGGTCGAATCGCCGGAATGGGGCGGCGAGTACCCCCAGTGCCATGGAAGACCGACCTGATGCACGAGCCGCCCGTCGATCCGCAGCGGCCGCATGCGCTCGGTCACGTGGGCGCGGGCCTCGATCTCGGCGCGCTCCGTCTCGATCGTGAGCCAGCCGCCGTCCTCGATCCCGCGCGCACGCGCGAGCACCGGGTCGACCTCGGCGAACATCTCGGGTTGCAGCTCGCCCAGCCACGGGACCGCGCGGCTCATGCCGCCCGCGGTGTGCTGCTCGGTCAGCCGGAACGTGGTGGCCACCACCGGGTAGCGCGGATCCTCGACCGCGTGCAGCGGGTTCTCCGGGCGCCGCCAGCGGATCGCGGCGGGGTCGGCGTCCATCTCGGGGTAGAGGAGGTTGTGGACCGGCGACTCGACCGGCTCGTAGTGGGTCGGCAGCGGGCCGTCGAGCAGTCCGCTGGGCGCGAACAGCCACCCGCGACCGTCGGCCATCATGATGAACGGGTCGGCGCCGCCGATCGCGTCCATCGCCTTGGCGCCGGCCGGGGCGCGGTAGTCCGGCGGCTTGTCGGCCGGGAAGTCGGGCACGTCGTAGCCGGTCCAGCGGCCTTCCGCCGCGTCCCACCACACGTATTTCTTCCGTTCGCTCCATGGGCGCCCCGCCGGGTCTGCCGACGCGCGGTTGTAGAGAGTGCGGCGGTTGGCGGGCCACGCCCATCCCCAGTCGGGTGCGACATGGCCGCCCTCCTGTGCCGGGTCGCCGGGGTCGCGGCGCCGGGCCTGGTTGACGCCCCCGGCGAAGATGCCGCAGTAGATCCAGCAACCGCACGCCGTGGAGCCGTCGCTACGCAGGTCGGTGAACAGCGACAGCGGCCGCCCGCTCGCCACGTCGTAGCCGTTGATCTCCCGCATCACCGACTCGACGTCGGGCTCGCCGTGCGGCCCGTGCTCGCGGTAGTCCCAGCGCAGGTTCACGAGCGGCCAGTCGCGCGGGCTGGTCGAGCCCGCGTAATGAGCCCGCACGCGCTTGGCCAGGTGGTGCATGAACCACAGCTCGGAGCGCGCATCGCCCGGCGGGTCGAGCGCCTTGTCGCGGAACTGCACCAGCCGCTGGGTGTTCGTGAAGCACCCGTCCTTCTCGACGTGGGCCGCGGCGGGCATCAGGAACACCTCGGTGTCGATGTCCTCGGGCCGCAGCTCCCCGGAGCGCACCTCCGGGGAGTCGCGCCAGAACGTCGCCGTCTCGATCTCCGTCAGGTCCCGGACGACGAGCCACTTCAGCTTCGCCAGCGCGCGGCGATGGAGGCCGGCGTGCTGCGACCCGACTGCCGGGTTCTGGCCCATCACGAAGAAGCCGTCGACGCCGCCGTCCAGCATGCGCATGGCCGTCGAGAAATGCGAGTGGTTGCCGCTGATCCGCGGGAGCGCGGAGAAGCCGAAGCCGTTGTCGGCCGTCGCCGCGTCGCCGAACCAGGCTTTCAGGAGCGACACGATGTATGTGTCGAAGAACGACCACCAGCCGCGGTCCGCGCCTCCGGTCGCGACGTAGCCTTCGAGGTCGAGCTCCTCCTCGCCCGCGCGCGGCATGTGGAGGTAGCCGGGCAGCAGGTCGTACAGGGTGGGGATGTCGGTGGACCCCTGGATGGACGCGTGCCCGCGCAGGGCCATGATCCCCCCGCCCGGCCGGCCGATGTTGCCGAGCAGCAGCTGCAGGATCGCCGCGGTGCGGATCATCTGCGCGCCGTCGGCGTGCTGCGTCCAGCCGACTGCGTAGCAGAACGCGGTCGTGCGCTCGCGGCCGGAGTTCGCGACCAGCGCATCGGCGACTGCCCGGAAGTCCTCCTGCGAGATGCCGCAGATTCGCTCGACCGCCTCCGGCGTGTAGCGGCTGAAGTGGCGGCGCAGGATCTGGAACACGCAGCGGGGATGCTGCAGCGTGTCGTCGCGGGACACCTCGCCGACGAGCATCCCGGCGCCTGTCGTGTCCTCGAATGCCTGCGCGGAGTGCTCCCGGACGCCGGCCGCGGACGGCATCTCGCCGCCCTCGTAGGCCCAGGTGGAGCGGTCGTACATGCCGGTCTCCGGGTCGAAGCCCGAGAACACGCCGCCGAGGTCCTCGGCGTCACGGTAGTGCTCGTTGACGATCGTGGAGGCGTTCGTGTAGCTCACGACGTAGTCGTGGAAGTACGAGCCGGTCTCGAGCACGTGCCGGATCAGCCCGCCGAGGAAGGCGATGTCGGTGCCGGCGCGGATCGGCACGTGCCGGTCGGCGAGCTGGCTGGTCCGGGAGAAGCGCGGGTCGACGTGGATCACCTGCGCGCCCCGCTCCTTGGCCTTCATCACCCAGCGGAAGCCGACCGGGTGCGCCTCGGCCATCGAGGAGCCCTGGATCAGGATGCAGTCCGCGTGCTGCAGGTCCTGCTGGAACGTGGTGGCGCCGCCGCGCCCGAACGAGGTCCCCAGACCGGGGACCGTGGAGCTATGTCATATGCGGGCCTGGTTCTCGATCTGCACCGCGCCCATGGCCGTGAACAGCTTCTTGATCAGGTAGTTCTCCTCGTTGTCGAGCGTTGCGCCCCCGAGGTGCGCGAAGCCGAGCGTGCGGTCCACCCGCCAGCCGTGGCGCTCCGTGTCCTGCCAGCCGGCCTCGCGCGCGGCCACCACGCGCGCGGCGATCATGTCCATCGCCTGCTCGAGCTCCAGCTCCTCCCATTCTGTTCCGCCGGGCCGCCGGTAGCGCACCTTCGTCAGGCGCCCGGGCTGCTGCACGAGCTGGCGGGACGCGCTGCCCTTCGGGCACAGCGTGCCCTGGTTGATGGGGGAGCGCGGGTTGCCCTCGATGTCGACCAGCTCGCCGCCGCGCGTGTACACGAGTTGCCCGCAGCCGACCGCGCAGTAGGGACACACGGACTCGGTCACCCTCAGGCCCGCGATGCGCGCGCCGGCGCCGGCGGTCGTCTTCGACACCGCGCTCGGGCCCATGCCCCAGTCGAGCGCGCGGCCGAGCCCGGGGACGCGGCGCAGGCGCTCGAATGCCGCGGGGCGGTGGCTCAAGATCAGGTGGGGTAGGGGAGGGGAGCCATCCGTTTCCGGCAGCGTATTAGGCCGCGGCAGCGAACCATGTGGAATTACGTGCCCTATACGGGGGTAACTCGACGAAGTTCGGGAGCGGGCCCCGGACGCTGCCCTACCTACCCGGGTTTTTCGGTCCCGCGGAGCGCCTAGTCGATCAACCGCGCGGTCATCTGGCGCACGGCCAGGCGCCAGAGCGCGAGCGCGAGTGCGATCAGGGCGGCCAGGCGCAGCGGGTCCGTGGCCTCGAAGCCGAAGCTCGCGTGGCGCACCAGCTCGACGAGTTGGTAGAGCGGGTTGAAGTTCGCCAAGACCTGCAACGCCTCCGGCAGCTGATCGATCGGGAAGAACGTGCCGGCCACCAGGAACAGGGGAGTGACGAACAGGGTCGTGACGTAGCTGAACTGATCGATCTTGTTGACGGTCCCCGCCACCGCGATGCCAAAGGACGCGAAGGCGAGCGCGGTGACGAAACAGAACAGCGGCACGAGCAGCATTCCCGGCGCCGGGTCGAGCCCGAAGGCCATGGCGACGAGCAGCGGGAAGCAGCCGTAGAAGCCCGAGCGGATGCCGATCCAGAGCGCCTCTGCGGTAACCAGCTCCTCGACGTCGACCGGCGCCGCGAGGATCGCGTCGTAGGTGTTCTGGAAGCGGTGCTTGACGAAGGTCCCGAACATCGCCGGCAGGGCGCTCGAGAAGATCACGGCCGTCGCGACCATCCCCGTGCCGACGAACTCCACATAATCGAGTCCGTCCACGCGGTCGACGATCGTGGACCCGAGCCCGACGCCGAAGGCGAGCAGGTAGATGATCGGCTCCAGCACGCTCGAGAATGTGGTCGCCTTCCAGAACGTGCGGAAGTTCGCCACCTCGCGGCTCATCACGCCGGTGATCGCGGCCGGCTCCAGGCGCCGCATTCTCATTCGGCCTCCGCCCCGGTGAGCAGCACGAACACGTCTTCCAGCGAGGCGTGGCGGCGGATCGCATCGGGTGGCACGGCGCCGTCCGTTGCACGCTCCGCGCCCACGATCGCGATCGCGGGCCCGGCCGGGCGCACCCGTAGGCCCTGCGACTCCGCGATGGCCCGAACCTCGGCCAGCCGGTCCGGTGGCGCGTACACCTCGGCCGTCTCGCGACCCGCGTACTCCGCGATCAGGTCGGCGGGCCGGCCGCGGGCGATGATCGTCCCGTGCGCCATCAGGGCCACCTCGTCCGCCAGGCGCTCGGCCTCCTCTATGTAGTGAGTCGACATCAGGATCGTCTTCCCCTGCGAGCGCAGCCCGTCGATCAAGGACCACAGCTCGGTGCGGATCTGCGGATCGAGCCCGACGGTCGGCTCGTCGAGCAGCATCAGGTCGGGATCGTGTAGGAGGCCACGCGCCAGCAGCAGCCGGCGGCGCATCCCGCCCGAGAGCTTGTCGACGGCGTCCTTGCGGCGCGCCTGGAGGCGGGCCAGATCAAGGCCTCGCTCGACCGCGGCGCGGACGTCGGCCACGCGGTAGAGGCGCGCGTACACGGCCAGGTTGTCCTCGACCGTCACGTCGATGTCCAGATTGTCGAGCTGGGGGACGACTCCCATCTCGGCCCGCGCGCACTTGGCCTCGCGTGGCAGCTCGTACCCGAGCACGCGCAGCTCCCCGCTGTTCGCGATCGCCTGGCCGGTCAGCAGCCGCATGGTCGTCGACTTGCCGGCCCCGTTGGGCCCGAGGAGCCCCAGGCAGATCCCCGTCGGCACCTCCAGGTCCAGCCCGTCCACCGCGGTGATCGACCCGAACCGCTTCACCACGTCCTTCAGTTCGATCGCAGACATTCCGATTGAGGATACGAGACCCCGAAGGACCCTCTGTGATGATCACCACTAGGTTCGTAGCCATCTTCGCCGTTTCGCTCGTCGTCGGCCTGGCGACCGCATATGCCGGCACCCCGGGCCCCGACCGGATCTCCGCGAACAGTCGCGACAACGTCATCCACGGGGGGCGCTCGGCGGACACGATCTTCGGCGAAGGCGGCGACGACACGATCAACGGCGGGACCGGCCACGACCGCCTGTTCGGCAACGCCGGCAACGACAAGCTCGACGGCGACACCGGCGACGAGCTGGTGCACGGCGGCCCCGGCGACGATCTCGCCATCGGGGGCTTCGGCCGCGACGAGGTGAGAGGCGGTACCGGTCACGACCAGCTCTACGCAAACGAGGCGGGGGACCGCCTCCACGGCGACGAGGGCAACGACAAGCTGTACGGGGGATCGGGCACCGACACTCTCATGGGCGGGGCAGGTGACGACGACCTCTCCGGCGACTCCGGAAAGGACCGCCTCTTCGGCGGTCCCGGCGACGACGTGCTGCACTCCAACGATCGCGGGGCCGAGGGCCTGGCCGACTGCGGTCCGGGCATGGACGTGCTCTACATCGATCCGTACAACCGCCGGGGCGGGATCTCCGACAGCCACATCGACAAGCGTGACTGCGAACGAGTGATCGAGGCGCACCCGCCGCCCCGCGATCCGGACGAGGGCGTGACCCGCTTCAGCCGGCCCGGTCGGCGGACGCTCAACGGCACCCGGAAGAACGACAAGCTCCTCGGGATGGCCGGGAACGACACCATGAACGGCCATGACGGCGACGACGTCATCTGGGGAGACCGCCTTCCGAACACGAGCGGCGACGACACGATCGACGGCGGTCCCGGCGACGACCAGATCTGGGGGAACAGCGGCAACGACCGGATCGTCAGCGGACCGGGAACGGACCGGGTCGACTGCGGCCCGGGATACGACGTCGCGTTCGTCGATCCGGGCGATCGCGTCATGGATTGCGAAGAGCGGCACTGACGCGGGCATAGACTCCTCCACCGGCGGGTAACCGCCTCACATGCCGCGCTACGGCTACAGCCTGATGTGCGAGCTGTACGACCCGCTCGAGTTGCTGACGCAGGCCCGGCGCGCCGAAGCGGCGGGCTTCGACTTCCTCACGATCTCCGATCACTTCCATCCCTGGCTGTACTCGCACGAGCACAGCCCGTACGCGTGGAGCGTGCTGGGGGCGCTGGCGGTGCAGACGCAGCGGGTGGACCTCGTCTCGCTGGTCACGTGCCCGACCATCCGCTACCACCCGGCGATCGTGGCCCAGAAGGCTGCCACGGTGGCCGCGATGAGCCGCGGGCGGTTCCACCTCGGCCTGGGCGCCGGTGAGAATCTGAACGAGCACGTCGTGGGCCGGGGCTGGCCGCCGGCCCGCGTCCGGCACGAGATGCTGGAGGAGGCGATCGACGTGATGCAGGCGCTGTGGTCCGGCGGCTACCACTCACACGAGGGAAAGCACTACACGGTGCACGACGCGCGCGTATTCACCCTTCCCGAGGAGCCGCCGCCCGTGCACATCGCGGTCAGCGGCGCCAAGTCGATCGCGCTCGCGGCCCGGGCCGGAGGCGGCATGGTGGCGGTCCAGCCCGACGCGCGGCTGACGCAGGCGTTCGACCAGGCGGCCGGAGCGGGAAAGCCGAAGTACGGCCAGATCGCCGTGTCCGTCGACGACGACGACGCCGCCGCGCGGCGCATCGCGCACGAGCGCTTCCGCTTCTCGGCGCCCGGCTGGAAGGTGATGGCGGAGCTGCCCAACCCGATCAACTTCGAGGCAGCCACGACCCACGTGCGCGAGGAGGACGTGGCAAAGTCGATCACGTGCGGCCCGGACGCCGATCGCCACGCCGCCGCGATCAAGAAGTGGACGGATGCCGGCTTCGACCACGTCGCGGTCGTGCAGGTGGGCGAGCCGGAGCGCTTCTTCCAGATGTGGGAGGGCGAGCTGCGCCCGCGGCTGGACGGCTGACCTGAGCCGCCACGTGATCGAGGCGGTGATCTTCGATCTCGACGACCTGCTGATCGACTCCGAGCAGGTGTGGGACGACATCCGGCGCGAGTTCGTGGCGGAGCGGGGAGGGCGCTGGCGTGACAGCGCGCAGCGCGACATGATGGGCATGAGCTCGCACGAATGGTCGCGCTACGTGCACGAGGTGCTCGGGGTCGACATGCCGCCGGAGGACATCTCCCGGGAGGTCGCGGGCCGCGTCGGCGCCAGGTACAGGCATCGGGTCCCGCTGCTCCCCGGCGCCCGCGAGGCGGTGACGCGCCTCGCGACGCGCTGGCCGCTGGGGCTCGCGACGTCCTCCAACCGGGAGCTCATCGACCTCGTCCTGGAGGTCAGCGGCCTTGCCCCGAGCTTCCGTGTCTCCGTCTCCTCGGAGGAGGTGAGCCGCGGCAAGCCGGCGCCGGACGTCTACCTGGAGGCCGCCCGGCGGCTCGGCGCGCCGCCCGGCCGCTGCGCGGCGATCGAGGACTCCCACAACGGCATCCTGGCGGCCGTCGCCGCCGGCATGCGCGTGCTCGCGATCCCGAACCGCGCCTTCCCTCCCGGGGAGGAGGCGCTGGCCGCAGTCCACCGGACGCTCGAGTCGCTCGATGACCTCACGGTCGAGGCCGTAGGATCAAGCGGGTGAGCACGGCCACCGACGCCCGCGCCCTCGACACGCTCTGCGTCAACACGATCCGGACGCTTGCGATGGACGCGGTCCAGCGGGCGAACTCCGGGCACCCCGGCACGCCGATGGCGCTCGCGCCGGTCGCCTACGTCCTCTACACGCGCATCATGCGCCACAGCCCGCGCCACCCGGATTGGCCCGACCGCGACCGGTTCGTGCTGTCCGCGGGGCACGCGTCGATGCTGCTCTACTCGATGCTGTACCTGACCGGCTACGGGTTGACGCTCGACGATCTGCGCAACTTCCGCCAGCTCGGCAGCCCCACCGCAGGCCATCCCGAGTACGGCGACGCCCCGGGCATCGAGGCCACCACCGGGCCGCTCGGGCAGGGGATCTCGATCTGCGTCGGCCTGGCGCTCGCCGAGCGCATGCTCGCCGCCCGCTTCAACGACGAGCAGCACACGCTGGTCGACCACCGCACGTTCACGATCGCAAGCGACGGCGACCTGCAGGAGGGCGTCGCATCGGAGGCGTGCTCGCTCGCGGGGCACCTGGGGCTCGGGCGCCTGATCGCTTTCTACGACGACAACCACATTTCCATCGAGGGCGACACGAGCAAGGCGTTCTCCGAGGACGTCGCGGGCCGCTTCCGCGCCTACGGGTGGCACGTCCAGGACCTCGGCGAGCAGCTCGGGCTCGACGACCTCGAGGCGGCCACGCGTGCCGCGATCGAGGTCGAGGACAGGCCCTCGCTGATCATCGTGCGCACGCACATCGCGCAGGGCAGTCCCAACAAGCAGGACAGCGCGGATGCGCACGGGTCGCCGCTGGGCGAGGAGGAGGTGCGGCTCACGAAGCGCGCCTACGGATGGCCGGAGAACGAGCAGTTCGAAGTCCCCGACGAGGCGCTCGCACATTTCCGCGGGTGCGGGGAGCGCGGCGAGCAGCTGGTGCGCGAGTGGTCGGAGCGAGCTGCCGGGTATCGCGAGGCACACCCGGAACGCATGGCCGAGTTCGAGCGCATCGTCGCCCGCGCGCTGCCGCCGGGGTGGGACGCGGACGTGCCGCGGTTCGACGCCGGCCAGATGCTCGCCACCCGCAAGGCCTCGCAGACCGTGATCCAGTGGGCCGCGGGCCGGGTGCCCGAGCTGGTCGGAGGCTCCGCGGACCTCGCGCCCTCCACGCTCACGCTGATCGAGGGCGGGGGCAACGTCGCCGCGGGCGACTACTCCGGCCGCAACCTGCACTTCGGGATCCGCGAGCACGCGATGGGCGCGATCGTCAACGGCCTCACCCTGCACTACCTGCGCGCCTTCGGCGCGACGTTCCTCGTGTTCTCGGACTACATGAAGGGCGCGGTCCGGCTCGCCGCCCTGATGCGCATCCCGTCGATCTTCGTGTACACGCACGACTCGATCGGGCTGGGCGAGGACGGCCCCACGCACCAGCCGATCGAGCACCTCGCGATGCTGCGCGCGGTGCCGAACCTGAACGTCGTGCGTCCGGCCGGGGCAAACGAGACCGCACTGGCGTGGCGGTTCGCGATCGAGCAGTCGGAGGCGCCCACGGCTTTCGCGCTCAGCCGCCAGGGGCTGCCCACGTGGGACCCGGCTGGCGTGCCCCCCGACGCGATCCACCGCGGCGCCTACGTGCTCCGCGAGTCCGGCAAGGGCGCGCCGCCCGACGTGATCCTGATCGCCACCGGTTCCGAGGTGCACGTCTGCAACGGCGCCGTCGACCTGCTCGAGGCAGAGGGCATTGGCACCCGGCTGGTCAGCGCGCCGTGCCTCGACCGGTTCGCGGCGCAGGACGACGCCTACCGCGACGCCGTACTGGCGCCCGAATGCCGCGCGCGCCTGGCGGTCGAGGCGGCATCCCCGCTGGGATGGCATCGCTGGGTGGGCGACGAGGGCGACGTGCTCGGGATGGAGGGCTTCGGCGCCTCCGCTCCCCAGCCCGCGCTGTACGAGCATTTCGGCTTCACGCCGGAGAACGTCGCGGCCCGCGCGCGGGCGATGCTCCAGCGACACGCGTCGGTGGGCGGCTGATGCAGATCGGGTTCGTCGGCCTGGGGCGCATGGGCGGGAACATGGTGCACCGGATCCTGCGGGACTCGGGCCACGCGGTGGTCGCCTGGGACCCGGCCGCCGCGGCGGTCGAGCAGGCCGCGGGGCACGGCGCGTCGGGCGCCGGCTCCCTGGCGGACCTGGTGGCCCGGCTCGACGCCCCGCGACACGTGTGGATGATGGTCCCCGCCGGCAACCCGACGGAGCAGACGTTCACGGCGCTGCTCGACGCGCTCGAGCCCGGCGACCTGATCGTCGATGGGGGCAACTCGCGGTGGACCGAGTCGCGAGCCCGCGGGGAACGTGCACGCGCGCACGAGCTGGAGTTCGTCGACGTGGGTACGAGCGGCGGAGTCTGGGGCCTGGAGGTCGGCTACTGCATGATGGTGGGCGGCGCCGAGGCGGCGGTGGGGCGGATCGCGCCGGTCCTCGACGTGCTCGCGCCCCCCGACGGATGGGCGCGCATGGGCCCGAGCGGCGCGGGGCACTACGTGAAGATGGTGCACAACGGCATCGAGTACGGGCTGATGCAGGCCTATGCCGAGGGGTTCGAGCTGATGCACGCCTCGGAGTTCGACCTCGACCTGGCCACGATCGCGCACCTGTGGAACCAGGGATCCGTCGTGCGCTCGTGGCTGTGCGAGCTGGCCGCCCGCGCGTTCGACGAGGAGGGCAACGACCTCGCCGGGTTGCGCGGCTACGTGGAGGACTCGGGCGAGGGCCGCTGGACCGTGTTCGACGCGATCGACAAGGACGTGCCGGCGCCGGTGATCACGCTCGCGCTGATGGCGCGCTTCTCGTCGCGCCAGGACGAGTCGTACGCCGCCAAGGTGCTGGCTGCGCTGCGCAACCAGTTCGGCGGCCACGCGGTCAAGAAGGCCGACTAGGAGGGGTTTGCGATGGCGACCGTCGAGCAGCAGCGACGCGCCGTCGAGCAGGAGAACCCGCTCGTGGAGGGACTCGAGCGGCTGCCCGTGCATCCCACGACCCTCGTGATCTTCGGCGTCACCGGCGATCTTGCGCTGCGCAAGCTCTTCCCGGCGATCTACAACCTCGCGCACGAAGGCTCGCTGCCGGAGCGCTTCAACCTGATCGGGTTCTCGCGCCGCCCGTTGAGCGACGACGACTTCCGCGCACAGCTGGAGGATTCGATCGCGCGCTTCTCGCGCCGCCCGCCCGACCCGGACGTGCTCGACGCGCTGCTGCGCAACGTCCGCTACGTGCCCGGCTCGTTCGACGACGCGGACGCCTACGCGCGCCTGTGCGAGGCGGCCGACGCGTTCGACGACGAGGCCGGCGTGCAGTTCAACCGGGTCTTCTACCTCTCCACCGCACCCGAGTTCTTCCCGGTGATCGTGGCCGCGCTCGGCGCAGCGAAGCTGCACCGCAAGAAGGACGCCGACGTGCGCATCGTGATCGAGAAGCCGTTCGGCTACGACCTCGAGTCGGCCCGCCGGCTGAACTCGCAGGTCCTCCGGGTGTTCAGGGAGCGCCAGGTCTTCCGGATCGACCACTACCTCGGCAAGGAGACGGTGCAGAACATGCTGGCATTCAGGTTCGCCAACGCGATGTTCGAGCCGGTCTGGAACCGCAACTACATCGACTACGTGCAGATCACCGCGGCCGAGGACATCGGCATCGGCACGCGCGCGGGGTACTACGACTCCTCCGGCGCGCTGCGCGACCTGGTCCAGAACCACATGCTCCAGCTGCTGACCCTGCTCTGCATGGAGCCGCCGTCGTCCTTCTCCGCCGACATGCTGCGGGACGAGAAGGTGAAGGTGGCGCAGGCGGTCCGGGCCCCGGCTCCGGACGAGGTCCCCGACATGGCGGTGCGCGCGCAGTACGGGCCGGGCGTGTCCGGCGGCGCCGCGGTCCCGGGGTATCTGGAGGAGGAAGGCGTCCCGGACACCTCCGCGACCGAGACATACGCCGCGCTGCGGCTGGAGGTGTCGAACTGGCGCTGGTCGGGAGTGCCGTTCTACCTGCGCACCGGGAAGCGGCTGCCGCGGCGCGTGACTGAGATCGCCGTCACGTTGAAGCCGGTCCCGCACCTGGCGTTCCAGCAATCGGGCGCGGTCGGCGTGCAGCCCAACGAGCTGGTGCTCACGGTGCAGCCCGACGAGGGTGTCTCGCTGTCGCTGGGCGCCAAGATCCCCGGGCCGCGCATGCGGATCCGCCCGGTGAACATGGAGTTCCGCTACGGCACGAGCTTCCTGTCGGAGTCGCCGGAGGCCTACGAGCGCCTGATCCTGGATGCGATGCGCGGCGACGCCAGCCTGTTCACGCGCGAGGACGAGGTGCAGGCGTCATGGGAGATCTGCGACCCGATCCTGAAGGCCTGGGCGGCCACGCCGGGACCGCTGCCGCAGTACGCAGCCGGATCTGCCGGCCCGGCCGAGGCCGACGTGCTGCTCGACGGTCCCGCGCGGTGGCGGCCGATCTGATGGACGGCGCCTGGAGCGCCGAGCGGACCTCGCCGGCCGAGATCGAGGCCGGGCTGCGTGAGCTGCTGCAAGAGAGCCACGCCGGCGGCCGGGCGCGCGCGTCGGCGCGCGTTCTGAACCTCGTCGCGGTGGTCGACGGCGAGCGGCGCGGAGAGATCGACGACCGGCTTTCGCGAGTGGGCCGCTACCACCCGTCGCGCACGATCGTCTGCGCGGTCGAGCCGGAGCGCACGACGCTCGACGCCCGGGCCAGGATCGTGCGCCCGGACGGCAACCTCGCGCGCAGCCACGAGCACATCACGATCGCGATGGGGGACGGCCACCTGGCGCACCTCGACACGATCGTCGACCCGATACTGATCAGCGGGCTGACGACCGTCGTGTGGTCCCCGCACGGCCATCCCGAGGCGGTCGACGCTCTGTTGCGCGTCGCCAACGTCGTGCTCCTCGATTCGGCCGTCGAGCCCGCGCTCGCATCGGCGCTCGCCCGCGTGGGCGAGCTCGCCCGGCGCGCGTACATCGTCGACCTGGCGTGGCTGCGCAGCACCCCGTGGCGCGAGCGGGTCGCGTTCACCTTCGACCCGGCCGCGTGGCGCGGCGAGCTCACGGAGATCAGCGCGGTCACGGTCCGCCACCGGGCGGACTCCGCGGTCGCGGCGCTGCTGCTGGTGGGATGGCTGTCGTCGCGCCTGGGATGGGTGCCCGCGCCGCTCGTCCCGGACGGTCACGGGTGCCTGCGCGGGCGCGCCCACAGCGGCCGGCGCAGCGTGGACGTCACGCTCGCCGCGGACGACTCGCTCGACGTCCCGGGCCTCGCCGGGCTGGCGCTCGAAACGCGCTCGGGCCTCACGCTGTCGCTGGACCGCGCCCCCGGCGGGCTGGCCGCGACGCGGGCGAAGCTGGGCGGCGAGCGGTCGGCATGGACCGTGCTGGGAGCGTCGCGGGGGGAGAGCGGCATCCTGGGCGAGGGAGTGCGCCAGGCCCTGCTGCGCGATCTGACCTACCGGCCGGCCGTCGCTGCGGCCCAGCTGATGCTGCCGTGATGGAGCGGCTGGTGCGCGACGATCCTGCTGCCGTTGGGGCCGAGCGCATCGCCGCGGTCGCCGTTGCGGGCGGGCACATCGCGCTCGCCGGCGGCTCCACGCCGCGGCGCGCCTACGACGCAGCGGCCGCGATGGACGTCGACTGGTCCCGGTGCACGCTGTGGTTCTCGGACGAGCGCTGCGTGCCGCCGGACGACGAGCGCTCGAATTACGCGATGGCGCGGGCGGCGCTCCTGGACCGGCTGCCCGGACGCGCACCGCAGGTGCGCCGCATCCCGGGCGAGCTCGGACCGCACGCGGCGGCGGAGGCGTACGAGCGGCTCCTGGGCGACGAGGTCCCGCGGTTCGACCTGATGCTGCTCGGCCTGGGACCCGATGCCCACTGCGCGTCGCTGTTCCCGCACCACCCGGCGCTCGAGGAGCTGCGCCGCCGGGCGCTCGGCGTGGAGCAACCGGGGATGGAGCCGCTGGTGCCGCGCGTCACGCTCACGCTGCCGGCGATCAACGCGGCGCGGCAGGTCCTGTTCCTCGTCGCGGGCGCCGACAAGGCGGGTGCGGTGGCGCGCGCGTTCGCCGGCAGCCCAGATCCGGCTGCGCCGGCCAGCCTCGTCGCGCCCGTCGACGGGTCGCTGACCGTCCTGCTGGACGCCGCGGCCGCGGCGCGGCTGCCGGCGGAGGCCCCGCGATGAGGATCGCGTGCGGCTTCGACCACGCCGGCTTCCCGCTCAAGGACGTCGTGCTGGAGACGCTGCGCGGCGGGGGCCACGACGTGCTCGACCTCGGCACCGACTCGTCCCAGCCGGTCGACTATCCCGACGTCGCCGTGGACGTCGGCGAGGCCGTGCGCGGCGGCCGGGCCGAGCGCGGCGTGCTCGTGTGCGGCTCCGGTGCGGGAGTCGCGGTGGCGGCGAACAAGATGGTCGGAATCCGCGCGGCCACCGTGACCGATACGTACACCGCGCATCAGGCGGTCGAGCACGACGACGTGAACGTCCTCTGCCTGGGCGCGAGGGTGGTCGGCCCGGCCCTGGCGGCAGACATCCTGCGGGCCTACGCGAGCGCCGAGTTCAGCGGTGAGGAACGGCACCGGCGGCGCGTCGACAAGGTGAACGCGATCGAACGAAAGGAGACCGAGTGCGCGTGATCGAGTGCAACGTCTGCGGCGAGGCGCTCTCGGCTGCGAACGACGACGAGCTGGTGGTCGCAACCCGGCGTCATCTGGCCGAGCGTCACCCCGGCGAACAGCAGGACGAAGCCCACGTGCGCGGGCTGGTCGGCGAGCAGGCGTACGACGCGAGCGACAGCTGAGCGGCCGCGGGCCGGGGCGTATCCTGGCTCCGATGCAGGCGAAGCTCTACGTGATCCTCGGCTCGCACGCTTGTCGCACGGGAATCCTGATGCTGGACCACAAGCGCATCGACCACGAGCTGGTCGAGCTGCCGACGGGCCTGCATCCCCTCTTGCTGCGACTGCACGGCTTTGCCGGCAATCCGGCGCCGTTTCGGCGGCTCGACGACCAGCCCCACCGCATGCTGGGGACGCTCGACCGGATGGGAACCGTGCCGGCCCTGCTGCTGGACGGCCGGCGGGTCAAGACCAACCACGCGATCGCGCGCTTCCTGGATCAGGTCCGGCCGGACCCACCGCTCTTTCCCTTGGACCCGGAGCGCAGGCGGGAGGTCGAAGCAGCGGAGCGCTGGGGCGACGAGGTCTTCCAGATGGCAGCGCGCCGGCTGACCCTGACCTCCCTGCTCCACGGCCCGGACGCGCTCGTCGACCGCGGCGGGAGCGGACGGCTGGGCCCGCTGCTGTTGCGCAATCAGACCTTGAGGCGGGTGGGGGCGGCGTTCATCGCGCGCTTCGTCTTTCGCGCCGACGCGCGCGCGGAGTCGGAGCTGCTGGGAGCGCTGCCCGCCACG
>Ga0209382_10003415_pt1 | contig 22014 bp, 24 predicted proteins | sample SoiMetdeltSBSDD5_FD_187599 | JGI IMG/M metagenome (GOLD analysis project Ga0209382, IMG submission 187599) | Bulk soil microbial communities from a Populus tree surrounding site in Tennessee, USA - Soil MetaG P. deltoides SBSDD5 (SPAdes) (version 2) | ecosystem: Environmental > Terrestrial >...
GTCTGAGTAGTGTATAACACATTAGTATTGTTATTTCCGGATATTTTTAATCTGAATGTTTCTATGATTTCAATTTGACCGTCCTCAGTATTTGTTTTAAACTCCAGCTCTTGATTTATTTTATCAATTGATATTTTTCTTGTGATTCCAATGAAGAACTCAGGAAAAAGCTGTTCTAAACGAGGATCCTTAAGAGCACGGTAGACTAGGCTAGGAGGGACACGCAAGCTAATACTTTTTGAGATTAGATCCATACTGCTTAGTATAGGTAATGTATTTTCATTGAATAAACTTTATTATTGCCAAACAGATATCCGATCTGCATTTCATTAGTATTACCTAAAGGTTCCAACTTATCTATTATTAATGAGACCTTCAATTACTTTAACGTCTCTTCTAATAACCAATCATGCATGTAGTAACGATAATAATTGCTAAAAAATACTACACAATATTTAGTGAACTGTGATTACTTTCTTTAAGTCTTATATTCAATGAAATAAGTGGATTATTATATGTCGAAAATGTCCATAACACAAATCAGAAGATTCCTCAATAAAGACACTTTCACAGGAAAGCTTGCTACAGTTAAGAAGGATGGAAGGTCTCATGTTGTTCCTATATGGTTTGTATTAGAGTATCGAAATAATGAAGATAACCTAGGAAATATATATTTTACAACTTTTATTGGATCGGTTAAAGCAGAAAATATTCAACGAGATAATAGAATAAGCATTTGTATTGATGACCAGACACCACCTTTTACGTTTGTAACTATTCATGGCACGGCAAAGCTTCATCGATATAGGCAAAAGGAGGTTTTGAAATGGGCCACCAGAATTGCGAAACGATACGTGGGTAAGAAAGATTCAAAGGCATATGGTGAAAGGAATAGTGGAGAGGGAGCGGTACTTGTGCAAATAAAACCTACTAAAATAATTGCAGAAAAAGATATTGCTGCTTGGGAATAAGAATACCGGTCTCTTGCCTTGGATATTTCCCTTATTAACAAGTTTTTAAGTTGCTTTTGACCAGATCAAATGACGGTCAGAATGAGTAATCTCAAGACGGCATTGGTAACAGGAGGTGGACGAGGTATAGGTAAAGAAACTGCCATCTTGTTGTCCAAGAAGGGTTTGGATGTGATTATTTGTTCTAGAAGTCAAAAAGAGATAGATACTGCTGTAAAGGAAATTAAATCGTTTGGGAATGGTCAGATCATTGGAAGAAAATGTGATGTAAGCATCTCTTCCCAAGTAAATACCCTTGTAAATAATGCATTGGAGATTTGCGGACGAATTGATGTATTGATAAACAATGCTGGTATTACGTATGTCAAAAAAGTAATTGATACTACTGAAGAGCAATGGGATCACACATTAGACGTTAACTTGAAAGGAGCTTTTCTATTCTGCAAGGCAATTACTCCAAACATGATTGAAAACAACTGTGGAGTTATTATTAATGTAAGTTCAGATGCAGGCAAAGTTGGCTTTGAGGAAATATCAGCATATTGTGCGAGTAAATTTGGTATGATTGGCTTAACAGAAAGTTTAGCCCGGGAAGTTGCCAATTACAATATTAGGGTAATGACAATATGTCCGGGAGAAGTGGCAACAAAAATGGTGGAAGATGTCGACGCGCGATATTATGAATTGAATAAGCACAAAATGCTTCATCCTAGGACGGTCGCAGAAAAAATTGCAGACATGATCTTTAACGATAATGAATATCGAAATGGCATTGCTGTGGACCTTCCTAGTTGAAGAACCATTTCAAAATCTTGAATAATCGATCATCCAGTTAGGATCTTGCGTATGATGAGAGTTCTTGAGATTGCTGCTTTAAGATGGTTTGGATAGGTAACGGAACAAAGAGCTAAATACTAGTTAGTAGAACCATACTACATGCAGGGTTCGAATCCCGACGGTTGATTAATGGCAATTGAGTGTTCAGGTGGCGTATATTCTACCATTATCTCACAGTACATAGCTAGTAAGCAGGGTCGATTGTAAATATGCTTATTTATTTTCTAATAAAAAATCTTTTCGAACGCTTATTATTCTAGATTACTTACAATATCTTTACTCTATTGCTCAAAGCAGTGGACTTTTTCAAAGAGATTTTCAGCCTTACTGACGATGGAGTAGATGCGGTATTCGATGGTATTGGCACAAAATCGTTAATGCGTTCTTACAAGACACTTCGTACTGGTGGGAGATTAATAGGTTATGGATTCGGTTCAAAATCAAATCAATCTGAAAAATAAGATTGGACCGACGCAATAGAACTATTGGTAATAAATTTGGATTTTTATTTTATCTGGATCTAAAATAAAAAATGATTCCTTGTTAATTTTGTTACTATCATCCCTTATTTGCTCTATTTCCATACGCCGCAATTGCGATAGCAATTCCTCAATATTTTCTTTAGATTTAAGGTTTAAGGAAAAATGATCAAGACCTAGCTGCCTTGAATCGGCTTTAGAAATATCGTTACCTAACCACGTATTAGTTGCAATGTGATGATGGTAAGAACCAGCAGCAAAAAAATTTGCTCCAGGATATGAACAAGTATGATGGAGTCCAAGAATTTCTGAGTAAAAATTCCTTGATTTAATTAGATCTGACACATGTAAATGAACGTGACCTATTACAGTATCAGAAGGCATACGCCATTTTATCTGATCTTTGCCTTCTCTTAGTAACTGCTCCAGATTCAGATGGTCAGTCTTCATCTCTACCTGAAATTGGTTACTTCTTTTCCATTCCGACTGAACTCTATCTCTGTAAATCTCGACACCATTAGAGTCAGGATCTTTCAAATATAGAGATTCTGATACTGAATGGTCTGCCGCTCCTTCGAAATATAGTTGATTAGAGTTTTCAGTCAGATGCCTAAATATATTTGCTAGATGCCTCCTTGACGGTAACAAGATAGCAAAATGATATAGCCCTGCTTGTTGAATTGGTGATTGTTCTCCTTCAATCACTCTATGTGATGTATCTACTCTACTTAGCTGTAAAAGATGATTCTTATTGTTACTATCAATTGGAGCAAGTAATGCGTTATCCTCTGAAGATTTTCCAATTACTTGGAATCCAAGTAAATCACGATAGAAATGTAGAGACCTTTGTACACTGTAAACATTGAGTCTTACATTTGCTACAGAGGTGCTAGGACTGATGTCAAATGATCTGGTGGATTCCAATTCGGATATTAGACTAGAGATTTTCTACTGCTTGATAACTACATCAAACCAAGTTGTCTCATCACTCCAGCCATGTCATAGAATAGATTTTCCTCTACAATTTTCTTATCTTTCCAATGGGCTACTGTGCAAAAATCTACCTTAAAGTTCTTGTTCGTAGCCTGTATTGTTTTTCCATCAATGCCCGTCATTGTTCCTTTATGTGTCCCTGTAAATTCTGCTATGGAACAGGTCCAATCGCCCTGACCGAAGAAGACCTTATACGGATTGTTTTCCACATGATTATCAGGAAAAACTTTGAAAAAATATTCTCCTTCCTTTTTGTGTGCATCTATTCCTATAGTAGGTGGCTGACCCGGCCAACGCACTATTACATCATCTGCATGACGTTTGCTAAATATATCCCAATCCTGTGAATTCCAGGCATCGTCTAAAGTCTTCATCAAGTTCATATTTTCCTCAACACTCATGAACATACTATCAAACCAAAAATAGAAAAGTCTTTCCTGAATTAACTTTGGTTTTTCATGTGTTTTCCTCATTAAATACATCATCAATACCTAAAGAAAAAGCTAAATACCAAGTAGTAGAACCCTAGTACATGCAGGATTCCAATTGCGACGGGCCCGTTAACTACTCGGGTTCATATACTTGTATAGAAGATAGAATAAGCATAGAGGGGAGGTTGGAGAGTAAAATATGACGGTCAGGCTATCTACGACTGTTAGCAACATTTTTAGTAAAAAATATATTTAGAATTATCTGCCAGATACTAACACACTCTTTGATAAGTTGTATTCTTGACTACCTAAGAGATCTGTATGACAATGAAAAGTATATCCAAGATTGGTATAGTTATTCAGATCTTCTACACTCCATTTGGGTACTATACCATCATTAGGTACATGTCCAAAATTGAGAATAGTATAACCAATAAAATTGAGAATAGTATATACAATTCCTTCTGATCCCCCGTGTCCACATGGCAATAACGGATTCCAGTTACCATAAATTGTGTAATAACTAGTATGGGGATTTTCTCTTACTTGAGTAGCCTGTGCATCAGTCTTCCAATCATATAAAGCTGGAGTACAGAAAAAGGAAGACGAATTGGACGAAGGGATTAAAGAAATAAAAGAAGTAATGAAATCCGCCAATGGGCTTCCACCATTTGGTGTTCCAATCATTATGAGGTTTGCTACATCATGGGTCTGGCTTTTGGCTAAGTAGACCCTTGCATCCAATCCACCTTTGCTATGACCAACAAGATTGACCTGCTTTTGATGTGTTATATTTTTAACTCCCTGGACGATATCATTCAACTCGTCAGCATGATCTGTTGCTGTCCCGCATTTATCATTGCTGCGTATGAAGGATACTGTACAGTATGGCACGCTTCCCTTAAGGAGACCCTCCCATTCAGACCATACACTATAATCTTGATAATAGCCGTGAATGAGAATAACTGGAATAGCATTATTGGGAGACGAAGGCATTAATTCCTCCGAACAAGATGAATTCTGGGCATTTGCTAACTTGTATGATCCGAGATTTGTCATAAATGATGAGGATAATGCGATTATTAACGATACCACCAAAAGATCCTTTTCGTCAACCATGTAGAACCATAGTAAAACTATGTTAAAAATATGACCAAATCCTGATTTTTAGACAGCTTATTACTTGAACCTATTATTTCAAATTTATCTGGTCTCTTTTTGTCTACCACTACTCCCCATATTTTCTTAAATTAAGTCTGTTCTTCTCTAATAGAAACTTAATTTCTGTAAGAAAAATTGGCTTAGTCACATCGCCACAATGACAAAAAGCTTTAAGTACGTCTTGTAAGTTCGAGGATTATGGCTCAACGGTTACCTGAATTTATATTCATTACTCTGTCTATGTTAGCTGTGACAGTCATTTTTACAGGGCAGGATGCTCTTGGCAGCAGTGCATCCAATGCTTTCGACCGGAACCTGACCGGTAATGACGGTCAAGAACAGTCATCACCCCTTAAAGAGATGAATTTCTCTGAGACTAGCGAGGCGTACAGCCATGAAGGAATCTTGGAAACGACAGTTATCATTGATGAGCATGAAGGTATGGTTGGAAACGAATCGGTCAAAGCGATAACCTATAACGGCTCGGTCAATGGACCAACGCTACACGTGAACCCTGGCGAACGGATGGTCCTATACTATGTCAACAAGCTCGATCAACCTACTAATATACACTTTCACGGGTTACATGTGTCACCATTAGGCAGCTCAGACAATATCTTTCGTGTAATTGGACCAGGAGAAACTGCAAAGTACGTGCTGGATATACCGATCGATCATGCAAGAGGAACTTTTTGGTATCATTCGCACCTGCATGGTCTCGCTACTGATCAAGTGAGTGGGGGGTTGTCAGGTTTGCTCCTGATAGAAGGCTTAGAGGACTTTCTACCTGATGTGTTGCGCAATATCACTCAGCAGACGTTTATCATGAGGGGTTTTCCATGGCATTATTGGCACCTTAACTATACTTCCCCAACATATCAGACCATAAATGGAGAGATCAATCCTGTTGTGAGTATTTCACCAGGTGAGACTCAACTATGGCGATTTGCGAATATTGATCCCGGTACGTTTTACAATATAACATTACCAGGTCATACCTTCCGTGTCATCGAACAAGACGGTAGCCCTGTCTGGGAGGTCTGGGATACAAATTACCTTGTGATTGCGGCTGGCAAGCGATTCTCCGTGCTGGTTACTGGCGGAGAGAATGGAACTTATCCTCTTAAAATGCTCCCGTACAGGGGGGGTACTACGCACCCATATCCTGAGGTAAACCTAGCAACGATAAACGTGCAACGCAATGCTGGAGCTGAGACAGCAGAAGCCAATGCATTGAGTCTAGTACCAAGGCATGACCTAGGAGATCTAGGGGTCCACGAAATACGTGAGTTAGTCTACTCTGCGTCCGAGTCCAACACAACAATGAACCGCTTTGGCGAACAGGGAACTAACATGATCAATGGTAAGGTTTTTGATCATAACCGGGTCGACCAAACAGTGAACTTAGGAAACCTAGAGGAATGGCACATTAAAAATATCGATGGCGATGATCATACATTTCACATTCACATCAATGACTTCCAAGTAATGTCTGTGAATGGGCAACCTTATGAGGCACATGGCTTGCAAGACACAGTGATCCTTCCGGCGAACGGTGAAGTGGTAGTCCGTATCCCATTTGAGGATTTCGTTGGAAGATTCGTCTATCATTGTCACATTCTTCCACATGAGGATACTGGGATGATGGGTACCGTTGAGGTGGTCGATCCATTCACACCACCGTTCCATTGACAGGTTCCGCCTCATATCCCGACGGGTTCAGACCTTGCAATTTACTTCTGTCTTCGGGTATTGATTTTTATACTCAATAAGGGATATTCGTAAACTTGTATTGTCGAATTAGAGTTTTGTTTATGTTGCTAGTTGTTAGTATTAAAAAATCAAATTGTTATAAACACTTTTGGCATGTTCTAAAAATAAGAAATGGTCAATTAAAAATAAAAGTATAAATTGTATCATTCAATAATTCTCTGGCTTGAGCAGGCAATATATTAATATCTAAATCTTGTTCCGGTGCAATAATAATCTGGTTGATTTGTTTGTTTTTGTCTGGATACCAGTATAATAATTGTTCTAGCTTTATCCATTGAATTTCTGAACTTGTTGCCCGAGTCCTAAAACTTGGATAGTGGTATTTTGCTGGTATATATATTATTGTAGGCTTATCCTCTTGTACTTGGCCCTCTAACATTATAGTTGCATATCTGGATTTTAAATCAAAAAACAGCAGTTTTGGTTTTGCCGAACTACATATTGGATATGGACGAGCAACAATATCATAGTTTGGTAGATCTCTGGTAGAATCCAGTATAGAGAAATTTTCTAAATTCCAATTATCTTTTTCATCTTCTGTATTGTAAAGATCAAAGTTCCAATAGGCAGAATTTAGAAGAAAATCCTCTATCAGTTTGAACTGTAAATCCATATACGCTCGTGTCTGTTCTCTCTTGTAGACTTCAATCGGTTCTAAATTAGTTTGTAGATTTTTCCAATCGTTACTACTCCCAAATTCAGTTAGAAACGGAATTAGATTTCTAACAACTGCCTCCTTTTTCATCTTCTGAAAAAGTGATGGCCATTCCATTTTCTTTTTGTTCATATCATCTGCGAGATTTACTAAAGAACGAGAAATTGTCTGTGGATCATAGTAATGAAATGAAAATACACCTTGCTCTTTAAAAGACTCTAAAAATTCACTATCTGTAGGCAAGAAAGTGGAAATTTCACCTTGATTAAATATTAAATTATTATCAATACTTGATGATTCTAATTCCTTTAATAGTGGTTCTTTTGTCAGATCAATTACCGAACTAATCTGTGGTAACATATTAACATTCCAATCTGCCCGTGGTTCGATAAAAATGAAAACTTTATCATCAACTTTCCTAATTTCATTGAATACATTTATATAAAATTCCCTTAAAAATCTTGATTCAAAATCGTTCCTATCCAATCCCACTTGATGAGGTTCGTTAAACGGTTCCACACCGATAATTATGGGACCTTCAACATCGCCATAAAGTTGATCCAAATATTTTACTGTCTGACCGATTGTTTTTTCTAAATGAGTTCTAACTGGATAGTTTTCTAGATTAAACTCGGTATTTATCAAACTATTATTCCAAAAAGATCTTAGTGTATGCTTGACGAGATGGTTAATATAATATGACAAATACCAAGTCCTTTTTTGAATATCGAGTAATGGACTGTTAATAGGTTTCAAATGAGATTCGTCAATAGCCAGTGCCCAATCAGGAAACCCATCTCCACCACAAATTTCATGAGCTATATCTTGATGAAAATCCAAAATGACAAATAGTCTTCTTTCACGAAGCTTATCAATTATGACTTTAATCATGTCCAAGTATATTTTGGCTTCTGGCAACAATTCATCTAAATGTGGATTGGGTACTGGCTCCAGTGCTTTCCACATAATTAATAACCGAATAACGTTAAATCCAAGATCCTTTAAATGATCTAAATGCTTTCCCACATTCTTAATTTCTTCTTGTAATTCTACATAATTAATATGAGATACATCTAAAGGAGCAATTGGCAGGTAAGGAGGCAATTTACTTCTAGAAGCAAAATTTACTCCTCTAAATAACAGATATCTACCATGATTATCCCTAAACCAATCTCCATCTTTTATAATTCGTTTGATATCAAAAATTAATTTTGACAATATCCATATTTATTCAATATGTAATATCTAATAAACAATGTTTTTGTTTCAATTGTGCAATGATTTTCGTAATGATGTAAAATGGGAATTGTAAGGTAAATTTGTATTTAACCCCTTTGGGACAACTTAAGAATACAGAATCTTTAGGTTTAATTTGATCTCGGTTCCATATGAATATTCAGTCGTATCCCGACGGGCCCGAATCTGTAAATCTTTTATTAGATATCAGCACGGTGATGTCAATGCAAAGGATATGTGGTTTTGCTTCCTAAATAGGTGACACCCAGTCATCCTGAGAAGTGGATAACACATTAATACCATTACTCCAAGTCCATATTATTTTTTGATAAGTAAAGGATACCTCTTCATACTCAGCAAATTTCATCAACTCTGGTGTAGAATTGGAATTTTGCTTAACTTGATTAAGGAAGAATATATTGGCATTAACTAGGTCTATCGTAAATTGTTTAACCTCTTGACCACCAGGAGGGGTTACATAGAACGCTAGGTTGAAGGTTGTCATTTTTTCATTGGTCACAAGAGCCCGATACAAAAGCGGTGTAGAACGATCAATCAGTTTTACTATTGCCAGAGGCTTATGTTGTCTCTTACCAGTAGGGAGTCCTGTTGCTGGGTCTCTAGGTGAGACCAATTCGTGACTAATAGATATTACACTGATCGAATCTTCTTTACCCGGTAGCATAACTGATCCCTTAATGACTCCTTGGGTTTGTCCTTGCAGTTTTAAAAATTTGTTCACGTCATTCTCGTATCTCCAGACTCGGTGTATTTCACGCTCTTAATGCTCGCTAATGACGTACTTATGAATTTCTCCATTGCCAGAAATCAGTACTAGTTGTTTATATACTTCTTAATAACCTTTATACGGCCTAAACAAAATCCTCCATCTTTAGTATTTGTTTATTGATAGTATAATATTTTTTATTCCTCCTTGAGGATTAGTCCGTTCCCCAAGGATTATCGATAACAAATCGCCAAGTTTCATCAGGTTGTTGACGTAGAACGTCTGCAGATTTAGCGGACATATGAACATGCTTACCATCTGAGTCGGTTCCTTTGAATGACCATTCAGTAGTTACAAGAGCAAGATCGTTTGTTTTCAGAACTCTCTTTACCTTGAGCTCCAATTTACCGTTCATATCAGTGAAATTGCGCAGGCATTGACGTATGCCATCTGGACTTTTGGCAAGCTGTCCTGGTTGAGAAGCAAAACATGCGAGAGGTTCATACAATGCCATTAAGGAATCTAGATCTCGAGCATTGATACCTTCTGTCACCGAATTAAGTACTTCTTCAGGCGTCATATTCCTAGGCATGTAATGTTATTACAACAGCTGTTACTATAAGTTTATTATTTGCGAGTAATTTTAATCCAAAATTATATTGACAAAAAATCATGACTCGAATTACTCAACAGAAGCAAAAGTTTAAAGCTTAGCATCTCATACTTTGTAACTGATCCCTTCTTGCTTCTATTAGTTAAGGTCTACTATATCGGACCAGGGATTCTTGTAACATAACATGAGTGTGAATACAACAGAATTATTTGTTACTAATAGGAATTAACTCTTTGTCAACAAATTCTTGAAAAGCTGGATCAAACCACTTTTCCATTTCTATTTTACTTTTCCAAATATCCTTTATCATTCCTTGATCAAAAGCACTTCTCATCCACCGTAACCATCCAGTCCATTCATTGTCACTTAGCACATTTCTTTGTCGCATGTGAAATACATGTGCAAAGCTGAATAATATATGATAAGAGTATGCAACATCTGATGACCAATCTGTTTCAACTTTGCTTACTACCTTTATCAGTTCTGGTCGGTCAATCATCATGCGAGTAATTTCACGAAGTCTTAAATCTAAATCACTGAGTACCTTAGTTTCTATATCAACAGATAGAGCCTCCATTTGTTTCCTGGAAAAATACAGAACAACAAACATTGTGGCAATTATTCCTATCGCCTCACCCATGCCGAAATACTGTTCTAAACCAACCTCAACCATTTTTTAGAGCAACCCTTCATATCTCCTGCATTTTAAACAGCAGCTGCCAACTTCCAAAAAGATGGAGTTCTCTTGTATCTCTACACTGACTGGATTTCTCGGATCTTCTATCCACTGAATTGTAGGTTTCTACAAAGGTTATAACCATTAAATAGTAATCTTCTAGACATTCATTTGGAAAATTTTTCGGACTTTCAAGCATTAATTATTTACTTTAGGACTTATAATAATGAACAAGAAACAATCGCCAGAGGACAAGAACCAAATTAACAGAAAAAGCTAAATATCAAGTTAGAAGAACCCTAGTACATGCAGGGTTCGAATCAGCAACTCGAATGGGATGATTAGGAGGAAACTTTATAGTTTAATAGTTAATCTTTATACTCAGAATCCTAATTTAGAACCGATAGCGTCACGGGTACCGACGGCCGAACGATTAACAACACCTAATTTCCGCCGTCATTATAAGCAGTAGCAGAAGTCTTTGATAAACAGTATGGATATACGTGCAGTAGTAATTGGTGGTTCAATTAGCGGTCTCATCATGATCTATGTTTATGTTTAACAATACGGTATCGTAAAGTCCACAATCAAGGAAATCTATCTTTCCGTCAGAATAATTGTACCATGCATTAGGTTAAGGGGTAGGTCTACCGCTTTTATATTTTTTATATGTCTGGTTTAATTCATAAGCAGCAGATATTAGTCGATTCGAGATATTTATCAAAACATCTGGATCAAACTTTGATCTATCCCGTACCATCTCATGTGAATATGTCTTGAGTTCTTCCAATTTCTCTTCCAGCATTATAATACCTGTACCTAATCTTCTGAAATTTTCCTCTGAACTCATATGCTTTCTAATTCAGGGAAGTATTAAAACTTATTTACTATTGACTGGATATCATCCCTATATGCGACTTATTTTATTGTAGTTATTGTACAATTATAATATGCTAAAGATTGTTACTAATTAAGCCTCTTCCTACTCATTACTATGATATGGTAACTAGTAGAATAGTGATTGTCCATTCATCTTATTCTGCTATTCTTTCGTTTGCAACTTTGGTTCATTCATTTTGATATTTTTTTATGAATTCCTTTAGCTGATCTAGTGTTTGCTCAAAAAATTGAATGACGTTCAAAGAAGCTTCTGCCGAAAGTAATGAACCAGTCAATGAATAATTTCTTAAATGCTTTAACATCCAGTACCAGTTGCCTTGCTGATTTGCCTTTCGTAATTCCTCTGCCAATTCTACGCCCTTACTTTCCGCTGACAACCCGCTTATTACCTTATTTAATTCCATACTATCTCTGGGAATGCCAGATAGTTGAAATTTATCAATTATTCTAAGTATCAGGCAATCAAAAGTTCCGATCATTTGTGAAATTAATGAATCTATTTCCATCTCTGCACCTACTCGTGCATCTTTTGATGAGAGATCACCGTGTTGGGATTTAATATTTTTTATATTCTTCAAATGTTCTTCACACGCAAACATTTTGAAGATTATCCTATCTGACTGCAGAAAAGGTAAATCAGAGGTGGTCATCAGCTACAAGTAAATTACTTCTGCTACTTATGAGTTTATTGTTATGCATAGGTTCTTAAATTTGGATACCTCTTCATTCCAATTTATAGACGGTTATTGGCTTAAAATCTCTAAGCCTTGTAACCTGCTGTTTTCCTGTTATTGCAACAAAATGTTAAAAATCTAGCAGGACGGGATTACCTCCGCTCTTGAAGCTGATCGAAGTCAGAATTAAGAATTTTATTGTGTCTTATTCAGGACCAAATCTCTATTTATAGAATTCGAGAGTGGCGAAGTCTTGTTTAAATCTGTGAACAACACAATAGTACTAATTGTTTTTGGTGAAGTAGCGGGTAGACTGGTAACGAATTGCTGAAATCCAGTTTTATCTGCCTTGAATCCATTGGGAATTGAAGTTGTTTTAACTAAAGTTCCGTTATCCGTATATATTTCCATGATTCCATTAATTACCTTACCAACCGTTTCAGAGTCAGAAACAGAATAAGTAGTAGTCAACTTAACTTGATTTATGTTTTTTCCCGGTAATATTAAAAATTGCGCGTCACTAAACTTGAGATCAATCTCCTTGCCGTGATTACCAAATGTTGATTGCTGTAAGATTGGAACAAAAAATATACTAACGATGACTAGCACAATAAAATTCCCATGATTCCTTGTTTTTTTAGACCAATTCATTAAGACTCTCATATTATTTATTGTTGAGTATAATTTGAATTTTAATCCAAACTGATATATCTTAGCTTTTCATCTACTGCTCAGCAAAAAATGCCACGAGTTCCTCATGTAATCAACTGAAAAATAAAGGAACATTCATTAGCGCTATTTCAATCATCGATATTGATAGTTTCTGTTGTATATTGGATAAATTTTTTGCCGACTATGTTATTCCCCAAACGCATAAAAGCTAAATACCAAGTTAATGCAGCCTTACTGGATACAGCGTTCTAATCCCGAGCAACTCGAATGGGATGATTAGGAGGAAACTTTATAGTTTAATAGTTAATCTTGATACTCAGAATCCTAATTTAGAACCGATAGCGTCACGGGTACCGGGAGCGTAGTTCCAACCAATTTACATCTTGTACTTGCAAATCATACATTCTGATAACATTTCCATCGTGTTATTGTGCATTTGTAGTAGTCGCATTTGTTGTATTTGTAGTAGTCGCATTTGTTGTATTTGTAGTAGTCGCATTTGTTGTATTTGTAGTAGTCGCATTTGTTGTATATGTCATAGTCGCATTTATAGTACCAATTAAAGTATTCTGTGTAGGCAGTGATCCAAATACACCTGGCGGATTTGAAGGCAGTGATGTACCACAGATAATTGCGTATTCTACATCAATAATCTTTATCGCTGATTTAGGCGCATTGGGAACAAGAAGGAAATTTAGAACTTTTTGTTTTAGGTCTGCTACTTTATGTGGATCATCTAATACTTTTATGTCAAGTTCAGAATTTGCCGAAAGGTTGAGTCTTTGTGCCAGAGTAGTACTAACAATGCTAAATTCAATTTTGTCCCAGTGCTGGATATTGCTTTCAGGACAAGCTACTGATGGTTGCTGTGGTAACGTAGGTGAGGTGGATATTACAGAGACACTATCAGAACCCCAATGGGTAACATACAAGTTCTTATTAATCGAATCGTAATCTATTTCATGAGAAACACGGCCAACTTGTATCGGACTTCCACTAATGCTATTTGTACTATCGATAGCAAATACGTAATCGTGCAGACTTCCAGTCATACCTGTTACATATACTTTACCATTGTCTGAATTAAACGTGATTCCATGTGGATGAAGTACCTCTGATCCTACAGTTGGCGGAGTAACGGTGGCAACTACAGTGTTTGAACTGGTAATTACCGTGACTGCAGCGTGTTCGCTTGCAACATATACCATGCCGTTTGATGGATTCACCGTGACTCCAAATGGGGCTGGTTCTATAGGGATGTTAGCCACTAAGCTATTTGTAGAAGTATCTATAACAGCAACTCTATCGGAGGGTGAATTCTGAGGTAATGTTACGTAGACCATCCGATTAAACGGATTAAAGGCCATTCCACCTGCAGGAAAGATAACAGGAATAGTAGTAACGACTGAGCTTGTAAAGGGGTTTACCACATATACGCTACCCGAATTTGTCCCAACGTATAGCATTCCATTAAATGTATTAACAGTGATAAACATTGGATAAGTTCGGCTATTACCTAACGGTATCGTTCCAACTACTGTGTCAGTAAATGGGTCTACTTTGGTAACCGTACCATTCCAGTAATTAGTAACATATATCATATGATCTACTGGACTAAATGCACTTCCCATTGGAAATGGCGTAGGTATATTACCCACAACAGTATTTGTTGAACCATCTATTACAGATAAAAAGGCATTATTTGTTAGACTCACATAGAGTTTGTTATTGTCTGGATTAAAGCTAATACAGCACGGAGGATGAAACATAGGTACAGTTGCAATTACCGAATCAGCAAGCACTGTTCCCAGCATAGGCAAAATGATGGTAAAGAAGCCGCTTGCTGCCGAAATAAAGATTAGTATCATGACAAAAGAAAAATGCGTACTTAGCTTAGAATACACAAATAATTTCTTCATTGTTAGCCTCCGCATACGTCAAAGGCTATATAAGGTTGACTCATCAGACATTAACTTATTAGATGATAAGTCCAACAACACTCCAAAAGACGCCAATGTAAATACTTGAATAAGGAATTCCAGAAATCAACCTATTGCAACAAATAGCCTCGGTGCCTTCGTATAACTATAAGTGTTATCTACATGGGTCTGATTAGAGCCTTATCGAACTAGGGTTTAATTGGACAATAATTAATAAAAGAGAATGTAGTGACAATTGAAGAATTTCTGAAACTTGTAACAAATAGTACTATCAGTAGAAAAGGAAAGTACTCACTTTTTGAAATTTAAGCAAACTTAATGTTTTAATATTTTGTTGCAATAAGAAAGAATAATGATGCAAATTACCAATGTTGGGCTCGCTACAGCGTCAATAGTTTACTTGCTTTTATTAGTGGGCTCCGTGTCCGCACAAAACATTACTAATCAGACAATGACTGACACGAACATGACTAATGCGACAGGAGTAGCTGCAGGTAACGCTTCCGCAGCAGCTGCAGACGGCGGTCTAGCTAAGGTGAAAATACTAGAAGCCATCAAATCTCTCGAAAGTGGAGACAAATCATCAGCTTTAGTTGAATTGACTGCAGCACAGGAAGCTATTGCTGGAGAATCTGATCAGGCTAAGATGCATTTTAATGAAGGAATGAAGGCATTTTCAGCTGGGGATATGAATGGGGCTCTGATGCATTTGAAGGCCGCAGATCAAGCTCTTGGGTGAAACTGACAAGTCAATCCACACCAAATTTTTTTTTGTAATGATACCAAAAGTAATGTATTTGAAGTTCCTAAATTTTACATGACATATAACTTTGTGTGTATGACTAAATATGATACCTAATTTCAGAAAAGTTACAAAAAACAAAAAGCTAAATACCAAGGAATAGAATCCTAGTACATACAAGGTTCCAATCCCGATGAACCCTAAATTCTAATAAACTATATAGCTTAGCAGTTCATAATCTTATCAGAATCCCAAATTAGAACCGATAGCGTCGCGGGTACCGACGGGGCTGTTAACTACTGGGGTTCATATACTTCTGTTTGAATTACAATAAGCATAGAGAGGAGGCTAAAGTAAGAAAGATGACGGTTAGAAAAGAAAATCATATGACCAAAGTCTACAGCATCCTTCCAATCAGCATTCCTCATTGGCTAACTAATTTTCAAACAACATTCTAGCCTTTTCTTTACCTACCAACAATTCACTACGAGGAATCTTGAGATGTTTCATTCTGATACGAATATCAACGTATTGAGTAAACCCAATTCTAAACTTCATTAAATCTAACGAAAGACATGAATCAACACAGCAACCCGCATCCGTCCTAAATGGCACTTGCTCAATGAATCTTCTTGACAGACGCGACAAAGCAAACCCTTGATGCAATACAGGAATTATGGCATCGGAATTTTTTATTTTCGATAGTAACGATTCAAACTGTGCTATCTTAAACCAACGGTAGCCTTCATATGTTGCAGTGCGGGGCGGATCTGGAGGCAGGAAAGCCGAGATGTTAGTATCGATATTGGTATCATCACGGCCAGTGTTATTGCACCATCCAGAAATGGAATCATACGACTCGTCATGATTTACTATTGCGTCAACATCTGCTTGAGTCACAATAAGATCGTCGGGCAGGATCATAAAATGAGTATAGTCGCTTTGCAGAAAGAACTCTCTAGCTTTGTTGTATGCTTCGTCTTGTGGAAAATATTTAACCCATAGTTTAGAGATCCCGTATATCTTTTCGATGGCCTTGTAAAACTCTGGGATACTACGTGGATTGAAGATTACTAATAAGGGATTCATTGCTACTGTCGCTAATGTGTAATTCAGCCAGGTAGTTTTTTACTATTTCTCGCGATTAGTCAACGGAGAACATTACATTAAAAACTAAATCATCATAAATAGAATCTTTTCTCTAGATACTCTAATTCTCAAGGAACAAAAAGCTAAATACAACGTAGTTGAACTCTAGTACATGCAAGGTTCTAATCCCAGCGGCTCTAGACCTGTAGAATTAATTCTACCAAAAGAAAGGCATTTTTAAAACAATCTCATTTAAATGCGTTAGATTATTATCGGTTTGCAATGTATAAACCAAAAATACTGGTCCTAGCACTTGCTGTTGCGATATCTTTACTTTCATTTTCATTGGGACATATAAATTTGGCATTTGCACAGGAGAAGGCGCCGTCAGAAGGTTTTAGCGCAATCCTTTCAGGAGGAGAAGAAGTTCCTCCAATAGATACTGTTGCTACTGGTGTTGGATCATTTATTGTGGAAGGAGGAGAATCAATTAAATATGATGTGAACGTTACTGGCATGGATAAGGTTACTGCAGCACATATTCACAATGCACCGAAAGGTAAGAATGGAGAAGTCGTAGTTACGCTGTTTAAAGCCGATAGTCCGACTGGCCAAATATCAGGAAGTTTGGCCAATGGATCTATCACAGCTTCTAACTTGGAAGGGGAAATGAAGGGAAGCCCTTTCCGCGACATAATCAAGGCCCTGGAACTTGGTGAAGCTTACGTGAATGTTCATACCGAGAAAAATCCTAACGGAGAAATACGAGGACAGATTAGCATTGTAAAATAGAGCAATTATATCCCACATTTTTTATTTGTTATTGGGACCACGCAGATATGAACCGGTTAAGCCAAACCCAAACCTATCACTTAAGACACTCCCTGGATTGGAACATTGAACGGTACACCAAAAGGACTTGTCATAAATTAGGATCGTATGAAGGAAGTTGGATTGTTGATTAAATTCTGAAAATTTTTATACATGTTTCTTATTTACTTCAATGTTGAGACCAACGAATAATGTTATTTCCGTATTTGCTCATGCAATTATTTTCCTGGTATTTTTTATTCTGGGTTTTGCTTATTATACCTCAGCTTCAGAGGACACCTCAACAGATGTAACAGAGGATGTAGAAGCTCAGGATATTTCGGCATTAATTCAATCCGCTTCGCAGTATGTTAATGAGACAGCAAAGGCAATAGAAAGCGGAAATTCTACTGAGGCACTTGAACTTTTGGCCCAAATTCGTGCAGAGTTAAACAATATAAATGGGAACATAACAGATCTTATCTTCTCTGTTTCCGAGACGCCGCCATAAATTAAGATTGACAATCTCGATTTCGTCTGCGTACTTTGTGTGACTTCCATAATCTGGTAGCAAATTAGTCCTCCTGCTTACTTGTCCACAAATGGAGGAACAAAAAAGCTAAATACCAAGTTAGTAGAACCCTAGAACATGCAGGGTTCAAATCCCGATGAACCTGAAAATGTGCTGACTGAATATTCAGTAGAATTCCGACGGCCAAACATGAGTGTATTTTAGGAATGTTTGATGTATTGTTTATAATAGTTTTTAAACTGTGGAGTAATATCCTCAATTTTCATACCATGTGCCTTTACTATATGCGCTGTACCATCTTTCCAAAGTTCTTCTTCTGTCGTTCCTCTAGCAACATAATCGCATTCAATCACTTTGGCTCCTGTGTCACGACACGCTAATGACAACATAGTTTATTTGTTAGTGGAGGCGTGTATATATTTATTCTCTTGATATACTCATTAAGGAGTTAAACGGTATTGAGTTTCGAATAAATATCAGCCATATCCCAACGGGCGAACCTATGAACAAAAACCTTAAAGTTCTGCAGTTTCAATGATAAGCGGATTTTGAGGGATCACCTTGCAATTGGCTAAAGCTAACCATAAATACTTTAGAGTAATAAGCAATAGGCATGGGTAAATACGTGCTACTTCTAAATTGGACAGACCAGGGCATAAAAAATGTTAAAGACACAATTAAGCGGGCTGAATCTTTTAAATCGTATCTTGAGAAGAGAGGTGGCAAGCTCACTGATTTATTTTACACTTTTGGACAATACGATCTAGTGGTAACTGCAGAATTACCCAGTGATGAAATAGCTATGTCAGTTTCCTTAGGTACCGGTGCGTTGGGAAATGTGCGAGTTACAACTCTTAAAGCATTTGATCTGGATGAAACGAGAAGAATAGTCGACGAACTGAAATAATCATAACTAGTTCAGAATCATATCCATCCAACTTGGATCCGAATTGTTAACGATGCGATTCCCGACGCATTCAAATCTGTAATAGTTCATGAATTTTATCTATAGTATTATAGTTAGAACTAACGATTAGAAAAATATTATCGCATTTTACGAAATGCCAGTAGGCGGTCTCCTATCTTGACTATGTTCCACGGACATGTGATAGCTCAGCATCTCTGGTGTCTCAAAAATCCTTGCACATATCTCACATCTAAGTTTTTTTGGCTTTACCTCTGCAGTTGACATTTCCAATTTAGTATGGTAAACATACCAGATAAGGTTTTTTGACTAGCATTGTAGCAAAATACAATTATCCCGACGCATTAGAACCTATTCTTCATTACGAGCCGTCCTGCGACGCTAGTCCTTTCTATATCTAATATTTTCAGTTAGTTCTTCTCTGGGTTTTAATTTGATTACTATAGTATTACTTATTCTGTTAAATATTCTCTGTCTCTTGTTATTAGTAAAAAGCCATCCTAAGATTACATCTAAGGGAAGCAAGAAAGATTTTCCAAAGCTCTCTAATGCAGCACTTTTGATATCAACACCCTTACCAGACACGTCTGTGGACTTTATTTTCAAGAACCTCTTACCTATTGATTGTCCCCTTGTATGCTCAAAATAAGTCCAATATGCAAAGAAAACAGTGCTTGACAGAAGATAGTTAAACGACCCAAAATTTCTGTGAACAATGGTCATACCGTTACTATTATCGGGGAACTGAAATGGAAGTGCTAACAATGCAAACAAAATTCCTAAACCTACTGATACTATGATAAAATCAATTAACCATGCCAGAAATCTATCGGCCCAACTAGCTAATATCACTTCTACAGGGCGGTTATCTGCTCCTCCAGTTTTAGACTCCGGCGGTGAACCGTTATTTGATGAAACCACTTATGAATAAGGATATGCTACCAGACATATATGACTTATTCTTTTACCTTTAAAAGAAGAAAATTGTAATTCATAAGCATTAAGTATAAGATAATAAAAATATTTTCTTATTGAAAACCAGTTAGCTAATCTACTGAGTATAGAGGGTGCCGCTTATTACTACGGTAAGATCTTCACATTTGATGAAGCAAATGAATACTTTCATTCACTACTACAAAATATCCCCTGGAAGAATGACGAAGTAATAGTATTTGGAAAACATATAGTTACCAAAAGGAAAACTGCCTGGTATGGTGATTCTGATTATGTATATATTTATTCAAATACGGAAAAGAAAGCATTACCATGGACTAGAGAACTTACAATACTTAAACAAGTTGTAGAGAATCTATCGAATACAAAATTTAATTCCTGCTTATTGAACTTGTATCATGATGGCAATGAAGGTATGGGATGGCATAGTGATGATGAAAAATCAATTGAAGGGAATAGTGCCATAGCTTCATTAAGTTTTGGAGCAGAGCGGAAATTCTCATTTAAGCACAAACAAACTAAAGAAACAATTTCAGTATTGCTCGAGAATGGTAGTCTACTGTTAATGGAGGATGAAACGCAAAAAAATTGGCTACATGGTTTACCCAAATCTACGAAAATCACACTGCCAAGGATAAATTTGACCTTCAGAACAATGGTCAGTTAAATTTAGTTTCTTAGAATGTGAGCGTATACCTTTACCCCACCCGTCTGAAGAGTAGGCTAGTTTATTCTATTTCTTTTTACCAACAGTCATCCTTTGATGTATATTTTCCCAATTAGAATATACAATGAAGTAGCAATTATTGTAACTTGAATTCCGGCTACAATAGCGTCCAAAATTCCGAATGGTTCTGTTCCTAGACTAGATATCCCTACTGTCCTAGAAGCAAAATAAATTCCTAATAAAATCAATGAACCAACTATGGCTATTATGTAAGGAATTCCACTGTTTCTCTTATCGAGTATCATCCATAATCCTATTGCAGCATATCCTATCCCGGCACTAATTGAAAGTGGGAATTCAAAGGCCCTCCTTTGGTTTTCGGATGCCTCTTGATGTAAGGTTTCTTCTGTTTCTTCACCTCCTTCAGTGTGTTCTGTTTCTTCATCTCCTTCAACATGTTTAGATTCATTGGTATTCTGTTCTAGTGCCTCTTGTTCTTGAAGACGTTGTTCTAGCGTTTCAGCTGATTCATTGTAAATTTCAGCCGCATCTTGCTCCTCATTGTGGTTGGATTCTGTAGTTTCATCTTCTTGTCCTTCAACTAGCTGCAATCCATGAGCCTCACTACTTTCGATACTCTCACCAAATATTGCGACCAAAAAGTATAGAGAAGATGTCGAGAACATCAAAAACGCAACAAAGTAGATTAAAAATGACTTCAACTAACGAGCTATATTGGGCTTTGTTCATAAAGGTTGTGAGAAAGATGTTTGAAGTAACAAAGCAACTTGCTAGGTTCGCTAAATGAAAATTTATTGGAACTCGATCAATGAATGCTAGTCACGATACCACATTTTGGAGCGCTAAGGTCGGTGTTGTTTCCACATAATACAGAGAAAGAGTTAGAGGACCTTTTTACATATAGAGCAAACCATCAAGGTAGAAGTACACTGATGTCTAAAGGGTATCATGTGCCTTCTAAATAGACTGTATAATTACTACTTTTACCTAGTTACATCCTTAGCTACAGCGTCGATAGTATAGGTAACAGTAAATGGTTCTCCACTTGCTTTGTGAAATACCAATCCACTTCCTGCGAATTCAAATGATCCTGAACTAAGACCTGTTCCATTAATCTCTATAGGTACATCTACTATGTCTTTCAATGTAGTAATAGCAATACTTCTGTTGCCTGGGGCGATGAAATTATATGGTTCTCCATGTTTTTCATCTATTGGTTGTTGTGGTTTATAATCATGTATTATCTCTACCTCAATAGGTTTACTTGCTGTAAATGATGCACTACCTGACCAAATTTTTCCATCCTCTCTGAGTGGAAGGGCCCAAACTATTTGGTGCAGAGGCTGACCATGATGGCTAACTGTAGCTGGTACTGACATAGAGGTATTCTGTACTATAAACACTTCTTCTGTTGCTTGATTCTGACTTCCTGTTGCTGTACTATTCATGGGGGTCTGAGCATTTGTGTATTCAAACAATAACATACTAGGTGGGTTACCAATGAAGTTTGAAGAAAGAGCGAAGGAGATTAATAAT
>Ga0209382_10003416_pt1 | contig 22012 bp, 18 predicted proteins | sample SoiMetdeltSBSDD5_FD_187599 | JGI IMG/M metagenome (GOLD analysis project Ga0209382, IMG submission 187599) | Bulk soil microbial communities from a Populus tree surrounding site in Tennessee, USA - Soil MetaG P. deltoides SBSDD5 (SPAdes) (version 2) | ecosystem: Environmental > Terrestrial >...
ACGCAGGCAGGTGGTCAGGTGCACTTGAACACGAGTACGTCAGATGTGGCAGGTATGCCACCGGCGGGTGTCCGAGGGGGGACTTGAACCCCCACGCCCTTGTCGGGCACTAGCACCTCAAGCTAGCGCGTCTGCCATTCCGCCACTCGGACTCGATCTTCAGTTGTGCGCCGCCGACGGGGTGGGCGGCGGCGGTCAAGGCTAGCCGATCGCCTCGGCGGCACCAACCGCGCCCCGCCGAGGTAACCCGCTCCGAGATTGTCAGGGGTGCCCGTCATGATGGCGCCGTGAACGCAATTATGGCTCAGGGGCTGGTCAAGCGGTACGGCCAGGTGGTGGCGCTGGACGGGCTGGACCTGGCGGTGCCGCGCGGGTCGGTGATGGGCCTGCTCGGTCCGAACGGGGCCGGCAAGACCACGGCCATCCGGATCTTCACCACGCTGCTGGTGCCGGACGCCGGCCGGGCGACGGTCGCAGGTCTGGACGTGATCGCCGATGCGCGGCGGCTGCGGCGCACGATCGGGCTGTCCGGGCAGTACGCCGCGGTCGACGAGCACCTCACCGGCTTCGAGAACCTGGACATGGTCGCCCGGCTGTATCACCTCGGCCGGCGACGAAGCCGCGAACGGGCCCGCGAGCTGCTCGAACGCTTCGACCTCGCGGATGCGGGCGACCGGGTGGTCAAGACCTACTCGGGCGGCATGCGGCGGCGGCTCGACCTGGCCGGGGCGCTGGTGGCCGAACCAGAGGTGCTGTTCCTCGACGAGCCGACCACCGGGCTCGACCCGCGCAGCCGGCTGGCGCTGTGGGAGGTCATCGAGGAGCTGGTCGCCGGCGGCAGCACCCTGCTGCTGACCACCCAGTACATGGACGAGGCCGACCGGCTCTCCGACGAGATCGCGGTGATCGACCACGGCAGGGTGATCGCGCTCGGCACCGCCGACGACCTCAAGGCCCGGGTCGGTGGCGAGCGGTTGCAGCTGGTGGTCGGGCGTGGTGCGGATCTGGCCATCGCCCGCACGGTGCTGGCGCCGCTGGCCAGCGGCGAGATCTGGGTCGACCGGCACACCCGCCAGCTCACCGTGCCGGTCAGCGGCGGCTCCAAGGTCCTCGTGGAGGCGCTGCGGGTGCTGGACGCGGAGTCGGTGGCCGTGCTCGACGTGGGGCTGCGGCGCCCGACGCTTGACGACGTGTTCCTGGCGCTCACCGGGCACGCGGCCGAGGAGGCAGCCGACGGTGGCGGCCGCCAGGGCCGGGACGCCGACGCGCAGGAAGGGAAGGTGGCATGAGCCCGCTGCTGGAGGCGCTCGGTGACGGCGCGGTGGTGACCAAGCGCAACCTCATCAAGATCAAGCGGGTGCCCGACCTGCTGGTCTTCTCGACCATCTCGCCGATCATGTTCGTGCTGCTCTTCGCGTACGTGTTCGGCAGCGGGGTGGTCGTGCCTGGGGTGTCCTACAAAGAGTTCTTGATGGCCGGCATCTTCGCCCAGACGGTCATCTTCGGCGCCACCATCACCGGTTCGGGGCTGGCCGAGGACATCCAGAAGGGGATTATCGACCGGTTCCGGTCGCTGCCCATGTCGCGTTCCGCGGTGCTGGTCGGCCGCACCACGAGCGACCTGGTGAACAACGTGCTGGTGCTGGTGGTGATGTCGCTGACCGGGTTGGCGGTCGGCTGGCGGATCCGCTCCTCGTTCCTCGACGCGCTGACCGGTTACGTGCTGCTGCTGGTGTTCGCCTACGCACTCTCCTGGGGGCTGGCGATCATCGGCTTGGCCATCCGCAGCCCGGAGGTGTTCAACCAGGCGAGCTTCATGGTGATCTTCCCGGTCACCTTCGTCGCCAACACCTTCGTGCCCACCGACAACATGCCGGGGCCGCTGAAGGTGATCGCTGAGTGGAATCCGGTGTCGGCGTTGACCCAGGCGGTGCGGGAACTGTTCGGCAACACCGCGGCCGGCGTGCCACCGCCGGAGGCGTGGCCGCTGCAGCACGCCCTTGGCGTCGCCTTCGCCTGGGTCGTGGTGATGCTGGCCGTGTTCGTGCCGCTGGCCGTCAACCGATACAAGTCGGCCGTTGGCCGCAGTTAGGTTACCGAGTGCAATGTCCCAATCACTGGTTGCGCACAACGCCTGCCGCTCACCTGCGGCCGGACGGCGAAAGCCTGCCGTAGCGCGGAGCTCCGCCATTGAACGGGTGGTAGGAAAGCCTGTGTGAGCAGCGCGGAGGAGGAAGTGGTCGGTCTGGCCAGCGACCTGATCCGGATCGACACCACGAACACCGGCGACCCGCTGACCTTGGTGGGGGAGCGGGCCGCGGCCGAGTACGTGGCGGCCAAGCTGGGCGAGGTCGGCTTCGAGACCACCTACGTGGAGTCCGGTGCACCGGGGCGGGGCAATGTCATCGCGCGGCTGGCCGGCGCCGACCAGAGCCGGGGCGCGCTGCTGGTGCACACCCACCTCGACGTGGTGCCGGCGGACGCCAGCGAGTGGTCGGTGCACCCGTTCTCCGGCGCGATCCAGGACGGGTATTTGTGGGGCCGCGGCGCGGTGGACATGAAGGACATGGTCGCGATGACCATCGCGGTGGCCCGCCAGTTCAAGCGCGACGGCGTGGTCCCGCCCCGCGACCTGGTGTTCGCCTTCCTTGCCGACGAGGAGGCCGGCGGGCTGCAGGGCTCGCACTGGCTGGTGGACCACCGGCCGGAGCTTTTCGAAGGCTGCACCGAGGGCATCGGCGAGGTCGGCGGCTTCTCGGTCACGATCGGGGACACCGTGCGCGCGTACCTGATCGAGACCGCCGAGAAGGGCATCGCGTGGATGCGGCTGCGGGTCCGCGGCCGCGCCGGGCACGGGTCGATGCTGCACGAGGACAACGCGGTGACCATGCTCGCGGAGGCGGTGGCCAAGCTCGGCCGGCACCGGTTCCCGCTGGTGCTGACCGACTCCGTCCGCGAGTTCCTGGCCAGGATCGGCGAGCTGACCGGCCTGGAGTTCCCCGAGGACGACCTCGACGGGGCGGTGGCCAAGCTCGGCAGGGTGGCGAGGGTGGTCGGCGCCACGCTGCGGGACACGGCCAATCCCACCATGCTGGAGGCGGGCTACAAGGCCAACGTCATCCCGTCGGTGGCCGAAGCCGTGATCGACTGCCGGGTGCTGCCGGGGCGGCTGGCGGCATTCGAGCGCGAGCTGGACGAGCTCCTCGGTCCGGACGTCGAGCGCGAGTGGGTGGTCAACCTGCCGCCGGTGGAGACGACGTTTGACGGCGCCTTGGTGGAGGCCATGGGAGCGGCGATCCTGGCGGAGGACCCCGGCGCGATGATGATCCCGTACATGCTGTCGGGGGGCACCGACGCCAAGGCGTTCGCCAGGCTCGGCATCCGGTGCTTCGGCTTTTCGCCACTGAAGCTGCCACCGGGCTTGGATTTCACGTCGCTGTTCCACGGTGTGGACGAGCGAGTGCCGGTGGACGCGCTTACTTTCGGAACCCGTGTTCTGGACCGCTTCCTCAGGAGTTGCTGAATGACCACCGAGGCACTCGAACCGGCCCGGTTCGACCTGGAGCACTACCTGTCCATCCCCCGCATCGGCGGGCTCGCTCTCGCCCCGGACGGCACCCGGCTGGTGGCACCTGTCGCGGAGGTCAGCCCGGACGGCAAGAAGTATGTGACGGCGCTGTGGGAGATCGACCCGGGCGGTGCGCGGCCGCCGCGGCGGCTCACCCGCTCCACGCCGGGGGAGAGCCATGGTGGTTTCCTGCCGGATGGGTCGCTGCTGTTCACCTCCAAGCGGGCCGACCCCGATCTCGTACCGCCCAAGGACGGCACGACGGAGAAGGACCGCGAGGCGGCGCTGTGGCGGCTGCCGGCCGGGGGCGGCGAGGCCCAGCTGCTCGACGACCCGCCCGGGGGGGTCGGCGTGGTCGCGGTGGCCCGCGACAGCGGCACGATCGTGTACGGCGTGAACGTGCTCCCCGGCGTGGCCGATCTCGACGCCGACCGCGCGAAGGCGCAGCAGCGCAAGGACCGGGACATCACCGCGCAGCTGTTCGAGCAGTACCCGGTGCGCAACTGGGACCACTACGTCGGTCCGCGGCAGATCCACCTGTTCACCGCGCCGGCCCCACCGCAGGGGCGGCGGCTGTCCGGCCAGCGTGACCTCACCGTAGAGCCGGGCTGGGCGCTGGAGGATGTCGAGCTGGCGGTGACCCCGGATGGCGCGACCGTGGTGGCCAGCTGGCGCGACGACTGGGACGACCCGCGCGAGATGCGCATCTCCATCGTGGCGATCGAGGTGGACGGCGGCCGGCGTGCGGTGCTGGCCGAGGATCCGCTGTACGACTACTTCGAGCCGGCGTGCTCGCCGGACGGCCGGTGGGTGGCGTGCGTGCGGGGCCACCGCGGTGACCACGACGAGCCCAACGACCAGACACTGTGGCTGGTCGACCTGCGCACCGGGCAGGGCCGCGACCTGACCCCGGACCTGGACCTGTGGCCGCACAACGCGACCTGGTCCGCGGCCAGCGACGCGGTGTTCTTCTGTGCCGACGAGGCCGGGCACGGGCCGCTGTTCCGGGTCGACGTGGAACCGGATGGTGGCCCCGGCAAGGTGACCCGCCTGACCGCCAGCGGGAGCTGGTCCCACCCGTGCCCGTCGCCGGATGGCACGATGCTGTACGCGCTGCGCGACGACTACCTCAGCCCGCCGCGGCCCTACCGGCTGGACTGCCGCACCGCCGACCAGGACGGCACGCCGCTGCTCGCCCCCGGCCTGCCGCTGCGGGTGGCGCCGCCCGGCCGGGTGGAGTCGGTGGTCGCGACCTCGCCGGACGGCACCAGGGTGCAGTCCTGGCTGGTGTTGCCGCCGCAGGCCTCGGCGCAGCGGCCGGCGCCGCTGGCCGTCTTCATCCACGGCGGCCCGCTGGCCTCGTGGAACGGCTGGCAGTGGCGGTGGAACCCGCAGCTGCTTGCCGCCAGGGGTTACGCCGTGCTGCTGCCGAACCCCGCGCTGTCCACCGGGTTCGGGCTCGATTTCGTCCGCCGCGGGCGTGGCGAGTGGGGGCGCGAACCTTACCTCGACGTGATGGCCGCGGTGGACGCCGCGGTGGCCCGCGCGGACATCGACGGCGAGCACGTCGCAGCGATGGGCGGCTCGTTCGGTGGTTACATGGCCAACTGGTTGGCCGGCCACACCGACCGCTTCTCGTGCATCGTCACGCACGCGAGCGTGTGGGCGCTGGACCAGTTCCACGGCAGCACGGACGTCGGCGTCTGGTGGGAGCGCGAGTTCGGCGACTTCTACGACGAGAACCCCAGGCGGTACATCGAGAACTCGCCCAACCGGCACATCGGCAAGATCCGCACGCCGATGCTGGTGATCCACGGCGAGCTGGACCACCGGGTGCCGATCGGCGAGGGCCTGCGGCTGTGGACCGACCTGCGCCGCCACGGCGTCGAGTCCAAGTTCCTGTACTTCCCCGACGAGAACCACTGGATCCTCAAACCCAACAACATCGCGCTCTGGTACGAGACGGTGTTCGCCTGGCTCGACCACTACCTGCTCGGCCAGCCGTGGCGACGGCCGAGCCTGCTGTGACCGCCGAGCCTGCTGTGAACACGGATCTCGGCGGCGCCGTCGCGCTGGTCACCGGGGGTGCCTCCGGGATCGGCGCGGCGGTGGCCCGGCGGCTGGCCGGACGTGGCGCCACCGTCGTGGTGGTGGATATCGACGAGGACGGCGCCCGCGCGGTGGCCAGTGAAGTCGGCGGCCAGGCCATGCGGGTCGACGTGACCGACCCCGAGGCGCTGGCCGCGGTGGTGACCGAGACCGAGCGGTTGTACGGCCGGCTCGACGTGGTGCACCTCAACGCCGGCACCGGCGGCGGTCAGCCCGGGACCGAGGATCTCGACCTGGCGCGCTACCGGCGGGTGGTCGGCGTCAATATGGACCACGTGGTGTACGGCACCTGCGCGGCGGTGCCCGCGCTGCGGCGCGCTGGCGGCGGCACGATCGTGGCCACGGCCTCGCTGGCCGGGCTCGTCGAGCTGCCGTTCGACCCGATCTACACCATGACCAAGCACGCCGTGATCGGGTACGTGCGGGCCGCCGGCGCCGCCCTGACCGGGCAGGGCATCCGGCTGTGCGTGCTGTGCCCCGGCTTCGCGGACACCCCGCTGATCGCGGCGCGGCGGTCGGCCTTCGCCGGGTTCCCGCTGCTGTCCGCCGACGACGTGGCCGACGCGTTCGAGGCCGTGCTGGCCGGCGGCGAACCCGGCCAGGCGTGGATCGTGCAGCCTGGCCGGCCCGCAGAGCCCTACCGGTTCCGCGGCGTGCCCGGACCGGCCGGCGCTGGGCGCCCGCCGGAGATCGCCGTCACGCCGTAGCGGGCGCGTCGCCTCCTGGCGCCCGCTCCAGGCGTCAGATTGACAGGCCGGGCAGCAGAGCCGCGCTGCGCCGCCGGCGCAGCATCACCTTCCTAGTGCCGTCGGAGTACAGCCGCACTCCGGACAGCTCCCAACCGGCGAATTCGGCCTGGACCGTGAGCACCGTCGTGGCATTGCGGCGCGACACACCTCGCGGCAGCCGCAGCCGCTGGTACTCCCAGTCGTCGACCACCGACCCATCAGTCATGGTTGCACCACCTGTATCCCTTCTCCTGTCCCGGACGCCACGACGACGGTGCCACTCGCATCGTCCACGGCCACCGCGTTCGGCTGGCGTACGGTCGCAAATCGGTACCGCTGCACCGGCTCGCCGCCGGCCACGTGGAAAGCCAACACCTCGTTGCGTTCCGTGAGCGTCACCCACGCGAGATCACGCACGCGGTCATATGCGATGGCATACGGCGCGCCGGGTACCGGGTAACGCTGCCGCATGATCATGGGTTGGGTACTGAACGCCAGCAGTTCACCCTCGCGGGTGTCGGTGACCAGCACCCGGCCGAACCGGTCGGCGACGGCATTGGTCGCGCCGTTGCCCGCCCGCAGGCCGGGCCCGAGCCGCCCGGTGGCCGGATCGACGGTGAGCAGCGCGGTGCGCAGCCGGTCGAGAACCGCCGCGCGGTCTCCGACGGCGAGGACGTCCGCGGCGCCGGCGAAGCCGGTCACCGTGCGGGCGACGGATTCACCGTCCAGGACGAGGACGGCGCCGCCGGTGGCGACGACGGTGTGCCGGCCGACGACGGCGGCCGCGACCGGCGCGCCCTGGACGGTGGTGGTGTGCACCCGCGGTGGCTCGGTGCCGAGGCCGATCCGGAGCAGGACGCCGGCAGCGGGCACTGGTGCCAGCAACTCGCCGGCGGCCCCGAGGCCGAGCCGTTCGACGCGTCCCGGCAGCCCCACCGCGCGGGGCTCGGCGTCGAGCCGGCGCAGGTCGTAGAGCAGCACCCGATCGGGGCCGGTGGTGGCCACCGCCAGCGTGCCGGTCGCCGGTTCGACGGCGGCCGCGGTGACCGCAGCTGCGGCCGGCAACACCCGCCCGGGCAGGGCATCGCGCTGTGCTCGCGGCGGGGCGCTGGCCGCGGTGGCAGCCTGGAGGCTGCCGGCGACCTGCAAGGGATCTCCGGCCGGCGCGCCCCCGCATCCGGCGGCGGCGCCCGCAACGGCACCGGCGAGCGCAACCACGGCGGCGCGCGCCGCCGTACGTCGCCGAACCGCCAAATCTCCTCCCGGCCCGCCATGCCCGCACATCAACCGCCGTCCGCGCGGGCGAACGCCATCAGCATTCCTGAAGTTGGCCGCCAGGTCACGGATCCGGCTAACCCCGACCTCACGGAGTTTCGCGTCCCGTGCACCCACCGCAACCGTACCGCCCACCCAGGTAACCCACCGTCGCCCCCACCACACCCGCCCGCCGCCACCCCACCCGCACGCCCCCGTGCGCCCCGTGCGCCGAGCCCGATCCACGCGGATGGACCATTTGCCCGGTGCTATTGGGCAGATGGTCCATCCGCGCAAAAAACCACCCGCCCGCACGCGGGGCTAGGGCGCGCTGACGTCGTCTAGGGCGGCGCGGATGGCGGCGGGCAGTTCCAGCTCCTCGGCGGCGAGCGACCCGGCGAGCTGGGCGGCGTCGCGGGCGCCGACGATCGGAGCCGCGACGCCGGGGCGGTCCCGCACCCAGGCCAGGGCCACCGCCAGCGGCGAGGTGCCGAGGCCGTCGGCCGCGGTGACCACGGCCTGCACGACGCGGCCGGCCCGTTCGGTGCGGTGGTGCTCCACGTAGCCGGCGTAGTGGCTGGACGCCGCCCGCGAGTCCGACGGCGTTCCGTGCCGGTACTTGCCGGTGAGCACTCCGCGGCCAAGCGGCGCCCAGGCCAGCAGGCCGATGCCGTGGTGCGCGGCGGCGGCCAGCACCTCGCCTTCCACCCCGCGCTCCAGCAGGGAGTACTCCGACTGCAGGCAGACCAGCGGCGCGCGCCCCGGCACGGCCCGCTGCCAGGCGGCCGCGGTGCCGAGCTGCCAGCCCCGGTAGTTGCACGCGCCCGCGTAGCGCACCCGGCCGCTGGCCACCGCGGCGTCCACCGCGGACAGCGTCTCCTCCAGCGGCGCGGCCGGGTCCCAGGCGTGCAGCTGCCAGAGGTCCACGTGATCGACGCCGAGCCGCCGCAGCGAGGCGTCCAGGGCGGCCAGCAGCGCGCCGCGGGAGGCGCCACCCCCGAACGGGCCGCCGTCGCGGCGGGCCACCGCCTTCGTCGCCAGCACGACGAGGTCGCGCGGCACCACGTCGCGCAGCAGCGCGCCGAGCATCCGTTCGGAATCGCCGCCGGCGTACACGTCGGCGGTGTCCACCAGGGTGCCGCCGGCGTCGACGAACGCGGTGAGCTGGGCGGCGGCCTGTTCGGCATCGGTGTCCCGACCCCAGGTCATGGTGCCTAGCGCGAGCCGGGACACCCGCAGCCCGCTGCGACCCAGGTGTCGCTGCTCCACACCGCGCACCCTACGGGCCTGGTCGGGCCGGGCACCGCCGGGTGATCGGGGGCCGCTACCGTCGTCGGCCATGCGACCTAGGCCGACGTGAGGATGGTGCACCAGTGAGCTGGCTGCAGGCCCTCGTCCTCGGGCTGGTGCAGGGCCTGACCGAGTTCCTCCCGATCTCCTCGTCGGGGCACCTGCGGATCGTCTCGGAACTGTTCTTCGGTGACGACGCCGGAGCCTCGTTCACCGCGGTGACCCAACTCGGCACCGAGGCCGCGGTGCTGATCTACTTCGCGCGCGACATCGGCCGGCTGGCCGCCACCTGGTTCCGCGGCTTCACCAGCGCGGCGATCCGCAGCACCGACGAGTACCGCATCGCCTGGCTGGTGATCATCGGCTCGCTCCCGATCATGGTGCTCGGGTTCCTGCTGCGGGATGCCATCCGGAGCCCGGCCCGCAACCTGTGGCTGATCTCCACGACGCTGATCGTGTTCGCCCTGGTGCTGGCCGCCGCCGAACGCTGGGGTCCGCAGCGCCGCAAGGTCGATGAGCTGACCGTGCGCGACGGCGTGCTGATGGGTCTGGCCCAGGCGTTGGCCCTGGTACCTGGGGTGTCCCGCTCCGGCGCGACGATCAGCGCCGGCCTGGCGATCGGGCTGACCAGGCAGGCCGCCACCCGGTACTCGTTCCTGCTGGCCATCCCCGCGGTGGTGGCGGCCGGCCTGTTCAGCGTTCCCGACGTGCTGGAGCGCGGCGGCACCGGCCCGCAACCCAGCATCGCCCAGATGGTGGTGGCCACCGCGATCGCCTTCGCGGTCGGCTACGCCGCCATCGCCTGGCTGTTGCGTTGGGTCGCCCACCACAGCGTCTACGTCTTCGTGCTGTACCGCATCGCCCTCGGCGCTGTCATCCTCACCCTGCTCGCGACCGGGGTGGTCTCCGCCTCGTGAGTGGCGTTTGGTGTGCTGGCACCAAACGCCACTCACGAGGCGCGCAGCGCCCTAGGCTGCCACCGTGGGCACGGTGATCCTGGTGCGGCACGCACGGTCCACGGCGAACCTGTCGGGCGTGCTGGCCGGTAGGGCGCCCGGGGTCGGGCTGGACGAGGCCGGGGTGGCCCAGGCCGAGGCGCTGGTGGCGCGGCTGGCGCCGGTGCGGTTGGCCGCCATGGTGAGTTCGCCGCTGCAGAGGTGCGCCGAGACGGTGGCTCCGCTGGCCGCCGCAAAGGGCGTGCAACCGAGCCTGGACGACCGGCTCGCCGAGGTGGACTACGGGCTGTGGACCTCCCAGCCGCTGCGCACTCTGGTCAAGGAACCGCTGTGGAAGGTGGTGCAGCTGCACCCGTCGGCCGCGGTGTTCCCCGAGGGCGAGGGGCTGGCGGAGGTGCAGGCCAGGGCGGTCGCCGCGATCAGGGAGTGGGACGCGAAGGTGGCCGCCGAGCATGGCGTCGACGCCGTCTGGCTGGCCTGCAGCCACGGTGACGTGATCAAGGCGGTGCTCGCCGACGCGCTCGGCATGCACCTCGACTCGTTCCAGCGGATCCTGGTGGACCCGTGCTCGGTGAGCGTGGTCCGCTACACCGCGACTCGTCCGTTCGTGTGGCGCACCAACGACAGCGGGGGGGATCTGACCGGCCTGAACCCGGCGAAGAAGCGGCGGCGCGGGCGCGCCCAGCCCGGCCCGTCCGATGCCGTGGTCGGCGGCTCCACCGGCACGTGAGCTGGGCAAACGGTTGTGACCAGACGATCGGGTTGAGCCGGACGGCGCAACCGGACTGCTGCGATCGGAGCTGTCAAGATTGGGCAAGTCCCCGCTGCCGTTGCCCGGCCCGGGTCAATACACTGGCCGGCGCCGCGTTTCCCGTGAACGCCGCCCCGGTTTCGGCTCGCCAACGGTCAGGAGGATGTGCGTGGTCCACCTGTCTCAGGTCGCCAACCGTGGGCGGGTGCGGGTGTGACCGCGGTGACGGAGGTGGCTTACAGCATCCGGCCGGGCTGGGGCGGCGTGCCGTTCGTCGTCCAGATCGTGCTGGAACAGCGGCTGGGTACCCAGGTTGTCAACTCGACGTCGCAGACGAGCGGCTTCGCGGCCGGGCTTGCTTCCAGGTTGGAGCTGGCCGATGGCGGCCGGGTGTTCGTCAAGGGCGTGCCGGCCAACCACGCCATGGTGCGCAGCTACCACGTCGAGGCCGACCTCGCTGGGGCGCTGCCGGAGGGTTCGCCGGCACCGCTGCTGCTGGGCACGATCGACGACGAGTGGTTCCTGCTGGTGTTCGAGGACATCGAGGGCCAGCAGCCGGATCTGGCGCCGGACTCGCTGGACGTGCCCGCGGTGCTGGACAGCGTCGAGGCGCTGCGCGCCGCGTTGACGCCATGCCCGCTGTCGGGGCTGCGCACCGCGGACGCCGTGCTCGGCGCGCAGCTGACCGGCTGGTCCCACCTCAGCCACCGGCCGCCGCACGATCTTGACCCGTGGGCGCGGCACAACCTGGACCGGCTCGTCGCCATGGAGAGTGCGTGGCGCCCGTGGGCCGGTGGCGACACGATGCTGCACACCGACCTGCGGTCGGACAACGTGCTGATCCGGCAGGAGGACGGCGCGGCGGTGGTGATCGACTGGGCGCATGCCGTGCGCGGCGCGGCGTGGCTGGAGCTGGCCTGCCTGGTGCCGCACCTGATCGCGGGCGGTCACCATCCTGCCGATGCCGAGCGGGTCGCGCTGCGCGGACCGGCGATGGCCGGCGTGCCGGCGTGGGCGGTCACCGGGTTCGCCGCCGGAATCGCCGGGCACTGGTCCGCCGCCAGCAGGCAGCCGGCGCCGCAGGGCGCCTACGGGCTGCGCGCATTCCAGGCCGACGCCGCGGCCGCCGCGCTAGCCTGGGTCGCCCACCGCACCAGGTGGGTGTGAGCCGGCGACCCGCCGGCGCGCCGACGAGTGCCGTTGTTCGCCGGCCCCGCTTGTTGGGTGCGCACCCGCCAGCGGTGGCCTAGGGTCGAAGGTGACATGCCCCGCGTAATCCACGTCTTCCGCCAGCCCGACCGGTTCATCGCCGGGACCGTCGGGGAGCCCGGTGACCGCTCGTTCTACCTGCAGGCAGTCGAGGACGCCAGGATGGTCAGCGTGCTGCTGGAGAAGCAGCAGGTCGCGGTGCTGGCCGAGCGGCTGGCCGCCCTGCTGGACGAGGTGCACCGCCGTTTCGGCGCCGAGGTGCCACCCGAGGCGAACGAGGACCAGGTCGATGTCGAGCCGCTGAGCGTGCCGGTGGAAGAGGAGTTCCGCGTCGGCACCATGGGCCTGGGTTGGGACGCCGAGAGCCGTTCCGTCGTGGTCGAGCTGCTGGCCGTCACCGAGGACGAGGTGGACGAGTCGGTGGTGCTCGACGACACCGAGGAGGGCCCGGACGCCGTGCGCGTGTTTCTCACCCCGATCCAGGCGCGCGCCTTTGCGGTGCGTGCCGAGCGGGTGGTCACCGCCGGCCGGCAGCCGTGCCCGCTGTGCGCCGAGCCGCTGGACGTCGCCGGGCACATCTGCCCTCGGCAGAACGGCTACCGCCGGGCTCTCACCCCCTGAGCACCCCGCATGCTGCCCACTGATCCGGCGGCGATCGAGCTGCTGACCGATGGCCGGATCGAGGTCGCCGGCCGCCTGGTGGACGCCTCCAACGCCACGCTGTACTGCACGATCGAGCTCCACGGCGTCAGCGCCGAGTGCGTGTACAAGCCGGCGCGCGGCGAACGGCCGCTGTGGGACTTTCCCGATGGCACCCTCGCCGGCCGGGAGGTGGCCAGCTACCTGGTGTGCCGGGCGCTCGGGTGGACGCTGGTGCCGCCGACGGTGCTGCGGCCGGGGCCGTTCGGGCCCGGCATGGTCCAGCTGTGGGTGGACACCACCCCCGAGCACGACCTGGTCGACGTGGTGACCACCAACCAGGTGCCGGACGGCTGGCGCCGGGTGCTGCGGGCCCGCGACCGCTACGGCGACCCGGCCCTGCTCGTGCACGCCGATCACCCCGCCCTGCAGCGGATGGCCGCGCTCGACATCGTCATCAACAACGCAGACCGCAAGGGCGGGCACGTGCTGCGCGGCCCGGACGGCGAGGTGTACGGCGTCGACCACGGCATCTGCCTGCACCACGAGGACAAGCTGCGCACCGTCCTCTGGGGCTGGCTCGGTGAGCCGCTGCCGGCCGACGTGCTGGACGCCCTCGGCGCGCTGCGCGCCGCGCTGCTCGCCGACCCGCTGGCCGCCGAGCTGGCGCGCCACCTCACCCGCAAGGAACGCACCGCGCTCGCCGACCGCACCGACCGCCTGCTGTCCGCCGCCCGCTTCCCCGCCCCCTCCGGCGACTGGCCCGCCATCCCCTGGCCCGCGTTCTAGTGTCGTGTAATCGGCTTTCGGCTCCTGGGCTAGTGATAATCGGTCAGGTCCGCAAAGGCGCTGGTCCCTGGCCCAGGGGAGCCGCTGGTTCCTGGCCGCTAGTCGTTAATTCGTCGGGCGGGGCCGGGGTCGGGGCGGGTGCGTTCGGGCATCGCGGCCTGCTCGGCGCGGATCACCGCCATCACCGCATTGATCAGAGCGAGGTGGGTGAAGGCCTGCGGGAAGTTGCCGAGGTGGCGGCCGGTGTGCGGGTCGATCTCCTCGGCGTAGAGCTGTAGTGGGCTGGCGTAGGAGAGCAGCTTCTCGCAGAGTGCCCTGGCCCGGTCCAGCTCGCCGATTAACACCAGCGCGGAGACCAGCCAGAACGAGCAGATGGTGAAGGTGCCCTCCTCGCCGGTCAGGCCGTCCTCGGTCTCGTTGAGCCGGTAGCGCAGCACGAGGCCGTCCTCGCTCAGCTCGTCGGCGATGGCCAGCACGGTGGCCCGCACCCGGGGGTCGTCGCCGGGCAGGAAGCCGAGCAGCGGCACCAGCAGCACCGACGCGTCGAGCGCCTTGGTGCCGTAGTGCTGGACGAACACGCCGCGCTCGTCGACGGCGTTGGCCAGGATGTCGGCCTTGATCTCCTCCGCGGCCTCGCACCACTGCCTGGCCAGCTTCACCTCGTCGCGGCCGGCGGCCAGCCGGGCGCCCGAGTCGGCGGCCATCCAGCAGGCCACCTTGGACGAGGTGAAGTGCTGCGGCCCGCAGCGCACCTCCCAGATGCCCTGGTCGGGGTAGCGCCAGCGTTCCAGCGCGCGCTCGACGAGCGTCTGCACGATGGCCCACAGGCGGTCGTCGATGCGCTGGTGGGCCCGGGTGTAGAGGTCGATGGCGCCGACCACCGAGCCCCATACGTCGTGCTGGCGCTGGGCGTAGGCGGCGTTGCCGACCCGCACCGGGCGCGCGCCGTGGTAGCCGGACAGGTGCTCCAGGGTGTGCTCCTCGAGCACCCGCTCGCCATCCACCCCGTACATGATCTGCAGCTCGCCACCCTCGGCCTGGGCGACGTCGGAGACGAAGCAGAAGAAGTCGTTGGCCTCCCAGTCGAAGCCGAGGGTGTACATCGCCCACAGGGTGAACGTGGCGTCCCGGATCCAGGTGTAGCGATAGTCCCAGTTCCGCTCGCCGCCGGGCGCCTCCGGCAGCGACGTGGTGGCGGCGGCGACGACCGCGCCGGTCGGCGCGAAGGTCAGGCCCTTCAGGGTCAGCGCGCTGCGCTGCAGGAAGCTTCGCCACGGGTGGTCAGGAAACCGGCCGCGATCCAGCCAGTGCTGCCAGTGGTGGCAGGTCCAGCGCAGCCGCTTCGCCGCCTCCCCGGCGGTGCGGGGCGCGGCGTGCTCGCTCCAGGACAGCGCGACGAAGCGGGTCTCGCCCTCCTTGAGCAGGGTCCGGGCGGTCGCCTGGGCGCCCTCGAACCCGATGTTGAGGTCGGTGGTCAGCCGCAGCGGCCGGGTGATCTTCGGCGCGGTGGCCACCGCCTCGTGGTAGCCGCTGTCGAGGTACTCCCAGCGGGCCTGCTTGCGGCCGTAGTCGAACACCGGGGTGCAGTCCATCCGCACCTGGACGGCACCGTTGACGCAGCGCACCATGCGCAGCAGCACGTGGTCGGCGTCGTAGTCGGTGGGCGACCGCCGGTGCGTCGATGACCGCTCGCTCTCGTGGTGCCACGGGCCCATCAGCAGCGCGTCGGTCACCACCAGCCAGCCGCCGGGGGTCCACCAGCTGGTCTCCAGGACGAGCGTGCCGGGTACGTACCGGCGGGCGGCCGGCTCCTCGACCCCCGTCGGGTGGATGCGGAACCACCCGGCATCGCGGTCCAGGATCGCGCCGAATACGCTGGGTGAGTCCATTCGCGGCAGGCACAGCCACTCGATGCTGCCGCCGGGTGAGACCAGCGCGGTGGTCTCGCAGTCGGACAGAAAGCCCAGGTCGGCTATCGGCGGGAAATGCCCGGCGCCGTACCACCTGCCACCTGCCCCGCGGCTCACCCCGGCCGCCTCGTGTTCGCCATTGGCGCATTGTGACACCGCGCGGTTCAGCGGCCGCGAACCTGAAGCCTGCTTGACGGTGTCTGGGCACGCGGGAGTTGCGTAGCGTGGGACTGTGCGCAGCGTCAGCCCGCCCGCCGAGCTGCCGGCCACCGTCGGCGCCTTGCGCGCCAGCGGTCACCAGCACCGCGGGGTCAAGGCCGAGATCCGGGAGAACCTGCTGGCCGCGTTGCGGGCCGGCAGCGACCCGTGGCCGGGCATCGTCGGCTTCGACCAGACCGTGCTGCCGCAGCTGGAGCGCGCCCTGCTGGCCGGGCACGATGTGGTGCTGCTCGGCGAGCGCGGCCAGGGCAAGACCCGGCTGCTGCGGGCGCTGACCGCGCTGCTGGACGAGTGGTCGCCGGCGATCGCCGGCGCCGAGCTCGGCGAGCACCCGTACGACCCGATCACCCCCGAGTCCAGGCGGCGGGCCCTGGACGTGGGCGACGAGCTGCCGGTCACCTGGCTGCACCGCAGCGAGCGGTACACCGAGAAGCTGGCGACGCCGGACACCAGTGTCGGCGACCTGGTGGGCGACGTCGACCCGGTGAAGGTGGCCGCCGGCCGCAGCCTCGGCGACCCGGACACCATCCACTTCGGTCTGGTGCCGCGGGCGCACCGCGGCGTGCTGGCCATCAACGAGCTGCCCGACCTCGCCGAGCGCATTCAGGTGGCGCTGCTCAACGTGATGGAGGAGCGGGATATCCAGATCCGCGGCTACAGCCTGCGACTGCCGCTGGACGTGCTGCTGGTGGCCAGCGCGAACCCGGAGGACTACACGAATCGCGGGCGGATCATCACGCCGTTGAAGGACCGCTTCGGCGCCGAGATCCGCACCCACTACCCGATGACCGTTGAGGCCGAGATGGCGGTGGCCCGGCAGGAGGCGTCGCTGGTGGCCGAGGTCGGCGAGCACCTGCTGGAGGTGCTGGCCAGGTTCGTCCGGCTGCTGCGCGAATCCAGCGCCGTCGACCAGCGGTCCGGGGTGTCGGCCCGGTTCGCGATCGCCGGTGCCGAGGTGGTGGCCGCGGCCGCGTTGCGGCGCTCCGCCGTGGTCGGCGAGCGACCCGCGGTGGCCCGGCCGGTCGACCTGGACGCGGTGACCCCGGTGCTGCGCGGCAAGCTCGAGTTCGAGCCGGGCGAGGAGGGCCGCGAGCAGGAGCACCTGACCCACCTGCTGCGCCGCGCGGTGGCCGACACCGCCAGGGCGCACCTGGCCGGGCTGGACCTCACCCCGCTGGCCCAGGCCGTCGGCGAGGGACACCCGGTGACCACCGGGGACCGGGTGTCCGCGGCCGAGGTGCTCGCGACGCTGCCGGAGCTGCCGGTGCTGCACGAGGTGGCCCGCCGGCTGGGGGTGCGCTCCAGCGACCCGCCCGGCCGGATCGCCAGCGCCGTCGAGCTGGCGCTGGAGTCGCTCTACCTGCGGCGCCGGCTGGCCAAGGACGCCACCGACGGCGTGACGGTGTACCGGTCGTGACTGTCCCGGAGCGCTACTCCTACGGCCCGTGGCACGGCGGGGCGGACCCGCTCGCGCCGCCCATCGACCTGCGCGCCGCGCTGGACGCCATCGGCCGGGACGTGATGACCGGCGCCAGCCCGGCCGCCGCGCTGCGCGAGCTGCTGCGCCACGGCGTCGGCCGCCAGCCGGGGCTGGACGAGCTGGGCCGCCAGGTGTGGCGGCGGCGCGCGCAGATCCAGCGCACCCACCGCCTGGACGGCACCCTGCGGCAGATCCGCGAGCTGCTGGACCGGGCCCTGGACGCCGAGCGGGCCGAGCTCTTCCGGGACCCGTCCGACGATGCCCGGTTCCGCGAGGCGCAGCTCGACGCGCTGCCGCCGGGAACCGCCGGCGCGGTGCAGGAGCTGGCCGGCTACGACTGGCGCTCGCCCCAGGCCCGCGCGGACTACCAGCGCATTCGCGAGCTGCTCGGCACCGAGCTGCTGCAGGCCCGGTTCCGCGGCATGAAGCAGGCGATGCAGCAGGTGCGACCCGAGGACGTCGAGCGGATCGGCCGGATGCTCGCCGCGCTCAACGAGCTGCTGGCAGCGCATGCCCGCGGGGACCCGCGCACGCACCAGATGTTCCAGCGCTTCATGGGTGAGCACGGCGACTTCTTCCCGGAGAACCCGCGCAACGTCGACGAGCTGATCGACGCGCTGGCCGCGCGTTCGGCGGCGGCCCAGCGGATGTTCAACTCGATGACCGACGAGCAGCGCGCCGAGCTGGCCGCGCTGTCCCGGCAGGCGTTCGGCGACCCCCGGCTGGCGGCGCAGCTGGCCCAGCTCGACGCCGCCCTGCAGGCCCTGCGGCCCGGCCTTGACCGGGATTCGGCGGTGCGCTTCCGGGGCCGGCACCCGCTCGGGCTCGGCGAGGGCGCGCAGGCCATGGAGGACCTGGCCGAGCTGGACGCGCTGGCCGAGCAGATCGCCCAGGGCTATCCCGGCGCCCGGCTGGAGGACCTGGATCTCGAGGCGCTGACCCGGCAGCTCGGCGAGCAGGCCCCGGTCGACGCGCGCACCCTGGCCGAGCTGGAGCGCGAGCTGCACCGTCAGGGCCTGTTCAAGCGGGCCCCCGACGGCACCCTGCGGCTGTCCCCGAAGGCACTGCGCCAGCTCGGCGAGTCGGCGCTCGGCGACGTGGTACGCCGCCTGCGCACCGGCCGCGGCGAGCGGGACGCCCGGCGGGCCGGAGCCGCTGGCGAGCCGACCGGGGCCAGCCGGCCGTGGGAGTTCGGCGACGCCGGGCCCTGGGACACGCCGCGCACGGTCGCCAACGCCGTACTCCGCACGGCCCGTGGTGTGTCTTCAAGTACCACCACTACCCCTAGTGGTGGTACTTGGAGACACACCACTATCGGGCCCGCGGTGCGGCTGGAGGCAGCGGACATCGAGGTGGTGGAGACCGAGCTGCGGTCGCGGGCCGCCGTGGCGCTGTGCGTCGACACCTCCTGGTCGATGGTGTCGGAGGGCCGGTGGCTGCCGATGAAGCGCACCTCGCTCGCCCTGCACCACCTGGTGCGTACCAGGTTCCGCACCGACGCGCTGCAGCTGATCACGTTCGGGCGCTACGCCACGACCGTGGACATCGGCGAGTTGGCCGCGCTGGACGGCACCTGGGAGCAGGGCACCAACCTGCACCACGCGCTGCTGCTGGCCGCCGCGCACCTGCGGCGCCACGCCGACGCCGAGCCCGTCGTGCTGGTGGTCACCGACGGCGAGCCGACCGCGCACCTGGAGCCAGACGGCGAGGCGGTGTTCCACTACCCGCCGCTGCGCCAGACCGTGGCCAGGACCCTCGCCGAGGTCGATGCGCTGGCCCGGCTCGGCGCCATGGTGTCGGTGTTCATGCTCGGCGAGAACCCGAGCCTCGCCGCGTTCGTCGACCGCGTGGCGCGCCGCAGCGGCGGCCGTGTGATCGCCCCCGACCTCGGCGGCCTCGGCGCCGCCGTCGTCAGCGGCTACCTGCGGTCCAGGCGTCGCGGCTGATCCCCGCCGATCCGGTATCAGCGCGGACGAATTGGGATGACGTTGGCGGGAAGCCTGGACCGCGAGTTCGGCCGGCGGCATCCTGATCTTCCACTGACGGACCAGGGGGAGGGTTCGGATGACCAGACTGGAAGGCCGTTACCGGTCGCTGCTGCGGCTGCTTCCGCGGTGGTACCGGGATGCACACGGGGAGGAACTGGTCGCCGCGTTCCTCGCCGGACGCCCCGGCGGCCTGGCGGACGTCGACGGCGAGTACGGCTGGCTCGGCTGGAGCGCCACTACGGAGGTGCTGCGGCTGGCGGTGCGGACCCGGCTGCCGGCACCGGGCGGCGGCCCGCCGCGGGCGGTGGCGGTGGGCGAGGCCGTGCGGCTCGTCGCCCTGCTCGGGCTGCTGACCTTCGCCGCACTGGGCGTCGCGAACACGGTTTCCTACCTGGCGTCAACCAACGAGCAGCTCGTGTCGACCGAGGCGAACGGCTGGATCTACCTGTTCCTGACCAGCCAGCTGGCCGCGGTGGCCGCCTTCGCCGGCGTGCTGGCGCGACGGCGCGCCGCCGCCAGGGCGTTCGCCGTCATCAGCACGGCGTACGGCGTGCTGCACCTCGCGGTCTATGCGCCGGAGACCACGCAAGCGTGGCTTACGGCACTGGCCGCCCAGGTGCCGCTGTGGGCCGTCGTGGCGTGTGTGTTCGCCGGCTTCCACCAGGCCGCCCCGCGGCCGGCGGCGCGGTCGTGGCTGCGGGGCGCCGCGGTGGGCACCGTGGCGGCGCTGTGCTGGAGTTGGCCGGACATCACCCAGCGGTACCCGACCGGTTGGACACTGCGGTACCTCTTCGCCGACCCGACGACCTTACCCACGATGGCGATCGTGCTGGCTGCCGCCGGCTACCTCGCCGTGGTCCGGCCGCGCGGCCAGGACGGTTCCGCCGGCGCGTGGCCGCTGGCCCTGGCCGTCGCCGCTGGGCTGCTGCTGCCGGTGCGACTGGACTGGGCGTACCACCTGCCGACGGCCGGCGACACCGCGCACATCCCGGTCAGCATGGTCGCGACGGCGCTCGGGCAGTTCGCCGCGGTGCTGGTGGCCGGCGCTGTCCTCGCCGTCGTGGCCAGCCGTGACTACCGGCGGCTGCCGGCCGCCGACGAGTGGCAGCCCTGTGGATAAGTCGTGAGTGGTAAGGGGCGTTGGGGCACCTTTTGCCACTCACAGGAGCCGTAGGCTCATCCCATGCACGCATGGCCGACCGCGCCGGTTCCCCGGCTGCCCGGCATTCCGCGCCCGCTGCGGCTGTACGACACGGCGACGGGCGCGCCGCGGCCGACCGCTCCCGGTGCGACGGCAAGGATGTACGTGTGCGGCATCACGCCGTATGACGCGACGCACCTGGGGCACGCCGCGACGTACCTGGCGTTCGACCTGATCCACCGGGTGTGGCTGGACAACGGGCACGACGTGCACTACGTGCAGAACGTCACGGACATAGATGATCCGCTGCTGGAGCGGGCGGAGCACGACGGCGAGGACTGGATCGTGCTCGGGATGCGGGAGACGGCGCTCTACCGGGAGGACATGGCGGCGCTGCGGGTGCTGCCGCCGCGGGATTTCGTCGGCGCGGTCGCGGCGATGCCCGAGATCGTCGAGGTGATCGCCAAGCTGCAGGCGCGCGGGGCGGCCTACCGGGCCGACGACGAGGAATACCCGGATGTGTACTTCGACCACCGGGCCACCGCGGAGTTCGGCTACCAGTCCAACCTCGACGAGGCGAGCATGGTGCGGCTGTTCGCCGAGCGCGGCGGCGACCCCGACCGGCCGGGCAAGCGGCACCCGCTGGACGCGCTGCTCTGGCGAACCGTGCGGCCGGGGGAGCCGTGCTGGGACAGCGACCTTGGCCCCGGCCGCCCCGGCTGGCACGTCGAGTGCGCCGCGATCGCGATCAACCGCCTCGGCATGGGGTTCGACCTGCAGGGCGGCGGCAGCGACCTGATCTTCCCGCACCACGAGTTCAGCGCGGCGCACGCGGAGGCGCTCACCGGGGCGCACCCGTTCGCCCGGCACTACTGCCACGCGGGCATGATCGCGCTGGGCGGCGAGAAGATGTCCAAGTCGCGCGGAAACCTGGTGTTCGTCTCGCGGCTGCGCGGCGAGGGCGTCGACCCGATGGCCATCCGGCTGGCGCTGCTGGCCGGGCACTGGCGGGCCGACCGCACCTGGACCCCGGACCTGTTGCGCTCCGCACAGGCCCGGCTGGCCCGCTGGCGGGAAGCGGTCTCGCTGGACACCGGCCCGGACGCCACGCCCCTGCTGTCCCGGCTGCGCGACCACCTCGGTGACGACCTGGACACTCCCCGGGCGCTGGCCGCCGTGGACGCCTGGGCCGCCGAGGCGCGCACCCGCCGCGACCGCGACGGCGGCGCGCCCGCGCTGGCCCGCGCCGCCGTCGACGCCCTCCTCGGCGTGTCCCTGTAACCACCCCACCCGGCGTGTCCGCGGTTCGGAACACCCGAATCGGCCGGTTGGGTCGCCCTGACGCGCAGGATCGCCCTAGCCGGTGTTGGTCGCGGCCCCGGTCGTCTCCGTGGCGGTCGCGGAGGTTGCCTCCGTCGTCGGCGCCGGCCGGCTGCCGGACGTCACCGGCTGGGAAGCGGTGAACGCCGGGTCGACGGATTCGAACGTCAACAGCGGCTCGTCGGTCAGCGTGCAGTGCTCCACCGCGCCCGGCAGGACATCGATGCGGAACGCCGCTGGATCGGCCCCCCCTGGCGCGGTGATGGCGAGGATGCTCAGCGTTTCGTCGGGGCCGACAGTGCCACGATTGAGGGTGAACACCGTGCCCCCGTCCGGGGAGCGCCCCCACGTCACCAGGGCCTCCAGCCGCTCGGAGGTCGCGTGTAGCCGGGCGGAGTTCGAGCAGCCCTTGTCGAAGGGTATGTAGTCGACGACGGCCCGGAAGCCCTCGGCCAGCAGCCGCGCCTCGAGCCCGGCCGGATCGGTGAACTCGTTGATCCGGACGGTCACGGAATTGTCGCTGCCTTCTTCGACGGCCCACGCCGGGGACACCGGCTGGCGGCCGAGCAGCGCGGGTCCGAAGGCCAGCGCGGTGGCGACAGCCACGGCCAGCGCGCCGACCGGCGCCAGCCGGCGGATCCGGCCGCTGGGCCGGGTGGAC
>Ga0209382_10003417_pt1 | contig 22005 bp, 9 predicted proteins | sample SoiMetdeltSBSDD5_FD_187599 | JGI IMG/M metagenome (GOLD analysis project Ga0209382, IMG submission 187599) | Bulk soil microbial communities from a Populus tree surrounding site in Tennessee, USA - Soil MetaG P. deltoides SBSDD5 (SPAdes) (version 2) | ecosystem: Environmental > Terrestrial >...
GAAAACGTTTCTGCTCACTTTCACATCATTGTTGCTCTCGCTCTCGGCGGTCCCGCCGACTAAGATTTCTCCGCCGGCGCCGATCGCCCCGACGCCCGTCGCCCCGACGCCCGTCGCCCCGACGCCTTCGCCTGCGCAACTGGCCTGGCAGCGGTTGGAATACTATGCCTTTGTTCATTTCGGTATGAACACCTTCACCGATCACGAATGGGGCGAAGGGCGCGCAGGCGCCGACAATTTCAATCCGACGGCGCTCGATTGCCGGCAGTGGGCGCGCGTCGTGAAGGCCGCCGGGATGAAGGGCGTCATCGTCACGGCGAAGCACCACGACGGCTTTTGCCTGTGGCCGTCGAACACGACCGAGTATTCGGTCAAGAATTCGAAATGGCGCGACGGGCGCGGCGACGTGTTGAAGGAACTCTCGGAGGCCTGCAAGGAATACGGCCTGAAGTTCGGCGTCTACATCTCGCCCTGGGACCGCAATCACCCGCTATACGGAACGCCGCGCTACAACCGCGTCTTCAAAGATCAATGGCGCGAGATTCTCGGTCAATACGGCGAGGTCTTCGAATCGTGGCTCGACGGCGCGAACGACGGCAAGAAGCGGATGGTCTATGATTTTCACGGATTCTTCGAGACGATCAAGAAACTTCAACCCGATACGCTGATCTTTAGCGACGCGGGTCCCGACGTCCGCTGGGTGGGCAACGAGCGGGGCTTCGCGGGCGAGGCCAACTGGTCGCCGCGCGACAACGAAGGGACCTTCCCCGGCTTCGCCGACGAAAAGGCCTTGAACACCGGCGACGAAAACGGGAACGTCTGGCTGCCGGCCGAATGCGACGTCTCGATCCGGCCGGGCTGGTTCTATCACTCCAACGAAGACGACAAGCTGAAATCGGTCGAGCAGTTGATGAACATCTATTACGGCTCGGTCGGGCGCAACGCCAACCTGCTGCTCAATATCGGCGTTGATCGTCGTGGCCTTGTCAACGAGAACGACGAGCGGAGGCTGATGGAATTCAAACGCGCCCGCGACGAGGCCTTCAGAGAAAATCTGGCGGGCAAGAACAATCTGGCGAAAGCTAAAGTCAAAGCGACGAACGTTCGCGGAAACGACGCGCGCTTCAACGCCGAGAAGACGATTGACGGGGACGCTGCCACGTACTGGGCGACCGATGACGGCGTCACCACGGCTTCGCTCGAATTCGATTTCGGGCGCGAGGTCGAATTCAACGCCTTCCTCGCGCAAGAGAACATCGCGCTCGGGCAGCGCGTGAAAAAGTTTTCGCTAGAAATCTGGGGCGGAGGAGGCTGGGAGACCGTCGCGCGGCAATCAACCGTAGGATACAAGCGCATCCTGCGCTTTCCGACGGTCAAGACCGTCAAGCTGAAATTCACCATCGAAGCGGCCAAAGCCTGCCCGACCATCACGAACATTGAAGTCTACAACTCGCCATCGACTTAGGTACACGTGGTTGGGCCTCTTCTGAGTTCAACTCAAGACCTGGATTAAATTAAGACTTTGGGAACACAAAAAGCGCAAAGGAAGAGACGCAAAAGGCACAAATCTATCAATATTTTTCTTTGCGCCTTTTGTGTTGGTCTTGCGCTTTTGCTCCCCGTACTGCGCCGCTCGACGCCTCTCACACTCACAAATGTTCACGAATACTTGTTCCGAGGTCATCACCTCCTTCCGCAGCCGAGCGCGGTCACGCCGGCCGGCGCGGTTTGTTGTTCGTGGTCGCTCTTAACCATAAAGAAGAGATATTGAGTCCGCGCTCGGCTAGGGCCGGCGGAGACTCGCGCTTTATCGCTGCGGAAGCGCAACCGCACAGAGACGAATTCCCGAGCCATCCGCAACTTGTCGCCGAAATACTGGTCGCGCAGCGGCAACCCCAACTGCGCCCGCGCCAGGTTGAGCGTCTCCTCGCACTCGCCCAACTCGTCAACGCTAGTCGCGTCCTTAAAGCCCAGCCCGTGCAACAGTTCATGCAACGTCGTGAAGCCTGCGTCGAAAGAGTCCCGCACCTCGCGCGGCGCCTCCATCTCATGGAAATCGTCGAAGTCCAGGCGCACGCGCCAGACCTCCAGGCGCAGGCCTGTTCTGACGTCCTCGTAGCGCAACCCTTCATCCAATTGACCGAAATTTACCGATGGCGAACCTGAGTGGTCCTCGATGATGAATACGGAACCTGGGCTGAGCGCGGAGGATAGAATCCGTCTGGCGGTCGCCGAGCCTCCGGATTGCGAGGCGCCTGTCGCGAGCAAACCGTCTTTCGTAAAATGGAGTTCGCCGAATCCGGTAATGCGGCGCATGCTTCGCGTCAGTTCTTCGACGCGTGCGCCGGAGAGTTTGCGCCCGGCTTCGCCGCTCAGCCAGACGCCGGGCGTCATCGGAAACGCCGAATGCGCGAATACGATTCCGGTCAATAAAAACAGTCCCGCCAGCGCGCCGGCCGCAATAGGCGCACTCCGGCCTGCCATCAATTCAAATGTTGTCATCCCTCACTTCTCCTGCTCGATTTATTTGCCGTCAGTGATTGATTGATTGGCGCTCGTTCGGGGCTCTACGGCGATCCGCAAGGGTTTTGCAGAGTAAGGCCCGGCCTTTGGCGCCGAATCAGTACCGCGAGCGGTACTGACCCTGAAGACGGCAAGCTCTGTGCCGTGAATTCAAGGGCGTGGCTAATGCGGGGTAAGATTCATTGATTCAACACGCTAGCGTGGAGGAGAAGGCTGAAGACGTCTGACGCGGTTGAACAATCATGTGTTTTAAGGGGACAAAACCGTTGCATGTGAAGTCGAATGTAACAAGTATGTCGCCGGCCTTCAGGCGAGGAATCGCAGTGTCACGAACGCTTCGGCGACATGAAAATCAGGTTTCTCTGCGAATGTAGGAGATAGCGCGAGGTATTGCCGTTCGCCGCCCGACCGGCTGACGCGGAAAAGATTCGCATGCCAGAGGTCGTTTGCCCGAGGCTTGCAGCCGAACGCGTCGAACGGAACGGCCATCGCCGCGCGCCAGATTTTTTCGGACTCGATGACCTCACTCGCGGTCCGCATGCCGCTCCGCCACCGCCAGTCGGCCGCCATGCATGTGCGATCGACAATCAGATCACACCACTGCCCTGTCGGCGCGACTTCAAATTCGCGGTAATGTTTCCCGTGAGGCTCGACTGGCGAACGGACGAAGGCTTCGCACACGTCCCGGTCCCACAACGCGTATCGCTCCTCGTTCACGTCGAACTCCTCATCGACGTCCAACTCGGCGTAACCGCACTCGAAGCCGAAGAATATCTCCCGCTCGCTCCATACGACCATCGCGGTCGTTTTCAGTTCGGCAGGCGCTTCTTCTCCGCGCCAATTACGGTCGATGGCCAGACGACGGGCGCCGCGCCAGCATTCGGCATGAAAATCCACGGTGAGTTGTGGCGAAGGGCAAAAGACGGCGATAATCTCATCAACTTTCATATTTTTCCGCAGGAGTCGTTCATGTCGTAATGAGCGATGTTCAGAAAAGAATGAAAATCAACCACGAAGAAACGAAGAGCGTGAAGTTTTTTTCTGATCCTTCTTCGTGTTCTTCGCTTCTTCGTGGTTGATTTTGCGCAGGAGGACACGTTCATGAATCGAATTCAGATCACCCAAACCATTCGCGCCTGCGTCATCGCTTCGCTGGCGCTCTGTTTCGCTTTTCAACGAACGACCGACGGAACGCCCGTCGCCGGTCAAACCGGACCTGAAGCCGCCGACCTGATCCTGCATCACGGCTTCATTTGGACCGTCGACGAGTCGAAACCGCAGGCCGAGGCCATCGCCGCGCGGGGCGATCGTATCATCAAAGTCGGCGGCAATGAAGAAGTGTTAGCGCTGAGGGGCGAACATACACGACTGATCGATCTGAAGGGGGGGTTCGTCACGCCCGGCTTCAACGACAGTCACGTCCACTTCGCCAGCGCGGCGAGCTTCTTCTGGAACCTGCAATTGATGGACGTTCACAGCGACGAGGCGTTCGTCGCGCGCGTCAAAGATTATGTCGCCGCCCATCCCGGCGAGCCGATCCGGGGCGGAGGCTGGGGGGCTTACGAACAATGGGAGATGGGCGCGAGCCAGGCGGGCGCAAAGAAAGAATCCTGGCGCCCGGACCGCAAGCTGATTGACGCGATCACCGGTTCGACGCCGATGTTCATCAGCAAGTTCGACGACTCGCTCTATTTCGCCAACACGGCGGCGTTGAAGCGCGCCGGCTTCGATGAGCGCGCCGCAGACACCGAGAACGTCGCGCACATTCGAGACTCGTCGGGGCGCGTCACCGGCGCGGTGCGGGTCAAGAACGCGCGCGGCGTCGAGGAGCAATTCCTGGGCGACATCAACTCCGATCACGACAAGCGCGCGAAGATGACCGAGAACGCGCTGCGGATGGTACGCGAAGCGGGAGTGACTTCGTTCCAGGACATGTCCGATCACGAACAGTTGCAGCTTTACCGCGAATTTCTCGAATCGGGACGATTGACCGCGCGCGTCAACTTCCGCTACGGCATCGAGCATTGGGAGCATATGAGAGCCCTCGGCATTAAACGCGGGTCGGGCGACTCGATGATCCGGCTGGGCGCGGTCAAAGGCCACATCGACGGGATTATGGGCGCGTCCACCGCGCGCTTTTACGAAGCCTACAGCAGCGACCCCGAAAAGAAGAATCGAGGCCACTGGCGGCCTTTGACCTGGGTTTCGCCCGAGCGCAGAACCGAACTCAATCGCGGACCGTTCACCGAGATGATGATCAAAGCCGACGCCGCCGACATCCAGGTCACCGTCCACGCCATCGGCGACGAGGCGCTCGGCGTGATGCTGGACATGATCGAGGCGATGACCAAAGCCAACGGCCCGCGCGACCGCCGCATGCGATTGGTTCACGCGCAGGTCTTCGCGCCGCGCGACTTCGACCGGTTGAAGGGCCTGGGCGTGGTCGCCGAAGTTCAACCCTTCCACCTGAGCGACGACATGCGCTGGATGGAGCAGCGCATCGGCTACGAGCGCTGCAAGGGCGCATACGCGTTCAAGACCATTCAATCGAAAGGCGCGACTTTGAGCTTCGGCACAGACTGGCCCGGAACGTCGGCCTCGATCTACCCGATCAGTCCGATCTACGGGCTGTACGCGGCGGTCACGCGACAGACCGTGCGGCGCGCCCCCGCCGAAGGATGGTTCCCTGCCGAACGTCTGACGATCGAAGAAGCGATCAAGGCCTACACCTGGGGTTCGGCATACGCCAGTTTCGAGGAGAAGATCAAAGGGACTCTGACAGAGGGCAAACTGGCCGACATCGCCGTATTGGACACGAACCTGCTGCGCGCGAAGCCGACCGATTGGATTGACGAGCGCGGCGACGTGACGGTAAAGACGCTTTATACGATCGTCGGCGGGCGGATCGTTTACCGGCGCTGAACACAACCACGAAAATTTCAACCAAATTATCGCTAAATCGAATCAAAGTTGTTGACAGCGCAACGTCTCTGGGCTATATGTGCGCATGCCTCGAAAGTAAAGCTTGCGGTTATGTCTTTACTTACTACCGCGATGTGGTTGTGGCCGTACCCCCCTACAATAGCAAGTCATTGCGTTAGCGGCTGCGGGCCTCACTAGTCTTCAATGAACTGGCAGGCTGAGGACAGGTTCAAACGATACTTAAATGAATCCTGTTTTTGCCTGGGTGTTTCTGCTCAACTGATGTGAAATTTGTATGGGCGGTTGAAAGCCGGTGGACGCGCCACATCCGGAAGCGACTATAGAGTCGTCCCAGCAACATTCACCCAGTTGCTTTTTTCCGACAGACATCGTTCAGGGAGGTGACCTATGTGGGCCCCAGCAAATTATCCGAATCAGATTCGCCCACTGCCTTTATCAGCGCCAGGCGTCCCGCAGTATGACAATCGCGAGATTACCTGCGGCGTTCCGTCCTGCGCCCCACTCGTCCAACACGAATTATTGAAGGCCGTGCGCGAGCGAATGCCTTCGATCTACAACCACGCCGCGCGGGAGATCGGGTTGACCGTCTCGCACACGCAGGGGTTGATCGAGCGCAGGGTCGAGATTATCAGTTCCGCGCGCGCCATCCGTCTGGCGCGACTGATCGCGCTGGAGCCGAATTCCCATGCCGTATTCGGCGAGGCGGGTCACAACCTGTTTGACGAAATGCGCCGCGATTTCCCGCTTCTCGCCAGGGCCTCGATCCGGACTCTGCCCGCGCCGCTGCGAATCCGGCTGGTCATGGCCTGGACGCGCAGCGTCGCTCACGGCTTCGCCGGGAGCCTCAGCCGGATTCTGACCGACCACGGCCGCCATAAAATAACCATGTCGTTGCGCGCCGGCGTCTTCGCCGACAGGCTCGATACGCTTGGAGGCGCGCACGAATATTATCGCAACGTCTTCAAGGTCATGCTCAACGAACTGGCGCGCGTGGATTGCGAGATCAAAGAGGTTCGCCGCCCCTCCGTCTATCTCAATCAGGTCAATTTCGAGATTAAGTGGGAGTGATTGCCGACCGGTAATTCGAGCAGCCCGTCGCTCGACAGCAGAAACCTGCCTTCTCCCAGTATGATTACGATGTGAGCGAACTCGCCTTTCGAACGACCAAATCCAGATCCTGGCGCACGAAATTCCACCGCTCGCGGCACTGACTCAGAGGCGCAGGTCGAAAAATTTGGGGGATGAGCTATATATCTGCTCATCCCCCAATCGCGTTTTCAATGCTTGCGTTTAGAAAGTCAAACGCAGTCCAAGTTGAATGTTACGGCGCTCCTTGCCGCCACTAGGTAAGACTCCCTTGTTGGCTGTGACGGGCGCGTCCGCCCCGGTGAACAGGTTCGTGCCCGGATTGACGAACAGGTTCGAGTGGTTGAAGAAGTTGAAGAATTCCGAGCGGAACTGCAGGTTCATGCCTTCGCGCGGGAGCTTGAGGTCCTTGTGCAGCCCGAAATCGAAGGTAAAGTACCCCGGCGTGCGGAATAGGTTGCGCGGCGAGAGAAGCTGCGGTTGCAGGTTGGCCACGTTCGCCGTGCAAGTAGGACTGCTCGCGCAGAAGTCGTTAAGAGTGCTGAACGCGCTCGGCAGCCCCGTGTAAAGGTTGAAGGTGTTCGGAAGTGTAGGATCTGCCGCCCCCGTGCGCTGCGGGACCGCGCCGATGAGCACCGGGAAGCAGAAGTTCGCCTGGCTCGAATTGCAACTGGAGATGGCGCCGTCATAAATGGTGAACGCGCCGCCGGTCTGCGCCTGTACGATGCCGGTCATGCTCCAGCCCTGGAGAGCTTGGGCTCTGACGCCGTTGAGGCCTTTGCCCAAAGGAAGTTCCCAGATGCCTGAGAGCGTGGCGCGCTGCCGGATGTCGTTGGTCGAGTTGGCCCGGTCCAAAGCCGGGTTGTACGGGTCGCGGAAGCCGAAGAATTTGGCGAACCCTTCGAGCGGAGAATCGGCGAAGAAAGAGCTTGAGTTGTCAATCGAGTGCGACCAGGTGTAGGCGCCGGTGAGCGACACCCCGGAGACGCCCAGCCGCTGCGCGCGAAGCTCAGCCGTCACGCCGTGATAGCGCGAGAGACCTTCGTTGCTGCGCCGGTTTATGTTTGTCAAACCGGTCTGGTTCAAGCGGCTGGTGTTGTCCCCCGCCGACGGTGAGCATGGGAAGGTGGGGTCATCCCGCTGCGCCAGCAAGCAGCTCCCTATTTGATTGAGGTTGTTCAGCGAATAGAGTCTGATGCCGTTCGCCCCCAGGTATGAGAGCGACCCTGTGACACCTTTGCCGAGGTCGCGCTCCAGCGTGGCGTTAAACTGCGCGCTGTAGGCCGTCCGCAGGTTGCTGTCCAGCATGCGGGCCGAGCCCGTGAGCGTCAATGACTGGCCGGCGCCGCCGAGCGTGTCGAACTGGTTAGGCATGACTGGGAGAGCCGGCGGGGCCTGGAGCTGAAGTACGGCGTAGTTCGGCGGATTCTGAATCACGTTGAAGACCGCGTTGCCGAAGTTGCGGTCGTAGAACAAGCCATAACCGCCACGGAAGACCGTTCGCCCGTTGCCGAAGATGTCCCAAGCAAAGCCGACCCGCGGCGCAAAGTTCTTGTAATCGGGCCGGTAGAATTGATCGGTCTGCTGGAATTGCGCGATGGTCACCTGCTGGAATGAAGTCAGCCCCGGAATGTCGGCGAAAAAAAGGTTGGAATCGAGGAACCGTTCGTTATCAGGGCTATGAGGCACGCCGAAATACTCCCAACGCAACCCGGCCGTGAGCGTCAGGCGAGGTCTGACCTTGAATGAGTCTTCGCCATATAAGGCGAATTCGTTGTACCGGAAGTGACGCGTGAAGCTGGGAGAACGGAACGGGCCGTCAGCAACCGTATCATAGATGTCGCCCGGCGATTTGCCGTTGGGATCGATGGCCACGGAGATCGCATCCACGCCGCCGTTGAGAATCCCCTGCATCGTGTTCGTTAGGAAGGTCGCGGTCTGATTGGCGCCGAACGTGCGATTGTCACGCAGGTGCAGATACTGGCCGCCGGCTTTGATCGTGTGCCGCCGCCACGACAGCGTCACGTTCCCGTAAGTCTGATAGACATTTTGCGCCCCGCTAGACGGAAGGGCGGACGAACCGCAGGCGTCCGGCGCATAGCCCGGAAAGACGATGGGGCCGGTCGAAAGCCTGTTGAAGAGGGCATATTGCCAGCACGGCGTGGTCGCCGGCGCGGCGCCGATCGGTTGCAGATTAAGGAATCGGTTGTAGGCGACGCCCGACTCGACGTAGAGATGCGGCGACAATGAGCGCGTGACCGCCAGGTTGACGTTCTGATTGCGGTTGATCTGCCCGGTATTGAAGCCTTGATAGGGGCTTAAGCTATTCGTGCCGGAGAATAGGTCGTTGTTCTGGAAAGCGTAACGGCCCATCAAGTTGGTCTTATCGTCGATGCTGTGATCTATCCGGCCGGTGAACAGCCAGGCGTTTTGCGCGTTACCGGCCCCGGCGTCAATCGGCGAACGGAGGTTGGCGCGCTGGAACAATCTGGCGTTCGCCGGGATGATGTCGTTGGTGATGGCGTTGCGCAGCGGGTTGACCTCATACGGGCCACGCCCCTCAATGGCTTCTACGATCTGTCGCGCGGTTATGAAGTTGTTGGGGTCGTTAGCCTGCGGCAGGCCGCCGAAGGCCTGGATGAAGTTCCTGGTGTTGGTGGAAGCGGCGTTCAGGAAGTCTTGTGTGGGGACGAAGAACGGCCTCGTGCTGGAACTGCGGATGCGCAGCCCTTCAATAGAGCTGAAGTAGAAGGTCTTATCCTTTATGACGGGTCCGCCCACAGAGCCGCCGAACTGATTGCGCACGAAGTTGCTTTTCAGCAAACCGTTGGCGTTGTCGTCGAAGGGCGCCGCCGAGAGCGCCGCGCCGCGATAGAACTCGTAGGCGCTGCCGTGGATGCCGTTGGTTCCCGATTTGGTGATGGCGTTGACGCCGATGGCGTTGCGGCCGAACTCCGCCGTCGTGTTGTTGGTCTGGACGCGGAACTCCTGCACCGCGTCGAGCGGCACAGTCTGGCCCACGGTGGCGTTGAAAGTGTCGTTGTTGGCGCCGCCGTCGAGCATGAAGTTGATCGATGAAGTGCGCTGTCCGGCGATGGCCAGACCCAATCCGCGCGTATCGCCCGTCACCACGCCGGTGTTGCTGGCGCCTGGCGTGAGACCGACCAGGTCATACGGATTGCGCGTAATCAGCGGCAACTGGATGATCTCTTTCTCGCTGACGGCGCGCGAAACGGCGCCGGTGGTTGTGTTGATCAGCGCGTTCTCTTCGGAGGGCGTTACCACGTCCTTGACTGCGCCGACCTGCATCAAGAAGTCTAGGTTAAGGCGTTGGGCCACTTCGACAGTGATCTTCTGAACAGTTTTGCGGAAGCCTTGGTTCTCGACCGCGATCTCGTAATTGCCGGCGCCGACGTTGGCGAGAATGAATAACCCGTCCGGAGTGGTCTCAGTCTCCTGCTTGATGTTGGTCGCCGTATTGGTCAGCGTGACTTTCGCCCGCGAAATCAGGGCGCCGTTTATGTCCGACACGCGACCGGTGACGACGCCGAACTGAGTTTGAGCCACGGCGCTGATCCCAAGGCATAAAGAGAGCAAAGCTGCTTTATAAGCCAGTTTTCTCATTGATACCTCCATAAGGATTGTTTCTCAAGGGGCTAAGATAGGGGGGATATAGAAAGCGTTAAATGTAAAATGCGGGCTTGTTAGTGAGGCAACGTTTATTCCGCATCGCGTTATAAGGTTGAGATTGCTTAAAGTCAAGCGCATCAGGTGGAACGTTGCGGCCATGAATCAGAGGCCCGTGCATAAATCTGGATGCGCGATTATTTACTACGTAATTCCTTGATTGTATTTCGCACTCGCTCGGCGTCAGGGGCTTGAGGGGCAAGTTTCAAGTAGGTTTCCAATTCATCCGCCGCTCGTTTGTATTCGCGCCTGCCCCAATAGATCCCGCCCAGGTAATAATGAGCCAGGCCCATCTGGTCGCCTCCTAGAGTGACGGCGCGCTGTAACTCCTTTTCGGCCTCGTCGAGCTTTCGCAGGCTGATCATCGACATTCCCAAGTACATATGCGCGGTCGGCGACGAGTCGTTTTTCTTCAACGCCCGCCGCAATTCCGTTTCGGCCTGGGAAAATTCCTTCTTGTTCAACAGCGCAATGCCGTAGTTGAGGCGGGGGTTGAAGGCTTCCGGCGCGAGTTTCACCGCCGAACGGAGCGCTTCAATAGCCTGCTCCAGTTGGCCGAGTTTCAAATACTGCGCCCCCATCTCGTTATAGGCGAGGGCGAATTCCGCGTATAGGGAGATCGCTCCTTTTAACTCCTCGATAGCCGCCTTGCTGTCGCCCGCCCGCGCCAGCTCGAGCGCCTTGTCGTAGCGTTCGAGGGCCGGTTTCGGCACGCTCGCGAGCAGCGCGTCAACCGTCTTGACGCCGAGCGGGCTATTCGGTTTCAACCGCAGATAAACCGGGACCGTCACAATGCGAGGGCTTGCGCTGGTTTCCCGGTCAATACTGACCGTCTCTTTAAAGGGCTCGAAACCTTCGCCGGCGTCAACAGTCAACTGGTAATTGCCCGGCTCCAGATTTCTAAAAATGAACGCCCCATTCGGGTCGGCGACAACGGAAAGTCCTGTGGAGTTAGGGCTATCGATTTTAACTTTGATCATCGCGCCTTCCTGAGATCCCACAGGCAAATAAACATAACCCTGAATCGTGTGCAGTCCGCCCGTGCCAACAATGTCGTGCCTGCCGCCGCTTTGCGCGAGGGCCGAGATAGGCAGGATCAAAAGGAAGACAAGAAGCGCTTTTAGGAAGCCCATGCGTTGAGTGGAACCGGTAATTAGGCCCATGAGGAAAGACATCATTGCGCCTCCTTAATTACGAAATTAAGTTGACCAGAATGAGAAGAGGGAGACAGATAATACAAAAAGAGAGGGAGAAGCGCCATCTCCGGGCTTCTCCCTGACAAAGAACAATGCCCGCCTGAATAAATCAGGCGGGTTTGGATTGTGGGTTTAGAACTTGAACTTCACGCCAAGTCGGATGGCCGTCGGGTACTGGAAGATAGTGCCCGTGCCGTAGAACGGGTTGGGCACATCATCCCCACCCTCAAAGCCGGCGCTGTTGAGCTTCGTGACATCCTGGCGGACTGAGCGTTGCGTATTGGTCAGGTTGAACCAATCGAATTGGAAGCGCAACTCCTTGCCCTCGGTGACCGGGAGCGAGTAATAGGCGCCGAAATCGAGGTTATAAGTCCGCGGCGTGCGGTTGCTGCCGGTGAGCGGGTTGATCGCCGTGCCGCGCGGCACGCCGAAACCTTCGTCGTCGCCGTAGACCACATGCGGGACCAGCGCGTCGAACGGAATGCCCGAACTGGCTCGGAACGAAGCGCTGGTCGTGAGCTTGAACGGCCAGCGGTAGCTGCCGTCAAACTTGAGCTGGTGCGGCCGGTCGTTCGGCAACCGTCCGTAGGTGTTCGCCAGCAGGCTGACCAGGTCGAACAGCGAGGTGATGTTCGGGTCCGCCTGGCCGTTGTCGTTGCGGAACAGCCCTTCGTAGTTGCCGATCAGGCTGGAGTAGACGTAAGAGGAGATGAACTGCCAGTTGTTGCTGAACCGCTTCGTGGCGGTGAATTCGATCGCGCGGTAGTAGCGGCGGGCGTGACCGAAGCACCCGATCGTCGGGTTGCTGCAAGCAGCCTGTTCCGTGGAGCCTGCGTACTTGCGGCCCGGATTGAAGAGGAAATAGGTGTCGCCGTCGTCGAACGAACCGTCCTCAATGACGTCCCCCTGCCAGCGGTAGATGCCGCGGGCGCCGAACGTCAGGTTGCGCCTGACCTCGTACTCGAAGCCGGCCGTCGTCTCATGCACGGTCTGCGGACGCAGCCCCGGATCGATCGGCGTAGGCGAGGCGCCGAGGTTGACTGCCCCTACACTCAGGTCCCCCCTGATGCCGGGTACGATATTCGACCCGCTCGGGGCGTTTACCTGATCCACGTTGAAGTTCTTGTCGGTCTGGCTGTTTTCGCTGCCTGCGCGGACATTCAGATCGAGCGGAATCGGAGTCTCAAGGTACTTGGCGTAATTGGCGAAGACCTTGCCGCGACCATTGCCGGTGAAGTCCCAGATCGCGCCGAGGCGCGGCTGCATGTTGCGGAAGGTCTGGTTGAGCTTGATGTACCCCGCGCCTTCGTTCCCATACCCTTGTTGATAGTCGAAGCGCACGCCGCCGTTAAGTTGGAAGGTGCGTGTCAGCTTGAACTCGTTCTGCAGATAGAAACTCTCGACATTCGTGTGTGTATCCGCGACGTTCTTGAAATCACGGACACGCGTACTCGCGAGTACAAGGAAGGGATTTTTACGCGCCTCATCCGCCGTGATCGGAGCTTGAATTGCGCTGGCAAAACCGGCCTGCGCGGCGATCATTGCGGCGCGCGCGGCGGAGGCTTCGTCCGGGCAAACGATTTGACTGCCCCTGGTGGTGCAGATGCCAAAGCTATTGGTGACTCGGAAACCCGTTACCTGGTTGTTACCGGCGCCGCCTCTGAAAAACAGGTTCTGCGGGTTGCCGAAGGTCTGCGCCGGGCCGCTCGAAACCGTGTTGATGTTATAGATGTTGCGGCTATATTCGAAGCCGTACTTGAGCGTGTTACGCCCAACGTTGTTCTGCATCCTGGCCGAGAATTCGAAGCGGTTGCGGTCCTGATTACTCACCAGACCGAATCCCTGGCGGATAAAGTTGCGCTGCAACGAGCCGCCCGGAGAGTTGACGAAGCTGATGAATCCAAAATTTTGACCGCCATCGATAAAACTGTTAGGAGAAGTGGTGACCGGAGCTACTGTACCGTCCGCTCGCAAAATTGCGAAGTTATCGGTCACTTGCGCTACATTCGCCACACTCTGATCGGGGATCGTGTTGGAGCGTTGGATGTGCGCCCCGAATGCGAACTCGCCGATGAAGTTCGGCGAAAAGGTCGAATTCATGCGCACCGCGTAGTTGTGGCCGCCGGTCTCGATCTTGCCCAGGAAGCTGTTCGGGTCGGCCCCGAAGCCGTTTCTGGTGTCTCTGTCCGCCGGAAGGCCGGTTTGCAGGAAGCCTTCCTGATTGGTGAAATCGCCGAAGGTCGATACGGTCAGAATGTGCTTCTGGCTGACCCCGTAAGTGACCTTGCCGGCGTAGAATGGCGTGGTGACCTTGTTGCTCACATCCTGGCGAAGAGTCTGCGTCAGGAGATGATTCTCGCGCCGCTGCGGGTTGAAGGCGCCGAAGAACCATAGCTTATCCTTCTTGATCGGCCCGCCCAGGTCGAATCCCGCGTCGAGTTCCGAAAACCCGTTCGGCGCCGCGCCGGTGAAGGAGAAGTTCTTCGTCTCTCTGACGAACTTCTGCGGGTTGCCGTAGAAGAAGCCGTCGCCGTGAAACTCGTTGCCGCCGCTCTTGGTGATGACGTTGAAGATGCCGCCGGTCGTCTTGCCGTACTCGGCCCCGTAAGCGCCGGTCTTGACCTCGACCTCTTGAATGAACTCGAAGGGAAGGTTCGCGCCGGAGCCGCCGAATGCCGGGTCGCTGGTGGTGACGCCGTCCAGGATGTAGTTATTCTCAGGGCCTGAGGCGCCGCCGACCGACGGGTCACGGTCGCGCCCCGAAGCGTCGCGCAGTCCCGAGCGGGTAACGGTCGGCGCGATCGTGTAGAGCGACTGCACGGTGCGCTGCGTCGGGAAGTTGGAGAACTGCTCGGTGGTGACATTCGTTCCCGTCGTATTGTTGCTCAAGTCCACGCCGGTGGCGCCGGCGGTGACTTCGACTGTGGCGGAAGCCCCTTGAGGCCGCAACCTGACGTCGAGAGTAGAAGTCTTCGAGAGGTTCACCTCAACGTCGGCCTGTTCGAACTTGGCAAAGCCACTCACGGCTTCGACAGTAACTGCGTATTTCCCGGGAGGGAGATTCGCTAACCGGTAACGTCCCTGGCTGTCGCTGGTGGCGGTCTGGGCCCGAATCAAGTTCGGACTCGATACCTTGACGGTCGCTCCGGGCACGACTGCGCCGGCGCTGTCAGTCACCAGGCCTTCAATCGTTCCCGTCGTCGCCGTCTGGCCAAAGACGCCTGGCGACAAGAGTAATAGTATTACGGAAGCGGCGAGCAGAGAACTCGCCCCAACCCTGAATAGACTTCGTAGTTCCATTATTAACCCTCCAGATTCCAAATTTATTGACTAGAAGAGTCGCTCAGCGTTAGTCGAGCGGCTCTGATATGTTTACTTTGTTGAGTCGTCGTGTAAGGCTACTCATTCATTGAATAGATTTTTCAATGAGAGTAGAAAAAACCGTAAGTCTGCAAAATGGGGAGCAAAAACTTGAATCAGTAAGAATCAAATTGCGTTGATTTTACAGTAAGTATCAAATTGCGTTGATTTAAAAGTGCGCTTGGATACATTTCTGCTACTTCCGACATAGGCAAATATTATTCCAGCCTGTTGATTAGATCGCCGTCGCTGTTAATTCCGACAATCAGTTAGCTTAATTCGATTCGACCATCGTTGATTCAGAGTTCGCCTGTTCAAAATCCAAGAAAGCGGATTCAGATTCTCGGATCTTTCTTGATCGGCTCGCCCAAGTCGAATCCCGCATCGAGTTCCGAAAACCCGTTCGGCGCCTCGCCAGTGAAGGGAAAGTTCTTAGTCTCTCTGACAAACTTCTGGGGATTGCCGTAGAAGAAAGCGTCGCCATGAAACTCGGCGCCGCCGGTCTTGGCGATGACGTTGAAGATGCCGCGCCTGGCAAGTCTTTTCAGTATGAGGGCAAACGATCCCGTCCAATATGAATGAATGAATTCGTGCGCCTTGGTGATGTTGATAATTAGACCTACTCAGTCTCAGTGTGGTGGGAGAACCTAACGAGCCACTACAAAAACTTTGGATCATATGGGCAGTTTGGAAACCGCTCCAAGTCCAAAAGGTTACGCAACCATCATTCCAATTTACGGACAATTTCTATATGTCCCTGAACTGCCGAGAAATACACGAGTTAACCTTTGTTTTGAGACAACAAATTTGGCTGTCTCTGGATGGTCGTTCAGAAAATCGCACAAAATCCAGATTCTCGGATTCCATTCCGGCGCTACGAGCCGGCAATCGGCGCTGTCAAAAGCATTCCGACCTATGACTGATTATTAGTTCCCGTGATTTTGAAAGAGCAGGACTGCTGCATACGAGAATCTAAATGACCATCCATAATTTCGTATAATGAGGCAAGCGTCTCATGCAATCGTCTAATGCCAGCCAACCCTAAATTATTGATGATAATGGCGGTTCCGTAATTGTGGAGAAAAGCCAAGGTGTTGGAATAATGATTGCTTTATGTATGCTGAGCGCCGGTCTGTCGGCGTCTCCAAGTCATGGTGGCCAAGTGAGAGTCATCGCCGTGACAATACTCACCAAGCGCATGTCCAGAAAGCAATAGCCGAAAGAGGATTGGCGAATGGTCGCCGATCGATAATTTTAAGCCTTAAAGTAGTAGTCGTAATTTTTACTGTTAACAAATAGCTAGTCATCCAGCCGATCAACATTCGCAAGTTCAAGTGAGGTCGGTTTTCAAATTTCTGCCGGTGAATCCTGGCTCCAAAACTCTGATCGCAGTCGGCAGGAATAATTGAGTCTAACGGCTTCTGAAACATCCGGGAGCCGTTACCCCCCAAAATAGGAGAAAGTTATGAAAAACATTTTGTCCCTCCGAAGCTTGGCTAGGCTCACGCTCAGCGCGCTTCTGGGCGGAATTCTTGCCGTCGCCGCGGCGTTTGGTCAGGAGAACACGGGCGCTATACGTGGGACGATCAAGGACCCAACTGGCGCCGCGATCCCGGGCGCGAAAGTCACAGCCACCAGCGTGGCTCTGGTGCGCGCGATCGACACAGTGAGCGACAAAGAAGGCGTCTATCGCTTTCCTAAATTGCCTGCCGGCGTCTACACCATTACCGTGACTCAGACCGGCTTTAAGACGAGTAAGAATGAAGACATCAATCTGCTGCTGGGCAGCGAGTTGACGTTGGACGTCTCGCTCGCCGCCGGCGAATTTACGGAATCGGTTGTCGTCAGCGCCACGGCGGAGGCGATTGACGTCACATCCAGTAAGTCGGCGACCAACATCACCGAGAAATTCATCGATAACACCCCGAAAGGCCGCACCTTCAATACGCTGCTGCAAGCGGCTCCTGGCGTGATCTTTGACCCGCGAGCAGGTATGGTAGGCGACGGCGCGACCGGTACCGCCACTAGCAGGCCGGGCGGTGGCGTCGGCGGCTACTCAGTCAATGGCGCGAGCGGTTCCGAAAACCAGTTCATTCTCGACGGTGTGGAAGTCTCGAACGTCCGCAACGCGGCGCTTGGCCGCGAGAGCGCCATTCCCTTTGAGTTTGTCCGCGAAGTCCAGGTCAAGAGCGGCGGCTTCGAGGCTGAATACGGCGGCGCGGTCGGCGGAGTGATCAACGTTGTTACCAAGAGCGGAACGAATCAATTCCATGGCGAGGGAGCTTTGATGTTCACCAGCGCGGGTTTTAACTCACGCCCGCGTGGCTTTTGGCGTAGCAATCCGGACGTAGCCACACAGCCGCAATTCTTCCGCCAGAAGGAAGATAAGTATAATACCCTCTACCCTGGCTTCTCGTTAGGTGGGCCAATTCTGTCGGATCGCCTGCATTTCTTCAGCAGCTACTTTCCCACGATTGATCGCTCTGAGCGTACGATCACATATTTGACCAAGCCTACGGCGACGACACAGACGACGACAAGCCGCATTTTGCGCCACTATGCCATCAATCGCTTGGACTATGCTCCGACACAGAAGATTCAGGTCAACACCTCCTACATTTGGACTCCCATACGGATTGACGGTTTACTAAAGGGGGCTGACCCGCAGGTTGCGCCAATAGCCCAGGACACTTCAGTTCAAGGCGGCTATACGCCATCACAAGCTTACACTTCATCGTTCACCTATACGCTCTCCCCGAATCTTATCGTGAGCGCCCGTTATGGTTACAAGTATCTGAACGATAAAGGTAATAATTATGGGTTGCTTACAAATCCCTGGTTCATATATCAACGCCCCACCTCGCAGCAAATTACCCCTGCAGTTCCTCCCGAGTTGGCTGGCGCGCAAGGGTTCCAAAACACCGGCAGCACGTTGACAGTTGTCAAGGATACGCTGACCCGCCACAACGTCTATCTCGACGCTACCTACATCAAGCGTTTCTTCGGCCAACAACACACCTTCAAAGGTGGTTATGCGTTGAATCGCATCGCCAACCAGGTGGTTGACGATTTCCCGAACGGCCGTTTCGACTTCTATTGGGGTGAGAGTTTCACCCGCGGCTCCGTTAAAGATCGCCGGGGCGTCTATGGCTACTACATTTGGGAAGACGGCATACGTCACAACAATGGCGCGAATAGCCGGAACCAGGGGTTCTACTTCCAGGATCAATGGCAAATTCATCCGCACGTGACGATCAATGGCGGTCTGCGGGTTGAGAACGAATTCCTGCCGCCCTTCACCAAGGTTGCTGAAAACGGCGCGAAGATTCCAAATCCGATCCGTTTCGGTTGGGGTGACAAAATCGCCCCGCGTTTCGGCGGCGCCTGGGATGTGCTCGGCAATTCTAAATGGAAGATCAGCGGCAGCTATAGCCACTTCTACGACACATTGAAGTATGAGTTGGCGCGCGGTTCGTTCGGCGGCGATTTCTGGGTCAGTAATGTCTTTACCCTGGACGACCTCACCAAGATCCCTCAACTGAATAAAACCAATCCCGGCGTGGCGGGGTCGGCGATCACCAAATATGACAACCGTACAGTGCCGGTCAACGCCCAAGGCGAATTGGACGGCATTGATCCTGATATTCATGCCACTTATTCCCGTTCGATCTCGGTGGCGTCAGAGCATCAGTTAAGCCGTAGCCTTGTCGCTTCGGTTCGCTATACGCGTAATCACCTGCTCTACCCAATTGAAGACATCGGAATCTTCGACGCCGAGGAAAATGAGGTCTACGTGATCGGGAATCCGGGATACGGTTTGAGAGGCTATACCCTCAGCTCTCTTAGCGGCGTCAATTTGACTGTGAAGTCGGGTCAAGCGCTTTTCCCGAAAGCAGTGCGCAATTACGATGGCGTTGAGTTCCGTCTGGATGGCCGTCTCACCAGAGATGGCTACTTAAGAGGCCTTAGCTATAACCTGTCGTATACGTACAGCCGTCTCTTTGGTAACTACGCCGGTTTGGCCAACTCCGACGAAAACGGCCGTTCACAGCCGAACGTGAGCCGCGCGTTCGATTTGCCTTACGGTAACTTCGACTCGAAGGGCAACAACGTTTACGGATTACTCAACACAGATCGTCCGCACGTTTTCAAGCTGTTCGGATCTTATCCGATCAATTGGAAAGGCGGCGAATCAACTTTCTCGCTTTCGCAATTCGCTTACAGCGGGACGCCTCGCAGCACCGAACTTGCGGTTGTTGTGCCGATGTTCATCAACGGTCGTAACGATCTGGGGCGCACCCCCACTTTCACGCAAACCGACTTCCTGTTTGCTCATTCATTCAAGGTCGGCGAAGGTAAGACCATGAAGCTGGATGCGAACATTACCAACCTCTTCAACCAGGGGACGGCGGTCCGTTTTCAAACGCGCATTAACCGCGCGGGCAATCTCTCGGTTGGCGCTCCTACAAAAGTTCCACCGCCCGTGCTGACGGATCAGCAATTCCTCAATGGCTTCGACCCCTCGCTCTTTATCAAGGATGCGACGACTCCCGTGTCATCCACCTCGCTTCCTCGTAGCCCCTTCTACAATCAGCCCGTCGAATATCAAGGCATTCGCGAGATTCGGTTTGGGGTACACTTCATCTTCTAGTCCGGTTGCGGCTAGAGATTGGATGGATAAACGAAGAGGGCTGCTCAGTCTCACGGCTGAGCAGCCCTCTTTTTGCCGCGTTGACCACATTATCAGTGGCTTTTGATCGGTGGATTATTGATCTTTTCACTGGAAGTAGTATTGAAGCGCCGATAGTGGCTGAATTCAAAGAGAATATCCCAGTTCAGGCCATTAAAGAGGTCCTTGCGCCCACGAGCATTCGCACGAATCAAAGCGGGAAACCAGAGGCCGTCGGGTTGCCGCTCTTGTAGGTAAATCAGCGCCGCTTCATTGTTTGTTGAGGTTGATGAAATGAGGTCGAACGCCGACACCGGCCACGCTTCAATTCGCGTCACCACCTGATCGGTTTTATCTATCCAAATTTTGCCCGCCAACTTTGTGATGTAAGAATAGCCCTTCGGGACAGCTTTACCGACGCGAGGGCGAAAACTGAGCACGGCGGTAGGCCGTTGAGAAACGTCTTCAATCCGTGGATCAAAAAATTCGCAGTGTTGTAGAAACGCCGAAATGTTGATTGAGACTTGCCCGGCTGTTCCATTATAGACTCCGGAGATGCCCGCCGATATATAGCCGTCCGTTTCTCCCGCATTATCCTTCTCGGAAAGCCTTTCGTTCCCACGGCGCGACTCCGCATCTTCCAACTGCTGCACTGCGCGTTTGCGATCTTCAGACAAGGAACGGGAAGAAACGCCGTCCGTGCTAAGGAGAATCAGAACGTGCTCGCCTCGCACGGGATAAGCCTCGAAGACTTGCTCCTGGCTATAAGTTGGATTGCCCCGTTCGTCTAGCACCCTGCGGATTTTCTTTAATGTATACGTGTAATCAAGCAGTTGTTTATGCATTGTTCCGCCTACTACGGCGCTCTGGGTAATGAGCGCAGCGAAATCGTCCGGCAGCGGCGGAACGGGCTCCGGTTTTGGGACCTCAGTCTCGGCCTGTGACTCTGTTTCGTGTGATTCTGCGGGCGCTTTGGATGAAGACGACTTCGTCGCATTTGCGGCGTTGTCGGTCGCCGCTGTTGATTCGCTCGTCGCCGGTTGACGGCCAGGCGTCGATGCCGGGTTGGAATCAGGGGGCGATTGTTCTTGTATACCTTGCCCCTTCTCCTTCTCTTTGAGCTTCTCGATCATCGCCTTAATTTGCGCCGGGTCTTTAAGATTCTTCGACTGTTTCAGGAACAACTCCAACTCCCGACGCGCTTGCTGATACTTTCCCTGTTTGTTGTAGAGTCCGGCGAGGTAGAAATGCGCCTCCGCCGCCTCCGCCTCCGCCAGTTGCAACGCCTTTTTAAAAGCGCTTTCAGCTTTGTCGAAAAATCGGCTGTTGCCGTACGCAAGGCCGAGCATCATCTGAGTGTTGGGGTTGTTAGGATCGAGGCGCGCAGCGGCTTCCAACCGTTCGACCGCCTCCGCCAAGCGGTTGAGGTTGAGATAGGCGACCCCCAACCCATACATACTTTTCGCCCCACGTTTGTTGACCTCCAAGGCATGGCTCAGCAACGGCAGCGCGGCTTCGTATTGAGAATTTTTGACGTATTCGACACCGAGCAGTTCCAGGGCGTCGTAATAGTCAGGAAAGAGTTCAACCGCCTTCTTCAAGGAGGAGAAGGCTTGCTCAGTCTTGTTTGCTTTCAAGCTCTTTACCGCCCGCTCATATTCACTACGCGCAGCCGCCGGCGTCGTTTGGGCAAAGACTGAGTCGGTTCTCTTAATGTCCTCGCCCCCTTTCTTGAATTTCAGCGCAAATTCAATCGGGTATGGCTCCTCACTCGCGCCTCCCCTCCGCCCTGATTGCAACTCGATTCTGTGCGTCTGCTCTTCATAAAGTGTTCCAGTGGTCTCGATGCGAACCATGTAGTTTCCTACGCGCAAACCGGTCACTCTGAAGTGGCCTGCTGAATCAACCATAAGGGTGCGAATCGGCAGCATATTCTCGTCGGAAACTGACACACGCACATTAGCCACTGCCTGGCCAGAGGTGTCACGAACGCTGCCGATTAAGACGAAGGTCTGTTGCAGGACAGGATCGAGATGAATGGTGAATCCTAGTATAAGAAACAGGGCTGCCATATCATGCGCTCCGAGTTGTCAGTTTATTTTGTAAAATCGCTTTCGACATTATGTCTTTTACTGTTTAGCCTCTGAAAGCCGCTTGACGAAATCAGCATGTTCGGACGAATCTGAACTCTTCTATCGGCCTGGAAATGATTGTTGTATCCGCGAGTATAGCACTATTGCCCGCTGTCATCGTACACTTACCGCGCTCGCGATTCACCGTTTCCCGCAACAAACATTCACCAGGAGAGTGTCACAATGAAGAGACGTGATTTCATCAAGGATTCCGCCGCCGCCGCCGCCGCGTCCACGCTCGGCTTCAACATCAAGACATACGATGGCAGTCCGAACGGCGTGGTCCGTGTCGCCGTGGTCGGCGGTCACGGGCAGGGCAAGGCGCACATCGGCGCATATTCCAAGATGGCCGACGTCGAGATCGCCGCCATCTGCGATGTGGACGACTCCGTGCTCAAGCAGCGATGCG
>Ga0209382_10003418_pt1 | contig 22004 bp, 22 predicted proteins | sample SoiMetdeltSBSDD5_FD_187599 | JGI IMG/M metagenome (GOLD analysis project Ga0209382, IMG submission 187599) | Bulk soil microbial communities from a Populus tree surrounding site in Tennessee, USA - Soil MetaG P. deltoides SBSDD5 (SPAdes) (version 2) | ecosystem: Environmental > Terrestrial >...
GTACACCAATGAGCAGTATCGAACAGCAGGTTAAAGCCATCGTCGCCGAGCAACTGGGGGTGAAAGAGGAAGAAGTCACGAACGACGCTTCCTTCGTCGACGACCTCGGCGCCGACTCGCTCGACACAGTCGAGCTGGTGATGGCGCTGGAGGAAGAATTCGAGACCGAGATCCCGGACGAGGACGCTGAGAAGATCACGACCGTTCAGCAGGCGATCGATTACATCACCGAGCGCCGCAATCAGGCCTGATATTTCGCACGCAGGCGCCCGTCGTATAGGTGACGCCTGCGCTCCACGCGAGTCCCCGGCCAGGGAAGGCGGGTCGACCGCACTGTCTGCTACTCCCGAACCCATGACCTGCACCGAATGAGGTAATCGCTTGTCGAAGCGGCGCGTCGTCATCACTGGTCTCGGCATCGTCTCGCCCGTCGGCAGCACCGTCGATGCGGCGTGGCAGAACGTGCTCGAAGGCAAGAGCGGCATCGTGCCGATCACGCGCTTCGACGTCAGCGCGTTTCCGGTGCGCTTTCACGGTGCCGTCAGCGGCTTCGAGGCGGAGAAGTACCTGTCGCCGAAAGAGCTGCGCAAGATGGATCCGTTCATGCACTACGGCTACGGTGCAGCAGCGGACGCTCTGAAGGATTCCGGCATCGAGGTGACGCCGGACAACGCGCATCGCATCGGCATCACGATGGGTGCCGGCATCGGCGGCCTCGACACCATCGAGGAGAACTACCGCAAGTACGCCGAGACCAACAGCCCGAAGCGCATCTCGCCGTTCTTCGTGCCCGGCAGCATCATCAACATGATCTCCGGCCACATCTCGATCAACTTCAAGCTCACCGGTCCGAACCTCGCGACGGTGACAGCGTGCACGACCTCGACGCATTCGATCGGACTGGCGATGCGACTCATTCAGTACGGCGATGCCGACGCGATGCTCGCGGGCGGCGCCGAAATGGCGACGACCCCGCTCGGTCTCGGCAGCTTCTGCCAGGCGCGGGCGCTGTCGACGCGTAATGATGATCCGCAACGCGCGAGCCGGCCTTGGGATCGCGATCGCGATGGCTTCGTGCTCTCGGACGGGGCCGGCGCGGTGATGCTCGAAGAGTACGAGCACGCCAAGCAGCGCGGCGCGAAGATCTACGCAGAGATCGTCGGCTTCGGCATGAGCGGCGATGCTCATCACATCACTGCGCCGCCGGAAGACGGTGAGGGCGCGCGCCTCGCGATGGCGAATGCGCTGCAGGATGCGAAGTTGAATCCGGGCGACGTGCAGTACGTGAACGCGCACGCCACTTCTACCGAGCTCGGCGATCGCGCGGAGACGATCGCAATGAAGCGCTGCTTCGGCGACCACGCGTCCAAGCTCGCCGTGAGCTCGACGAAGTCGATGACGGGGCATCTGCTGGGCGCGGCGGGCGCGGTCGAGGCGATCTTCTCGATCCTCGCGCTGCGCGATCAGGTCGCGCCGCCGACGATCAATCTCGACAATCCGGGCGAGGGCTGCGATCTCGACTACGTGCCGAAAGTCGCGCGGCGCATGCCGATCCGCGTCGCGCTGTCGAACTCGTTCGGGTTCGGCGGCACGAACGGCTCGGTGATCTTCCGCGCGCTGGACTAGGCTATCGCCGCGCTGCTCGAACCTGTCGACGTCGATCCGGCGGCGCTGCTCGCCCTTCACGCTGCCTCGCCCGACCTGTATCCCGCGCTCTTCGAGAGTGCCGCGGCCGGCGAGCCGCTCGGTCGCTTCGACATCCTGTTTGCACATCCCGCCGGCCGCCTCGTGGCATCGGCCACGTCGGAGCGATTCCTGCCGGCGCTCGACCGCTGGTGGCGACGCGAGCGAGTGCGGGCAGCGCATGACGCGACGCGCAGCATGCCGTTCACGGGCGGATGGCTTCTCTATTTAGGGTATGAGCTTGCGGGCCAGATCGAGCCGCGTTTGCGCTTACCGCAACTCGCAGTCGGGCCGATCGCGCAGGCGATTCGCATTCCGGCGGCGGTCGTGTACGAGCACGACAGCGGTCAGTGCTGGATCGTCGCCGAGGAGGATGCCGCCGCTCTGATCCCGCGCATCTCTGCGGACCTGCGGCGCGTCGCTCTTTCGAGCGAAGCCGGCGAGGGGCTGGTGGGGTCTGCCGTTGCAGAGGATGATCCGCGTCGATATCTGCAGGCCGTCGAGCGGGCTCTCGAGTACATCGGCGCCGGAGACATCTATCAAGCGAATCTTTCGCGCGGTTGGCAGGCGACGCTGCGGCCCGACGTCCAGCCGCACCAGGTCTACCGGAGGTTGCGCGAGACCAATCCCGGACCGTTCAGCGGCGTCGCAGTGCTGGACGGCATCACTGTCATCAGTTCTTCACCCGAACGCCTCGTCAGCGTGCGCGACGGCGCGGTTACCACGCGTCCCATTGCAGGCACGCGACCGCGTGGCGCAGATCCAGAAGCCGATCGCGCGCTCGCTCGCGAGCTGCACGGACATCCCAAGGAGCGGGCAGAGCACGTGATGCTGATCGACCTGGAGCGCAACGACCTGGGTCGAGTATGCGAGGCGGGCAGCGTGCACGTGGACGAGTACATGACCATCGAGTCGTACTCGCACGTGCATCACATCGTCTCGAACGTGCGCGGGCGCTTGCGCACCGACGTCACGCCCGGCAATGTGCTGGCAGCGGTGTTCCCGGGTGGCACGATCACTGGCTGTCCGAAGATCCGATGCATGGAGATCATCGCGGAGCTGGAAGGTGCGCCGCGCGGCGCGTACACGGGATCGTTGGGTTATCTGAATCGCGATGGCAGCATGGACATGAATATTCTGATTCGCTCGCTACAGCTGGATGGACGCGCGCTCAGTCTGCGCGCTGGTGCGGGTATCGTTGCCGACTCGATCGCCGAGCGTGAGCTCGAAGAGACGCGTGCCAAGGCGCGCGGCGTGCTGCGCGCACTGGGTGTCGAGGCATGAGTGCTGCTGTTCTCGTCAACGGCATCAGCCCGTCCGATCCGCTGCACGCGATTGCGGTGGAGGATCGCGGCCTGCAATACGGCGATGGGGTGTTCGAAAGCGCGTTGCTGGTGCAAGGTCGCGTGCGATTTCTCGAACAGCATCTGCGCCGCCTGACGCTCGGCTGCGAACGCCTCGGCATCGTGCCGCCTGACCTGGCGATGTTGCGCTCGGATGTCCAGCGACTCAGCGGATCGTCAGAACGCGCGGTACTCAAGATCGTTGTCTCCCGCGGCGTTGGGCCGCGCAGCTATCGACCGTCTTTGCGCAGTCAGGCGACGCGCATCGTTGCTCTCTATCCGGCGCCGCTGCAGCCCACAGGCTCGAGCCTCGCGCTGCGTTGGTGCGAGACGCGACTTGGACGAAACGCCCGCTTGGCCGGCATCAAACATCTGAACCGCCTCGAGCAAGTGCTCGCGCAGGCGGAGTGGCACGACGAGAGCATCGTCGACGGCTTGATGCTCGACACGGAAGGCGAATTGGTCAGCGGCACGGCGAGCAACGTGTTCGTGGTCCGCTCCGGCATGCTGGTCACGCCGGATCTGCGGTTCTGCGGCGTGCGCGGCATCATGCGCGCCGAAGTGCTGCGCCTGGCAAAGGAGTTGGGCATAGCCGTCAGCGAAGAGCCACTCTGGCCGCACGACGTTGAAGCCGCGAGCGAAGTGTTTATCACCAACGCGGTGCGCGGTATCCGCTCGATCACTGAGCTGGGGGCATTGCGCTGGACCGACACGTCAGTCGCCGACAGGTTGCGAGAGGCGCTGGCTTTCTGATGCGACGCGTGCTGCGAACCCTGGTGTTGCTGATCGTCCTCGGCGCTGCGGCCGCAGGTGCGATCGCATGGTGGGGCAACAAGTGGCTACAGCAACCCATCGCAGGATTGCAGGAGCGGACGACTTTCGAAGTTCCGCGAGGTGCCAGCACCCGCAGCGTGGCCACCGCCTTGAACGAGCGCGGTCTCCTGGATCGACCGCAAGTCTGGGTCGTTTGGTCTCGTCTCACGCGCAGCGACAGCGCGTTGAAGGCAGGAGAGTATGAGCTGCAGCCCGGACTGACTCCGCGTGGCTTGCTCTCGCTGCTGAGCTCAGGGCAGGTTCTGCTCCACAGCATCACGTTCATCGAAGGCTCGACCTTCGCCGACGTGCGCAATGCGCTGGTCGCAAACGACGCCGTGAACAACGAGAACGCCAATCGCAGCGATGTGGACATCATGCGCGCGCTCGGCGAGCCGGAGTTGCATCCGGAAGGGCAGTTCTTTCCCGATACCTACCGATTCCCGCGCGGCACCACCGACCTGGAGCTGCTCACGATCGCACATCGACGCATGCAGGACGAGCTGCGCAAGGCCTGGGACAAGCGGGCGACCGACCTGCCGCTGGCCAGCTCGTACGAGGCGTTGATCCTGGCCTCGATCGTCGAGAAGGAGACCGCGCTGGAACGCGAGCGCTCGCAGATCGCGGGCGTGTTCGTCGAGCGGCTGCGGCGCGGAATGCGCCTGCAGACGGATCCGACTGTGATCTACGGGATGGGCGCAAGGTACGACGGCAACATCCGCCGAGTGGACTTGTCGCGGGACACTCCGTACAACACGTACACGCGCCCAGGGCTGCCGCCGACACCCATCGCGATGCCGGGCCTGGAATCGTTGCAGGCCGCAGTTCAACCGGACGTGTCGGGCGCGCTATTCTTCGTCGCGACAGGGGTGGGCGATGGCAGTCATTACTTTTCCAAGACGCTCGCCGAGCACAACCTCGCCGTGAGGCGGTATCTGCGGGAGTTGCGTCGCCGATGAATCGCGGAAAATTCATCACCATCGAAGGCAGCGAAGGCGTCGGCAAGACGACGCAGATCGCTGCGTTGCGCGATGCGCTGGCCGAGCGAGGGCTGGACGTGATTGTCACGCGCGAGCCTGGCGGTACGCCGCGCGCGGAGGCCATTCGCGAGCTGCTCCTCACTCCGACCGATGAGCCGATGCCGATGACGTGCGAGCTGCTGCTGATGTTCGCGGCACGCGCGACGCACATCGAGAATCTGATCCGGCCGGCGCTGGAGCGGGGCGCGTGGGTCGTGTGCGACCGCTTCACGGACGCGACTTACGCGTACCAGGGTGACGGCCGCGGCGTCCGCCGCGAGGAGATCGCCAACCTCGAACGGTACGTGCAGGCGGAATTGCGTCCGGACCTCACGCTGCTGCTCGATGCGCCAATCGACATCGGCCGGGCGCGAGCCGCGGCCCGCGATGCCGAGACCGGCACCAGCGACCGCTTCGAACAGGAACGCCAAGAGTTCTTCGAGCGTGTGCGCAACAGTTATCTCGAGCGTGCGCGCAGCCAGCCCGGGCGATTCGCCGTCATCGACGCCACTGCCGATCGCGAGAGCGTCCAGCACGCAATCCTCGCGGAAGTGGAAATTCGGTTGTTCATGCGCCCATGACGGAAACCAACGAACGATCAGTGCCGCAGCTGCTGCCGTGGCACGAAGATGCCGCTGCACAATTGCGCAAGGCATGGGCGGCAAACCGCCTGTCGCACGCGCTGTTGCTGCAGGGTGCAGAAGGTGTCGGCAAGCAGACGTTCGCTGCCTGGCTCGCCTGCGCGGTGCTGTGTGACAAATCCGCTGGCTCGACGTTGAGGTGCTGTGGCGAATGCCCGAGCTGCGCGTTGTTCGCAGCGGGCTCGCATCCGGACCTGTTGATCGTCGTGCCGGAAGAGGACAAGCAGCAGATCTCGATCGACCAGGTGCGCGCCGCAACCGAACGTCTGACCAAGACGAGCTATCGACAAGGTTACAAAGTTGCGATCGTCGATCCCGCGCATCTGATGACGCCGAACGCTGCCAACAGTGTCCTCAAGACTCTCGAGGAGCCGTCGCCGCGCAGCCTGCTCTTGCTGATCACGTCACAGCCTTCGATGTTGCTGCCGACGGTGCGCAGTCGCTGCCAGAAAGTGACGATCGCGCGTCCTTCGCGCGAGCAGGCGATCGAGTGGTTGCGCGCGAAGAGCGGGCGCGCGATCGAACCGACGCTGCTGGACTTCGCCGGCGGCGCGCCGCTACGTGCGCTGGCTTACGCGGACGGCCGTTTCGATGCGCTCAACGAGCACATGCAGAAGTCCCTGGGCGCGCTGCTCGCGGGTCAGGCAGATGTGACCCAGGTCGCTGCCGAATGGGAAAAGGACGCTCTGGGCGAGCGGCTGACCTGGCTCGACCTGTGGCTCAGCGCACTGGCGCGTGCAGCTCTTGCGGGAAGTGCCGACCTGATCACGTTCCCTGGCCGCTCTACGCACTTGCCAAGTCTGCCCGGGCCGTTGAACATAAGCGGCGTCTACAGCATGGTGGATCGTGCGCGGGCCTTGAAATCGCAACTGGCCCGCACCGCGCTCCAGCGCGAGTTGGCTGTAGAGTCCTGGCTGATCGGATTGATGGAAGTTTTGGAATTGCATCGCAAGAGAGCCTGACGAGTAACGAATGGTCATGCGCCAGCCCAGCAGCAAGCCCGGCTTGCTGACGCTCACGATCAAGGACAAGAGTGCCTTGTATCTGGCGTACATGCCGTTCGTGAAGAACGGCGGCCTGTTCATTCCGACCAACAGCAATTACCGGCTCGGCGACGAAGTGTTCATGCTGCTGAACCTGATGGGCGAAGACGAGAAGCTGCCGGTCGCGGGCCGCGTGATCTGGATGACGCCGAAAGGCGCGCAGGGCAAACGCACCGCCGGCATCGGCGTGCAGTTCAGCGAGCAGGACCGCGGCAATACTCAGAGAAAGATCGAGAGCTACCTGGCCGGAGCGCTAGGCGGCGACAAGCCGACGCACACGATGTGATGCGTCATTTGTCGCGGTAGGCCATCAGGCCGCCTTTCAACACCGACGCGCGAAAGCCGCGCTCCGACAGGATGTAGCAGCCGGCCGAGCTGCGGCGTCCGGTATCGCAGCACACGACGTAGTGAACGTCGCGCTCGATCGTCTTCAGCTTCAGGCGAATGAAGTACAGCGGCAGGTTGAGCGCGCCTTCCAGGCGATAGTTCTCGAACTCGCTCGGCAGGCGCACGTCCAGCCACTTGCCGCCGCCGGAGACGATGACGCGCGCCTCGTCCATGTCCACCCATTCGAGCATCGGCTCGTTGAGCAGTGTGCGGAAGTCCTGCTTCGCGAGCCGCATCAGAGTGCCTTCGGTCAGCATCGCGACGCTCGCGTTGCGTTTCGCGTCCGAGATCAGCGCTTCCTCGCCGAACGTGTCGCCGATGCCGAGCTCGGCGAGTTTGATGCCCTCCTTGTTGAGCGGCGTCTCGCGCGTGACCGCACAGCGGCCTTTGACGATGACGTAGAAGTAGTCGCCTTCGTCGCCTTGCTTGATGACGACTTCGCCGGTGCGGAAGTCGACGCGCTGCATGCGCATGAAGATCGCCTGAATGTTCGCCGGCGGAATCCTGTGGAAGGCCTTCGTCTGCAGCAGGTTCGTCATCCAGTCGTCGGAGCTCGGACCTTCCTCGCCGACGCCGCGCAACTCGTTCACCTCATAGGAGCCGGTCTGGTCCCAGGTGAGCATCATGTCGAGCGTGTCGCTGTCGATGGCGACGTACTCCATGCGCTCCGAGACGACGCGAGCGGTGTAGCGGCGCGGATTGCCGGGCGCGACCGGATTGCGTGCCTCGGGCGAGCCGCCGCGAATCACCAGGACTGATCGACCTTCATGCAGCAGCTCGAGCACGCCGCTGACGACATAGCAGGTGCGCTTGTCGTTGTCGCCTTCCTTGAACAGCTGCCGGCCTTGGGACAACGAATGCAGCGCCGTCTTGCGTGCGAGCGCGTGCAGGTTTTCGGATTTCAATCCATCGAGCGGGGAAAACGAACGCAGCAGTCCAAGTTCGAGCGGCTTGCTCTCCATGCGCCGGATGGTAGCACAGGGATTTCGGACGCCAGGCGCCGGAGCATGCGGTTTACCGTAGTAATTGCCAGCCCGCGTCCGGTGCGAAGCGCTCGCCGTAAGCGCTGCGCAGCTCTTCGAGACGAGCGAGGATCTCGTTGACGCCGCGCGTGCGCGCGTACTGAATCGGACCGCCGCGGAACGGCGCGAAGCCCGCGCCGAAGATCACGCCGGCATCGATCAGATCTGCATCCTCGACGATGTGCTCGCGAAGCACCGCGACTGCTTCGTTGATCAACGGCAGCAACAGCCTGTCCTGCAGATCCGGCGGCGCCGGTGCGGCGGAGGGCGGCTTCTGCGCTTTGTCGTCGCGCCACACGTAGAAGCCTTCGCCGCTCTTCTTGCCGAATTTCTTTTGCTGGTAGCGGATCGACAGCACGTGCGGAACTTCCGCGCCGGATTGGAAGAACACCTTGCCGACGCTCATCACGACGTCGAGGCCGACGACATCGGCGAGCTCGATCGGACCCATCGGCATGCCGAAGTCCTCGGCCGCGCGGTCGATCAGCGCGAGCGGAATGCCTTCCTCGGCAGCCCGAATCGCCTCGCTCAAGTACGGCATGAGCACGCGGTTGACCAGGAAACCAGGCGAGCTGCGGCAGGCGATGGCGAGTTTGTCGATCTGTCGCGCGAAGGCGAGGCCCACTTGCACGTTCCGCGGCTGCGTGCGCTCGGCGTGGATGACCTCGACCAGCGGCATGCGCGCCACCGGGTTGAAGAAGTGCAGGCCGATCAGTCGCTCGGGCGCGGCAAGATTCTGCGCCAGCTGCTCGAGCACGATGCTCGACGTGTTCGTTGCGAGCACCGCCAGCGGCTTCAGCTTGGGCTCGATGCGCGCGAACAGCTCGCGCTTGGCGTTCAAGTCCTCGAAGATCGCTTCGATCACGACATCCGCCTTCGCCACGCCGTGACCTTCGACATCGGGCTGCAGCCGGGCGAGCGTCTCGTCGCGCTTCGCTTGATCCGGATAGCGCTTCTCGACGAACTTGCGAGCCCGCTCGATGGCAGGCGCGATGTATTGCTCGCCGCGATCTTGCAGCGTGACTGTGAGACCGCGCGTCGCGCACCAGGTCGCGATGTCGCCGCCCATGACGCCTGCACCGACCACATGCACGTGTTTCGCGGGCTCGCCGCCGGCCTTCGCTGCAGACTTGAGTCGGTCCTGCAAGAAGAACACGCGGACGAGATTGCGCGAAGTCGGCGTGCACAGCAGTTGCGCCATCGAGCGCGCCTCTGCCTCGTAGGCCCGCTCGCCCTTACCGCCGTAGCGCTGCCACAGCTCGATCATCGCGTACGGGGCAGGGTAGTGATCGGGACGCGCGCGCCGTGCGACCTGTGAGCGCATCTGGCCGGCGAGAATGGGCCGCACCAACACCGAATTGAGCAGGCTGTGGCGGAACTTCGGGCTGCGCGGCGACGGCGGGCTGAGCGCGATCTGCTTCGCCATCTTGTCGAGTTGCTCGACCGGCGCGAGCCGATCGACCAGACCCATCGCGAGAGCCTGTTTCGGGCGAATCGTGCGGCCAGTCAGCATCAAATCCATCGCATCGATCGGGCCGGCGAGATGCACGGCACGCACCGTGCCGCCGAATCCCGGATGGACGCCGAGCTGTACTTCGGGGAAGCCGAGCGTCGCGGACCGATCGTCGACCAGCACGCGGTAGCGGCAGGCGAGGGCGACTTCGAGGCCACCGCCGAGGGCGAAGCCGTTGATGGCCGCGATAGTCGGGCAGGGCAGTGCTGCGAGCTTGTCGAGCACCTGCTGACCCCGGCGAATGAGCTCGTACGCCTGGTCGGGCGTGCGGATGCCGACGAATTCCTTGATGTCGGCGCCGGCGATGAAGCCGCGCTTCGCCGAAGTGAGGATCATTGCCTTCGGCCGCTTCTGTGCGAGCTCGGTGAGCATCGCATCCAGCTCTTCCATGACGTCGCGCGACAGGCTGTTGGTGGAGGCACCGGCCTTGTCCAGAGCCAGCCAGGCCACGCCATCTGTATCGATCTCACCCCGCCAGTGGGTCGTTTTATTGTTCATGTCGGCGCGCGGCGCACCTGGAAATCGCAGATCAAGGGCCGATGGTCCGAGAAACGCACATCGGGCACGTCGAACTGCGTGACCTCGATGCCGTTCGAGTAGAGCACGAAATCGAGCTCCTTGCGCGGGTTGCGGCTCGGATAGGACGGCAACCCCAGGCGGTTCGCGCTCTTGAGTCCCGAGGCTTCCATGAACAGGAAGATCTCGTGATCGCCCCAGAACGTGTTGAAGTCGCCGGCGACGATGACGGGCTTGCTGGCGCGCTTGACCAGCTCGTGCAGATGCCGCAGCTGGTCATGGCGATGGCGGAACTTCAGCGACAGGTGCACCAGGAAAACCGCGACGTCTTCCAGCTCCAGCTCGATGATCAGCCGCTTGATGCCGGTCTCGAAGTAGTGGAAGCGCTCGCCTTCGACGCGCGGCGCGGCGAGAAACGCGTTCGCCTGCTTGCGCACGATCGGCATCATCTGGTTGATGGAGGTCGTGCCGTACTTGCACTCGTAAGTGGAGTAGTGACCGAGCGAGTCGGCGATCTGCTTCGCCTGGTTCACGAGGCCCGAGCGTATCGAGCCGGTGTCGATCTCGATGAGCCCGACCAGGTCGGGATTCAGCGATTTCAGGTACTGCGTGATGCGATCGAGGACGCGCGCGTTGCTGCGCAGATAGCCGGCGCCCGGCACCGGCAGATGAAAAGCTGGCCCCGTACCGGTGGCGTACCGGATGTTGTACAAGACGAAACGCATCGTGAAACTGGAGCAAGTCGCAAGCAGCAAAATGCAGCGCGGCATTCTATCGCACCCGGCATGGCGCCGAACGTGCAGGGTGCTCGACTCAGTGTTTTCCGGCCCGCCGGAGGGGTTCTCGCGTACAATTCGGGCCAGTGGAGGAGTGACTCAGGTGAGTATTTCTCAGCAGAATCCGGTGCGCGTGTTCGTGAGCCACGCTTTCGAGCCGTCGGACGACTATCACCGCGTGTTCGAGTACCTGGAGAGCTCGCACAACTTCTTCTATCGCAATTGCAGCGATCCGGAGCAGCGCGGCACGGGCGAGCGCGACAAGCTCAAGGACGAGTTGCGTCGGCAGATTGCGCTCGCCGAAGTCGTCATCGTGCCTTCGGGCCAGTACGGCGCACACCGCGAGTGGATCGATTTCCAGCTGAACTGCGCCAAAGGGCTCGACAAGCCGGTGATCGTGCTCGAGGCGTTCGGCGTGAAGGAGAAGCTGCACGTGCAGCTGGAAGCGCTGGCCGACGAGATCGTGGAGTGGAACGAGCGGTCGATCGCGGACGCGATCCGCCGCCAGGCGCGTCACGAAGACACGACGCGCTGGGACACGATCGAATTCAAACTCGATTGATCAGTCTTCGCCGACGGCGCGCAGCTTCGGACGGGCCGCACTCTGGTTGCGCGCGATGATGCCGAGCATGTCGACGATGCGCATGGCCACGCCGCTCGCTTCGGTATCGGACATCTTGCGCACTGTTGCTTGCACTGCGTTCTCGCCGCGCAGCGGCGGCACGCTCGACATGCAAGTCGACAGGGAGGAGAACTCCTCGCGAATCTCTTTCGGCACTTCCTCGGCGTCGAGGGTCGCGAGATGAATGCGATACGCCTCGGCCAAGCGATGCTTGATCGGACCATTCGACGCCAGCATCGATGTGGCAGCGAAAAAATGCTCCCAGGCGCTACTCATGCAAACTTACCCCCGCGTTGGGTCAGTGAGCCGACGACGATGCGCGGGGCGAGCCCGGGCCAATGCGTTGACGACTGCTAAATGCTGAGAATTTACTTTAACTTCGCCTGGCTGCTTTTCTTACGGCAGCTCAAGCGCCTAGAGCCGGAATATACTCCTGCAACTTCGAAAGGCAAGCAGGCTTCCACGACATTTCTCGTGCGTCGGGCCTGGATACCAGGAGCTATCCCATGACTGGTGTGAATGCGGTAGTGCTGATCAAGGCCGAAACCAGCCTCATCAACGAGCTGGCCGAGCAGCTGGCTGAGCTGCCGGGCGTCGCCGAGGTGTTCTCGGTGGCCGGCCAGTACGATCTGGTCGCGCTGGTGCGGGTGCGCGAGAACGAGGAGCTTGCCGACGTGATCAGCAATCGCATGCGCAAGCTGAGCGGCATCCTCGGCACGGAGACGCTGATCGCGTTTCGCGTGTACACGAAGGCGGAGCTCTCGGCAGGCTTCGACATGGATTGAAGGCGCGGGCGGAGCAGCGGTTTCCTGGGAAAAAGGTTGCTCGAGGGCTCTTCAGCGCTGCCCGTCTAAGTACGTATAATGTATATTATGACAAATTCTAGTGGGCTGATTCTTTCTTGAACTCGAACAGCTCGACGAGATTGCCCGACGGGTCTTCCAGCAGTCTTGCGCGACCTGCCCCAGCCTCGCTCATTTCTCCCCGGAAAGTGACGCCGGCATCGCTCAAGCGCGAGATGAGCGCGTCAATATCGTCCGTAACGAACATCAACCGGTTCCATCCGCCGGGCTCGGGATTGCCGCCAGCGGTACCTCCGCTGCCTGCGCCCGGTGCGCTGAGATAGAGCGTCAGGTCATCGCGCTTGAGCGCTGCGAACTTGCCGGGGTTGTGCTTATCGACCTTGAACTCGAGCAGGTTCCGATAGAAGTCGGCGGAGCGATCAACGTCCTTCACGATGTAACGGATGGATGCCATTGCCTTCTCCTTGCCCCCTAAAGACGGGCAACCCTTGGGGACACAGCTGAGTTCCGGCAACGGCTCCGGCACGCTTCAGAGCCAGGCGCGGTCGGCCGTGAAATCTACGGTGAGCCAGAAGTTCGGCCAGGCGGCATTCAGCCGCTTCGCGATGTCCTGGCGGATCGAATCGGCCGCCGCCGTGTCGATATGCGAATCGGGCGCGACCAATATGTGGATCTCGACGAAGCGCGCACGCCCTACTTTCGCCACGTAGCTCGAATAGTCAGCGAAGGCTCGCTCGCTCACGATGCTGTCCATGACGGAATGCACCTGAGAATCGAGCTCGTCTGGCGCCACCTGCAAGACGTCGCTCAGCGAGCGCCACAAGCCGATTAGCGGCACAGGCACCATGGCGAGCGCCATGACCAGCAACGCGACTGCATCCAGATACGGAACCCAGTGCTCGAAGCGAGTGCCGTGCAGCCCGAGGGCAATTCCGAATCCGACCAGCAGCGCGAGGCTCAGAGACGCGCTCACCAGCCAGCTCCGCGCATCGATGCGGAGCATCGGCGACTGCAGCCGCTTCGCTTGCCGGGCCAGGTACACCGTCATCGCAATGCCGACGATGCTCAGAGCGCCAGCCCAGAAGGCGGCCATTCCGTACGACACGTCGCTGCCGCCGCTCGCGATGCCGTGCACAGCATCGACAGCAGCATAGATGCAGGCGACGACGAGGATGCTGTCGCGCAGAACCGCGACCAAGGGCTCCAGGTGCCAATATCCATATTGAAAGCGGTGACTCGAACCCTGCGCGATGAGCTTCACGACCACCAGCGACACGATGGTCGGCACGACGTCGACGAAGCTGTACATGCCATCGAAGATGATCGCCTGCGAGCCGGTGGCGAGCCCGCTTGCGATCCCGAGCACGCCGAGCAGGACCGTCAGCGCGATCGAAAACTTCAGCGTGGCCTGTTCGGCGGTTGACTGCTTCGGCTGCACAGGCCTGCAGCGTAGTCAGCCGCACAGTCACGATCTATAGCTGCTGCGGGCAAACGTACGAGCTCATTTCTCCAGCCACTGCCAGCTCACCGGCACGCGCTTTCCGGTTGTGTCCTTCACGGCAGTTCCTCTCGTGACGTAGCCGACGCTCAGTTCCGGAAACATCTCTTTCATCGCCATTCGTGCTGCCTGCGGCTCAGAGATCGTCGTTCGCCGGCCAGCGTGCAGCACCTTGCCGTAGGGATCGATGAGGAACCAGAGCTCCTGCCCCGCTGGCACGCCTTCGCTCAAAGCAGCTGGATCGAAATGCTCGATCAGACGACGCTGCGCATCGGCAGTCGCAAGCATGCGCGCCTGCGTTGCCCGTGCCTGCCTGTGCGCGAGCGCGAACATTGGCGCTGCGGGATTCTGGGCGACGGCGCCAGGCTCCATCACCCAGGCGACCACGCCGTAGTTGGGACCGATCGGGATCTGCACCACCAGCTCCTGACGCAACTGCGACTCGACCACGCCGGCCCGCTCCAGATACGCCTGCCAGTTGCGCGCGAACTCCGCATCGCGCTCCCATGAGGGACGCACATCCATATCGATTTGCGATACCTCGCCGCGCTCGTTCACGACCGCCCACACGTACGGCACACCCTCTTGCTTCGTCGTGAGCAGCTGCGGATAGAAGTAGCCGATGGCATGGGCGAGATCCGCTTCGTCATCCTTCCAAGCTGCCACTGGCGTTGGCAGCAGCGGCAGCCCGTTTTCGGATTCGCCGCTGGTCAGAGCCGGAACCGGCGGCGCGCTCACGTTCGCCGCGACAGCGATGAACGCAATGCTGCATGTTCCAAGGAGAGCAGCCAGCACGCGCCAGCGCGTGCGGACCGGCGAATGCATGATGCGAATGCGCTTCTCGAGGGACGAACCAGACTCCGAGAGCCCTGCCGCTGCTGCTCGCAACGGCACGAGTCGCGTGGCGACATTCAAGAGCACGGCCGAGTACGTCGACCGCGATTGTCCACCGCGCAGCACGCGCGCATCGCAGTCGACTTCCAGCGCAAAGCGCAGTCTCCGCAGCTGCCACCAAACAGGCAGGTTCCATGGAATCAGCGCGGCAATCAGCAGCGCTGCGCCAAGCACGCGGATGTCTTGCGCCCGCAGGTGCTCACGTTCGTGGGTGAGGACGATCCTCTGAGTCGCTGCATCTTGCTGCAGCAGCCATTGTGGAATCACGATTCGCGAACGAACGATGCCTACTACAGCCGGCCCGATGTCGCGAGAGACCGTGACGCTCACGCCGGCTATTTCTCCCTGCACTGCGCACCGCAGGCGTCTGCGGAGCTGCAGCCATCCAATCGCCAACGTCGCGAGGGTGAGCGCACTCATCGCCGACCATCCCACGAGCAACCAGATGTCCAATGCCGCTCGTCGCGCGACTACCGGTGCATCGCCGCCGACCCACACGATCGGGGACTGTTCATAGACCGGCGGGGTCTCTTTGGCAGCAAGGACCGCCAGCGCAATCGCCGGCCGTTCAGTCGTTCGCGCGCCCTGCCACGCAAACAGCACCGGCAAGGTCAATGACATCAGCAATGCCGCGACCCAGATCCACCGACTCGGCAGCCGGCGAAGGATTGCGATCCGCTCCGCAACGAGTGCAGCGCAGCTCACGAGCAGAGCGATGACGAGCGCATAGACGAGCCACGCGGCAATCATGATTTCTCCTTGCTAGGCTTCTCGTCCAGGATCCCTCGGATGCGACGCACCTGGTCTTCGCTCAGCTTGCGGTCCGCGACGAGTTGCGTCAGCAGCAGGTCCGCAGAACCTTGAAACAGCTTGCTGGCCAGGTGGCGGATCGCGCTCTTGCGTGCGACCTGCTGCCGGATCCGGGCGAAGTAGCGGTGCGCTCGCCCATCCGGCTCGTGGCCCACGTACTCCTTCGCTTCGAGGTTGCGCAGGATCGTCAGTACGGTGGTGTAGGCCAGCTGATCACTCAGCTTGTCCCTCACTTCGGCAACGGTGGAGGCGCCCTGCTCCCACAGCACCGCCATGACTTCGGCTTCTCGATTGCTGAGCGACACGCTCATGGCTTGCCCTCCTCCGCGAACTACTAATGGCATAGTAGGTTGGCGCATGGGCACGTCGTTTGTCAACTATCAAGGTAGTAGATGCGGCCGCGCGTTTGCCCGTAGCCCTGATGGCGCGGTTGGTTGCGCCTCCTAGACTGAATCTCCCTCATTGCGGAGACAGTCCATGAAGACCGGCCTCATGGCGCTCGTTGCGCTGGCTATCACCTTTCCTGCCTGGTCCGCCGACGCGCCGCCCGCGGGTGCTGCCGCGCAGCCTACGCCCGAGCAGATCGTCGCGGACTTCCGCAAGGACCTGGAAGCCAAGTCGGCGGATGTGATGGCGAAGACGCTGACGCTCACGGCCGATCAGGCCACGAAGTTCTGGCCGCTGTACAAGGAGTACCAGAAAGAACTGGGTTCGGTCGTCGAAGGGCAGATCCAGGCGACGCAGAAGTACGCCAAGAGTTACGGGCAACTGAGCGATGCCGAGGCCCTTGCGTACGTGACCGCCTTGCTCGAGCGCGATCAGAAAGTCCACAACCTGCGGGTCAAGTGGTTGGCGAAATTCCAGGCCGCAGTACCGGCCGCGACAGCGGCCCGCGCGATCCAGGTCGAACGACGCTTGGGCCTCGTCCACCAGGTCGGAGTCTCTTCGCAAGTCCCGCTGGTACGTTGAGGGTTACGGCCGGAACCACGCGTTGCCGATCTGAAAGTAGACCGCAGTTGTCTCGGAGCTGAAGCCGACGTCCACGCCGGCGTGCAGCCCGAACTTGCGCGCGAGCTCATAGCGCAGACCGACGGCACCGCTGACAATGTCCTGCGTGCCTGAGAAGTTCTGCCGTGTGCTGTGCGCAGTGCCGGCGCCGGCCGCGACGACGGCACTCCAGCGAGCGCGAAACCGCCAGCGCGCTTCGATTTCCGCCGAGGCCATCTCGTCGCCCTGATAACGCATCGCCTGCACGCCACGCAGCTCGATGTAGGGACGCAGGAAGAACGGCGTGTCGTCGGACGCCCGCTGATAATCGGCACGCATGCCGAGCGTCACCGCGTCCGTGATCGGGTACCACCCCATCACCACCTGCTGGAAGCGTTCGAAGTCCACGTTGGCGCCGAGGTCCTCGCGCGACACGAGGTACACGGTCTCGGCAAAGATCCCGCGCGTCGGCGTGAAGACGTTATTGCGACTGTCGAACTCGAGGACTGCGGCAGGCGCCGAGATGTCGACGTCGACGTGATCGACGAGCCCGGGGAACGCCGGCTCGTCACGCAGCTTCGGTTCGACCTGCGCATAGATGTAGCGCAGCCCGAACGACCACGGCGATTTCGGTTTCAGCTGCCACGTGCCCTGCAGGAACGTCAGGCCGAAATCGAGCGAGTAGCGCACTGCCTCATCGAGCGACGCACGGTTCGCGCCGAGCCCGTAGAAGTCGAGATTGATGTGTCCAGCGCCGACGCCCGCGTGAGTCTTGAGACGTACATCGAGCCAGCGGCTCGCGTCGCCGGCGAAGCTGCGCGCGTGCCGTTCTCCGTGCCGATGGCGCCGACGGCAGAAATATTCGGCCTGGCCCAGCCTTGCTCGCCGGCTTGCTCGCGCGGCCGCAGAAACATTCCTGCGAGGCCGCCGCCGTAGCCAACGGCAGGCTCAGTGATGACGATCGGTACGGGCAGGAAGCCCCGGGGTTTCTCCAGGAACGAGCTGACATCGAACTGCCCGTCCTGCGGATCGCGGAAGCGAGAAGTCTCCGGCGGTTCCTGCGCATAACCGACCTGCAGCACGCCGACGGCGAGCGTGAGCAGCAGGAGGCGCGTAACTCTGGTCACCGGACCATTTCCAGGCACTTTCCACTGCGCGTCACTCCGTAGAAGGGGCGTTATGAGTTAGGCTTGCGCCAGCAGAATTCCAAGAACACGGGGAATCGTATGAAGCGCGCTGTCATTCTGTTTCTGTCGACCGCATTGCTGACGCTCTCGCAGGCCCAAGCCGCGACGGCACCGCTGCCGGACATCACGATCTATCACCTCGAAGGGCGGCGGTCGGAGCGCGTCGTGTGGCTGATGGAAGAACTCGGCATGCCCTACAAGCTGGAGTTCAAGCGCGGCGATCTCGCGGGCTCGATGGCGAGCATCAAAGCCATCAACCCGGGCATGCCTGTAGCACCCACGGTGAAGTACGGCGACCAGGTGATCGTGGAATCGGGTGCGATCATCGAGATGATTCTCAACCGACACGCACCGGGCAAGCTGCAGCCGGCTGTCGACAGCGCCGACTATCCGTACCACCTGATCTGGATGCACTACGCGGAAGGCTCGCTGGCCGCGCGTCTCTTTCAGGACTATCGCGTGTGGCGCATCCAGGCGCCGAAGCAGCGCTCGCCGCTGGTGGATTCCGAGCAGGTCGTGCAGTTCGCCGAAGACTTCCTCGGCAAGCATCCGTGGTTCGGCGGCGCCGAGTTCTCGTCGGCCGACATCATGATGAAGTTCCCGCTCGACGTCGCGACCGGTCTCAACATCGTCGACGCGAAGCAGTTCCCGAACGTCGCTGCGTGGAAGACGAAGATCGAGGCTCGGCCGGCCTATCAGCGGATGCGCGCGAAAGCGTTGCCCGGTGGAATGGTGGGGTCGCCGCCTGCTTTGCCGCAGCACGCGCCGTCGGGTCCGCGCACTTCGCCACCGCCGCCGTCGCAGTAGCCGGGTCGCCCTACTCCAGCTTCAGCTCCATGCGCACTCGCCCGTCGCTGGCGAGCGAGGCGCTGCGCTCTGTTGTGATGAACAGGCGCTCGGGCGCGACCGCAGTGTCCGAAAGCACAACGGACTGCACTGCCTGCGCGCGCTGACGCGCGAGCGCATCGAGCGTCGACTGGTCCGGTTGCAAGCGTTCGAGCAGGCGCGCTTCGATCCAGGTCGTGCGGGCATTCCAGTCGATGCTCTTGTCCGTCTGCGTCTCGGCTGGGTACTCGGGCGCGATCTTGGTCGAGGTCTGGTAGAGCGCCTCGAGTTGCGTCAGTCGTTTCCGCAGCGCTGCCTCGTCCGACAGTTCGCCGAGCGGCGGTACCCGCCCGTACAAGTCTGCGGTGGCAATGGCCTTGCTGTCCTGCTCGGCCAGCAGCGTGACAGGTACATCCAATCGCAGTTGCGGCCGCTCGACGAGCGCATGCGAGAGCTTGTTGAGCTGCTCGATCTGCGCCGGCGCCAGCTCGGCGGAGCCGGCTGGAAAGTCCACGTAAGCCAATTCGTCGCCACCCCCGAACAGCGAGCCGATCAGCGCGAACGGCGCAGTAGCGATCTTCGTCAGCAACCCGAGCAGTGCCTTCCAGATGATCGGTCCGAGGCGGAATTGCGGATCGTCGAGGCTGCCGCTGACCGGCAGCTGCAGATCGATCACGCCCTGACGATCCTTGAGCAGCGCGACCGCGAGCTTGATCGGAATCGGCGCCGCGTCCTTCGAATCGGTCTTGTCGCCGAACTCCAGGTTGTCGACCACGATGTGATGCTGGGCGTCGAGCTTGCGATCCTGAACCTTGTAGTGCAGCTCGGTCGACAGCTTGCCCTTGCTGATGTTGTAGCCGGCGAACTTGCCCGAGTACGGATTGAAGGTCGTCAGCTCCATGTTACGGAAGTTCAGCGCGACGTCCGAGTACACGGCGGCCGACAGCAGGTTCACCTCGCCAGCGATGTCGACCGGCGCGTAACGATCGACCTTGCCAGCCAGCTGCACCTTCGCGCGCGAATTCGGCTGTGACGAAAGCCCCGTGATCGTGCCTTCGAGATCGACGATGCCGGTGGCGAACGAAGGCGTGATCGAATAGTCCGCGAACAGCGCCGAGCCACCGGTGACGGTGACACTCTTGATGCGCATCGGCGTTGGTTTGGCTTCTGTCGCAGGCTGCTTGGCCTCACCCTCCGACACCTCGTCCGAATCGCCCTTGAGAGCTGCTGCCACGTTCAGCGTCTGATCTTGTCGGATGATCACGCGCGCATAGGGCTGGCGCGCGACGATGCGGTCGATCGTCACCCGATCGGGATTGTGCGAAAAGTCGATGCCAGTCAGTGTGAGATTCCGCCACTTGACCAGGTCCTCGTTTGCCGGCCCGGCGATCGTGTGCAGATCGGCAACTTGTACGTCGCCTTTGAACTGCATCGTCGGCGAGGCGCCCTCCTCCGCTACCGCGGACACGTCGCCCTTCACACTCAGTCGTCCCGAGCGCAGCGACAAATTCGTCGCCTGCGCTATGTACGGCTGCAGCGTCGACAGATCGAACGCATTGAGATCGAGCGCGAGTGCAGCTGTGAGCGGAGTGAGCTGCACCTGACCTGTACTCTTCAGCAGCGGCTTGCCGCCCAGTCCCAGATCGGCCGTCACATTCATCTTCGCGGTCTGCTCGCTGCTCAATCCGGCGACTGTTACGGCGATCGGCGCGACATTGAACTGAACTGGCGGCGACAGTGTGCGATCTTCGAGATCGAGCGCGGCGTCCGCGACGCGAATCTCGCCGACACTCCATTTCCACGGTACCGCTGACGAAGCCGTCGAGGCTGTCGAGGCTTCATCCGTCTCTTCACCATTCGCCAGGCGCGCGACACTCAACGATCCATCGCCTTCCCGGCTGGCACGGACGCGTGCGCCGTCGATCTCGACTTTGTCGACGCGCACGGAGCGCGTACCGAAGGAGAACTGCGTGCCGGCGACCCGAAGCTTCGGAACGACCGCAATCGGCTGTGCCTCTGCCTGTTCCGCGGCCGCAAAGTCGACGAATGTCACTTCAGGCAAGCCGACATCGAGCGCCAGCGTCGGATGCAAGGACAGCTGATAGGTTCCTGTGAGCGACAGCGCGCCGTCGACCAGCCGCATTGGCAACTGACCTTGCAGATAGTTGTCGATCGTCTGGGCTCGCAATTGCCCTACGGCGAACTGTCCGTGGGAGCCCAGCGGCTGCGCGGTGAAGCTCCCAGACCAGCTCAGCGTCTCGCCCGCGCCGGAGCGTGCCGCAAACTCATAGGCATTCTCATGATTCAGGTCGGTGCGAAAGTCTTCGAGCGCAAAGCGGATCGGCGACAAGGTCGCGGTGAAAGGCTCGGGCCGGGTGCGATCCTCGAAATCCACTCGTCCGCCGCTCACCGCGAGCCGGCCTATACGTATACCGGGCAAAGGCTCGTCCGCTTCGTCGGCGACCGGCTGAGACTCAGCCTTGGGCGGCGGCGCCAACCGTGCGAGATTGATCGACGCGTCGCGCTCGACGACGAGGTTCACATCGGGCGCATCGAGCTGCACTTCCTTGAGCACGACCGCGCGCTGCCAGATCGAGGCGAGTTCGCCGTTGACGACCAGTTCCTTGAAGCTCGCTATGACCTCGCCGGTCTTCTCGGACAACGCCGCATCGTGCACGGCGAGCCGGAAGGTGAACGGATTGAAGGACACTTTGCCAACAGCAAGCGTCCGGCCTAATTCATCCGCTACATAGCTCTGTGCATTGGTGCGCAGCAAATACGGCACCAAGAAGAACCCGACGAGCGTGTAAGCAACGAGCAGCGCAGCCGCGATGCCGAGCGCCAGCCGATGCAGCGCCAGGATGGCGAGCAAAGCTCGAAGCGACACCGACCGGCTCGCCAATGTCCATTCCCCGCATCGTTGGCTGAAGGCGCCGCCCGATCATACTCGCCTGACTACAAGCCGACAGCCGCCCAAGCTTCATCGACCGCGGCATGCACTGCCGTGCGGTCGGGATACAGACTCTTGGCCAGCCGTCGAGTGCGGCCGGCGAACGTCTTCATCCTGGCCTTGGGGCTCGGCGCGAAATCCGTGAGTGCGCGATACCAGATCTGTCCCGTCACTTCCCAACTCTTGCCGCCGATCGCTCGCGCCGCTTTGTAGAACGCGAGGCTGGGCACGCCGCTGGTCGCATGCGGCTCCATGCCGGGTTCGAGCCGCGAATAGTGATCCGGCTGCACGACGAGACAATGCCGACCGGATGGTCGCGCCAGGTCGCGGATGCACGTGTAGCCGCGCGCAGCCGCGCCTGGCCCGATGATCTCGCGGCCGATGCGCCAATCCGCTTTCGAGACGCTCTGCTTACGGCGCCACTGGCGGAACATCGAGGCGAACACATCGGACATGCTCTCGTTGAGACCTCCGGCTTCGTTCGCATAGCTGAACCGCGCGCTGAACTGCGTGACACCGTGCGTCAACTCGTGAGCGATGACGTCGCTGCTGCGCGTGAAGTCCAGAAAGATGTTGCCGTCGCCATCGCCGTAAGTCATCTGCGCTCCGTTCCAGAACGCGTTGTTGTAGCCGACGCCGTAATGGATGGATGACTGCAGCGTCATGCCGTGT
>Ga0209382_10003419_pt1 | contig 22003 bp, 21 predicted proteins | sample SoiMetdeltSBSDD5_FD_187599 | JGI IMG/M metagenome (GOLD analysis project Ga0209382, IMG submission 187599) | Bulk soil microbial communities from a Populus tree surrounding site in Tennessee, USA - Soil MetaG P. deltoides SBSDD5 (SPAdes) (version 2) | ecosystem: Environmental > Terrestrial >...
CAGTTCGTGGCGACCACGAACTGGTGGACGGGGGGGTCGAGTACGCCGGGGTCGGTCGCTACAGCGAGCATCTGGAGTTGCGTGCCGATCGACTCGATCGGGAGTGCCTTGGCGGTCGGCGTCACCGAGGTGGCGGCATCGCGTATGTCGACCAGTGTGAAGACGCCAGCGACGGTCGCTCGCCGGCCGTTCCCACGACCGCCTGGGCGTCATCGGTGACAGGGCCGTCCTGGCAAGCCATCAGTGACACCGGGTCGGCGACATCACGGCGCGTGACCGGGTAACGCCGAAGGGTTCGCCGGTTGTTCGGCGGCCTTGTCGTCCGGTGTGCTTTCTTGGCAGCGTGGAGCCATGGACAGGTCAGATGAAGCCCGAGCGATCGGCGAGATCGTTGACCGGCTGTCCAAGCGGTTCCCCCAGGTCGCCACCGCCGAGGTAGCGCGAGCGGTCGACGAGGCGCAACCGGAATTCGAGGACAGTCCGATCCGCGATTTCGTCCCGTTGTTGGTCGAACGAAGCGCGAAGCACCGACTGCGCCAGCAAGTGAGCTAGCTCACAGTTAGCTCCGCACCGGTCTGGCTGCCCCGTGGTGGCCGGCGCCGAGGTCACGATTCGCATTCGGATGAGGGGTCGCCTGGCGGGTGTTGGACCTGGCCTGCTGATCTTGCTACGCGACATAGCGACGGGAGCGGCCGGTGAGTGACGCGAGCACGAGATCGGACGGTGTCGCCGCCGCGCTGCAGCAGGCGTACAGCGCGGTACGCGACGCCGTAGAACTGCAACGCCGCCCGGACCACCAGAGCGGACCCGAAGCATGGATCGAGGTGCTCCACGAACTGCGGATGCTGATGACGGCAACCGCCCTGCTGATGGGGTCGCTCCGGATCGATCGCGTCGACGCCGTGACCTGGAGCGACAAAGGCGCCCCTGACCCGGACCTCACACCGGACCGCCTGCTGGCCGATGCCCTCGCCGACGTCGACGCCGCGCGGGCGCACTTCGACAACGCCGCGGCCAGCCTCACCGCCGCCAGGGTCAAGCTGACCCACCTGCGCTGACCACCCGGCTCGCCTACCGCGTTTAGCCGGCTGCGCCGTGGGAGGCGAGCAGCCTCGCCGGTTCAGCCGGGGTCCCTGATCCCCGGTCAGCACGGCGTGGGCGAAGAAGGCGGCGGCACCGGCGGGTGGGGTCATGCGCTGGAAGAACTCCCGCAACCAGGCCCGCCGCACATTCACCGCCGCGTCCCACGCCCTGTTGCCCGCGATCACCCGCCGCCGATGCGCAATCGCGGCCTCAGCCCGCGCGCCAGCCTCGGCCCCGGACTCCCCCGTGTCAGCCATCCTGGCGCAGCTGGCTGCCATGATGCCCGGGCGGGGATGGTGCGTGGCGGAGTCCTCGCAGCCAACCACCGGGATCCACCGCCGCACGGTCTCGGTCCCGGGCACTGGACCTCGTCCATCGCGTCCAGGTCGTCGTCGTAGACCTGGCCGTCGGCGGCGACATTGACCCAGTCCTGCTCCACCCAGGCCACATGTCCCGGGCAGGCCGTGTGCTGCTCGGCCATCAGGTCTCTGCCTTCCGCGTCGCGCACCGCCCAGCCGAGCCGCTTGGTTGGGCCGCTCCACGCCGGGGCGTCGATCACCCGAATTCCGGTCGCTGCCAGGTCCGCCACCGCCTGCGCGCGCTGGGCGGCGTCCTCGCGGTCCTGTCGCGCCCCCTCCAACACGTGCGCGAGCTGCCCGGCCTTCGCCGCCGCCGCAACAGCCCGGGCCGGACCAGGCGGTCGACCGCGCCTTGAGTGATGCCCAGCAGCGCCGCGGCCTGGGCGACGGTCAGCATCGGGTCATCAACCAGCACCGGTTGCTCGATCACGGCAGCCAGCTCGGCCGCTGTCCAACTCTGTGCCATGATCGTCAGGTTAGCGACGGGGCGTTCCATCGCGGTTACGCGTAGCGACTTGTCGGAGGTTCGTGCGACGGTGGACAGCGTGCAGGTCACAGCCCGCGATGTGGAGCGGATCCCGCCTGGCAATCTGAGGGTGCCGCGGGACGAGTTCGCCGCAGTCTGGGCCGAGGTCGAGCGCCTCTACGACGAGAAGGCCCGCACCGGCCAGGACGACTGGTACACCACCGGAGTTGCTCTAACTTGTGAGTGGCTGGCGACCGCGATCGTGCCGTCCATCGTGGGTGGCATGCGGCCGGCCCGGGCACCGGTGTCCAAGCGTACGGCGGCAGCTCACGAGGAACTGATCGAGTACGAGGTGCTCGCGGCTGAGCGCTTGGCTGCGCAGTCATCGAAGTGGATCGATCCGGAGTGGCTTGCGGCGGTCGTGAACACTCTGGAGTGGGCGTGGAAGGGCACGGCCGGCCCGCCGATCGACATGCGCCGGGCGGACGCTGGCTGACGATTCGCTTGCGAGGCGAAGGCCGGAGGCACCATGCCTCCGGCCTTCGCTGTGGTGCTGGTCAGTCGCTACAGGTCGGTTCCTGCGGCGGTGGTGAGTCGGTCGCGCAGGTCCTGTTCGTTGTCGGGTCGCGGGTTCTTGGTGGGGTTGGGCAGGGCGAGGCCGATGGTGCCGTTGTTGTCGACGATCACGCGGGTGGTGGTGCGCTTCTCGCCGGTCTCGCGGTCGGGCCAGGCGTCGGTCTCGGTGCGGCCGATGACGATGACGCGGCTGCCCTTGTGCAGGTGCTCGGCGACGGCGTCGGCCTGGCGGCCGTAGACCTTGACGTTGTGGCCGGTGGGTTCGCCGTCGATCCACTCATCGCCGTTCTTGATGCGGTGGTTGACCAGGACCCGGAAGTCGGCGACCGCGATGCCGCCGGTGGTGTGGCGCAGGTTGGGGTCGGCGGCCAGGTGGCCCTGGAACATCGTGGTTGTGGTGAACATGCCGTGTCTCCTTTGGTTGATTCGGATTGATGGTTCGTCGTTCGGTGGTGGAGTTGGTGGTGTCAGGCAACGGTCTGCGCATTCGCCTCCCCTGCATCGGCGAGCCCGGCGAGGTGGGCCAGATCGTGGAGGTTGCGGATGCCGGCGGGGCCGGTCCAGCGCCACTGCACCGCCTGCCGGGTGGGGGCGCGGCGGTGGCTGGTGATCGTGGCGGTGGGCTTGTAGAGCAGGGGCCAGCTGGCCGGGTCTAGCGGTGAGCGGTGGTGGATGGCGGCCATGCGGCGTGTTGCGGTCTGGCGTTGGGTGAAGTCGTCGCGCCGGTACCAGTGCCCGTCGGCCGGTCCGCCCGTGAGCACGATCGGCAGCTCGTCGCTGTCACGTCCCCACCGGTCGCCGACCGTGCCCGCGCTCACCGTTCGACCTCGCTGCGGTGGCTGAAGTTGAGCTCGTTCGCGACCATCCAGGCCTGCCGGCTGGACAGGTACGGTCCGCGGTCGGCGGCACGCCCGCCGGTGTCCAGGACCCACATCTGGCAGGTATCGAGGTGGAGGGCCACGGTGTAGCGGTCGTGCGGGATCCCAACCGCGATCACCTGCTCCACGCCGTGCCGGGTCAGGTCGTGGCGGCGTCGGTCTCGCAGCCTGGTTGGTTCCCTGGTTGGCTTTCTGCTCGGGGTCGTGTGCGGTGTGCGCATGGTGTGCTCCCTTCGCCGCCGCTGCGGTCGCTCATTGGTGGCCGTTTGCTGGGGCAGGCCGTGCCTGCCCGCTTCTGCCACCCGCCGTGCCGACGAAGGCTCGGGGTCAAGGGCAGCCGCTCGCGGCTGTCGCCGAAGGCGATGCGAAGCACCCTTGACGCTGAGTGTCGGCACGGTAGGCAGGCCACCAATCCCTATCGCCGCGAACCGGCGGCTCGCTGCCACTGACCGTGGCGTGGGCATGGCGGTCACCGCGCCCTGTCCAGCACCGGCCCGGCGCCGTCCGGCTCGTTCGCGCGTGACGTCGGCTCGGACGTGTTTGCCGCGTGTCCCGCCGCACCGGTGTTGGCTGCCGAGTCGCCGCTGCCAGCGCCGCTGGTGTCGTCGGTGTGCCATCGGGCGAGTTCGGCGTCACGGGCTTCGTCGTGGGCCCGGCGTGCCTCGACGACCTCGCGCTGCCGCAGTTCGGCCAGGGCGCGCTGTGCGCGGCGCACCGACTCTGCGGTCTCGTCCGATGACGGCACCCGCACCGTGTCTTCGTCTTGATCCGCGCTGCGCCGCGAGCGCCGATCGTCGTCGGACACGGGCGACGCAGCGGCGGTGGTGTCGGCGCCGGCTTCGGCGTTGGCCTCGGCGGCGTCGGGTCGACGGTCGTGCTCCGGGCCGCGTTCGGCCTGTTGGCGAATGTCCACCGGCGCAGGCTCCGGCTCGACGATCGCTGCACCAGATTGGTGGATGTCGATCGCCCCGACACCTTGTTCGCGGCCGCGTCCTCCAGCGACCCGAACCGAATCGATCGTGCCGTCTGGGTCAGCATCGTTGTCGGTGCGGGCATCACGGTGGTCGTTGTCGCGCTGCGCTTCGAGGTCGGCGACCTCGTGCTCTGCAGTGATCGCGCGGTGCGGATCCTCCGCGCGTGCCTCGACGTCCGTGGCCGCCAGCCACTCTCCTGCCGTCACTGCAGGTTCATCGGGTCCGAGGTCGCCGGCTGCTTGGCGGGCGGTGAGTTCGGCGCGGGCGCGGTCTGCGGCGGCGCGGGTCTCGGCGGTATGGGCGTACCACTGAGCGCGGGCCTCGTCGGCCTCGGCCAGCTCGGCGGCGCGAGTGTCGAGCGCGGCGGCGAGGGCCTCGGCCTGCTCGGCCTCCAGCAATCGCTGCGCGCGCCATTCCATGTCGGCGGCCTTGTCGACCGCGGCCTCGTGTTCGGCGTCACGAACCTCGGCCTCGGCGCGCCGGACGGCGGCGTCGCGGCGGTGCTTGTCGGCGGCCTGGCGGGTGCCGGCCAACTCGTTGGCGACGTAGCGGGGCGCCCAGGTGGCTTCGCGTTCGTAGGCGCGGATCCGGAGCCGCAACTGCCCGACCGACATCTCGGCCTCGGCCCGGTCGGCCTCCGGCCGCCCGAGCGCACGCCACGCCGCGCGCCACGACGCATACGCCTCGACCTGGCCCGGCTTGGGCGCCGGTCCGAGGGCGTCATCGTCGCCATCGTGTCCAACGAACTCGCGGTGCGCGGCAACCGCGGCTGCGCTCTCCAGCCAGTCGGAGCGCTCCTTGCCTCGACGCGCCGGAAGCGGGCCGAGCGCTTCGATCGCCCACTGCGGCTGCTTCGCGGCGACCAGTTCGCCGAGCTCAGTTCGCCGGTCGTCGGCTGCCGTGGCGAGGGTAGTGAGGTAGGCGCGCCATTGCGGGTCGTCGACCTGCGGGACCCAGTCGGCGTAGGAGTCGCCGATGGGGTCGAGGGTGGTGGTCTCGGTGATGCGGCGGTGCAGCACGTTGGTGATCTGCCGCGCATTGTCCAGACTTCGGCGGTCGATCGCGTCGGTCAGGACCCGACGCGGGTCGTGCCCGGCCAGTTCGGCGCGGCGCAGCACGGTGGTGAGGGTGGTGGCGCCGTCCTCGGCGGCCAGCTCGGTCCGCTGGGCCGGTGACAGCCGTCCCTCGGTGACCAGTTCGTCCAGCCACCGTGCGGTCCGTCCGGCTGTCGCGATCTGCGCGGCATCCGCCAGCAGCTCAGCCGGCGTCCGCACCGTGTCGACCTCGGCCGCGCTCTGGGTGGCTTCGGCCAGCGCGGACAGCTGCGAGTCAGTCGTCTCGAACGCCCCCGCGAGCACAGATTGCGGCGAGCGGTGCAGCGCCTGCTTGGTGGTGCCGACCGGTGCATCGGCCGGGATCGACTCCGTCACCACGTGCGCGATGTTGCTGTGTCGTCCACGGGTCAACCCGACGTACAGAGCGTCGGCGCCGGTCGCGCCGGTGGCGACGGTGTGCGCGGTGTCGACGGTCATACCTTGGGCGGCGTGGACGGTGGATGCGTACCCGAGCGCCAGGTGCTCGGCGACGTAACCGGCCGGCAGCGTCATGGTTTCGCCGTCGCGGGTGACGACGCGCAGGTCACCGTCGTCGAGGATCCCAACGACGCGGTAGATCTCGCGGTTGATCGGGCCGCGCCGGTTTCCGTGGTATCCGGCGAGTTTCCATTCGTTGCGGCGGGACTGGACCAGGTCGCCGACGCCGGCGAACGTGCCCTGCAGCCCGAGTGGCACTCGCCGCTCGTCGTCGACGCGGCCGAGTCGCACGAGGTCGGCGCGTAGTTGGGCGGACAGGCGGGCGGCCTGCTCGTTGGTGTCGACCACGAGGATGGAGGTCTGGTCGTCGAGGGTGTCGGCCAGCCAGGCGCGGGCGGCGCTGGCCTCGGCCTGCTCGACCGGGCCACAGTCCAGCAGGCGGCCGTGCTTGTGGTACTCGGCCAGTACGGTCTCGTCGCGGTCGCGCAGCCGCAGTGACGCCGGGCCTTCCCAGGTCTGCCGGAAGCGGCGGGTCTCGGCCAGCTCATGGGTCACCGCGCCGTCCAGGGCGGCCGACGTCATCAGGTCCATCGCGCCACCTGCGCCGACGGCGGCGAGTTGGCGGTGGTCGCCGACCAGCAGCAGTTTCGCCTTCGCGGCCTTGCAGACGGTGTGGATCTGGGCGAGGTCGGCGGTGTTGGCCATCGCCGACTCGTCGACCACGACCAGGTCACCGGCGCGCAACGCCCAGGGCCGGTCCGCTTTGCTTGGGCGGCGGCCGTCCTTAGCGGCCTCGAGGAGCCGTTCTTGGGTGTCGAGCCACCGGGCGATGTTCCGCGCGGTGAGGCCTTCGCCGGCGAGCACGTCGGTGGCGACCTGCGAGGCCGCGAGCCCGACTACCCGGCGACCGGTCGCGGGCCGGGTGGGTCCGCCCCACAGGGCGGGGTCTTGCCAGGCCTTCGCCAACGCACCGACCACGAAGGACTTCCCGGTGCCGGCCGGGCCGACGAGTGTCTCGACAGATGCGCCGGAGGTGAGGATGCCGCGCACCGCGGCGGCCTGGTCCGCGCCGAGCTCGATGCCGGTCTCGGCGAACCCGTCCAGCAGCCGGGTCACGGCCCGGTCCGACAGGGCGGGTGCGGTGCGCTCGGTGCTGGCGGCCTTCAGCAGGCGTTCGGTGTGGATGTGCGCGGGTGTCGCGTACAGCCGCCCGCCGCGCGCTTCGTAGGCAGAGCCGCCGTCGGCAAGCCGCAGCTCGTCCGGTACGTGCTTGTCGCCGGGCCGCTTGGCGTCCAGCGGCACGGCGAGTTTCAACGCCTTGGCGGTGAGCCGGTCCAGCAGCCTGGCGACCTTCTCCGGGTCGAGCGTGCCGAGGTCGTCGGGCAGGGCGTTGCTGATCGCGCGGGTCAGGTCCGGGGCGGTCCAGGCGGCCTTGGTCTCCTGGACCTCGGCCAGCGCTTCCTCGATCACCTCCCGGGTCTTCCACCGCTCCCCCCTCGACCGCTCCCCCACCCGCGCCAGCACGTCGTCGGCGACCTGGCGCAGGCCACCGGCGACCTCGGCGCGCAGCTGGGCGTCCCACCGCTCCAGCCGCTGCTCGACGCTCTCCCCGTCGTGCGACTTGGCGCGGCGCGACGCGAACGTGGCCTGGCGCTGCAGCCGGTCCAACTCCAGGGAGTTCGGGGAGCGGCCGAACCTGGTCTCGAACGCGCGCACCAGCGTCTGGGTCTTGCGGGTGATCGCGCGTCGCCTGCTCGAGAACAGCTCCATCACGGCCTGGTCGATCCCGAGGATCTCGCGGGCCTTGCCGTCCGGGCGCGCCGCGAGCCGCACCCCCAGCGACCGAGACAGGTGCTGTTCCATCACTCGATCCCCGACCGCCGACGCCGCACCGCGGAAGCGGTACATCGCCTGGGCGTCAAGTGTGCGCCACTGGCCGTCGCTGCCCTCGACGCGGTTCAGGACCGCGTTGTGGATGTGCAGCTGCGGGTCACGATCGCGCGAGTCGTGCTGGAAGAACGACGCCACCGTCCAGTCATGCGCATCCACCCACCGACCGGCCGCCCCACCGTGATGCCCGACCCGCGAATACCCCGCCTTGCCGGACAGGTACTCCAGCGCGGCCTGGTTACCGGCCCAGATCGCGTCCTCCACCGCACGCCGATAGTCCGCCCAGGATGCGGCCTCCACCTCGGCGTCCTCGATCTTGGCGGTCAACCGCGCGATCTCGCGGGCGCGCACCGTCCCTGGTGCACTGGCTCCCGCACTGGGTGCACTGGGTGAACCGGGTGTACTGCCTGCACCGGCTGCACTGGCCGGTGCACCGGTCAGCGGGGCCAGTGCAGCACGGGCCCGTTCGGCTGCACAGCGGGCCCGCACTTCCTGGGCCTCGAACGCGGTGTGCAGCACCGTGATGCTCTTCTGCACCGAGAACGTCGCATCCAAGAAGGCGACATTCTTGCGTGCCTTCTTCCCCGCCTCGACGCGCAGTGCGGCCCTGCGCTCGGCGTCTGCACCGGACTCGGCGGCCAGTGCGGTCGCGTAGATCTCGTCCTCGGTCAGGTACTTGCGGCCGGTGTGGCCCAGGGTGTCGGCCTCGTCCCACTTCACCGGATCCTTGAAGCGTTCGTCGCGGGGGTCCATGAACCGCTCATACAGCGCGGTCATGTCCTGGGTGTCGACCTCGCCGGCCAGACCGAGGCGTTCCGCGCCTCGCCCGGACCACCGGCCGGGTGGCTCACCGGCCGCGACGGCGCCGGTGTAGTAGTTCTCCCGACCGGTCGCGACCGCGCCGGTCAGGTAGCTCGCGCTGTGCCCGCTGGAGATCGTCAGCACAGCGCCTCACCGCCCCGCACGGCGGCCCGCGCCGCTCCCGCGCCGCCGCTTGCTACCGGCAGGTAGCTCGGCGACGCGGCCCCCCAATCTGATCGTGATGCATAGGTGTGTACTGCTCTTGGTCTTGCTCTTCGGCACCTCGAACAGGTCCTGAGACTGCCTCGCTCGCGATGGCTCTCGGCTACTCGGGATCGCTGACTTCGGTGGCTTCAGCGCAGCGTCTTCGGCTTCTATCTGGGCTTCGTAGAAGGTCATCGGGAGTTCCTCGCAGACAGTTCTTCGGACTCGGCTTCCTCGATCTCGCCGGTCTCGTCGGCCTCGTCGGTCTCGGCGCCTTGGTCGGGCTTGTGGACGAGGGCGAGTTGGCCGGGGATTTGTTCGGGCGCGTCGCGATCCGCCCCGGTCGCGGTCATGGCGGTGGGCTCGGCCCACCCGGCCCGGACGGCAAGGCGCTTCGCCTTGGGAGTACCGACCCCGAGAACGCGCATGACCTCGCGCTGCGACATGGGCTGGCCGTCGTTGTGCTCGGCCGCGTGCCGGTGCAACTCGGCCACCAGGTCGTCATCGGTCCGTGGTGCGGCAGTGCGGCTGCCCTGCGGTGCACTGGTGCGCTCGGTCGTGGCTGCACTGGTGCGGTCCTCGTGGTGCACCGGGTCGCCTGCACCGGTGCGGTCGGCAGTGCGGGCGACGGTGCGGTGGCCGGTGCGGCCAGTGGTGTGCTCGGTGTCAGTAGGTGCGGTGCACTGCAGTGCGGCGGAGTCGACCAGGGCGAGCAGGCCACCCGGCGTGACGCGGTCGGTCTGGCTGTTCGCGGCGGGGAGCAGGCGGGCCAGGTCGCGGGCAGACAGCAGCCCGTCGCGGACGGTCTGCAGAGCCGCGGTCCGGGCGGCGCGGGCGCGACCAAAGGGCAACCAGGCCAGGCCGGGACGGCTGGGGCAGACCGCCTCCAGTCGCGAGCCCATGCGGATCAACTGCTGCACCAGGGCCCGCGCTGCGACCGGGTCGTCGCTTCCGGTGCGGGCGAGGTGGAGCCCGACCCGGGTGGTCACGACCGGGGAGGTGATCCAGGTCAGCCAGCCCAGGCGGGCCAGGCCGGCCACCCCTGCAGTGCCGGTGCGGCGGCGTTCGGGCGGCTCGACCAGGCCGAGGTGGAGCCGCAGCATGTGCGCGAGCATCTCCACCAAAGCCGCGTACGCCAGCGGCGCCAACGCGTGCGCAACCGCATCGGCCCACCCGTGCGCACTCGCGACGTTCAGCCACACGGTCCCGGTGATGAAGGCGTAGGTGATGACCAGCGACCCGGGCAGCCGCCACCCACGCGACACCGCCGCCAGGCGCAGCGCGGTGCAGGCGATGATCATGCCGTCCGCGGTCAACGGCACCAGGGCGCTGTCGAACCGGTCCGAGACGGCCTCGAACGACCGCACCCCACCGATCCCCGCCACACCGACCGCCACCGCGATCGCGACACCGATCAACCCGCGCTCCCCCGACCACCCAGACCTAGCCATCCGTTGCGGTCGGGCGCGGTTCGCGCGGACCGTACGGACGACGAGGACCGCGAGGAGGACGGTCATGGCCGCGCAGGCGCCAAGCAGTCCGAGGCTGATCGGGTCGGCACCGTCGGCGTCGCCTGGTGCACCGAGGCGGGAGGTCAGGTCGTCTACCCAGCCGGTGAACCCGCCGGTCGCTTCGTAGGCATGGGTGCCGCCGGCGTGGGTGGCACTGTTGTGGGCGGTCATGCGTGGTCACCTCCGGGGCGGGCGCGGTTGCTCGCGGCCAGCGCCTCGTCCAGCTGCTCTCGGGTGGGTTCGGGTGGCGGTTCGTGGCGGGTGTCGGGGTTGGACCACCAACTGGTGATCGCCTCGGCCGCGCTCGCGAGCGGGACGCGGGCGGGTGGGGTTGCGCGGTGCGGGAGGTGGTTCTCCAGCGAGCAGCCCTTGGCGTACTCCCCGATGCGCCGGCTGACGCCGGGGCGGAGCCGGTCGTGCCAGTCACTCGCGAGTCGCAGGGACGGGTTGCTGCCTTGGTAGGCCGACAGCCACACGTGCATCAGCCAGGTGAGTTCCTCGACCACGTCGGGGTGCCACAGCCAGCACTCCGGCAGCGTCTTCGCGGCGTCGGTGTAGCGCAGGTAGATGTCGTCCAGCCACCGCGTCAGGTCCGTCAACATCGCCCGGACGTGGTCGCGGTCACCGGGCGCACATAGCCACGACGGTGTCTGTTCGGCCGGGGCGGGTTCCGGCGCACCGGCGGCGGCCAGCGCGGCCACGGTGTCGCCGAGCTCACCGACCAGGCGTTGCACGCGGGTGAGGTCGCCGGTGGTGGCGACCTGCTGCATCGCCCGCCGCATCGACTCGACCTCCCGCGCCAGGCCACCGACCGCGGAGTGCACGGTCGGCAATGCCTGCGTGGCCGCACAGTCGTGGGCGTCGGCGTCGACCTCCTCGCCGTCACCGCGGACCCCGGCGCCGGCGCGGCCTGTGGTTCCGGGACCGCGCTTGATCGTCATCGCGCCTTCCTCTGGCGCCGCCGCCGCGGCCTGAGCAGGGGCATGACGAGCCCGACGCGGTCACCGTGCGGGTTGACAACGGCGTGCACGCAGCGCTCGTAGTCCAGTGGCCGCACCTCGTACCCGGACGCGGTGATCGGGTCGAGCAGCACGGGGTCGAAGTCCCGGGTCACCGGTTCCCCGGTCTCCGGGGCGGCGAGCATGTCGGCGACCCGCCGTACCGCGGCCGGGTGCTGGTTCAGGTCGGTCGGGTACGGGTAGTCCGGGTCGCTCTCGCTGGTCGGCCAGCCCACCAGCTGGTCCTCACGAATCAGCAGCCGTGCGTCGGTGATGTAGCGGTGGCCGGCCGCATCGACGACGGCACCGAAGAGGCTGCGCGGCCCGAAGTCCCAGCTCGCCTCGGTCCAGCACAGGCAGCCGTCCCCGTCCTGGTTGTGCGGGCAGTGCTCGGCCTCGCGCCACCACAACGCCCGCGCATCGATCCTCGCCTGCGCCACGTCACCGCCTCGGTCCTGGGCGCTGGGCTCACTGGGATGGCTGCGCTCGGCGTTCTGCACGTCGTTCTGAGTGGTGCTTTGGGCGGGGCTCTGGATGTGGGTCATGACCGGTTCCCGTCGTCGTCGCGGCGACCGCTGGTAGCCGAGATCTCGTCGTCCCGGACGGTGTCGACCGGACGTGCCGGCAGGGCGCGGATCGCCGCCTGGACTCGGCGGGTGTGCCGCCACGACCGAACCCGTCGCAGGAGTGAGCCGATCGGGTCGGTGTCGATCCAGGCCAGGAATCGTTCGACCGTCGACTCGAACACAGTGAGCGCGCGCTCGGTCGACCGCTCGAGACGGGGCCCCGCCCACTGAGTGGCGGTCTGGGTGCTGGCCGTCCACCACGCCTCGACGCGCCGGGTCCAGGTGGCGCGGCGTGCTGTCCAGCGGCGGTGGCGCTGGTCGCGGCGCACGTCGCGGCGCTTCCAGGCCATCTGCACCCGCCCGATCGCGGCCGGCAGGCCGCGCCGGATGATCAAGACCTTGCCGAACGGCAGCTGCGCGATCTGCGCACCGGTCAGCACCGGTACCCGCCGGATCGTGGTCGAGGTACGCCGGGTCAGGTGATCAAAGGTGGCGACGTCCTCGTCACGTTCGCCGGCCAGGGTGACGTAGGCGGCGAGGTCTTCGTCGTCGCGGGTGCCGCCGAAGATCAGCACGGTGGCGGTGTTGTTGAAGATCGTCGCCGCACCGGCCGCGCCGTAGCGCTGCCGCAGCTGCGCCCGCGACTGGGCGCCGATGTGGATGGTGATGTTCGCGCCACCCATGTCGGCGGTCCACGACTCCAGCGGCAGCGGGCAGATGATCGCCGCCTCATCCAGCGCCAGCGTCAGCGGCGGCTCCAACCGTCCGGTCGGCGACTGCGCCGCCAACCGGCGGGATTCGCGGGCGATGTGTCCCGTCAAGGCGGTGACCAGGGGCGCGGTCTGGGCGTCCTCGGCGCCGAGCAGGTAGACCGTGCCGCGCTCGCGCAGCAGCCGCTCGACGTCGAACGTGCCCGCGAACGGGTCATCATCGCCACCACCCTCGCCGCGGTGGCGAGTGGTGCGGCGGGTGGCGTGGGCCGCGGCGGCCGCGGTCTGGTTCTGCAGCCACCCCAGCGCGGGCATGATCGTGGTGGTGATGCTGGACTGGGTGCGGTCGTTCGTGCCGAGGAACTGGCGGGCCGCGGCCTCGAACGTCGGCACCGTCGAGCGCCGCAACAGCCGCTCGATCGTGTTCGCATGGGCCGCCGGCGCGGCGAGCCAATCGAGCACATCCGGCATCCCCAGACCGCCCAGCGCCGCCGCGTGCATCAATGCGGCCAGCGCGGAGCGGCCGAGGGTGAGCCAGTACTCCCGCTCGCTGTTCGATTCGCCGCTGTCGGGTCCACCGGACAGCAGGTCGTAGGCGCGGGCCTGCGCGGTGGTGGCGTTCTCGCACCCGGCGAGCGGGTCGAACGTGATCGTCGACGGCAGGCCCGCGAGGCCGCCGGGGTTGAACACGAAAACCGGACCGACCCGCTCCCGCAGGGGCGCGGTCAAGCGGTACAGATCCGTGCGCGTCGAGGTGGCGATCGCCGCGCCGGGGGCGTCGAGGATTCGTCCGGCGATCTCACCGGACTTACCGGAGCGGGGGCCGCCGAGGCGCATGGTGACGTCCTCGACCGGTGACCACACACCCCACAGCCCGATCCGGGCCACCCGCGTCCCCAGCTCGCGCAGCGGCACCAACCGCTGACGAACCCGGCTACCGCGCAGCGACGGCTTCAATACCTTGGCGCGGCGGCGCAGCGCGAACCCGGACGCGACCCGGAAGACCTGCCACCGCGACGCCACCCCGTCGTTGCGCTGCGACCGCCGCCCCCACCGGCGCACCGTGCCCCGCGAACCCGTGCGACCGCGACGCACCACCAGCGCCGTCCCGGCCAGCACCACCAGGCCGAAGGTCAGCGTCCAGGGCCAGTACGACCGCACCCGCTCCACATCCACCTCGCCGGCGGCGCCATCCGACCCGCCCGTTCGCGCTGGCAGGGACCAGAGCGCCCACGACAGCCCGAGTAACCACAGACCGGTCGATACCGCGGCCCCGAGCACCAGCCGCCACGCGACCAGCCCAAAGGTGACCAGCAGCAGAACGCCGATCGTCACCAGCCACGGCGCGGCCGGGTGACCCCACGCCAGCACACCCAGCGGCACCGCGGTTGCGCCGGCGAGGCCGACCCAGGGCAGGATCTCGCCCTCACGCATCGTCGGCCGCCTCATCGTCCCTCGCCCCCCGCGGCAGCATCGGTGCCGGTGTCTTCAGTGCTATCGGCGGCGGGGTCTGTGTCGCCCTGGCGGTTGGTGTGGTCGCCGCTGACCGCGGCGTAGTGGGCGAGTTCGGGGATGCGCTGGTGCGGCATCCGCCCGGTCTCGCGCAGGATCTCACCGGGCAGGCGTGGACCCGGGATGTCGGCCAGCGGCTCGCTGAACCCCGGCGGCGGTGTGCTCAGCCGGGCGGTCTCCCACAGCTCGGACTCGACGCTCCCCCACGACTGCTGCGCCCGCGTGGTCTGGTCCCGCTCACTCCAGTCGACCCAGCGCACCCGCACCGGCACCGACTCCGACAGATATCGGGCCCGCCGCAACTCCTCGGCCGCGGCCTGCACCCGGGCCTCGAACGCCCCGCGGTAGGCCGCGTAGTCACGGCCGCGAAGCTGTTCGATCAGTTCCTCGGCCCCGGCGACGCGGTCCCACGCCGCAGCCGACCAGACCCCGCCATCGGACACCGCGGCGGCCTCGGCGTCATGGACAAGTGCGTATGAGTCGTCGTACAGCAAGTCGATACCGAGGTCGCCCATCGCATCCTCGACGCACTCCACGACCTCGATCGGAGCGGTCCGGTACTGCAGCAGCCACTCCCCGTCCGGACCCACCGTCGAGGCCAGGAAACGGTCGACGTAGTCGGCCTCCCACGACCCCGGACGCGCCGCGGTCAAGATGCGCATCCCGCCCAGGTTCGCCGCCACAGTCGCGAGCAGGTGGCTGATCGCCTCCGCGCCATCGGTCACCCCACCGCGGATCGCCGACACCAACGCATCCGCGGCCGTCCGCAACTGCGATTCGTACAGCTCACATGCAGCAACCCGGGCAGCCTCCCGAGCCACCCGCCCGTCGTCACCGCCCGGTGCATCGGTCATGCTGGTCATCTCCACTGCTCCTAGCTGGGTAGTCGGAGAACCGGCCCCGGTCTGGTTGGCGCCTGGGCGGGGCCGGTCCACGTCACTTGGTTTCGGGTCATCTCGACCCGGACGAATAGCCATCACGCCTCACCGCCCGCGGCGGATGAGATCGAGCCCCAGGTCCGCGTCCAGTCGCTCAGCTCAACGCCGCCGGCGACTGTTGCCGAGTCGGAGAGCAGAAGGTCCACCGCCCGGGCGGGGATGACGTATCTGCCCTGTTGGCGGCGATGGGTCATCCGAATGGCGGGAAAGGCGCCGAGCCGAACCAGGCGATACATGTGCTCCTGCGAAACGCTGCAGAGCGCGGCGGCCTCAGCAATCGTGTAGCTGGGCGCACCGATCTCCCGCTTCCTCAGCGCAGTCTGCAGGGCTAGGTCACGCAGGAAGGCGCGCATCCGCCCCCGGCCCTCCGACCTGCTCTCCGACGGCTGACCCGTGTCGGTCTCCTGTGCCATGGCCTGTCCTCCTGGAGTCCTGCCAGCCATCTTTGGCTGGGCTGTACAGAAAAGTTAAGCACCCCTTGAATCCGGAATTCAACCCCCTATTAACACACCCGGGCGAGAGGCCCTAGCATGTGCTGATGGGTACGGAGGCGACATGAAGGAACTTGAGCGGCTCCGCGCCATGAGCGACCCGATGGAGCAGCTCGTGTACTCCGGCGAGGCGCTTGCGGCGCTGCAGGCCGCGACTGCGGAAGTTGGAGAGATCCGGCGATCCGCGCTCGACTCGCTGCGCGCACGTGGCATGACGCTCGCGCAGATCTCGGCCGAGGCCGGCGTCTCAGTCGCGCGCCTGTCGCAGCTCGGCGCATCCAAGCGGCGTCCGGAGCGAGCGCTTCTGAGTACGGGTCAGGTCGTTCGGGTCGTACTGCCGGTCGAGCAAGCGCCGTATCCGGAGGGCCCAACGCGGCCAGCCGTGCACGAAAGCGATCTCGGCTTCCGCGATGACATCGCGTCCCTGGCCGAACAGTTCGCGCTAGAGACGGAGACTGAGTATCTGCCGAACGGCGAGTACGTCGATCTCAATCGTGACGGCCTTGTGGTGACGTGCGGACCCCGGCAGTCCCCATGGCTAACCCAGATCCTCGCGTCGGATGTGGCGTACGGATTCGAACGTGACGACGAGGGCTGGTACCTACTCGATCGCTCGACGGGCGAAAAGCATAGATCGCCGCGGGAGCGCGGCATCGACGCGGACCTGGGCTATCTCGGGACACTCCCTCGGCCAGACGGCCAGGGCACGTGGCTCTACTGCGCCGGCATTGGTGCGCCCGGATCGCGAGGCGGCGCTCTGTACCTGTCAGAGCACGTTGCCGAGCTGTACCGGGAGACCCGCGGACACCTGTGGTCGTGCCTTGTCCGCTGTGACTTCGACCCGACGACACTGGAGGTCAGCAATGCCGGACTCGCCGCGCCCGTTCGCCGTCGTGAGCGACTTCGCCAGCGATGACACATCAGTGCGTGAGCCGACCGGCCGTGTGCTATTGCTCGGCGCGGGCGGGTTTCTCGGGCAACACGTCAGTGACCAGTTGAGCCAGTTGGGGCTCGATCATGTCAGAATCGGGCACGCAAGCACGGCTGACGTGGATGCCGCGATCGACCTAGTCAGCTCACCGCAGTATGACCTCGACCGACTGTTCTCACGAATGGCTCCCTCGGTCGTAATTAACTGCGCAGGCACACCACGAGGGTCTGCCGCCGAGATGGCGAACGGCAACGTCGTTGCCGTTCACGCACTTCTAATGGCGCTCGCTTGGAGCGCTCCGACAGCTCGCTTCGTACAGCTTGGCTCCTCTGCGGAGTACGGCGCGAGTCCCCACGGCACCCGGATGGACGAGCGCACCGCGACCAATCCAAGCAGCGCGTACGGGTTCACAAAGCTCGCAGCATCAGAACTCGTGCTCCGTGCCATTGAACAGGGGACCGACGCCGTCGTTTTGCGGATCTTCAACGTGAGTGGCCCGCGGTCGCCCAGTAGCACCATGCTGGGCCGACTCGTCAACGAACTTCACGATGACGCTTCGGATAGTCCGACTGTGACTCTCGATTCCCTCGACGGCTGGCGCGACTACGTCGACGTGCGAGACGTTGCGGACGCGATCTGCCGAGCGGCCACGATTCGCGATGGGCTCCCGTCGATCATCAACGTCGGCAGCGGAACCGCCGTTCAAACGGGGCAGTGGGTGCAAGACCTCATCGCGGCCAGCAAGCCGAAGGCGACGATCGTCCAGAAGCCAGACCCGCACGGCACGCACAAGGCCTCCGCCAACGCCGTGGCATGGCAATGCGCAGATATCAGCCGAGCTCGATCATGCCTGGGCTGGGAGCCCACAATCGACCTACCGAAATCTCTTGCCGACACCTGGGACGCCCGGCATCAGCGCCCAGCTGTGTAGCCCACGTCAGCAGGGCCCGCGCTACGCCTTGGATCGCTTCGGCATCTTGCTTCCGAGCACCTGGGCAGCCCGCTTGTCGGACTCGGCCACCCATGCCGCGTACACGCGCAGCGTCGTCGTACCTCCGCCGCCGTGGCCAAGGCGGCCGGCCACAGTCCTTACATCAACGCCCGCGCGGATCAACTCAGTGGCGGAGTAGTGCCGAAGCTGGTGCATGTGAGTGTCGATGCCGATGCGTCGGCACATCCTGCCGTAGCGATGGGTGACACCGTCAGGGTGGCACGGCTGACTGTGGTCAGGCTGATAGGAGAAGAGGAACATACCGTCATCGCGTTTCAGGCCGAGTGCCTCTCGCTTCGCGTGGATTCGCTCGATGTACGCGAGCAGGAGTCCGAGAGTCTCGTCATCGAGCGCCGGCTGCCGCGCCTGATGGGTCTTCGTGTCCTTGATTCGCTTGGTCCCACTACGTGCGAGATAGCTCTTTTCAAGGTTCACGACGCCCGTGTCGAACAGGATGTCGCGCACCCGAAGGGCAAGTATCTCGCCTCGGCGGGGGCCGATCATCATGAGGAGCCAGACGAGGACGCCCCAGTCGTCGTCTTCATCCCAGGCCGCGTTGGCGATCGCTGCGGCCTCGGTTGGCGTCGGGGGCTTAGGATGCGGCGGTTTCTGCCTCGGACGTTTGGCAACGGCGGCGGGGTTCATCTCGATCCACTCCCACCGCACAGCAGCATCAAGGGCGCCGCTGAGAATCGCGTGAATCTGGCGCACGCTCGACGCCTCCAGCGGGCGACAGATGTGTTTTGGACACTCCACCACTTCACACTTGTGCTCGGTGCAATCGTGGGTGGTCAGCCAGTCGCGCCGCGGTCGCCCCGGCTTACGACGATGGACGATCTCACGGCACTCGTGTGGCTCAGCTGTCCGATGCTCGATGAACGGCCGGCCGTCACACTGCCTGCGACATTTCCGGAGCCGGGCGTAGAACTTCTCGAGGACACGCGGACCGATCTTGGAGATCGGCTCGCGGCCAAGCGCCGGTTTGATCGTGCGCTCGATGTACCGGCGATAGGTGTCTCGAGTGCTGTCATCCAGCTCGTGGACCTCGATCCACTCGTCGAGCAGATATGACAACTCCACGCTCGTGGAGGCATGCCGCTGCTTGTCGACGGTCGCGGCCAGCCGCGCGCGGATCTCGGCGACCTGCCGCTCATCGCGAGTCGACTCCCGCAGGTAGAGACGCTCGCCCGTCACAGGATCGATCCCCGCGTACATCACGACCTGCCAGCTACCGCCGCGCTGGCGCACGTGACCGCGCTGGGCATTGGCGTTCCGGCGCACGCGTGGCATGGCACCAGATCCTACTGATTGCCAGGTTGATTGCCATGACACCGATAGCGATGACTACGCACCGTGATACCTGCAGGTCAGCGGCGGTAGGCCCCGTGGGACTCGAACCCACAACCCGCGGATTAAAAGTCCGCTGCTCTGCCAGTTGAGCTAGAGGCCCGCGACGAGCGCCTGGCCGGCGGGAGCCAGTGAGCTCGTCAACCAGTCGAGCCTACTGGTTTGGCTAGGCCGACGGGCATCGCGGTCACGACCAGGTTGCGCTCGTAGCCGCCGCGGGCTCGGTCGTACCGGCCGGTGCAGGTGATCAGCACCAGCCGGTGGGGGCCGGTCTGGTCGAAGGTGCCGGTGGCAAGGGCGTCCTGCGGTACCGAGCGAATCGAGGTCACCTTGTACGACGCCTGGTGGCCGCTGTCTCGCAGGGTGATGGTCTCGCCGGCCCGGATGCGCTGCAGCTGGACGAAGAAGCCGAGTCCGGACTTGGCGGAGTCGACGTGACCGGCGATGGCGAGGGCGCCGAACGGGTCGCCGGCCTGGGCGCCACCGTCCCACCAGCCGACGCGTTGCACGTTCTCCGGTACGGCGAGCAGGCCGTTCACCGTACTGGCCGGGTCCACCGGGGCGCGCGACCCGCCTGGGAGGACGATCGAGCTGGGGACGAACCGGATCCGCTGGCTGGCGGCCGGCGTACCGACACGGGCAGGCGGTACCTCGCCGTCGTGGTCGGAGGACTGCGGGGTCGGCGCCCCGGCCGTGGCAGGCGGTGGCGGGGCGGACGTGGTGCCGGAGGAGGCACCGCAGCCGGCCCCGGTGAGCAGCGCGGCGGTGAGCAGAGCGATCTTCACCACAGCGGCGCCGACCGCCGACGGCCCGACCCGCGTGGTGGCGGGAGGCCGCACGACGGCCGGCGGTACCGGACTGTTCAGTTGCTCCACAGCGAGGTGAGCCCCAGCTCGGCGGCCTGGCCACCGGTGCCGGTGTTGACCCGGCCGGGCTTGCCCGTGCCGGTCTTCGACAGGGCCAGCTCGTGCACGACGACGTTCATCGTGCCGGACTTGGGTTCACCGATCGCGTACACGTTGGTCAGCTCCCCGCCCTTCACCGGCAGGGCCGCGGGCCCGAGGATCGAAGGCCCGCTCTGACCGGTGGGCACGATCTGCACGGTGTACGTCCCGGCGGGGACGACCACGTGCAGCGACTCACCGTTCGCGACGTTGGCGAACAGCACCTTGCCGTTGACCTTGATGTCCGCCGGCGGCACAGCGGCCGTGTGCGCCACGGTCACCGAGGCCTTGTCCGCCGGTACCGCGGCCAGGTTGTTCGCGAACGTCGTGATCACCGGCTTGCCGCTCGGCGATGCCGGCCGGTGCACGACGACGTCGGAGTTCGTGTTCGGACGGATCGTGAACATCCGCTCCAACAGCACCGTGTTGCCCTGTCGCACCGTGAGCTTGCGCTGACCGCTCGCGAGAGTCAGCGGTCCGACGATGTCGGTCGGCTCCGCGCCGGTCGCCACCGACTTGCCGTCGACCTGGATTTCCACGTTCGTCCCGGGCAGGCCCTGGACGACGTACACGACAGCGGTGTCGGCCGCGCTGGCCGGGCTCCCCACAGACAGCCCGGCAGCAGCGGTCGCGACCACGAGCAGCAAAAATCCGACTACTGGTCGGAGCCGCCCGCTGCGCAATCGGATTGCTACGCCAGGAAGGCGCATCAATACGTTCTGTGAAACCACCATTTCATCCCCCTCACAGAAAGCCCCGAGATTTTCACCTGATCACTGGTGCTCGCGTAGCGTATGCGGAAACATTCACATTCGCCATGGTTTCGTGGAATCTGATGAGAACGATCGACAAGAGTGCCGTCGCGCGCAGGTGCCTCGGCGCGCTGATGTCGTCTGCTCTTCTCGGTGCCGCGTTCGTCACGTACAGAGTGGCGCCGGAAGAGAAAGCCGCCGCGCCGGCAGAGCAGTCCCGGCCGGCGGTGACCGCGACCAAGCCGCAGCGACCGACCCAGCCAGCGACGCAGCCGACGACGCAGCCATCGACGCAGCCATCGACGACAGGCAAGGTCCCCGGCATCACCGCGGTCGGCATCCACCTGATCGCCACTCCGCGCGTGGACGGGTCGTTCGAGGTGTCCGAGAGGACGATCTTCGCCGCGCCACGTAGCGACGTCATCCTCAGCCCGCCCCGACCGTCGGACGGCGGAGCGCCGTTCGCGGCTGCGGTGCCGGTGGCGGAGCAGGTCCAGCTCACCGCGGGCGGACAACCGGTCGCCGTAGGCGCCGCCGGTCGGCTCACCCGCACCGAGCAGGTCCTGCTGCCGGCTGAGGTGACGAGCATCGAGCTGCGGTACCAGCTGACCGGCGCGACGATGCGCAGCATCCCGTCCGTCACAGGCCGTGCGCTGGCGTTGCTATCGCCGCTGACCAGCGTCGCCGACCAGACCCTGCCGGCCGCCCTGACGATCCGCGGCCCCTCGGTGCGCAACCTGATCTGCCCGTTGCTGCCTCCCGCGAAGCGGCAGTGCGCACCGACCACCGGGCAGCCCGGGGTGCTGCCCCGGATGGTGGCACGGAACGCCGTCGTGATCGTGCAGCTCGACCTGCCGAAGCCCGCGTGAGCGAGGCGACGCTCGCGATCGCGCTCAGCGCAATCCGCATCATCACCTACACCGGGTTCGTCCTGGCCGCGGGAACCCTTGTTTTCCTGAGCATCGTGTGGCCGCAGGGCCGTCGCATCAGGCGGCTGATCCTGCTCATCGCGGCCGGCATCGCACTGCTGGCGGTCGGCACCGTAGCCGGCCCGCTGGTCGAGGCGGCCGCGTACGACGTCAGCATCGGCGACGCCGTCGGCCGGCTGTCCGGCGCCGCGGCGCTGGTCCGGCTCGCCGTCCTGGTCGGGCTCGCCATGTACCTGCCGGACCTGGTACGACGCGACATCCACCGCTGGCGGACCTTCGTCGCCCTGACCGCGGTGCTGGTCATCGAGGCCACCCTGGTGCTGCAGAGCGACGCGGTCGGCGGTCGCTGGGAGATCGTCAAGGTGATCGCCGCGATGGGACACCTCACCGCGGTCGCGGTCTGGCTGGGCGGGCTGGTCGCGTTGGCCGTGGTGCTGATCCCCGGCCGGCGCCTGGGTGACCTGCACAGCATCCTGCCGACGTTCTCGACGCTGGCGACGGTCAGCGTGGTCACGCTCCTGGTCACCGGCGTCGTACACGCAGTAGCCGTTGCCGGAGGCATCGATCCCCTGTTCAGCGGCTCGTACGGCGTCGCGCTCGGCGTCAAGGCCGCGGTGTTC
>Ga0209382_10003421_pt1:0-20000 | contig 21998 bp, 17 predicted proteins | sample SoiMetdeltSBSDD5_FD_187599 | JGI IMG/M metagenome (GOLD analysis project Ga0209382, IMG submission 187599) | Bulk soil microbial communities from a Populus tree surrounding site in Tennessee, USA - Soil MetaG P. deltoides SBSDD5 (SPAdes) (version 2) | ecosystem: Environmental >...
TCCCTGAGACCGACGAAGTTCGTGCCCTTCACCACGCGTCCGGCATCAACGTCCAGGCAGGGAATGACCCGCGCCAGGGCCATCGTCAACCGGTCGCCGCCCTCTTGACCAGGGTCCAGAGCTCGCTCCGCTCGCCGTCGGTCAGGTTCGATCGACGTCCCTTCGACTTGCGGACGAGCGCGCCGATGCGGTCGCGCTCGTCCGGCTCCAAGTTGTCCCAAGCGCGCTTACCCTGCCCGTAGACCATCCGGGCGGTCTCGTACAACGCGAGCCAACGCACGGTGCGAGCGCGGGCGAGGAGCTTCGTGGCGGTCCCGGCCATGCTGAAGACGTTAGCCGTCGAGGGCCGCCTGTCCCTCGGACACGGTGAACCTGCCCTCATAGAGAGCACGCCCGACGATGACGCCCTCCAGGCTCCGAGGGGCGATGGCCCGAACCGCGCGCAGGTCGTCGAGCGAGCCGATCCCACCCGAATAGATGAGCTTCGCGCCCACCTCGGCAGTCATCAGCGCCACCTCGCGCAGCTCGTCCAGATCCGGGCCCCGAAGCGTGCCGTCGACGTCGACGGGGGTGAACACGAATCTCCGAATCCCCCTGCCGGCCAGGTGAGCGATGGTCGCGGCCGGTTTCGCCCGGGTCTCGCGCGCCCAGCCCTCCACCGCGACGTGCCCGCCCCGGGAGTCCACGCCCACCACCACCCGCTGACCGTGCTCGGCCGCGAGGGCGACCACGAGCTCCGGCTCGGCGAGGGCGGCGGTGCCGAGCACCACGCGGTCCGCGCCCGCCTCGAGCGCGGACGCCACGGCATCCGCGTCGCGCAGGCCGCCGCCGACTTGAACCGTCACCCCGGCCTCCCCGACGATCCTGCGCACCTGCTCGAGGTTTCTGGGCTCGCCGGCCCGCGCGCCATCGAGGTCCACGACGTGCAGCGCCCGCGCCCCCTGGCCGAGCCAACGGCGCGCGGCGTCGAGAGGATCGTCGTCATAGGCCGTCTCGCGCCCGTAGTCGCCCTGCACCAGGCGAACGGCGCGACCACCGCGGATGTCGATCGCGGGATAGAGGATCACGCCGGGACGGAGGCGCAGATCTCGGCGAAGTTGGCAAGGACGCGGAGTCCAGCCCCGCTCGACTTCTCGGGGTGGAACTGCACGCCGTAGAGCGGCGGGCGCGCCACCGCGCACACGAACCGCTCCCCCCACTCCGCGGTTCCGAGCGCGTCCCGTGGCTCGGCTGGACGGACGGCGAATGAGTGCACGAAGTAGAACGGCGTGCCGGATTCGAGGCCGGCTACCAGGTCGGAGCCGCGCTCCCACCGAACGGGCTCCCACCCCATGTGCGGGACCTTCAGGCCGGGGGCGTCCAACCCGGTGACCTCGCCGCGCAGCACCCCGATCCCGGCGGCGCCGCCGAGCTCCGTGGAGCTCTCGAAGAGGAGCTGGAGCCCCAGGCAGATCCCCAGCACCGGCTGCCCGGCCTCGACCCGCGCGCTCACGAACGAATCGAGCCCCAGCTCAACTACGCGCGCCATCGCGCGGGGAAACGCGCCGACGCCCGGGAGGATCACCCCATCGGCCCGCTCGGCCGTCGACGTGTCGCTCGTGATGTGGCCCTCCGCCCCGACTCGCTCGAGCGTCTTCTGGACGGACCGCAGGTTGCCCATCCCGTAGTCGAGGATCGCGATGGAGGTACCACTGGTCAGGTCAGCGTTCCCTTCGTCGAGGGTACGCCTCGCTCGCGGGGATCGAGCTCGATGGCCTCGCGCAGCGCCCGGGCGAACGCCTTGAAGCAGGCCTCGACCATGTGGTGCGCGTTCGAGCCGTATCGCGTGCCGACGTGGACGGTGAGCTTCCCGTTCGTCGCCATCGCACGGAAGAACTCCTCGGTGAGCTCGGTCTCGAAGCCGGCGATCGAGGTCAGCGGCATCTCGGACCGGAACAGGCAGAACGGGCGGCCGGAGACATCGATCGCGCAGACGCCGAGCGCCTCGTCCATCGGCACCGCTGCCGAGCCGTAGCGCCGGATGCCGGCCCGATCGCCCAGCGCGCCGTCGAGCGCCCGTCCGAGCGCGATGCCGACGTCCTCGACGGTGTGGTGGGCGCCGGTGTGCAGGTCCCCCTGGGCGTTGACCCGCAGGCCGAGCCCTGCGTGTCGCCCGAGCGACTCGACCATGTGATCGAAGAACCCGATTCCGGTCGTGGTCTCCACCTCGCCACCCTCGAGGTCGACGGCGACCTCGATCTCGGTCTCGCGGGTCTTCCGGGTGATGTCAGCTGTGCGTGCCATCGCTCAAAGCACCTGGAATTCATGGATGTTCGCGAATCACCCGCCGCCGCGAGCGGCGGCCGACTCGCCGTGCACGGGAAAACCCTCGAGACCGGCGAGCGCGTCGACGTAGGGGGCGAGATTGGAGGCGGCCCGCCGCGACAAGCTCACGATCGATGTCCGGCGCCGGAAGCTCCCCGGGCCCAGTGGCCCGCCGAACCGCGCGGCGCCGCCCGTGGGGAGGACGTGGTTGGACCCGGCCACGTAGTCGCCGAACGCCGCCCCTCCGCCACGGCCGACGAAGACGCAGCCGGCCACACGCCCCCGGGCGGCGGCCTCGTCGGCGCCATCGTACGCCAGCTCCAGGTGCTCGGGCGCGACCGCGTCGGCCAGCGTCAGCGAGGCCTCGATGCCCGTCGTGGCCACCAACCCGAGCGGCGCCGGGGCGACGGTCGGCCGCTCCGCCGCGAGCTCCTCCACGAGCTCCTCGAGGCGGTCCAGCAGGGCGACGTCCGGCGAGGCCGCCACGAGGAGCCCATCCTCGCCGTGCTCAGCCTGGGCGCAGAGATCCAGCGCGATCCGCTCCGGGACGGCCGTGCCGTCGGCGACGACCATCAGCTCGGTCGGCCCGGCGATGCCGTCGATCCCGACGGCCCCTGACGCCTGGCGCTTGGCCTCGGCGACATAGCGATTGCCGGGGCCCGCGATGAGGTCCACGGGCTCGATGCTCTCAGTGCCGTACGCGAACGCGGCGATCGCCTGCGCGCCGCCGATTGCATAGACCTCGTCGACGCCCGCCGCCGCGCAGGCCGCGAGTACAGGCGCGCTCGGCCGTCCCCGCGCCCCCGCCGGGCTCGCGACCGCGATGCGCGCCACACCGGCCACCCTCGCCGGTATGCAACACATCAGGACGGAGGACGCGTACGGCGCCCTACCGCCCGGCGCGTAGACGCCAGCCGCCAAGACGGGATCGGCGCGCACCTCGACGAGCTGGCCCTCCGGCAGCTCGAGCGCGGCCGGTCGGCGAAGGGCCTCGAGCTCGGCCCGCGCGACCGAGGCGATATTCCGGCCGGCGACCCGCATGGCCTCCCGCACCTCCGGATCGAGCAGCCCCGGCGCCGCCTCTATCGCCTCGGGGTCGACGCGCCACGAGTCCGGAGCCTGCTCCCCCAGCTCCGCACTGATCTCCCGCAGTGCCTCGTCGCCACGATCGCGCACGGACCGAACGATCTCGCCAACGGCCCCGGCAACCTCCTCCCGCGGCGGGGCGAGCGAGCGCAGCCTGGCAGCGAGGCGGCGAGCGCCGGAGCCGTCCCACTCGACCCGTTCGATCTTCATCGCGTCGCCTCGCGCATCCGGTTCACGAGGCCATCGACCTCGGTCGCGCGGAGCTTGTGGGCGACGCGATTCGCGACCAGGCGCGCGGTACACGTGGCGATCTCCTCGCGCACCTCGAGCTCGTTCTCGGCGAGGGTTTTCCCGGTGTCGACCAGGTCGACAATGCCGTCGGCGAGGCCGACCAGCGGCGCGAGCTCGACGGACCCCTTCACCTCGATCACCTCCGCACGGCGGCCCGACTCCTGGAAGTGGCGCTCCGCGGCCCGGGGATACTTGGTCGCTATCCGCATCGCGCCGAGCCGGCGCTCCGCCTCCGCCATGGTGTCGTCGCCACGCCGGGCCGCCAGCACCATCCGACACTCTCCGTATTCCAGGTCCAGCAGCTCGTACACGGCCCGGTCCCGCTGCTCGATCAACACGTCCTTACCGGTGATGCCGAGATCGGCCGCGCCCGCCTCGACGTACGTGGGCACGTCCGACGGGCGCATCGTCACGAGGACGAGGCCTCCCCCATCGAAGACCAGGGCCCGCGAGCCCGATCGGATCGCGGCGGTGTCCACCCCGATGCGGTCGAGAAGCTCCACGGTTCCGCCGAACAACGCACCCCTGGGCACGGCGAGCTTCAGGGCGCCGTCGCCCCGCGCCCGGCTTCCGGCGACCGTGCCGAGCCTCACGCCCGGGCCTCCTGCGGCGAGCCCACACGTTCCTCCTCCGCCTGCGCGATGTGCACGCGCTCGAGGTACAGAGCGAACCCGGCCGCCGGGAGTGGGCGGCCAAAGCGGCCGACGAGCTCGTCATAACGGCCACCTCCACCAAGGATGTGGCCCACCGCGGGGTCGTACACCTCGAGGATCGCGCCGGTGTAGTAGCCGAGGTCGCGGAGAAGGCCGAGGTCCAGGCTGATCCTGCCGGCGACGCCGCGATCGCTGAGCGCCGAGTAGGTCGCGGCGAGCCGCTGGCTTGCGCGTTCGACCGCGGCGCCCCCCAACTCCCGGGCCTCGTCCAGGACCTCGGCACCCCCGCGAAGGTTGGGAAGGCGGAGGAGCGTCTCGCTCTCGCCGGCGCCCAGGCGCAGTGCGTCCACCTCGCGCTCGAGCCCGACGAGGTCGTGTGCCGCGAGGAGCTCGAGGATCCCGTCGCGCTGTCCGCCCGGAACGTCGAGCTCTGCAAGCAATTGCGGGTAGAGGTCAGCGTCGCCAAGGCCAATCACCGCCCGGGTCAGTCCCGCGGCGTCGAGTGCCGCGCTCAGGACCTCGACCACCTCGGCGGTGCCATCCGGCGCGTCGCGGCCGACGAGCTCGACGCCCGCCTGGGTGAACTCGCGCATCTGGCCACGCTGCGGACGGACGGCACGGTAGGCGTTCGCAAAGTAGGAGAGGCGGAACGGCGGCTCCTCGGATGCGAGCCGCGTCGCCACTAGGCGTGCGATCGGCACCGTCATGTCCGTGCGGAGCGCCAGCAACTCGCCGTCCGCGTCGAAAAAGCGATAGGCGACCGGGGCTCCGCGCTCGTCGCCGCGGGCGAGGACCTCGTCGTACTCGATCGTCGGCGTCGCCACCTCACCGTAGCCGTGGCGCTCGAACACCGACGACAGGGCAACCTGAAGGCGCCGCAGCTCGCGCATCTCTTCGGGCAGGATGTCCCTGGTTCCAGGGGGGATCCTGTGGATCATGCGCGCCACCTTAGCTCGCGCGGTCTGGGGGACTTGGCAACGCTATGGCGTGGAGAAATCCCCCATTGCCGGGGGATCGCCCGCTAACGGAGCCGCGAGCGGTCGCTAGGCCGGAACCGGCTCGGCGCCCACGCGCTCGATCCTCGCGCCGAGCTCGCGCAGCCGCAGATCGATGTGCTCGTAGCCGCGGTCGATCTGGATGACGTTGCCGATCTCCGAGGTCCCGTCGGCGGCCAGCGCCGCGATGAGCATCGCCATCCCCGCCCGGATGTCCGGGCTCTCGACCCGCTCGCCGTGAAGACGGCTCGGACCGTAGACGATCGCCCTATGGGGATCGCACAGGATGATCCGAGCACCCATCGCGACGAGCTTGTCCACGAAGAACAAGCGATTCTCGAACATCTTCTCGAAGATCAGGATCTGGCCCTCGGCCTGCGTGGCGAGGGCGAGCGCGATCGAGGTGAGGTCAGCCGGGAACGCGGGCCACGGACCATCCTCGACCTTGGGCGTGGCATCGCCCACGTCGGCCTGAACCTGTAGGACCTGCTCCGGGGGGACCAGCACGTCGTTGCCGTCGATGTGGGACGTCAGGCCCAGGCGTTGGAACTGCCGCCGGATCATGGTCAGGTCGTTCGGCTCCGCGTCGCGAATCCGCAGCTCTCCATGGGTCGCGGCGGCGAGGGCCATGAAGCTCGCGACCTCGATGTGATCGGCGGAGATGCGGTGCTCGGCGCCGCCGAGCTTGTCACGGCCGTGGACCGTCATCACGTTCGACCCCACACCGTCGATGTCGGCGCCCATCTTGATCAGGAGGCGGGCGAGGTCCTGCACGTGCGGCTCGCACGCGGCGTTGCCGATCGTCGTCGGCCCGGGCGTCAACGCCGCAGCCATCAGCGCGTTCTCGGTCGCCATCACCGACGGCTCGTCCATGAAGATCCTGCACGGCCCGAGGCCGCCGTCGGGCGCCGAGAGCTCGATCCACCGATCGCCCTCGACCCGCGCCCCCATGTCGGCGAACGCATCCAGATGCGCGTCGAGGCGCCGGCGCCCGATGAAGTCCCCTCCCGGCGGCGGCATCCGCACGTCGCCGAAACGGGCCAGGAGCGGGCCCGCGAGCAGGAACGACGCCCGGATCCGGGCCGCGAGCTCCTCGTCGACGCTCGTGCTCGAGACCGAATCCGCCTGGAGCATCAGCTCGTTCTGGCCATTCCAGCTCACCTTGACACCCAACCCCTCGAGCAGCGCCACCTGGCTCTCGGTATCGCGGATGCGCGGCACGTTGCTGAGGATGAGCTCCTCGTCGGTGAGCAGACAGGCCGCGAGGATCGGAAGCGCCGCGTTCTTGTTCCCCGCGGCGACGATCTCCCCCGTGAGCGGCGTGCCACCCTGGATGACGAACTTCTCCATCAGTTGGGCGGCTAGGGTAACAACGGCCTGTGAGCGTGAGGCTCCATAAAGGAGAGTGATTTGGGCCGAACGCGAACCAAGTGCCTGTGAGCGTGAGGCTCCATAAAGGAGAGTGATTTGGGCCGAACGCGAACCAAGTGATGATTGCGGCGCCCACACGCGATGACGCATGGGCTCTGGTGTGCGAATGGATCGACTCGGAATCGCTCCGGAAGCACGTGCTGGGGGTCGAGGCTGCCATGCGCGCCTACGCGCGGCGCGACACGGAAGACGAGGAGAAGTGGGCGGTCACGGGCCTCGTCCACGACCTGGACTACGAGCGTTACCCGGATCCGGCCACCGGCCATCCACGGTACGCGCTGAAGGAGCTCGAAGCACGCGGCTATCCACCGGACGTCGTCGAGGCGGTCGCCGGCCATGCCGAGTACCTCGGCGTTCCACGCGAAACCCACCTGGCGAAGACGCTCTACGCGGTGGATGAGCTCTCGGGATTCATCGCCGCATGCGCGCTCGTTCGCCCCACCGGCATCGCGGGGATGAAGCCGAAGTCCGTGCGCAAGAAGCTGAAGCAGCCATCGTTCGCCGCCAAGGTCGACCGCGATCAGATCGCTCGTGGGACCGAGGAGCTGGGAGTGGACGAGGGCGAGCACATCCAGCTCATCATCGACGCCATGGCCGCGAACGCCGCCGAGCTCGGCCTCGAGGGAGAAGCGTCGGCGCCTGAGTGAGCTTCAGGCTCTGGCTCGAGTCAGTCGCTCACTGCCACCGGCCGCCCGCCTTCGCCCATTCGAGCAGGTGGTCGACCGAGCAGAAGTCGTCGGAGATCCGGTTCTCGCCGCGATGGCGCACGATGAGCACGTGAACGTCCCCCAGCTCGCGGCCGCAGTGAGCGCAGGTTCGCGTCCCGCCCTCGAGCGCCGGCGGCTCGTCCAGCTCCCCGGCCTCCCAGTGCGGCCCCTGGATCGCCCACGGGACGATGTGCTCCAGGCGGCAGAAGGTGGCGCGTCGATCGCCCGCCGGCTCATAGAGGCGGAAGCCGTCGGCATCCTCGACGCTCATCCCACACCAGGTACAGCCTTCGTTGGCCATTGCCCCTAACTAATACCCTCGCGGCGATGGCAGCGCTGGAGATTGTGGCGCTCGAGGGCGATCAGACCGGCCAGGAGCTATTGGAGCAAGCGCTGCGGGTCCTGGACCCGGAAGTGCTCGGGATCGCGATCGATCTCGTTCGCTTCGACCTCTCGCTGGAGAACCGGCGCCGGACGAGCAACGCCGTCTGCGAGGAGGCGGCGGCCGAGATGCGACGCACCGGGCTGGGGCTGAAGGCCGCCACGATCACGCCCGAGGGCGCCGACGACGTGGGGAGCCCCAACCGGATCCTCCGCGAGGCGATCGACGGGACCGTGATCCTGCGCACCGGCCGGCGCATCCCCGGTGTGACCCCCGTCGGGGGCATCCATCATCCGATCGTCGTGTGCCGGATGGCGGTCGGCGACGCCTATGGCGCCGAGCAGTGGCGTGAGCCGCTGGACGGCGACGAGGTCGCCCACCGCACGGACACGATCAGGCGCTCGCATTGCCGGGCAGTGGCCGAGTACGCGTTTCGCGCCGCGGGCCAACTCGGCGGCCGCGTGTACGGCGGGCCCAAGTGGACCGTGAGCCCCACCTATGAGGGCATGCTCAAGGAGGAGATGGATGCCGCCGCCGAGCGCAACCCGAAGGTCGCCTATGAACCGGTGCTGATCGACGCCACCCTGGCGGGCCTGGTCAGCGGCGCGGCGTCCGAGCCGCTGGCGATCCCGTCCCTCAACCGCGACGGGGACCTGCTCTCGGATCTGGTGCTCCCGCTGTTCGGCTCGATCGCCGGGGCGGAGTCGGTGCTGCTGGCGCTGGACGATGACCTGCGCACCACCGTCGCGATGGCCGAGGCGCCTCACGGCACCGCGCCGGCGCTCGAGGGCAAGGACGTGGCGAACCCGATGGGCATGATCCTCGCCGCAGCGGCCGTGCTACACCACGCCGGCGAGAGCGGCCGGGAGGAGGTCGAGCGGTGTTCGCGCGCGGTCTACGATGCCGTGCTCGACGCGACCGCGGCGGGAGTGCGAACTCCCGATCTCGGGGGACACGCGGGGACCACGGAGTTCACGGACGACGTGATCGCACGCGTGCGGTCGGCGCTCGAGACCTGAGCGCCCGGGCAGGTCAGGCGGTGGCGCTCGGCGCGCGCCCTCCGCCACCGCCCACGCCGACGCGGCGCCACTGCGTGATCTTGCCGTCACGGATCACGAACGAGGTCCTGGCCACCGTCCCGATCCCGGGCCCGCACGACCCGCGGCCGGGGCGCTCGGTGAGGCGGAAGGTGGCAGTGGTGAAAGCTCCGGCCGAGTCGGCCCGGACGAGCCGCGCGCCGCAGGGAAGGGACTCGTTGAATCGGACGGCGTCCTCGGTGCTGCGAATGCGCAGCAGCACCGGCCCGTTCTCGGCCACGCTCGGGATCGCGAAGTACCCCGCGGCCGCATTCACGTCACCGTGGCGCAGGGCGGTGACCCAGCCGTCGATGATCTGGACGTCCGCGGGATTGGCGTCGCCGGAGACGGCCGATTCGGTGCTGGTGGTACTCGCCGAGTCACCGCCCCCGCCACAGGCGGGCAGGGCAAGTAGGGCGAGCACGAGGAGGGTGCCGACCATCCGCGAAGCCACTCCCCGAGTATGGCGACCGCGATTCGCGATCGAGTGAGTGATAGGGGCCCTATACGGGCCTCAATCGCTCATTCGGCGTTTGAACCGTAGGATCGGTGCGTGGGCGATCCTCTGGGCGAGCGCGATCAGCTGACCGCGGCGCTTACCGTGGCCGCCGAGGAGGCGCGCGCCTACCTTGCTGACATCGACTCCCGAGCCGTCCTGGATCCCGGCACCGAGGAGATCATCCACGGCTGGTCGGACCCCATGCCGGAGCAGGGCGACGGCAGCCTCGCCGCGGTTCGCGAGCTGGCCCAACGAGGGCAGAGGGCGGTGACTCGCTCGAGCGGGCCGCGCTTCTTCCATTTCGTCATGGGCGGGGGCACGCCCGCGGCGCTCGGCGCGGACTGGCTCACCTCCGCCTTCGACCAGGTCGCCTTCGGATGGGCGTCGTCGCCGATGGCGGCTCGACTCGAGCAGGTCGCGATCGACTGGCTGCGTCAGCTCTTCGAGCTGCCCGATGAGTTCGGCGGCGTACTGACGAGCGGCGCGACGATGGGTAACTTCGTCGCGCTGGCGGCCGCCCGAAACTGGTGGGCCGAGCGGCACGGAGCTGATGTCGAGCGGACGGGCCTGGCGGGGCTTCCGGCGCCGCCGATCCTCACGAGCGGCTACATCCATCCGAGCGCCATGCAGGCGATCGGGATGCTCGGCATGGGCCAGGGCAACGTCGAGCGCTTCGCGACGGACGCGGCCGGGCGCCTCGACGCGGATGCCCTCGAGGCTCGCCTCCGGGAGCTGGACGGGCCGGCGATCCTGGTCGCCAACGCCGGTGAGGTCAATGCGGGCGACTTCGACCCGATCGAGCGGATGGCCGATCTAGCATCCGAGCACGACGCCTGGCTCCACGTCGACGGCGCCTTCGGCCTCTTCGCGCGGCTTGCACCGGGGACAGGCAACCTCACGGCCGGAGTCGAGCGAGCGAATTCGGTGATCGCCGACGGCCACAAGTGGCTGAACGTCCCCTACGACTGCGGCTTTGCCTTCGTCCGCGAGCCGAACCGTCTCCCTCGTACGTTCAACGTGGGCGCGCCGTACCTACCTTCCCCCGACGATCCGCGCCCGAACCCCGGGTTCCTGACGCCGGAGAACTCGCGGCGGGCGCGGGCGTTCCCGGTCTGGGCGACGCTGCGCGCGTACGGGCGAGCGGGGTACCGCGAGATGGTGGAGCGCCACCTGCGGCTGGCGAGGCATCTGGCGGACCGGATCGACGCCGCGCCGCAATTCGAGCGCCTCGCCGAGACCAAGCTCAACATCGTGTGCTTTCGGGCGCGCCCGGATGAGAGATCCGAGGACGAGCTCGACGCGCTGAACCGCGAGCTGGGTGAGGCGCTCCTTCGCGACGGGCGCGTCTTCGCCGGGACCACCAACTATGCGGGGAGGGTCGCCTTTCGCCCGGCCATCGTGAACTGGCGGACGCGTGAGGAGGACGTTGACCTGCTCGTCGACGTGTTAGGGGAGCTGCTCGAGGCTCAGCCGGCGCGTCGCTGACCGGCGTCGGAGCGGGCGTTCGTCATCCGCCTGCCCAGCGCCCCGACGGCCGCGCGCGCCTCCTCGTCGAGCCTCTGGACGAGCTCGCCGGCGGGTAGGTCGCGGGCCAGCTCGTGAGCCTGTCCCGCCCATAGGTTCAGCACCTCGGGATCGCCCGTTCCACGGGCTCGCGCTCGGATCGGAGCGGTGAGATGGTGGACGGCCGGGTAGGCCGCCGGCGCCTCGCCGGTGTGCTCGGTCAGGAATCGGTTGACGATGGCGCGTGCGGTGCGGCCGGTGAAGGCTCGCGTGAGCGCCGTGCGGCCCGAACCCGCGATCGCGTCGCGATGAACGGTCGCGGTGCCCGCCTCCGGACAGCGCATGAAGGCGGTGCCCAGCTGGGCGGCGATCGCGCCGGCGGCCAGGACCGCCGCGATCCCGCCGCCGGTCATGATGCCTCCAGAGGCGATGAGCGGAAGGTCGACGCCCGCGGACACGAGCTGAAGGAGCGCGAGAACGCCGTAGTCGCCATCATCGGAGTCCTCGAACGTGGCCCGGTGGCCACCCGCCTCGACACCCTGGACCACGAGCGCGTCGGCGCCGGACCTCGCGGCCGTTCGCGCCTCCTCGACGTCGGTCACGGTGACCCAGACGTGGCTGCCGGCGCCGTGCATGCGATCGACGAGCTCTCGTGACGGGAAGCCGAACGTGAACGAAACGATCGGCACGGGGTCGGCGAGGAGGGCGCTGCACTTCTCCTCGAAATGATCGTCGTCGGTTCTCGGCGACCCGGGCTCGACACCGATGTAGCTCGTCGAGTCTCGAACGCTGGAGGCGTAGTCGTCGAGAGCGGAGGACGAGACGACGCTTGGCGTGACGGCGAAGACGTTTACGCCGAACGACTCGCTCGTGAGCGCTCGCGTCGCCGCGATGTCCTCGTTCATCGCCGCGGGCGTCTTGTAGCCGGCCGCGACGAACCCGAGAGCACCGGAGTTGCTGACCGCCGCGGCGAGCTCGGGCGTCGACGGGCCGCCGGCAAGGGGAGCCTGGACGATCGGGATCCGTGGCCACTGCAGCATCGCCTCAGGTGTACTTGATTTCCGCCGCCCTGTGTACGAACATGTGTTCGTATGCATCAACGGAGCGCCGAGAGCGTCATCGCCTGCGCACTGATCCCGCGCTTCACCCTGCTGGCGGTGGTGAAGGGACGTCGCGAGCTCCTCCTTCGCCCGATGGCGCTGGCGCCGGAGCCTGGCGGCCCGCAGGTGGTCGGGGAAGCGTCAGGTCCCGCCGAAGCGTTCGGCGTTCACGGAGGAATGCGCCTCAGCGAAGCGCTCGCGCGCTGCCCGGACCTCGTGCTGGTGCCATCGGATCCGGAGCGGGCGGAGACTGCATGGGGGGACGCGCTCGGGCGCCTGGAGGGGGTCGGAGCCGAGGTCGAGCCCGGCCGGCCCGGGGAGGCCTTCTTCGAAGCGGGAGGGCTTCGTGGAATCTATGGGACCGTCGAGAGAGCGTTGAGGCGGGTGCGCGGCGCGATCGGTCCTCCGGTGAGGCTCGGCGCCGGGCGGACGCGGCTTGTCGCCTACGCAGCCGCGCAGCGGAGCCGCCCGCGACGGGCGCCGGTTGTGGTTCCCGCGGCGATGACGCGCTCGTTTCTGGCACCGCTGCCGTTGAGCCTGTTGCGGGATCGGTTGGATGACGACTGGGGGCGCATTGATCTGCCCGACAAGCTCGAGCGGCTGGGGGTCCAGAGCCTGGGTCAGCTCGCGGCGCTCCCCGACGCGGCCATCGCCGATCGCTTCGGGAGGCTGGGGCTGGTTGCGCTCCGGATGGCGCGAGGCAGCGAGGGGCCGCTCCGACCCCGCCGGCCGCCGGAGGGCTTGGTCGAGGGAATCGAGCTCGGGGAGGCGATCTCGGGACCGCAGCTGGAGCGGGTGGTGGCCCTGCTAGTCGATCGCGTCCTGGCGAATCCCGCTCGTCACGGGCGCAGCCTGAGGAGGTTGCGACTGGCGGCTCGGCTTGCGGGAGGCGGGGGCTGGCGCGACGAGGCGGCCCTTCGTCAGGCGAGCACCGACCACGAGCGCCTGCTGCTGGCGCTGCAGGCAAAGCTGGGCACGATTCCCGGGCCGGTCGTCTCGCTGACGCTGAGGGTGCTCGAGCTGGGAGCCGCGGCCGGTGATCAGACGACGATCGACTCCCGTGCGGCGGACAACCGGCGCAGGCGGCTGGCCGAGGCGGTGCGGCAGACGCGCGCGGCCGCCGGCAAGGACGCGGTGTTGCGGGTGATCGACGCCGACGTCGACTCTCGGGTGCCCGAGCGGCGCTCGCTTTTGACTCCCTATCAGGACGCGGACTCGTGACCGGACAGTCCGTCTACTGGCCCAGGCCCGTGAAGGTCGAGACGGCATCCGGGGGGCAGCCCGCAACCGTCGACTCGGTGGCCGTGGACGCCATCCGCGAGGAGTGGCTGGTCGAGGACCGCTGGTGGACGCCGAAGCCGCTGAGCCGGCGCTACTTCGAGCTCGTCCTCGCCGATGGGCGGAACATCGTCGTCTTCCGGGAGCCCGCCGACGCCGACAGGTGGTTCGTGCAGAGAGCGTGACGATGGGCTACGTCGAGCTTCACTGTCACTCCGCATACTCGTTCGGCGACGGGTCCTCGGCGCCGGAGGAGCTGGCCCATCGGGCGGCCGAGCTCGGATACGGAGCACTCGCGCTCACCGACCACGACGGCGTCTGGGGCGCGATGGAGTTCGCGCAGGCGTGCGAGGCGTTCGGCGTGCGGCCGATCGTCGGCGCGGAGATGACGGTCACCGGACCTGAGTCCGAGCGGCAGTTCCACGTGACGCTCCTGGCGGGTAACGCCGATGGCTGGCGGAACCTCTGTCGACTGGTCACCGAGGCGCACCGCCACACGCGCCCGCATCCGGACAGAGAGCCCCTCCCCCCCTCCCTACCGCTCGCCGCGCTCGAGGAGCGGGCTGAGGGACTGGTCTGTCTCTCCGGGTGCGCGCGAAACGGAGCGCTCGCCTCATACTTCGAGCGCGCCACGGGCCGGCCCGCGGCGGCCGACGCCGTCGCGGCGATGGCGGTCGGGCGACGGCTCGTGACCGCGTTCGGGCGCGAGCGGTTCCGGGTCGAGCTCCAGCGGCCCTTCTGGCGGCACGATCGGGCGCGGAACCGCTGGTTGGCGGGGCTGGCCGAGCGGCTGGGAGTCGCGTGCGTGGCGACCGGGGACGTCCACATGCATCATCCGTCGCGGGCGGCGCTCCAGGACGTGCTGGGCGCCGTTCGGCTTGGCGGGACGCTCGAGGAGACGGAGCCCGGACGGCGTGGAAACGGCACCGCCCACCTCGCATCGCCGGCCGAGATCGCGACGCGGTTCGCCGAGCACCCCGAGGCGGTGGCGGAGAGCGGGCGGCTCGCCGAGCGCCTCGGGTTCGACCTGACGACGGATCTCGGCTATCGGTATCCCGGATCGGAGGATCCCGGAGCCGACCGGGCGCTGGCGGAGATCTGTCGTGCCCGCCTGGAGCACCGCTACGTCGACGGCCCCGAGTACGCGGAAGCGAGCGGGCGCCTGGAAGAGGAGCTTGCGCTGATCCGCAAGCTGAAGCTGTCCGGGTTCCTGCTCCTCCACCACGACATCCTCGAGCTGGCACGGGAGGTGGCGGCCGAGGTGCGAGGGCCGGACTCGGCACGGTCGCTGCTACCGCCTGGTCGGGGGCGGGGATCGAGCGTCAGCTCGCTCGTCTGCTACCTCACGGGGCTCTCGCACGTGGATCCGGTGCGGAACGGGCTCTTCCTCGGGCGCTTCCTGAACGAGGAGATCTCGGAAGCCCCCGACATCGATCTGGATTTCCCGCGGGACATTCGCGAGAAGCTCATCCCGCGGGTGCACGAGCGCTACGGACGTGATCGCTCGGCGCTCGTGGCGGCGTTCGCCTGCTACCGATCGCGCGGAGCGGTGCGGGACTTCGGCAAGGCGCTGGGCCTCCCGGCCGGCGAGATCGAGAGGGTCGCGCGCACGGTCGAGATGTACGATCGCCCCGAGTCGGTCGAGGGCGACATGGCGGCGGCGATCGGGGCGGAGCGCGCGAAGTCGGTGCGCTGGCGGGAGCTGGGCCGGCTCGCGCACGAGGCGTGGGGGCTGCCCCGCCACGCATCTCAGCATCCAGGCGGGATGGTGATCTCCACTCGGCCGCTGATCGACATCTGTCCGGTGCAGCCGGCCGCCATGGAGGCCCGCCAGCTCGTCCAGTGGGACAAGGACTCGTGCGCGGATGCCGGTTTTCTGAAGATCGACCTGCTGGGGCTGGGGATGCTGTCCGCCGTGGAGCGCGCCGTCGATGAGATCGCGCGCGTTCGGACCGAGCATGTCGACCTCTCGCGGATCCCGCTGGACGACCAGGAGACCTTCGAGACCATCCGAGCGGCGGACACCACCGGGGCGTTTCAGATCGAAAGCCGCGCGCAGATGCAGATGCTGCCGCGAACGCGCCCGGAGACGATCGACGACCTGACCGTGCAGGTGGCGCTCGTGCGGCCCGGACCGATCCAGGGCGGCGCCGTCCACCCGTACCTGGAGCGGCGCGAGCGGCTGCGGAGGGATCCCGAGTATGAGATTCCATACGAGCACCCCTCGCTGGAGCCGATCCTTCACGACACCCTGGGGACGATCGTCTTCCAGGAGCAGGTGATCCAGGTGGCGATGGCGCTGGCCGGATTCACCGCCGGCGAGGCGGAGGGCCTGCGGCGCGCCATGAGCAGAAAGCGCTCTGAGCAGGCAATTTTGGCCTATCGAGACAAATTCATCGCGGGCGCGATGGGCCGTGGCGCGAGCCGCGGTGTCGCCGAGCGGGTCTTCGAGCAGATTCTCGGGTTCTCGGGGTTCGGGTTCCCGAAAGCGCATGCGGTGGCGTTCGGCCTGCTCGCCTATCAGTCGACCTGGCTACGGGTGCACTACGGACCGGAGTTCCTGTGCTCGCTTCTGAACGAGCAGCCGATGGGCTTCTATCCCCCGGACGCGCTGGTTCACGAGGCGCAGCGGCGCGGGGTCGAGGTGCTCCCACCGGACGTGTGCCGCAGCGGCGTCGAGTGCTCGGTCGAGGGCTCGGCAGTGCGAATCGGGCTGGGTTACGTAACCGGGCTGCGCGAGGACGAGGCGGGGGCCCTGACGGCCGAGAGGGAGCGTGGCGGTCCGTTCGCGAGCCTGGCCGACCTCGCTTCGCGCGCGGGCGTCGGCCCCGACGGGCTCGAGCGGCTCGCCTGGGCCGGAGCGTGCGAGCGGATCGGAGGCGGGGACGAGCTGCGCCGGCGTCAGGACCTGTGGCAGCTCGGCGTCGCGAGCGCCGCCCGTCGGGTACCGCGTCGAGGCGCCGCGAATGGATCCCGGCTCGGGAGCTCCGTCTCCAACGGCACCGGCCAAGCCCTTGCCGCCGGCCGCTCCGGCTCGTCTGACCGGGCCGAAGCGCCGATTCAACTCTCACTTCCCCTTCCCATCCCGGCGCCGCCGACCCTGAGGGAGCTCGATTCATGGGAACGCCTCCTCGCCGACTACTCGTCCACGGGCATCGCGATCGCCGAGCATCCGATGACGCTGGTCCGACCGGGTCTCGAGGATGGGATGGCGACGAGCGCGGACCTCGACCGACTCGCGAGCGGCAGCTTCGTTCGCGTGCCGGGGATGGTTGTCGCGCGCCAGCGGCCGGCGACCGCGAACGGGGTCGTGTTCATGCTGCTGGAGGACGAGGTCGGAACGGTGAACATCGTCGTGCCCCCACCGGTCTATGCGCGCCATCGGATGGCGATCAGGACCGCCTCGTTCGCCCGCATCGACGGGACGCTCGAACGCCGCGAGCGGGTCATCAACATCGTCGCGCGCGCGGTCCATCCGCTGGCGACACCCGATCAGCCGGCGTCGAAGGTGCGGCACATCGAGCCGCCGGTCGAACGGGAGACCGGACGGCACGGGCGCGATCGCGAGCCCGGTGCGGATCCTCGAGCTGCGGAGCTCGCCGCCGTCGCTCCCGCCGCGCACAGCTTCGGACGTCGCGGGCGCTGAGCCCGTGTTCGCTGCGGGCCGCCTCGCCGACATTCCGGGCAGTGGCGAGTTGTTGTCGCGTAACGACAATAGGTCGCCGATGCGTCGCTCTTCGCGGCTGCGATCGGCTTGTTCAAGCGCCTTGTCGGTGCCCCGGCCCGCGGCATGCAACTTCCGTTGCAGAACGTATGTTCCGTCCGAGGCCGTTCCTAGATTGGCCGCCATGTTCCACGGGCGCAATGACCTCGGCCAGCGCGTAGTCGACGGTGTCGACCTCGTGATCGACTTCGCCACGCTCGGCGAGTATGGCCTTGAGGCAACCCGCGCGGAGGGGTCCGTTCGCCAGCGGACCGACCGGCGACCCAGATCCGATCGCCGGCCCGGATGGGAGGCGCCGGCGAGGGCCCCCCGCAGCGCCTGTGGGGCAGGTCCCACTCGGACCCGGAAGCAGATCAACGGTCAGTCCGAGTGGCGATTCCCCCGTTCACGACCCTCCCGCGCGAACTTCCGCGCGGCGGTCGACCGGTATGCCGCCTAGCTCTGCCTGCGCGAAACAAAAAGCCGCCCCGAGGGGCGGCTTTGACGTAAGACCGGCGGCGACCTACTCTCCCAGGCGGTTGCCCACCAAGTACCATCGGCGCTGAGGGGCTTAACGGCTCTGTTCGGAATGGGAAGAGGTGTTTCCCCCTCGCTATGGCCACCGAAAATCGGCGGGACCGAAGCCCCGGCGAGGCTTGAAAACTGCACGCAGGCCAAAAGGGAAGATAAATACCGTCAAGCCCTCGCCGCATTAGTACCGGTCTGCTGAGCGCGTTGCCGCGCTTGCACAGCCGGCCTATCGACCTGGTCGTCTACCAGGCGGCTTACTCCCTCAAGGGGATGGGAGAGCTCATCTCGAGGTTGGCTTCCCGCTTAGATGCCTTCAGCGGTTATCCAGTCCGCACGTAGCTAGCCTGCACTGCCCTTGGCAGGACAACAGATACACCAGAGGTGCGTTCATCCCGGTCCTCTCGTACTAAGGATGACTCCTCTCAACTCTCCAACGCCCATGGCAGATAGGGACCGAACTGTCTCACGACGTTCTGAACCCAGCTCGCGTACCGCTTTAATGGGCGAACAGCCCAACCCTTGGGACCTACTCCAGCCCCAGGATGCGACGAGCCGACATCGAGGTGCCAAACCGGTTCGTCGATGTGGACTCTTGGAACCGATAAGCCTGTTATCCCCGGAGTACCTTTTATCCGTTGAGCGACGGCGCTTCCACTTGCAACCGCCGGATCACTAAGCCCAACTTTCGTTCCTGCTCGACCCGTCGGTCTCGCAGTCAAGCTCCCTTCATGCCTTTGCACTCTGCGCACGATTTCCAACCGTGCTGAGGGAACCTTTGGGCGCCTCCGTTACGCTTTAGGAGGCGACCGCCCCAGTCAAACTGCCCACCTGACACTGTCCGCACCCCGGATCACGGCGATGCGTTAGAAGCCCAGAACACCAAGGGTGGTATCTCAAGGGTGGCTCCCCGGCAGCCGAAGCCACCGGTTCACAGCCTCCCACCTATCCTGAGCGAGATGCCCCAGACTCCAATATCAGGTTGCAGTAAAGGTTCACGGGGTCTTTCCGTCTTGCCACGGGTACTCGGCATCTTCACCGAGACTTTAATTTCACCGAGCCCCTCGTTGAGACAGCGTCCAAGTCGTTACGCCATTCGTGCAGGTCGGAACTTACCCGACAAGGAATTTCGCTACCTTAGGACCGTTATAGTTACGGCCGCCGTTTACCGGGGCTTAGCTTCAGTGCTTCGCGGCCGAAGCCGCTAACACCTCCGCGTAACCTTCCGGCACCGGGCAGGCGTCAGCCCCTATACGTCGTCTTTCGACTTAGCAGAGGCCTGTGTTTTTGGTAAACAGTCGCTTGGACCTATTCACTGCGGCCCCCTCGGGCTCTCTCCGTTTGGAGTTCACCCTACCGGGGCGTCCCTTCTCCCGAAGTTACGGGACGATTTTGCCGAGTTCCTTAACGAGGGTTAGCTCGCTCACCTGAGTATTCTCTACTTGTCCACCTGTGTTGGTTCTCGGTACGGGCACGAGCGTCCTGCCTAGAGGTTTTTCTTGGAGGCATGGGTACACGGACTCGCCGGCGGTCAAGCCAGCTGGCATCGCGCCTCGCGTCAAAACGCCGCGGCGGATTTTCCTACCGCGACTGGCTACGCGCTTGCCCCAGGACGACCATCGCCTGGGTTCCGTTCCCCTTCCTCGTCACCCCATCGGTCATAACGGACGCGACGTGGTACGGGAATATCAACCCGTTGGCCATCGGCTACGCCTTTCGGCCTCGCCTTAGGTCCCGACTAACCCTGAGCAGACGAACTTTACTCAGGAAACCTTGGACAATCGGTGGAGGGGATTCTCACCCCTCTTGCGCTACTCATGCCGGCATTCTCACTTCCTGCCGCTCCACGACCGCTTTCGCGCCCGCTTCGCTGCGAACAGGAACGCTCTCCTACCGATCAGGCCGCCCGCAGGCGGCTCGATCCCACAGCTTCGGAGGCTGGCTTGAGCCCCGTTGAATTCTCCGCGCCCGAACACTTGACCAGTGAGCTGTTACGCACTCTTTCAAGGATGGCTGCTTCTAAGCCAACCTCTTGGTTGTCTCGGCATTCGAACATCGTTCTCCACTTAGCCAGCACTTAGGGTCCTTAGCTGGTGGTCTGGGTTGTTCCCCTCTCGCGTACGAAGTTTATCCCCCGCACGCTGACTCCCAGGGTGAACATGTTGGTCTTCGGAGTTTGCCTGAAGTCGGTAACCTGGTAGGGCCCCTAGTCCAAGCAGTGCTCTACGGCCAACACGTACATACCTGAGGCTATACCTAAATATATTTCGGAGAGAACCAGATATCTCTGGGCTTGCTTAGCCTTTCACTCCTATCCACAGGTCATCCGCCCAGTTTTCAACCTAGGTCGGTTCGGTCCTCCACGAGGTCTTACCCCCGCTTCAACCTGCCCATGGATAGCTCGCCCAGTTTCGGGTCTACCGCCGGTGACTGAATCGCCCTATTCGGACTCGCTTTCGCTGCG
>Ga0209382_10003422_pt1 | contig 21997 bp, 19 predicted proteins | sample SoiMetdeltSBSDD5_FD_187599 | JGI IMG/M metagenome (GOLD analysis project Ga0209382, IMG submission 187599) | Bulk soil microbial communities from a Populus tree surrounding site in Tennessee, USA - Soil MetaG P. deltoides SBSDD5 (SPAdes) (version 2) | ecosystem: Environmental > Terrestrial >...
GTAGTTCTTTTCCAGAGGAGACTTTCATGATTCAGCACCATTCCCTGAGCATTATCGCCGCGGCGGTTTTCGCGGCGTTGAGTACTGCGGCGGCCGCGCAAAACACGGCGAACCAGGCTGGAAGCAACACGAGCACTACGGCTACGCAATCGGTGAATCCGAGCGCCGGCACCTCGGTGAATACGGACGCCAACTTCAAAGCGATGCCGCACAGCAACGTGACGATCAGCCCGAGCGCCACGACCAGCCAGAGCACGACAGCGACGCAATCCAGCGGCACGACGTCGAACACGCAGGCCGGCACGGGCGCCACAGGCACGCAAGCTGGCGGCGACACGACCAACCGTGCGCGGAGCAACACGAGTACGACTACCACGCAGCGCGTGAATCCCAATGCCAGCACGAGCGTGACCACGGACGCCGACTTCAAGGCGATGCCACATAGCAACGTGACGATCAGCCCGAACGCTACGACCAACCAGAGCACGAATGCGTCGCAATCGACGAACACCACGTCGAATACGACCGCAGGTTCGAGCGGCGCGAGCTCCGTCAGCGGCTCGGCCGGCGGCATGGCAGCGGGTGCGACGGGCGGGGCGGGCGGCGGTGCGGCGGGCATGAGCGCCGGCTCTGCCAGCGGCAAGGTCGATATGGAAGACGGTCCGGGCAAGCGCGGCAAAGGCTACGCCAAAGGACACGACAAGCAGAAGCAGCGCAAGCCCGAATAACGGCGCAATGCTTCGCAACCGGTAGGCCGGTCACCGGCTGTTCAGCCCGTGACTGGGCAGGGAACCCGCTTCGGCGGGTTCCCTTCTATGCGGCTATCTGCACACGCAGCTGGGTGCAGCAGCACCTGATCGTTTGCTGCAGCGCGCCTGTTGCGGCGAGCTGCAACTCACTTCACAGCGGCTGCCGTTGTTCTCGGCGTTGCACGAGCTCGCTGCGCTCGTCGAAGTCATCGAGCCCGTCGTGCTTCCCGAATTGCTGGAGCTCGAAATACTTGAAGAGCTTTGCGAGCTGACCGAGCTCGTTCCGCTCGTGGACGTATTCGATTCGATCGAGCTTGTCACGTTGCTCGAGCTTCTCGAGTCTACCGAGCTTGTCGTGCCGGCCGACTGGGCAGCCAAACCCGATGCGCTCAGCGCGACGGCAAGGATAGTGGCGATATATCTCATGCGGCGGTGCTCCGATCGAGATGCAGGCTATGCATTTGTGTTGACCACGCACAACATAACCGGTTCACCCCGCCTTGACAGCGCTTCAGAATCAGGCCGCTGTGGATTTCTTTGCCAGCATTCCCGGCCCAAACTGCAGGGTGGTGACTTTCGCTCCACTCGATGTGCACCGGCCTTTCACGGCGTCCATGCAGTTCTGAATATCCTGGGGATCGTTGTCGCAACCGGATTCCTGTACAGATCCGTCCGAACAGTTGAACACGCATCGATTGCGCGGCACTGCACCGTCGACCTCCACGGACACTGCACGAACTCGTCCGGCGAGCCAGCGTTCGGCCAGCTTGAAAGGCTCCATGTGAACTGCAGACGGAGTCGCGCCAGTCGTTGGGTCGTCGCCGGCGTCCCAGATAATCATGGGTGTGTCGGCTAACGCGCGAAGCTCGTAGGGCGAACGTTGCCGACTGAGAGCGGCAAGAAACAACCTGTATTCTGCGTCGTTCATTCCGGCTGTCCTGGCTGGTTGACGAGAGCTGCAAGCTCCTTCCGCAGCGAATCAAAGTCTTCTCTCGAAAAATTGCTGAACGCCCATCTACCGCTTGCATCGAGAGGTGCCTCGAGCATTTTGCTCAATTGTCGTTGGACCCGGCCATAGTCTTTATCCGCAAGGTTGAGAGCCTCGTTGGCCGTTTTCCGGAGCTCACTGATGGCTGCTGCTCGTCGTTGCGGTGCGGCGGGTTGAGCATACACCTCATTCAAAGTCGCCATCGAGTACTGAATTGCCATGCATGCTTTCTTGAACTGCTTCTGCGTCAGAAATCCGTGCTCTTCGGCAAACTGCCGCAAGTGTTCGTGGCTGAGATGGTCCGGTTTGTTCGGCTTGACGATATCTCCATGCGTGCTCCGAGGAATGCGTTTCCAAGGGAAATACCGCGTCGCCGATGCTTCGCTAACGATCTTCGGCAGACGCAACGGTCCGCGGGTCTCGATCAGGCACATGCCCGAGATGTCCAGGGTACGTGTGTGGAGTAACTCCAAGAACGCGCGATCGAGATCAACCAAACTGCCGGCACCCCACTTCAACGCACTGGCTTGACGAAATCGTATGAGAAAAACGGCCGGCGCAAGATACTTGGCCCATAACGAGCCCCAGCTGGGCGACCCGCAAAGCACGAGTCCGACCTTCTTCCCTGTAAATTTCGTGGGAAACGAGCGAAGCATCTCCCGAACGACAATGCCTCCCTGGCTATGACAGACGAACAGCAGGCGATCCTTCGATAGCGGCGGAGGATCGAGCGCTGTTGACTTGAGGCGGGTGAGTACTTCGTCTGCGGCGTCTCTGGCGTCGTATATCCCCGCCCCCACGCTCGCCGTATAACCACTTACGAAGACCGAGGCGCCTTCGAAATTTCGATCCTCCGCGACGAGTGATGGCCAGTAAGCTCCGGTTTTTTTGTTGCGCCAGCATCCGTCGCTGTTCGACAGAATTCCGTGAACGAAAACAAAAACAGTCTTTGATGGGCTGGGATGTACCCACGTGTTGTTCTGCCAGGAGGTCATTGTCTCGCTAAGCCCCGCTGATAAGTGGTATTACGGCCGCCGCTCAGAGCAACCCACATAGTGCGCAAACCCCGCGCGCACTTTGCCGTTCGGATTGAAGTGCAGCACTTCCGCGTTGATGATGCTCTGCGGCGTACCCGCGGGTGCATAGAGGCCATAGCGATTCGTGATCTTGAAACCGGGAAATCCCTGCTCGGCGACCGTCGGCAGATCCGGCAGCGCCGGTATACGCGTGAGCCCCAGTGCGGCCAACGCGCGCACTTCTCTAGTGACCTGCCGGTGTTTTTGCCGGCAACGGAAAATGTTCCGCCACCGGAATTTCAATGACGCTCGGCACATCGAGCGCGAGCGCCGCAGTCACCGTCTCTGCTATGTCCCGGGGTCGCGTCACGTAAAAGCCGCGTGCACCATAGACTTCAGCCAGTCGGTCAAAGCGCGGATTCACGAGATCCACGCCGACGTAGCGCTCGGCGAAGTTACGCTTCTGCTGGGCTTTCTCGGCACCGTGGCAACTGTTGTTGAGCACGATCGCGACGAGCGGAATGCGGTGACGAACGGCGGTGTTAAGCTCCTGCGACGTATACAGGAAACCGCCATCGCCCTGGATCGAAACCGCGGGGCGGTCCGGACGGCCTACTTTCGTGCCAAGCCCCACGCCATAACCCATGCCGAGGCCGCCATGGCCGGAATAGTTGAAGAACGTCCCCGGCAGCTCGAACGAAAGACGATCGTACGTAAGCCCGGGCGCGACGCCGGCATCGAGTGTCACCATACAGTCGCGCGGCAGCGCTTTGCGGAGCTCGGGGTAGACCCGCTGCGGCATCATCGGATCGCCTTCGAGCGAATGCTCTTGCTCGAGCCGCGCTTTGCGTTTTTTCGCGAGCGCTTCTATTTCCGCGCGCCACGCCGGATTGCTCCCCCTGGATGCATCGAGCGACTCGAGTAACTGCTCGGCCACCGCTTTTGCGTCGCCGACGATCCCGACTTCCACCGGATGGTTGCGGCCGACTTCGTGTGGATCGATATCGACCTGGATGATGCGCGTGCGCGGATTGATCACCGCGTTGTTCCAGTGTGTCGAATGCTGGCTCAGTTTCGAGCCGAGCGCGAGAATCACGTCCGCGCGGTGTATGGCTTCCATCGCTTCGGGCGCGCCGCGATTGCCGGGTATTCCGATGTACAGACGATGGCTGTTCGGTACTGCATCGTTGTGCCCGTACGCCGGAATGAGCGCCATATCGAGCCGCTCGGCGAGCGCGACCGCTTCAGCGGTGGCATCGCCGTCGATGACGCCCCCACCGGCGATGAGCACGGGGCGTTCGGCGCGCGACAACAGCGCGGCCGCGCGGCGCACGGCCTGACGATCGCCTTGCATGCGTCCTTCCACAGCGCGATACGCCGAGGGCGGGTAGATGAGACTGTCGTCGATCGTCTGGTTGTCCATGAGATCGCGCGGTATGTCGACGAATACAGGGCCGCGCTTGCCCGACATCGCGGTGCGAAAGGCGTCGCGCAGGAGCTCCGGTATGCGCTCGGTCTTGTATGCCTGCCGCGACAGGTACGTGATCGGCCTGAAGAGATTCACGAGGTCGAAGGCCTGCGCGCCGTCGCGATCGAGATAATCCGTGGCCACATCCCCGCCGATCGCGATCACCGGTGCGCGGCCCTTGTACGCGAGCGCTATACCGGTCGCGAGATTGATCGTCGCCGGGCCCGATGTCGTGAGACATACCGCGGGCTTGCGGCACGCGCGTGTATAGCCATAAGCCATGAACGCGGCGCCTTCCTCATGCCGGGTATCGAGAAAATGAATGTCGTTGCGGCCGTGCAGCTCGGTGACGATGCTATTGGTCGTCGTGCCGCACACGCCGAAGATGTACTCGACCCCTTCGGCCCTCAACGCTTCGATGATGGCCAGTCCGGCCTTGATTGCTGCCATGGTCTGCCTTTCCTCCTCCGCCTTCGCCGACGACTGCGCTCACATTGACTGTAGCATGTCGAGAATCCGCTCAAAAAAGCGAGCGCACGATCCCGCCATCGACCCGCTGGGCGGCGCCGTTGATCGCAGAAGCGCGTGCTGAGCAGAGAAACACCACATGTGCCGCGACCTCCTCGGCGGTTGCCCACCGCTGAATGATCGAGCTGCGGCCCGTGTCTTCGAAATAGGCCGTACGCATCTCGTCCACCGACTTTCCCGCCGTCGGTCCGATTTTCTCCAGGAAGGCCTCGACGCCCTCGGACCAGGTGGGGGCGGCAAGCACGCTGTTCACCGTCACCGATGTTTTGCGCGTAAGCTCCGCGAGTCCGCGTGCCAGCGACACCTGCGCTGTCTTCGTCATCGCGTAGTGAAGCATGTCCCGATTGGGTTTGGCGCTCTGTTCGCTCGCGATGAACACGATCCGGCCCCAGTTGCGCTCGAGCATCGGCGGCAGGAGCGCACGCGAAAGGCGCACTCCGCTCATGAAATTGAGCTCGAACATCGAGTTCCAGTCCGCATCGCTGATCTCGGTGAACGGCTTCACCTCGAAGTAACCGACATTGTTGACGAGGATGTCGACCGCGCCGATCTCGCGTGCCGCGTCGAGGAGGCGCTGCGCACCGGCGCCGGTGGAAAGGTCGGCCGCGATGCCATAAACGGTGCCATGCCGCCGAAGTTCGCCCATGGCGCGCTCCAGCGTTTCGGCGCTGCGTCCATTGATCATGACGCGCGCACCTTCCTCGAGAAGCAGCTTTGCCGTGGCGTAGCCGATGCCCTGCGTGGAGCCGCTCACGAGCGCAAGCTTGCCCTCGATACCAAGGTCCATGGGGGTTCCTGTGTGCGTGGGGTATGTGCCTTCGATTCTCTGGCTCAACGCTAAGCGCTGATCGATAACGCGTCAACCGCAGTCGATAGGACGCGGTCCCCGCGTTGCCACACTGTCGCAGCCTCACTATCATGTTCCTGGGCATTGGCAGTCGTCGGAACTCACCTTTCTAACGCGGAATCGGTGGAGGAGTAGCGCTCACCGCCGTGGATTTTCTCCCACTCGCTGCACAGTATTTCGACGCAGGCTTCCGGCAGGCGCTCGCGATATCGTTGCTGGTCGGAGCGGCCGCGTTTGTCGTAATGCGGCTCTACACGCGGGCGGTGATGCGCGAGAGCCAACGCAGCGCGTCTTCAATCGAAGCTGCAAGGGTCGCGCCGGAGAGGGCGCGCTCTCCAGTTGGCGATGTCGCGACTCCCGAGCTCCACCTGGAGACACCCGGGCGGAACGTGTCGACCGGCCCGCGCTCTGCCACCTTCAAGCATGCCGAGCAGGCTTTCCGCCGCGCCGCGTATTGCTATGTGGTCGCGGGCCTGGTGCACGCCGCGGCGTCCACCGCCTTGCTCTTCGTCTTCGGATTCTATGTGCCCCCCCGCACATCATCAGCGCTGACGCTTCTGGCCTGTTACGCAGGCGTGTTCTGGGCGTGGTTTTTCACCACCACCGTAGCCCTCGCGCTTTTCTATGGGCCGGACCGGCGGGTGCGCGCATTTCTCGTCGCGGCATACGTGGCGATGCTGCCGCTGCTCGGTGTTCTGCTGGAGCTGGCCGGCGCTCCGGCGCTTCCGTTTGCCGAGGTGCCGATGATCGCGAAGGATCAAGGCGCTTTGATGATGTCTTTCGCCCAGGCGGTCGCAGGCAAGGCAGCGACGGCGGAGAGCGTGAGCTTCTCGCCGCACACGCAGCCGACCTTGTTTTTTGCACTGAGCGCGATACCTCTGGTCATCCCGGTGCTCGCGTTCAACCGCTTCGTGCGCGGAACCGTGGGACCCGTCTTCATTACGTTCGCGTTGCTGATCACGCTGGGTCCGCTAGCCGTGATGGATCTGCTGATCGTCAGTTTGCGCGGCTTCGATCTGAAAGCCGTCTTTGGCGAATCGCCGTCCCGGATCCTGTGGCCGCTCAGCTTCGCTGCGGCGATCGTGCTCGCGACGCTTTTACTGCTCTGGCTCGTTCGCCGCTATCGCACCCGGAAAGTGAGCGATCAGACGTTTCTTTTCGATGCGCTATGGCTGTCCGTTTCCGTTTGCGTGACCGTCTATCTGATGGGCAATGAGCTGCGTCTGATTTACCTGCTCGGTCTCGTACCGTTCGCGCTTTACAAGGCTGTCACAGCGTACGGGCTTCGGCGATTCGTCGCGAGCGACAAGTCGCTGCCCAATGCGCGGCTGCTCTTCCTGCGTGTTTTCGGGTCCGCGAAGCGTTCCGAAAAGCTTTTCGACCTGCTCGCCGCGCGGTGGCGGTACGCGGGAACTGTTCAGCTGATCAGCGGCACGGACATCGCCCGCAGCCGCTTCGAGCCCGACGAGTTTCTCGATTTCATCGCAGGCCGGTTTGCCACTCGTTACATCACCAACATCGCCGACGTGGACCAGCGGTTGTCCCAGCTGGAATCCCGGCCCGATCCGGACGGTCGCTACCGAGTCGATGAATTCTTCTGTCGTGCGGATGCGTGGCAGCAGGCGGTCACGAGGCTCATGCAATGCAGCGATCTCGTCGCGATGGATCTGCGCGGCTTTACAGCGGAGCGGCGAGGCTGCGTCTTCGAGCTTGGAGCGCTGATCGACAGCGTGCCGCTCGACCGGGTAGTGCTCCTGTTCGATCGCACGACTGATGTCGCGCTGTTGAGGCAAACGCTCGAGGGCCTGTGGGCCAGCATGGCGCCGGAGTCGCCGAACAGGCGCACGGGCACCGGCCGAATCCGGATGATCGATCTCACGGGCGGCTACGCACGGGCCGTGCGTAGCCTGATGCAGATCGGGGACGAGCTGCTGCTCGAATCCGACTCCGGGCAGCGCGCTCCCCGCGAACACCCCGAGCTCGCGCCCGCCTGAAGCTCTCAGCCCTTCCCGGTCTGCTCGTGAGGCGCGTCGACCGGCTTCGATTCGGGCGAGCCGCGCTGCCTCAGCCAGATCGACAGCAGCACCATTGCGCCGACCGACAGGAACTCGCTTTGCCAGTTCTGCAACGATTCGAACCAGAAGCGTGATGTGCCCATGTATTGAAGCGTCGTGACCTGTTCCGTCTTGCCATGTTGCTGCTGATCCTCGTTGTACAGTCGCGCGCCACCGGCCGCATGAAGAAAGAAACAGGCGAGGAAGAGGATCAAAAACGCAAGGCCCAGCGAATTTTCGTAGACGCGCAGGACCCACCCGCCGCGTCGAACCGGCCAGGGCGCGTCTTTCTTGGTCTTTGAATTCCGCGGGTCGCGGTCGACCGCCTCCTTCTGATAGAGCTTCTTCGATTCGGCCGAGCCTTTCTGGTACAGAAACACCGTCAGCGTTATGAACATGAACATCTGCAGGAACTCCGACTCCCAGTTTTCCATCGTTGCTTCGACGAAATGGGCGGTCGTGAGGTATTCCGCGAACGTGACCTCGGGGCGACCGTGCTCGCGCTGATCTTCGTTGTATTCGATCTGGCCGAAGAGTGCCTGGCCGACCATGAAGCTCACAAAGAAGAGTCCCAGCCACACGATCGAAAGGCCGTGCTCGTGGAAAAAGCTCCCTTTCTTCACCGACCTTGCTCTCACCATCCACCTTTCCTGTTTGCTGTTCGACAGATGCCAAAAACATCGTGAGCTGGATTCGAATGTCGTCCAGGCTCATACTGATTGTCGCAGGTTCCATCGGGATCGACTTGGGGGCGCCCGCGTGACGAGGTTCGTCTCAGCCCTTGCAGTTGCCATCGTGCTGCTCGCGCCGGGCATCGCGTCATCGCAAGCGTACCCGGCGAGGCCGCTTCGCCTGATCGTGCCGTCGGCACCCGGAGGCAGTCCGGACATCAACGCGCGCGAGCTTGCGAACGAGCTCACCCGGCAGATGGGCCAGCAGGTCGTCGTCGAGAACCGGCCGGGCGCGAGCGGCATCCTCGGCTACGAGCTGCTTGCACGTGCGACGCCCGACGGCTATACGTTCGGTTACATCTCGAACTTCATCGCCACGAATCCGACGCTCTATTCGAAGCTTCCCTACGATTTCTTCAGAGATTTCGAGCCGGTCGTCTGGTACTTTCGCGGGCTGAACGTGCTCACGGTATCGCCGTCGGTGCCTGCGCGCTCGGTGAAAGATCTGATCGAGCTCGCGCGCGCCAGACCGGGCAAGTTGTCGTTCGGAAGCTCCGGCATCGGGGCGACACCGCATCTCTCGATGGAGCTCTTCAAGAGCATGACCGAGACCGCGATCGTGCATGTGCCATACAAAGGCACGCAGCAGGCGGTCACGGATCTCATCGCCGGGCAGATCGACATCCTCTGCGACAACCTCGCTTCGATGCTGCCGCACGTGCGGTCCGGACGGGTGCGCGGTCTCGCCATCACCTCGCTCGCGCGGTCCGCCGCGATACCCGAGCTGCCGACGCTCGACGAGTCGGGCCTGCCGGGTTACGAGCTGACGGGCTGGTCGGGCATGGCCGTACCGCGCGGTGTTCCGCGCGCGATCGTGCTGCGCCTGAATGGCGAGATCAACAAGGCGCTGGCGTCGCCGCAGGTGACGAAGGGCATGGCGTTTCGAGGCGGCACGCCAGTTGGCGGAACGCCGGAAGAATTCGCCGAACACGTGCGCAAGGAGACGGAGAGGCTCGGCAAGCTCATCAAGGCAGTCGGAATCAAACCGCAGTAAGCGAGCTGCCGTCCCGAAGCACCGCAAGGAGGGCCGTTATGCGAAGCGTACGGCTTTTCGCTGCGCTGGCATGGCTGCCGGTTTCAGCTGGCGGTGCGCTCCGGCGGTCCAGTGAAAGCGATCGGTATACCGGGTCAGTAGCTCCCGGAAGGGATGAGTTTCCTTTGCGAAGGCCGAGTGCTGGGGTTGTCGCTGTGGTTCTTTGTTTGGCGCGGGCGCGCGCGTCGAATCGCATCGACGCGGCCGAACCCCTCGGGGCACAGCATTTGCACCGTTTTTGCGGAGCGCCACACCACCCATGATGCCGCGGTGCGCACCCACAATGGACCGGCGCATCGAGGCGCAACACGCACCGTCGTCGGGTGATTGACGGGGCGAACCGTGGCGCAGCGTCCCGTAAACCAAGCGTCAAGGAGGCCGACAATGGCTGAGCGAGATCGATACCGTTATTGGAATGAAGAGCAGCACCGACGTGAGCCCGATCGTTCGTGGTCGCGCGATAGTCAGCAACAAAGCTGGCAGGATCCACGCGGGTCGCAATGGGCACCGGAGAGTAATTACGACGCCCAAATCAGGTATGGCGAGCGGCAGTACGGCGGGCCCCGCGATCAGGAGGCGGAATATCGCGGCTACCGCTCACAAGCGCCGTATCGAGGCGACCAGCCGTCGGGCTATGGCGGTTATGGCTCACCGACAGGCTATCGCGATGAATCTCACCGCGAATATGGGCCAAGCGGAGAATTGTCCGGCGTTACCGGCTATCGCCCGCAAGCAGAATACGGCGGCGGATGGCGGAGCGAGCAGGACGCACGCCAGCGTGCCCGCATTTTCCGACGCGGACCCAAGGGCTACAAACGTTCCGATGACCGCATCCGCGAAGATGTGTGCGAACGTCTGATGCACAGCGATCTCGACGTGAGCGACGTGACCGTGATAGTTATGGAAGGCACGGTGATCCTGGAGGGCACCGTTCCCGAGCGCCGTACGAAGCACGGAATCGAAGACATTGCGGAGCAGTCCCTGGGCGTGACCGACGTCGATAACAAGATTCGCATTTCGCGCCCGGCGTCCGAAACGAGCTGGAGCGGCAGGCGCGAGTCGTCCGAGGTGGATGGCCTCAATCGTTGTCTGCGAAGCGAGCTTTCGGCGATCGAAACGTATCGGCAGGCGCTCGACCGCGATCGTAACCAGTTTGGCGCGGAGCTCGAGTTCCAGCGGCTCTCCGACATTCTGCGCGATCACGAAGACGCCGCGGCCCGATTGCGTGAAGGGATCATGAGATCGGGTGGCGAACCTTCGAACGATTCAGGGGCATGGGGCACGTGGTCGAAGATCATCATGGGCGCCGCCAGGCTGTTCGGTGAGAAGGCTGCCTTGAAAGCATCGAAGGAGGGCGAGGAGAGTGGACTCGAGGAGTACCAACGGTTGCTGCGCAATTCGAATGCCCCTCCCGAGGTGTACGACCTCGCGGCCGAGCTCATGGCACGCCAGCAGCGGCACATCCGCGAGCTGGATAGCCTCATGGCTGCGTTAGAGCGCAGGTAGTAAGCGCCGCGCGCTCGTGGGCATCGGTGTTCTCGCGCTCGTACGACTCTCGCCCGAGCGCGTTGCTGCACTGACCGCCGCGGGCTACGACGTTCGCGAGGGGGCGAACCACGCAAGCCGCGTGGACGCCCTCCGCGAGAGCGCCGATTCTGTCAGGGCCGTTCTTACGAACGGGCGGTGGGGTCTCACCGGCGCCGAGATGGATTTACTTCCGAAGCTGGAGATCGTCTGCGCCGTCGGTGCTGGTTACGAGGCAGTCGATCTGGACACAGCGCGGCGTCGCGGCATCGCGGTCGCCAATTCTCCCGACACGAATGCATCTGCAGTCGCCGACTCGGCCATGATGCTGCTCATGGCGACGAGCCGGCACCTGCTTCAGGCCGATCGTTTCGTGCGTGCAGGCGGATGGCAGGATCAGTGGCGTATCGACACGCCCACTTTATCGGGCAAGCGTCTTGGCATTCTCGGCCTGGGAACGATCGGCAGCCAGATCGCCCACCGCGCGGCCTGCGGCTTCGATATGGAGGTGGGCTATCACAATCGCGCCGCTGTCGCGGGGTCGCCATATCGTTATTTCGTCAATCTCACGGAGCTCGCGACCTGGGCAGATTTTCTGATCGCGGCTGCGCCGGGCGGAGAGGGCACGCGGCACCTCATCGACGCTGACGTCCTCCGCGCATTGGGGCCAAAGGGCTATGTCGTGAATGTGGGTCGCGGCACGGTCATCGACACGGTGGCACTGATCGATGCACTGAAGTCAAAAAGAATTGCGGGCGCGGGCCTGGATGTGCTCGAAGGCGAACCCAGCGTCCCGCCGAAGCTTCAGGAGCTTCTGCAATTCGACAACGTGGTGATCACGCCGCACATCGCCGGGCGCGCACCCGAGGCGCGCACCGCGGCGACGGCATTGATTATCGAGAATCTGAACGCCCACTTCGGGGGTAAGCCGCTGGTATCGCCGGTGCTGCCCAAAAGCTGACGCCGACGATTACGACGAGGTCACTACGCGCCGGATGAGCGCGGCAGCGGGCGGAGTGCCGGCGATTACGTCGGCGGACGCGATGGGCCGCGCATTGCGTGCGCTCGGGGCAAAGCGCATCGGGCTCGTCTCACCGTATTCGGAAGAAGTCAACGCGCGGGCGCGGCTGCTGGAGGAGATGCCGGCGGGGTGACAACGGTTCGGCTCCCCTACCTTCAACGCGAATCCCTGGATGTAGGTTCACACAGCTGAATGTAGTCGTGTCACACGGATATCTGCGAAACAATCGACCGCTTGGCTTACTGCGGCTTGATCCCCATCGTCCTGATCACCTTCGTCCACTTCGCCACTTCCGTCCTGATCATCGAAGCGACTTCTTCGTGCGTGGCGGGCGAAGGCTCGAGGCCTTGCTTCTCGAGGAGCTCCGACGCATCGGGCTGTCTCAATCCTTTGGCGATTTCGCCATTCAGGCTTTTCAAGATAGCCGCAGGCGTGCCGGCCGGTGCGAACAACGCGGTCCATGAATTGACCTCGTAACCCGGCACGCCCGCCTCAGCGATCGTCGGCACATCGCGGAAGAAGGGCGAACGTTTTGCCGTGCTGACACCCAGCACCCGCAACTTCCCGGAGTTCAGCAGCGGCGTGGCCGTTTGCGAAGCAACGAACATGATGTGCACTTCACCGCCGACGAGCGCTGTGAACGCTGGACCGCCGCCCTTGTAAGGGACGTGTGTGAGCCGCACGCCGGCAAGATTTCCGAACAGCTCGGCTGCCACATGATTGCTGGTTCCCGTGCCGCCGGAGCTGTAGTTGAGATCGCCTGGCCGGGCTTTCGCGAGAGCGATAAGTGCTTTCACCGAGCGCACCGGGAGAGACGGATGGCTTACGAGTAGAAGCGGATAGGACGCGAGCGTCGCGACTGCTTCGAAGTCTCTTGCCGGGTCGTACGAGGCGTTCCCAAGAGCAGCGTTCATCACGAACGCGCTCGGGGTTGCAAGCAGCGTGTAACCATCCGCAGCCGATTTCGCGACGTACTCCGTGCCGACCATTCCGCCTGCGCCCGGTCTGTTCTCGATGACAACTGGACGCCCATAGGCTGCGGTCAGTTTTTGCGCGACGAGCCGCGCGATCGGCTCGACGCTGCCGCCCGACTGGAACGGCACCACGATGCGAAGCGGCTTGGCGGGATAGGTTTGTGCGCGAGCGATGGCCGGCAGAAGGGCCATCGCGACGGCTGCCCAGCAAAGCATTGTCTCTTTCCACGTAATGGAACTCATCGTGACCAGGTATCCCCCGCAAGCTAGAATCAAAACGTATCACATCCGCATTTTGCCGAGGGAATCACCGTGAAGAACCCGCGCCTCACCGGATATATCGCAAGTGCACTGGTCCCGTACAACGCCGACTTGAGCATCAACGAGCAGGAGTACGTGAAGCATCTGAAGGAGATCAGCAAGGCGGACCGGTTGTGCGCAGTCTACGTCAACGCCCTGGTGGGCGAAGTCTTCTCGCTCGAACCGGACGAGCGCCGGCGGCTTCTCACGCTGGCGAGACAAACGGTTCCTTCGAATATCCCCATCATGTCCGGCGTCATCGGCAATCGCATGTCCGAGCTCGTCCAGGCAGCACACGAGGCGAGAGAGGCCGGCGCGGACGTGATCGAGGTCATGCCGCCTTTCGATGTCCTTTGGCTCCGAAGGCTCATGGAGCGCGAGGACGTGCCGTATCACTTCTTCAAGGAGCTCGCGAAAGAAGTGAACATGCCGATCTCGGTCTTCAAGTACTCGGCCGAGCGGGGCCTCGCGTATTCGAACGAAACGCTGGCCAGAATCGCCGACGACATCGAGCAGGTCGTCGCGATGAAGACGTCGTGCATGACTTGCGCAGACTACTACCAGGTGTGGAACAGGCTCAAAGGCAAGCTCTCGATCTTTGTCACCGGTGCAGACACGGTGGACATGCTCGGCATGATGATGATCGGTTCCGACGGCGCGCAGGCCGGCATCATGGCGCTCGGCCGGCAGAACTGGAGCCGTTTCATCGGATACTGCCTCGAGGGCAAATACACGGAAGCGCGCAACGTCTACATCGAAAAATGCGCACCGATTGCAGACCACATTTTCGGCGCGCCGCTGCGCACTTCACGCCCGCATCGCTCGGGCTCGACGACGGCGCTCATCAAGGAGGCTCTCGTCGCGACCGGCGTGTTCACGAGCGCGCGCGTGAGACCGCCGGATGTGGGTGCAAACAAGGAGGAGCGCGACGAAGTGATAAATCTGCTGAGGCGCCTCGAATTGCTGCCGCAGTAGCGAAGCGAAGCTCCGATAGCCTCGACTCATAATCCTCGAGCGGCGGTCGAACAGACGGACTCGCCGTACGCGGCGGCGCGACTCGCCGTGACGCTTGCGCTCATGACCATCGGCGCGTGCGGCATGTACATCGTGCCGGTGGTCCTGCCCGCTGTACAAGCGGAGTTTGGCGTCCCCCGCGCCGACGCGACGCTGCCCTACTCGCTGCTCATGATCAGCTTTGGCGTCGGCGGGCTTCTCATGGGCCGGCTGGCAGACCGTCACGGGATCATGGTCCCGCTTCTCATCGCCGGAGCCGCCCTCGGCCTCGGGTTCGGCCTCGCGGCCACGACGACGAGCCTGACGCCTTTCATGCTCGTCCACGGTCTTTTCATCGGGCTGCTGGGCAGCGCGGCCATGTTTGCGCCGCTCATCGCGGACACGTCGCTGTGGTGGGTGCGCCGACGCGGTATCGCCGTCGCGATCTGCGCGAGCGGCAACTATCTGGGGGGAGCGATCTGGCCGCCGGTAATCCAGTATTTCGTCGAGCAAGTCGGCTGGAGGCAGACCTATTTCGGGCTCGGCCTTTTCTGTTTCGTGGCGGTGACGGCGCTCGCGCTCCTCATGCGACGGCGGCCGCCGATTACCTTGCCCGCTGCCCGCGCGAAGGTAGCCGCGCCTGCCGCATCCCCATTCGGCCTCACGTCCGCACAGGCCCAGACGCTGCTCTGCATTGCGGCGATTGGGTGCTGTGTCGCGATGTCGATGCCCCAGGTACACATCGTCGCATACTGCGCCGATCTCGGTTACGGCGCGGCCCGCGGCGCGCAGATGCTTTCGGTCATGATGGCGTTCGGCATTGTCAGCCGGCTCATCTCGGGCATGATCTGCGACCGCATCGGCGGCCTGCGCACGCTCCTGCTCGGCTCAGCGCTGCAAGGCGTGGCATTGCTTCTTTTCCTGCCGTTCGACTCGCTCAGCTCGCTCTACGTGATTGCCGCGCTCTTCGGACTGTTCCAGGGCGGGATCGTGCCGTCGTATGCCATCATTGTCCGCGAGCATTTCCCGGCATCCGAAGCGAGCACGCGGGTGGGTCTGGTCATCATGTGCACGCTCGTCGGAATGGCGCTCGGCGGCTGGATGTCGGGAAAGGTCTTCGACATCACGGGCTCGTATCACGCGGCGTTCGTGAACGGCATCGCGTGGAACGCGCTCAACCTTTCCATTGCCGTATTTCTGCTGTACCGCACACAGCTTCTCGCGCGGCGAGCGGCGGGGCCGTCGGCGGCGTAGCGATGGGGACAGACCACTAGCTGCGTGCGCTGCGGCTTAGTGGTCCGTCCCCTTAGTCACATCCCAAGCCATTCCGCTTTGTTCGATCCCAGCACCGGCGACGGCTTGTCCCAGTACGGCTTCGTCTCGGACATTCTCAAGACCGGCCCGAGGTGCTTGAGCGCGCCGTGGCCGCCTTTCGATTCGATCATGATCGCGTCGAGCTCGGCATCGGAGAGTCCCATTTCGGGCTGCGAATACGCGACTTTGCCTTGCTTGTAGATATACATGCCCGAGCGGCAGAGCGACACGCGAACGTGATACGAACCGCCTTCGCGCGCTCGGCGGGCGAGGGCGAGCAGCACGCCGTAAGCACCGTTGTAGCCCGTCGTATAGTCGCAGGCGGACGCGGGCAGGAGCTTCGGCCGTTCGTCTCCGTTATCGAGGCATATGCCGGTCGCGCATTGCGCGATCTGCTCCCATCCGCCCCGGTTCGAGAACGGCCCGCCGTGCCCATAGCAGCTGATCGAAACGTAGATGATGCCCGGACGTTCCTTCGCGAGCTGCTCCGGCGTGAGCCCGTGTTTGTCCATGATGCCGGGACGGTAACCCTGGCTGAACACGTCCGCGCTTCGGATGAGCTTCTTGAGCGCCGCCAGGTCGTCCGCTTTGGTGAGATCGAGAAAACAGCTTCGCTTGCCGTGGCTCGTGTCCTTTACGTGCTCGGGCACTTGCGGCAGATGCCTGGCCGCGATCATCAGCACGTCTGCACCGTTTTCGGCGAGCGTGCGCGCTGCCATCGGCCCGGCGAGGATGCGCGTGAGATCGAGCACTTTGATGCCCGAGAGCGGCCGATCGCCTTTCGGGAACGGGATCGGATCGGTGTCGCCGATTTTCGTGATCTCGATGAGCGGCTTGGCAGACAGCATTTTTCCGTGCGGATGCTCGAGCCATTCCGCGTTCGAGCGCACGATGGAGCCGCACGCGCGCGCTGCGGCGATCGCTTCCTCGAGATCGTGCGAGTCCCACTTTGCGATCGCTCTCGCGACGGCTTCGGCGGTCGATTCGCAACCGAGCACACCGATCACGCGATCGTGCAAATGAGGCAGATTGAAATGCGGCAGGTACCAGCGACCGTCCTTGCAGCGCCACGGCTGCGTGATCGAACGCATGTGCACCATGGACGGTGTCGCCGGCACGCGTTCCCAGCTGCCGCCCGCGGCAGGCTGGCTGAGATACTTCGAGCTGTTGCACGTAGCGGCCGCATGACGCGCATCGATCGCGACTTTCTGGCGGCGGCCGGTTTTCATCTCGTGTATGTCGGTGACGGCAACGCCGATGCCGGCAAGAATGTTCGCCGTCGTCTCGCCAACCTTGAAGCACGTTGAGAAGACGGGATCGCGTCCTGTGATCGTCACTTCGCCGGGCTCGGGCATGCCGCGCCCGCGAATGCGCATGATCTCTTCGAATCCGGGGTTCATGAATGAATCCTTTCGATGTGTCGCGTTACTTGCGGATCTCACACGCCCGAATTCGAAAGCCCGCCATTGATGTGCAGCGTCTGGCCGGTCATGTACGCGCCGGCGGGACCGCAGAGGCTGCGCACGATGCCGGCGATCTCGAACGGCGTTCCCCTGCGGCCCAGTGGAATCTGTTTCGAGCGGTCGACCACCGCTCTCTCGCGGGAAGTTTCGATCTGGCCCGGCGAAATGCAATTCACACGGATGCCCCATTCGGCGAGATCCTGCGCGAGCGCCTTCGTGAGCCCTACGACGCCGTGCTTGGATGCGGCGACGTGCGCCCGTTCCTTGAGCCCCAGCAAGGCAGTGACGCCCGCAAAGGTGATGATGCGTCCGTCGCCGGCCTGCTTGAGCGCCGGCAGACACGCTTTGGTCAGGAGGAAGACGCTGTCGAGATTGGTGGACAGAACCCGCCGCCAGTCATCGAAGCCGATCTCGTCGAAATGCACGTGTTCCCGAAGCGCGGCATTCAAGACCAGGATGTCGAGCCGGCCGAAACGTTTCAGCACCGCATCCACCATGGAGCGTATCTGTGCGGCATCTGCAACGTCAGCGACATAGGCGTCGGCATCCGTCCCGAGCGCTTTGATCTCCTGGGCGACGCCGCGGGCCTCCCCGAGATTCGAGCGTGTGTTTACGGCGACTTTCGCACCACCCGACGCAAGGGACAGCGCAATGGCGCGTCCGATGTTGCGCCCGGCACCCGTGACGAGCGCTACTTTGCCGGCGAACTCGTCGCCTTTGTGCATCCCTGCTTCGGTCATGGCTTTGCTCCGGTGAATGTTTGTTCAGGAAAAAATAGGCATGCGCGTTGTCGGTGCCCCATCACGTTTTGAGACGCGGGAAGAGCCGCAGCGCATTATCTCGATCGATCGCCATCCGCTCGCCTGCGCTGAAACCGCCTTTCGCCAGGTCGTTGCTCACTTTTCTGCCGTCCCAGAAGGGGTAGTCGGTGCCATAGAGCACCTGCGAAGGCGGAATGATCGCAAGCAGCGCTTTCAGTGCGCCTTCGTGGTGACCCTGTGCGGTGTCGTAATAGAACTTGCGCAGCTCGTGCATGAGGCCGTTCGGCAGCACGTTCTTGCGGTCTTTCTCGATTTCCTCGCGCTGGAAGCGTGAAAGCAGAAACGGCGTGACGCCGCCGCTGTGAGAAAAGATCCACTGGATGTCCGGATATTTTGCCGCGCCGCCTTGAAAGATGAGACTGATCATCGTGCGCGTCGTGTCCACCGGACCCTCGATCGCGTTGATCGAGATGTAGGGCATGATCTTCGCGCAGCACGCCGGCGTCGCGGGGTGCGTATAGACGACGGCTTTGCGCCGGTTGAGCTCTTCTAGGATGGGGAAGAAAGCGGGGTCTCCGAGCAGCCTGCCGCCGTAGCTCGTCCACAAGTAAATACCGTCGGCTTTCAGCGCGTCGTAGGCGTATTCGATTTCCCGCAGGCTTCCTTCGATATCGGGGAACGGAATGGACGCGAACGATCCGAAGCGCCCGGGATGGTCCCGCATCAGCTGTGCCGCGTATTCATTGGATATCCGCGCGATCTTGCGCGATCCCGCCACGTCGCCGCCCCACGCCTGCATCCCGGGATTGATGAGCGACGTGAAGCAGGTGGCGGTGCCGCTCTTTTCCATTTCCTCGAGCGTGCCCTCCACCGACCACTTTGCGTGGCCTAGCATCAGCGCTTTCAGCTCTTTCGAGTAGCCCGGCGGGGCAAAGTGGTGGTGCACGTCGATGCGATACGGCTTGCCAGCGGCCACCGTTCCGGCCGTCTGGCAGCCCGGCAGCAGCGCGGCCGCGCCGAGCGCGCCGACTGCCGAGAGAAACCGCCGGCGTGACGCTCGTTCCATATCGGCATCCGTTTCGAATTCCATCCTGTCTCCTCCTGAAGATCGTTACCTACGAGAAAACCTCATCTATCATGTACGAATACGGGAGGCGTCGACAATGGGTAGCGATATGAGAATGGCAGACATGATCAACCACCTCTGGACGCACAAGACGCAGGACCATCCGGTCTTTGCCGACGAAGAGCTCATGATCGAGCGCGGCGAGGGTGTCCATATCTGGACCGCTCGCGGCAAGAAGCTCATCGACGGCTTCGCGGGGCTGGCGGTTGTGCATGTGGGTCACGGGCGCGCGGAGATCGCGGATGCGATCCGCGAGCAGGCCGCAAAGCTTGCGTACTATCCGACGACGCGTCAGTTTTCGAATCCGCCCGCGGCGCAGCTCGCGGCGAAGCTTGCCACGCTCACACCCGGCGATCTCGATTACACGTTCTATGCTGTCAGCGGCGCCGAAGCGAACGAGCGGTCGGTGCAGATTGCGCGGCATTACTGGCTGCAGGTCGGCCGTCCGCAGAAGTACAAGATCGTCGCGCTGCAAGGCGGCTATCACGGCGGCACGATCGGCACGTTCGGCTTCGGCGGCACGGCGGAGCAGACGAAGGCGTACCAGCCCTATCAGTGGAGTGGCTTCACGAAAGTGGCTATTCCGTGCCCGTTCCGTCAGCGAGGCGCCGGCACCGACGAAGAGCTGGTGCGCCGTTGCGCGGACGCGCTTGCCGACGCGATACGTGCCGCCGATCCCGAAACCGTCGCGGCCGTCATCGTCGAGCCGGTGCAGGGCGCGGGCGGCTTCATCATTCCGCCGCTCGGCTGGCTTACGCGCATCCGTGACATCTGTGATGACCTCGAAGTGCTCATGATCGCCGACGAGGTTATCACGGGTTTCGGCCGCAGCGGGAAGTGGTTCGGCGTGCAGCACGAAGACGTGGTGCCGGATCTCATGTCCGTCGCGAAAGGCATCACCTCGGGTTACCTGCCACTGTCAGCCTCGATTACGCGCGCGAGAATCGCCGACGCGTTCGACGGGAAGAGCACCGAGGAGAACGTTCATCCCGGCACGTACGCGGGCCATCCGACCTCGTGCGCGGCGGCGCTTGCAAATCTCGCCATCATCGAGCGCGAGAATCTCGTCGAGAACGCCGTGCGTATGGGCGAGCGGCTGCACGCGGAGCTCGAGAAGCGGGTCGGCGATCTGCCGATCGTCGGCGAAGTGCGTTCCCGCGGGCTGATGGTCGCGGTGGAGCTCGTCGATCCGCAGCGCCGCGATCAGGCACTCGACAAGAAGCTCGTGGCGAGTCTCAACGTGCGTGCGTTCAAGAGAGGCGCCGTCGTTGCCGCCGGCGCTGGCGTGATGCGCGTGGCGCCGCCGCTTTCGATCAATGCGGCTGAAGTCGATGAGCTTGCGCAGATCATGGGAGACTCGCTCCGCGAGCTTCAGGACGAGCTGACCCGCTCTCCGGCCACGCTCACCGCAGCGTAAACCTTCAGGAGGGGAATCATGCTCGGTAAGACTCTTCTCGGCGCCGCGATCGCTGCATTTTCGCTTCAGGCACCCGCGCAGGATGTGAAGCTGCCCCAGACGCTCACCCTGACCGCCTACGATACGGGCTCGTCCGGCTTCAACATGGCGGTCGCGATCGGAAAGGCATTCAAGGATAAGTACGGCACCGACATGCGCGTGCTGCCCGCCGGGAACGACGTGGCGCGCCTTGCGCCCCTCAAGGGTAACCGTGCGCAGGCGTCGGCCATGGGGATCGGCGTGTACTTCGCACAGGAAGGCGTGTTCGAGTTCGGGGTGAAGGAATGGGGTCCCCAACCGCTGCGGCTCATGATGGCTGCGAGCGCATGCAATGCGATCTCGCTCGGCGTCGCCAAAGACGCCGGCGTGAAGGAGGTAAAGGACCTGAAAGGCAAGCGCGTCGGGATGGTGGTCGGCGCGCCCGCGCTCAACCAGAACGCGTTCGCGGTGCTCGCGTTCGGCAATCTCACGCGCAACGACGTCAAGCTCGTCGAATTCTCGAGCTACGGCGCGATGTGGAAAGCCATTCTCAACAACGAGGTCGATGCGGCCATCGGCTCGACGATCTCGGGCCAGGCCCGGGAAGCGGAGGCCTCGCCGCGCGGCCTCTACTATCCGCCGACGCCGGCCGCCGACAAAGCCGGCTGGGACCGGCTGCACAGATTCGGACCGTACTACGCGCCGCATAAGGCGACCTGCGGCGTTGGCATCACGAAGGAGAATCCCGTCGAGCTGCCCAACTATCCTTATCCGATCATGACCGCGTACTCCAATCAGAGCGCGGATCTCGTATATGGCATCGTGAAGGCGATGATCGCCACGTACGACGCATACAAGGACGGCGTGCCCGGCGCCGACGGGTTCGAGCTCAAGCGCCAGAACCTGGCGTGGGTGCTGCCGTATCACGAGGGCGCGGTTAGGGCGTTCAGGGAAGCCGGCGTGTGGAAGCCCGAACATGAGGCGCACAACCAGGCCCTGCTCAAGCGCCAGCAGGTGTTGGCGGACGCCTGGAGCGCTTACCTCAAGAGCAATCCTTCCGACGATAAAGCCGCCTTCGGCAAAGGCTGGCTCGCGGCACGCGCGGCCGCGCTGCGCAAAGCGGGGCTGCCCACGGTGTTCGATTAACCGGGCGTCGGCCACTATCCCCGGGCGGCCGCGCCCCGCATGACGAGCGCACCTGACAACCCGCGGCCTCCGGCGGATCTGTCCGTCGCCGCAGCTGCGGAAAGCGAAACGCTGCGTGTTCGCACGCTGCCGCCAGCATGGCGCTCGCTGCTGATCATCGCCGCTGCGCTCACGATCTTCCTGTGCATCAACCAGCAGTTCGTGCTGCGGTTCTTCGTCGGCTTCACGCCGCTCAACACCGAGTATTACTACGCGCTCGTGCTGGTGATGCTGCCGTTCGTGTTCGTGGTATTTCCCGGCAGCCAACGAGCGCCGCTGGACCGCGTGACCTGGGTCGACACGCTGCTCTTCGCAGCGACGGTCGCTGCGTCGGTCGTACTGCTCCTCAATATCCGCAGCGCGGCCGAGCTCGGCTGGGAATTTGCCGGCGCGCCGCAGTCGATCGTCTGGACCGGTTACGTGATGTGGGCCCTCCTCATGGAAGGCCTTCGTCGCACCGGGGGCTGGGGTCTTGCGCTCTCGGTGG
>Ga0209382_10003423_pt1 | contig 21995 bp, 21 predicted proteins | sample SoiMetdeltSBSDD5_FD_187599 | JGI IMG/M metagenome (GOLD analysis project Ga0209382, IMG submission 187599) | Bulk soil microbial communities from a Populus tree surrounding site in Tennessee, USA - Soil MetaG P. deltoides SBSDD5 (SPAdes) (version 2) | ecosystem: Environmental > Terrestrial >...
TCCGCGAGCGGTGAGCCGAAGCGGCGAGAGCGCTCGAGCGCCGCGGCCAGCGCGCCCAGGCCCGCCCCCGGCACACGGTCGCGAAGCCGCGCGATGGCCTCGCGCTGCGGCGTGCCGCACTCGATCTCCGTGACCGCAACAGCCAGCTCGGCAACGAGCGGCTCGCCCGGTGTCCCGGCACTCGAGATCTCTCCGAGGACGCGCTGCGGGCTTCGGCCGGCGGCGGTGCCGACCGCCAGCAGGTCGAGCGCATCGGGCAGCGCGGCACGGAGGCGTGAGGCGCGCCGCCTCGCTGCCCGCTCCAGCAGCGCCTCCGGAGCCACGAAGCCGGCGGCGGGAAGCGCGAGCATCACGACGATCCCGAGCCGGCCTGGCGCAGCCGGTGCGGCGATCACGCCCAGGAAGGCGGCGAGCGCCGCGGCCGCGAGCTTTCCCGCCAGCACGGCGCCGATCGAGACGCGGCTCGCAAGACCGGCTCGATCGATGCGCTCCGGAATTCGGAGCCACAGCGCCGCCTCGGCAAGGGTGCGCAACCTGCCGCCGCTCAGCGTGGCGGCGCTCGACCAGAATGCCCTGCTCACCTCCTCTCCCCTGGTCCCGACCAGCTCCCACAGTCCGGCTGCGGCGAGGAGCACCGCCAGGCCGATCAGAGCCGCGCCGCCACCCGGCACCGTCAGAGCTCCTCGATGCGGCTGAGACGCCGGATTGCCGCGAAGCCGCATGCCTGCAACACCGCGGCGACCGCGAGCAGGGCGAGCGCGGCCTCGTTTCCGAGCAGGCTGCCCACGAAGCCCGGCTGGATCAGCTCAGCGAACAGCGCGGCGCCCGCCGGCATCGCGACCACCAGAAGCCCGGTGAACCGGGCCTGGGCGGTCGCCGAGCGGGCGTCTGCGGCCACGCGATCACGCTCGGCCGCCGAGGTCGCAAACCGCCGCAGCAGGCCCGCGAGATCCCCGCCGCCGAGTTGCTGCGTGAGGAGGACAGCGGCGAACGAATCGACACGGGGCGACCGCAGCCGAGCCTGGAGCGCGCGGAGGGCGCCTGCCGTCGAAGTGCCGAGCTCCAGGTCAGCACGCAGCCGCGCCAGCTCCGCCGCAGCCGGTCCCTCGACCGAGCTCGTGGCGGCCGCCAGGGCGGCCCGAACCGACCGCCCACCCGCCAGCGCGTCTGCGACGGCCGTTGCGATCTGGGAGATTCCGCGCTCGACGGCGCGCCGATAGCGAGTCCGCCGGCTGCCGAGCAGCCATGCGGCCGCGCTTGGGCCGGCGAGGCCGAGGAACGGCGCCGGGCCCGGGCCGCCGATCATGAGGCCGACGAGGACGAGCGCGACGGTGCCGAGCACTGCGAGCCGGCGGCGCTCGGACTCGGTCGGCGCATAGCCCTCGCGACCCGCACGCCGCAGTGGCTCGACGGTCGCGGCGAGCCAGCGACCGAGTGCCGGGCTTGCGGCGACCGCCTCCCGCACGGCGACTGCCGCCATGCCTCCGGCGGCGGCGGCGAGCAGAGCCGGCGTCCCCAGGACCCCGCCCACTAGCGGGTCCACACCTCGCGTACCCCCACTCCCCCGGCGACGGTCGTGACCTCGCCCAGGGCGACAACGCGCCTCGCGCCCTCACAGTCGCGGACGAGGTGGACCACGAGCTCGATCCCGCGCCGAACCTGGTCGCGGATCGCGGCGTGCGGAAGCCCGATTCCCGCCATGAGCGCGAGCGTCTCCATCCGCCGCAGCGCGTCCTCCGGCGAGTTCGCATGCACCGTCGATAGGGCGCCATCGTGGCCGGTGTTGAGGGCGGTCAGGAGGTCGAGGGCCTCGGGACCGCGCACCTCGCCGATCACGATGCGATCGGGGCGCATCCGCAGCGCGTTTCGAAGCAGGTCGCGGATCGTCACCTCGCCGCGGCCCTCCACGCTCGCCGGCCGTGACTCCAGGCGTACGACATGCGGCTGGCGCAGGCGAAGCTCGGCGGCGTCCTCGATCGTCACCACACGCTCGAGCGGGTCGATATAGGACGAGAGCGCGTTCAGCAGCGTCGTCTTGCCCGACCCGGTACCGCCTGAGACGAGAAGGCTGCGGCGCTCGCGAACTGCGCCGGCGAGGACCTCGCGGAGGTCAGCGGTCAGCGTGCCCGACGCCACGAGCTCGTCCGGGTCCGGGCGAAGCGCGGTGAAGCGGCGGATCGAGAGCGCCGGCCCGTCCACCGCGAGCGGCGGGATGATCACGTTGACCCGCGACCCGTCCGCCAGCCGCGCGTCGGCCATCGGGCTGAGCTCGTCGACTCGGCGGCCGAGCGGCGCGAGGATCCGCTCGATCGAGTCGCGCAGCGCGCCCTCCGACTCGAAGGCGATCCGGGTGGGCTCGATGCGCCCGCCGCGCTCCACGTAGACGCGGTCGGGTCCGTTGACCATCACCTCCTCGACCCGTGGGTCCGCCAGGAGCTCCTCCAGCGGTCCGAGCCCGACCGCCTCGCGGAGGATCAGCTCACGAACCCGCTCGCGCCTCGCGGAGGACAACGGCGCGGCGTGATCGTCGACGAGCTCGGCGACGGCCGCCTCCAAACCCTGCTCGGTGGGCCGCCCTGCCGCCGCGTCGGCCCGGCGGCGCTCGAGCAGGCGGTGGCGAAGCTCCGCTGCCAGGGATTCGACGTGGCGCTCGGTGACGTCCACGGTCATGTCAACCCCCAGGCCCGAGCAGGCGCCCCCGAGCCGCCGCGGGGGTCGAATACGCTTGGATGCCGGTGGCCGACGTCGAAGTCCGGGAGGCGGACATAACCAAGCTCGAGGTCGACGCGATCGCGAACGCGGCGAACACGGAGCTGCGCCACGGCGGCGGGGTCGCCGCCGCGATCGTCCGAGGCGGGGGCCGGAGCATCCAGGATGAGAGCGACCGCCTGGCCCCGATCGAGCTCGGCGAGGCCGTCGCGACGGGCGCCGGCGAGCTTCCCGCTCGCTGGGTGATCCACGCGGCGACGATGCACCTGGGCGGCCCGACGTCGGCCGACATCATCCGCAGGGCGACCGCGAGCGCGCTGGGGACGGCCGAGGAGGTGGGCGCGAAGTCGCTCGGCCTGGTGGCGTTCGGGACCGGCGTCGGTGGGTTCCCGGTGGAGGAGGCAGCCCGAATCGAGGTCGAGGAGGTCCGCCGCCACCTCGAGGGCGGGAGCGGGCTGGAGCGGGTCGTCTTCTGCGTCTTCGGCTCCGACGCGCTAATTGCCTTCGAGCAGGCGCTGGGCTAGCTGACGAGGTCCGCGGCCAGCACCAGGATCGCCAGCGTTTGGAGCAGCATCAACCCGGAGACGGCGCCCGAGATCGCAGCCGTGCGGCGCAGGCTGTCCTGGAGGGCGCCATCGTCCCGAGCGTCGAGAAGGGCCTGTCGCAGCCTCCCAGTCGCGGGCCGAGCACGAGGCTGTGGACGGCCGCCTCCGCCACCGCGAGCGCGAACAGAGGTGGAGCGATCGGATGGCGACGTCCACAGCGGCACGCTATCGACGCCGGACGTCAATGCGCTATGAGCCGGACGCCGCGAGCGAAGCTCTCCGCCTGGATGAGTCGCAGGGCCTGCGGCTTGGTCAGCGCGAGGGTCGCCGTCCACTGATCGTCGTCGGAGGGCGAGTAGTCGTTGACCGATGAGTCGCCGCCCTGCGATAGGGCGAGGAGGCGCACCTCCCTCGCCGCAATGTAGGTGCGGCCGCTGCCGCCGCCCGGGCCGGGCTCCGTCGTGACGACCACGTCCACGCGCGCCCCGACCGGATCCGCACCAGACGCGGCGAGTGCCTCGGCTCCGGTGACCGTGATCTGGACCGGCTTACGCCCCGCCCCGATGCGCGCGCGGCCCGAACGCGGTTCTCGCCCGGAGCCCGGGTCTTTGAGCTGAGAGGCGAGGACGTATGACCCGAGCGCGATCGCGGACGCGGGCGCGCGGCCGAGGGCCTCCTCGGGGCGGGAGAGCGCGCCCGGGGGGGCGAATCGCGCCGGGACGCGTCTCGTCTCGAGGATCTTGTCGGCCCCTTTCGCGGGGATCTCCTGGTGGGCCGGGATGCGTGCCGTCGCCACGACCACCGAGCGAAGCGGCCCCAGCTCGCTCCGGATGTCCGAGCGGTATCCGCTTGCCATGGCGGCGGCGACGCCGGCGCAGGCGAGCGCGGCGCATCCGAACGCGACCGCCCGCGCACGCCTGCTCATGCTGCGGTTTGGACCGTTGGGCGTTCGGCACCCGAGTCCAGCGCGGCCGTCGCCACGGTGAGCGCCCGCGGGGCAAGGGGCAGCTCGAGCACCGCCGCTGTCCCCGCGGGGCCCCGCAGCATCCGGAAGCTCCCGCCGTGCTCGGCCGCCACCCGGGACGCGATCGCGAGCCCGTGGCCGTGGCGCGCGTCCACCGACCACGCGGGACGCCTGCGGCCTCCACCGCTGTCCCGGACCGTGATCCGCACGCCGCCAGCGCAGATTTCAGCCTCGACCGAGACACGAAGCCCGCCGTGGCGGAGCGCGTTGTCGATGAGGTTGTCGAGCGCCTGGGCGAGGCGGTCCGGATCGGCCAGGACGGTGATCGTGCCCGCCCGCCAGCGCAGGACGAGCGACCGGCGCATCGTGGCGGCAATGCCGCGCCACCGTTCGACCGCGGGCTGGACGAGCGCGCGGCAGTCCACCGGCCTCAGCTGCAACCGGCGCCCAGTGCCGTTGATCTCTCGATCGAGGTCGTCCAGCGCGCAGATCACGACGCGCAGCGCGTGGGCGCCGGGGCCCTGGCGCGATCCGGATGAGAGGACGAGCGCCTGCAGCGGCCGGCGGAGCTCGTGGAGCGCGCGATTGAGGGCATTGCGGCGGCGGGAATCGCGGAAGCGCAGGCCCGCGGCGACCGCTGCGATCGTCGCTCCCACCGGCCAACACGCAAGACCGAGATCGGCGATCTCCATCCCGCCTCGGTCACCCCTCGAGCAGGCGGTAGCCGACGCCCCAGCAATTGACGACGTAGCGGCCCTTCTCAGGATCGAGCTTTCGCCGCAGGCGGCTGGCATGTGAGTCGAGCGTCCGGGTGCGCCCCATCGAGCGAAAGCCCCAGACCTCGCGCAGCAGGTCCTCCTTGGTGAACACGCGATACGGATCCGCCGCGAGCGCGCGCAGCAGCGAGAACTCCTTGTTCGCGAGCTGCACCTCGCGGTCGCCGACCCGGACCTCCCGTCGCGATGGATCGATGAACAGGTCGCCGAGGCGTCGTGGCCCCTCGCGGCGGCTGTCGCGGCGACGGAGCACGGCGCGGATGCGCGCGGCCACCTCGTGGTAGTGAAACGGCTTTGTTACGTAGTCGTCGGCGCCCTCCGCGAGCCCGCGGATCCGGTCGACCTCCGTGGATCTGCCGGACAGGACGATGACGGGAAGCGCCGGGTCGAACCTCCCAGTCGGTCCCGAGGAGGCCCGGATCTCGCGGAGCACGTCGAGGCCGGAAGCGTCGGGCAGCCGCAGATCGAGCAACAGGAGGTCCGGCTCGTTGTAGTGGCAGAGGCGAAGCGCGTCGGCGGCGGAGGGCGCGGCGAGGGCCCGGAATCGATCGGCGTGCAGGTGATCGCACAGCAGGTCGAGCGTCGGCACGTCGTCCTCGCAGACGATGACCGTCGCCTCGGGCGCGGATCGCGGCAGCATCACGCCGCCGGGGACGCCGGAAGCTCGAGGACCGCTCGGGCGCGCCGTTCCACCGCGATGCGGCGAGGTGGCACGTGGTGGCGCACGGAGACCGGCTGCGAGGCGTCGCCGAGGAAGACGAGGTCCAGGGCGAACCGCATCCCGAACGTGTGGACGCAGCGGCAGCGCGGGATGAACAGCCCGGGCCCCGCCGCATCACGGTCGAGATGCGCCAGCCCGAGTAGGCGGGATCCCGGGGTCGCGGCCATGGGTATGCGGAGCCCGCACACCTCCCTGACGGGCAATCCGCGGAATCGCGCGGCCACCTGTTCCCGGGCGTCTGGCACGCCACCTACAACCCCATTCCGCCCCGGAACGCCCCGGCATCGAAGGGCGATCTGAACCTAATGGACCTCTCCGGCCGTAACATGCTCAGGTGGCCACGCTGCCGAAGCTCGATCCCATGGCGGTAGCGGAGACCGGCGCCAGGCTGCGCGCGAACATCCAGCAGGCGGTGAAAGTCCGCGACGAGGTCGTGCGGGACCTCCTCGTCGCACTCCTGGCCGAGGGCCACGTCCTGATCGAGGACTACCCGGGGGTCGGGAAGACGGCCTTGGCGCGCGCCCTCGCCCGCTCGCTGGGAGCCGAATATGCGCGGATCCAGTGCACCGTGGACCTGCTGCCGGCTGACGTCATCGGCACCAACCTCTTCAACCAGCGCGAGGCGCGATTCGACTTCCGCCCCGGGCCGGTCTTCGCGAACATCGTGCTGGTAGACGAGATCAACCGCACGTCACCGAAGACCCAGTCCGGCCTGCTCGAGTGCATGCAGGAGCGCCAGGTCACGGTGGACAAGCAGCTTCACGAGCTCGCTCGCCCGTTCATCGTGATCGCGACCCAGAACCCGATCGAGTACGAGGGCACCTACCCGCTGCCGGAGGCCCAGCTCGATCGCTTCATGGTCCAGCTCGCGCTGGGCTATCCCGGCCCCGCGGATGAGGCCGACATGCTCGCGGCCCACGGCGGTCGCGACGTCGTGTTCGACCTCGAGCCGGTCGCGGACGTCGGCACCATCCTCGCTGCGCAGGCCGCCGCCGCCGCCGTCCACGGTTCGGAGGCGCTGCGCCGCTACGTCGTCGCCCTGTGTGGCGCGACGCGGGAGGACTTCCGCACGGAGCTCGGCGCCAGCCCGCGTGCCGCACTGCTGTTGTTCCGCGCCGCGAAGGCGCTGGCCGCACTCGAGGGCCGCGACCATGCCCTGCCGGACGACGTCCAGGCGCTTGCACCGTCGGTGCTCGAGCACCGGCTGCTCCTGGCCCCGGGAGCGACCGGGGAGGATCGCCGGGCAGCCATCGCCGACGCGCTGGAGCAGGTTCCGGGGCTCTAGACCATGCCGTCACGACGCGCCACGCTGTTCCTCGCGGTGGCGATCGTGCTCGCGGCGGCGATGTTCGACGCTCCCTCGCTCTACGTCGTGGGGCTCGGCCTGCTACTGGCGCTGGCGGCGGCGCGGCTGTGGGTGCGACTCGCGACGTCTGGGGCCGGTCTCGACCACACGACGGGCCCGCGAACCATCGTCGAGGGAGAGGCGTATCCCATGCGTCTGGCCGTTCGCGGTGGCCGCGTGCGACTCGCAGCCGCGACGGTCACCCATCCGCTCGCCGCAGAGCGGGTTCCCGTCGGCCGGCGCCCGAACGCGACTGCCGAGCTCGAGCTCTCCGGGCTCAGGCGCGGGTGGCAGCGGATCAAGCCCGCCACGCTCGTCCTCGCCGATCCCCTCGGACTGGCCCGCGCCGAGGTCCCATCGGCCGATCGACCCTCGGTGCTCGTGCTCCCACGGGTCGAGGACATCGTCCTCGAGGCGAGTGGGGAGAAGGGCGGTGATGAGGCGGTATCCACCGGAGCGGACGGCGGTCACGGTGCCGGGCTCGGCAAGCGGTCGCTCGATTTCGAGATCGATGGGCTGCGGACTTACCGGCCGGGAACGCCGGCGTCGCGGATCCACTGGCCGATCCTGGCACGGACCGGCGAGCTGGTGGAGCGCCGCCTCGTGGGCGGTGACGACGCCTCCCCGATCGTGGTCGTGGATGCTCATCGACCGCGCGATGCGATCGCGCTCGACCGCGCCGTTCGCGCGGCGGCGTCCCTGTGCTTCCATCTCGCCTCGGCGCGCGGTTGCGCGCTGATCCTGCCCGAGCAGCGGTCGCCGCTGTGGATCGACCCCCAGCTCCGATCCTGGCCTCAGGTTCACGCGAGCCTCGCGATGGTGGAGGCATGCGCGTCGCCACTCAACCCTCGGATCAGGGGGCTGGTCGGAACGGTGTTCTGGGTGACCGCGGCCGCAGACATCCCAGCTCTCCCATACTCGCTCTCGAGCGCACGGTCATATCTCGTCGCGGCACTCCCACCGGGGTTGGGTGCGCGAGCCTTCGATGTCGCCGGCTGCGAGGGTCACCTGCTCGAACGAGCACGGCCCCGTGCAGAGGCGAGGGCCGCGTGAGCGCCGTCGCCACGGTCGGCCGGCGTGCGCCGGGGCACCGGCTCGCGGACTGGGCCGCGTCCCGAGAGTTCGAGACGCCCCTTCGCTTGATCGCGTTCGCTGCGCTCGCGTCCTACGTCGGCGCGGCCTGGGTGGCGATGGTGGTCAGCCCACCATCCGGGCGGACGACGCTCGTGATCGTCATCGCCGTCGCGGCGGCCGTCGCGATGTCGCTGCTCCGGGATCGCCGCGTGCCCCGCCTGGCCGCACATGTGCTCGCGGCGGCCATCGCGGTGGGCGCGGTTGCGCTCGGCGCGATGGCGATCGGGGTGCCCGCGCGACTCGTCCTGCCCTGGCACTGGGGCGAGCTCGCCGGCAACCTCGGGACGGGGCTCGGGGGGCTCTGGACCGCCGACTATCCCTACACCGGCAGCGTCGGGTGGACGCGCCTCGCACTCCTGCTGGGGCTCCCGGCGGCCCTGGGGGTCTCGCTGGCTTTGGGATTCTGGCCGACTCGCGCGCCGCGGCCTCGGCTGCGCACCGCCGCGCTGGTCGTGCTCCTGATCGCGTACGGCACGAGCATGACCGTCGCTCCGCCGAGCGACCCGCTGCTCCGCGGCCTTGGGCTCCTGCTGCTCGCCTCCGCGTGGCTTTGGCTGCCGGGGTCCGGGCTGCGCCGAGGCGCCCTCGGTGTGGTGCTCGTGGCCGGGTGCGGGCTGATCGCTCTTCCCGTGGCGTCTGCGCTCGACGGCAGGCAGCCGTGGCTGGACTACCGGCACTGGGGGTCGAGCCGCGCGGCGGGACCGACGGAGGCGTTCACCTGGGACCAAGCGTACGGCCCGCTGACATGGCCACGCGCCGGCCGGCAGATGCTGAGCGTTCAGAGCCCGCACCCGTACTACTGGCGGGCGGCCGTGCTGGACCAGTTCGACGGCACGAGCTGGGTCCAGTCGACTGGCCCGGGGACCGCGCCCCTCCAGCTGCCGCAAGGGTCGGCAACGCATCTGAATCCCGCCTGGATCCACGACGTCACCTACACGGTCGACCACCTTCGCAGCGACCTCGCTGTCGTCGCGGGCACCCCACTCGCGCCGCCACAGCTCGACGGCTTGACCGTGGTCGACCGCGGGCTGCTTCTTCCCTCGAATCGATCGCTCACCGAGGGAGACTCGTACACCGTTCGCAGCTACATCCCCGACCCGAGGCCGAGCCAGATGCGTCAGACGCCTCAGCGGGTCCCGGGCGCGCTCGCGCCGGATACCGAGCTCACGCTCCCCGACGGCAGGCCAGTCGACGTGCCGCTCTGGGGAGCAGCTTCGAGCGGCGAGGAGGATCGGACGCTCTCTGCCTCCGCCTACGGAGGCGTCTATTCGCTCGCCCGTCAGATCACCGCCGGCCGAACCACCGAATACGGCGCCGTCAAGGCAATCGAGAGCTATCTCGGCGAGCATTACCGCTACAGCGAATTCGCCCCGATCAAGCGCCTCGCCCTGCGGACGTTCCTGCTCGATGTGCACCGAGGGTACTGTCAGCACTTCTCCGGCGCGATGGCCTTGATGCTCAGGATGGTGGGGATTCCCGCGCGGGTTGCGGCCGGGTTCAGCCCCGGTCGGCCGGACTCCAACGGCAACTATCAGGTGACCGACTTCGATTCCCACTCATGGGTCGAGGTGTACTTCAACCGCATCGGCTGGGTGACGTTCGACCCGACTCCCGCTGGGTCCCCGGCGCAATCTCGCACGAGTGGCCTGGGCGCCTCGATCGCCTCGCCGGCGAGCTCGCAGGCTGACCTCAAGGGGGATCGCCGGCGCAAGACCAACGGCGCCAGCCCGGACGCCACCCTGAGCGGGCCGGGCCCGGGCGGGTCATCGCTACCCCCGGTTTGGGTATGGGGCGGGCTGCTCGCCGGCCTCGGCGTGGCGGGGTTACTGGTGGTTCGCCGACGGCGGTCCGTCGTCGACGATGTCGACGATGCGTACCTTCGCGAGGTCACGGCCGCGCTCAGGCGCCTCCGGTCATGGGATTTGCGAGGCGCGACGCTCCTGGGCTTGGAGCAACGCCTTCGGGCCGAGGGTGGACCGGGCGCCGCCGCGTACCTCGCGCATCTCCGTGAGGGCCGCTATGGGCCCGAGTCGCCCGGACCGCCAACTTCCCGGGACCGGCGAGCCGTGCGCCGTGACCTCGCCGCCGGTCGCGGCGTGTGGGGCCGGATGCGCGCGCTCGCCGCGATGCCTCCGTGGGGTCCGGCGGCCTGAGTTGCAAACCGCCGTTCAGCGTCGACGCCAACCACCCAACTCCCCCCCGCAATCGTGAAAGATTCGAGCGGTCCGGGCGGCCGCGGACATGGGTCAGATCGGGGCCGGGATACGAAGGCTGTGGAGAAGGCAACTCGCAGAGGGAATTACGACTCGGGCTCCGATTACGTCCTCGAGTATGGAGAGCTCCGGTTCTCGTTCAACGAGGACGACTTCGCGCAGCGAGTGGAGCAGGCCGCGGTCAAGCTCGACTTCGTCGACCAGGGGCTCGAGGGCGATGAGGTCACCGATCTGCTCGAGCTCGCCGTTAATGGCGAGATCCGCGAGCCCACCTCATCGCTCGGCGAGCACATAAACCAGCATTGGACCGAGCTCGTCGGGCCGGCCAGCCGCAGCCTGGTCCACTGGATCCGGCGGCTGGTGTTCCGCGGCGCGTGGCTGGACCAACGCGTCAAGGAGGGTGAGCTCGACATCGTCTTCGACCCGGAGACCCAGAGCTTCGGATACGTGCAGCCCGAGCGCGACTCCGAGCCCATCGAGCTCTCGCGCGAGCCCTCCTGGGCCCGGCTCGCGTACCGCCGCTAGTCCCTACAGGCTCGCCAGCAGCGCGGAGTTCGACGCGGAGTGCTCGATCCGCTCCCGCAGGAGGCTCGCGGCCTCGGCCGGGTCGAGGTCGGCGAGCAGCGAGCGCAGGCGCCGGATCGCGGTGAGCTCGTCCGGATCGCGAACCTGGTCCTCGTTGGAGATTCGGCATTCGGCCGCCCGTACGGCGGGGAAGATTCCCGCGGAAGCGAGGCCCGCATCGAGCGTGATCAGAGAGTTCTCGGTCGTCACGACCGCGCGCTCGGCGGCGCCGTCGTCCTCCGCTCCCTCAACCACGGTCGCGATCACCGTCAGGGACCCAGCCCCCTCCTCGGCAAGCTCCCGGGCCGAGCCGAAGAGCGCCTTGACCTCTGCCGCGTCCCCCCCGGGCCCGCGTCCGCCGGCGGAGGCGGAGGCGACCGCAATGCGCGAGAGCGAGTCGACGACGAGCACCGCATCCCGGCCGGATTCGGCCAGTCGCTGCGCGCGCTCCCGCATCAGCTCGGCGACCCGCACCTGGTCCTGCGGTGCCAGATCCGCGGTGGCCGTGGCCACCTCACTCCGCGGCAGGGCCTCGCGCCACGCGGTCGCCTCCTCGGGTCGTTCGTCGATCAGCAGGACGACGAGCTCGGTGCGCTCTCGACCCTCGATCGCGCGCGCCAGGTGGCGCAACAGGGTGGTGCGACCGGATCGCGGAGCGGCCATCACGAGCACCCGCTGGCCGAGCACCAGTGGGGTCAGGAGGTCGACCGACCGCGCCAGGACGTCGCTTCCCTCCCCCAGGGGTAGGCGCCGCGTAGGGAGCACCGGCGTCAGGGTCTCGAACGCCGGGCGGCCCTCGGTGGGGGGCTCGCCCCCGTTGACCCGGTCCACGTGCACGAGCGCGCGATGCCGCTCACCGCGGCGCGGCGCCCGCGCGGGCCCCGCGACCTCGTCGCCGGGCCGCAGCTCGCAGCGCCGGATCTGCGACGCCGATACGTAGACGTCGTCGGGCCGCGCCGTCACCCCATCGAAGCGGAGGAAGCCGTAGCGCTGCGGCGTGACCTCGAGCACCCCGACGACGTCCGTGGTCTCAGTCTCCTCGAGATGCTCGCGCTCGGGCGCCTCCGGCGGCTCGCCGTCCCGCCCGCCGACCTCGGCGATCAGCTGCTCGCGGCGAAGGAGGCGATAGCCCGGGATCCCCAGGTCAGCTGCGCGCTCGTGGAGATCCGCGAGGGGCAACTCTTCCAGCTTCTCCGCCATGGCGGCGGCAGGATATCCGCGACGCCTATCGCCCGCCCGCACTGATCCAGTGCGAGGGGTCGATGCCCTCGGCCGCGGCGACGTCCACCCAGGCCTTGGCCTCCCTACCCACGCGGTCCCGGCCCCAGCCGAGCTCCCTGCCCATGACCTCCGCAACACGCAGGACCGAGTCGCTCGTCCGGAGGGCAGGTGCGGCCAGGAGTCCGAGACGAGTCCGCCGCAGCAACACGTCGGCAACGGACCGGGCCTGCTCGAGTCGGGCCGCGGTCGCGGCCTCGGCGAGCAGATCCGGCTGGCCGGAGACGATCGGCCGTGCGAGCTCGGGTCGCTCGCCGGCGAGGGCGAGGACGCGTCGGGCCGCGTGGCCGTAGCGGAACGCAAGGAGCTCGCGCCACCCGTCCGGCAGAGTGCGTTCATCCAACCCGGCCGGCGGTTCCAGGTCCTGGTCCGAAGCCGGCATCCCGAGCGGTATCTCCGATGTCTGGCACGGCGCCTCGCGCCCTTCCCGCTCGGCGATTCGGTCCACCACCTGTTTCGCCATCCGCCGCCAGGTGGTGAGCTTGCCGCCCGTGATCGTCAACAGTCCGGATGACGTCTCATAGAGCTCCGCCGTCCGGGAGATATCGACCGATTTCCGCGGATCGCCGGTCGATATCAGTGGGCGCACGCCGGCGTAGGCGCCGGTCAGGTCGCTGGGGGCGATGTCGGTACCGAAGAAGGAATTGGTCGCGTCGAGGAGATACTCGATGTCCGCGCTCGAGGGCTTGACCCTCGCCAGCTCGCCCTCGTAGTCGTTGTCGGTGGTGCCGATGAGCGCACGTCCGTACCACGGCAGCGCGAAGATCGTGCGCTCCCCACCCGCCGGCACGATGCAAGCACCGCGCCCAAGCGGCAGGAGCTCCTGGGAGATGGTGATGTGGGTACCGCGGCTCGGCGCGATGCGGGGAAGCTCCTCCTCGGTGAGGATCTCCTCGGGCCTCACCCGGTCCGCCCACACGCCGGTGGCGTTCACAACGTTCGCTGCCCGCACCTCGAAGCGCTCTCCGGTATCGACGTCCCCGCACACGACCCCCGCCGCGCGGCCCGCCTCCGAGCGCAGCTCGATGACCTCGGCACCGTTTACGAACACGGCGCCGAACCGCTCGGCCTCACCCAGCACCGTGAGCACGAGTCGGGCATCGTCCGTCTGGCAGTCGTAGAAGAGGTAAGCCTCCTTGGGGTCGCGCCCGCCCAGGGCGGGGACGAGCTCCGCGGCGTCCGCGCCCGGGATCGTGCGGTGGCGATCCGGCGCCCAGTCCTCCTCGGCGGGCGGGTCGAGGTGGGCGCGCTCACGGGAGCGCTCCCGGGCCTGCCGTTCCCGCCGCCCCTGACCGACGCGGGTGGTGGCCATGACGTCGTACATGTTCAGCCCGATCCCGATCCGCCGGCTGCGGCGCGCGTCACCCAGCGTGGGCACGAGGAACGGCGTCGGGTAGACGAGGTGCGGCGCGAGCTGGACCATGAGCTGGCGCTCCAATAGGGCCTCCCGCACGAGGCCGAGGTCGAAGTTCTGCAGGTAGCGGAGGCCGCCGTGGATCATCTTCGAGGAGCGGCTGGAGGTCCCCACCGCGTAGTCGTCGCGCTCCACCAGAGCCACCGAGTAGCCACGGGACGCCGCGTCGAGTGCCACGCCGGCGCCGGTGATCCCACCGCCGATGACGACGACGTCGAAGCTGTCGGTGCTGAGGGCCTCGAAGGCGTCGGCGCGGGAGAGCATCAGTCGAGGTAGGTGGCGATCTCGCTGACCGCGGCGCGCTCGGGAGCGACCTTGTCCTGTACCGGCTTCCCCAGGTGGATCAGGCTGACGAATCGCTCGTCGTCGCCGAGCCGGACAGCCGCGCGGCCCTCGGGGGTCCGCAGCACAGCGGGGGTCCGCCAGTAGCCGGCAAGGCCGCGATCGTGGGCCGCGAGCAGGACGATGTACGCGGCGCACGCCGTCGCGAGCAGATCCTCCTCGCGCCGGACGTCATCGCCGGACCGGATGCAGGAGCACACGACGAGGGTGGGCGCGCGGTCCAGCTTGGGGGCGGCCGCGGGGCCGGCCGCCGCCTTCAGGCGGTCCATCGCATGCGGGCCGATGACCCGGAAGCGCCACGGGTTGGTCAAGTTGTGGTTCGGGGCCCAGCGGGCCAGCTCGAACAGTTCCTCGAGGGTCTCCCGCGGGATCGGCTCCGATTTAAACGCCTTGTGCGTGCGGCGCGTGCGGATCGCGCTGGCGGTGTCCATCGCCCGAACACGGTACCCAGGCCCTCAAGGAAGACGGCGCCGGTACCAGAGGAAGCCGACCGCGAGCGCGAGAGCCAGAGCACCAAGGCCTCCGAGGATGTATGCGGTCGCATTTGAGCCACCGTCGTCCGGCGCAGCCGCGCTCCCGGCCTCGACGGGAGCGCTCAGCGGCACGGCCCGGGTCCGTTTCCCACCGGCGGGGTGCGTCGTAGTCGATCCGCCACCGCCCTCACGGACGTCACCCGATGGATGGTCGCCGTCGGCCGCCGCCGCGGTTGTCGACGGGGCGCCGCCGGGCGCATGACTTCCGGAGGACGTCGTCGTCGCAGCCGGCGCCGAGCCCGACGTGGAGATCGAGCCCGGCCCATGGCCGCCGCCACGATGCTTGCGGTGGTTCTGGTGCCGCGGCGGACGCGCCACCGGGCTCAGCGGAAACGCGCTTCGCGTCGCGGCCACCAGCGCCTGTCCGGTCACCCAGACGGGGGTCTGGTCGCTCGCGGCGGAATAGGCGTAATGGCCATCGCCCCGCTGCCGCTTCGCGAGGTAGGAGAGCGACGAGTGGCGTTGTTCGCGAACCCGCGCCGGGTTGACGCCGGCGGCGACGAGCCCCTGGATCGCCCAGGCGGTCGACTGGCTGTTCGAGCTGCCGCCGCCGCCCAGTGCAAAGCCCCCGTCGCGCTGCTGCGTCCGGCGCAGGTAGGCGACGCCATGCCGCATTGCATGGTGGCCACCGCTCGCCGCCGCGAGGCCCTGAAGCGCCGCGCCGGAGCTGTCGGCATCGCTCGGGGCGCTGGACTGGAACCCCCACCCCCCGTCACCGTTCTGCGCGCCGCGCAGCCAATCAGCAGACCGCGCCACCGCGGAGCTCGACGCGCCCGAGGCGCGCAGCGCCAGGATCCCGAAGGCGGTGAGGTTCACCTGTCCGCCGAAGGACCCGCCACCGGCCCGGCGGCGGCCGAGCTCGGCCGGCAGGTTCCGGCCGGCGAAGTGGCGGGAGTCGACGGTCGCGCCCTCGAGCGCCAGGATCGTGCGCTCCAGGTCCCCGACCGAGCGCACGTGCTTGATCCGATCGCGGAGGTATCCGATCGCCGTCGACCCTCCGTTTCTGACAGCAAGCGGGCTCCGACCGGCGGCCTCCAGCCCGAGGGCGGCCCATCCGGTCATCGTGGCGCTGGACGAGCCGCCCGGGTCGACGCCGAAGCCGCCGTCGGAGCTCTGCGCCCGCTCGAGCCAGGCTGCGGCCGCTCCCGGGCTCGCATCCGCGCGCGCCGGGGACACGACGCTCAGGCCGGCCACCGCGAGCAGCAGGGCGAGCGGGGCGGCGCCTGCCGCGCGCCACCGGAACTCGAAGCGCTCCCGGTATCGAGCGATCATGCGGACGAGCGCCGGCCCACCCGCCAGGGCGAAGACGACGTTTCCCGTCGCGTGGGCCACGTTGAACGGGACACCACGAGCCGAAATCGCCAGATAGCGATCGAGGGACTGCTCCCCGCCGTAGCTCACCATGACGGAGAGGTCGAGTAGGGCGCCGTATGCGAAGCCGGCGAGGCCGCATGCCAGTGCCAGCCCGATGCGACCGACCCGGCCTCCGGTGAGGGCTCCCAGCGCCGCTCCCCCGAGCCCCACCATTCCCCATCCCGCCATCTCCCAGGGGGTCCACGGCCCCTGTCCGAGCCACATGTTGGAGACGAGCGCCGCCAGCGCGCCGACCGCGAATCCGGGCGCGGCGCCGAGCGCGAGCCCGGTGATGAGGACGATGTCGGTGGTCGCGACCACGTTCGGGATCGGCGTGAGCACGAGCCGACCGGCGACCGCGAGCGCGGCGAGCGCGGCGACCAGGGCCACCAGCCGCGCGGGCGGATGGGAGCGCTCGTACCAGGCGAAGCCTCCGACGAGCACGGCCGCTAGCAGCAGATATGCGTAGGCCTCCCAGGTCACCGCGTCTCCCTGATCGGCTCCCACACGGCCGGGTGCGAGCGCCCACGGAGGATCTCGGCGCCGCGTTCCGGCAGGATGGCCCCGCCCGACCCGAGGATCCGTGCCACCTCCGTCGCGAAGTACCAACCGCCAGCGAGCACGTCCGCGACGGGCCCGTCCGCAATCGTCTCGCCGGTCCCGAGGAGCACGACACGCTCGGCGAACGCTGCCGCGAACTCCACGTCATGGGTCGCGATGACGACCGCCGTTCCCCGCGTCGACAGGTCCCGCGTCCACCTTGCGAGCGAGTCCTTGCGAGCGCGGTCGAGACCGCGGGTTGGCTCGTCCAGGCAGATGAGCCCCGGGAGATCGCCGCCGGCTCCCCGGCCGGCCATCACGATGGCGAGCGCGAGCCGCTGGCGCTCGCCGCCCGAGAGATCCCGGGGATCCGCACCGCCCGCCCATTCCAGGCCCACCGCCTCGAGCGACTGAGCGCCCGCCTCGCCCGGAAGCTCCTCCCTCACGCGCTCGCGGACGAGCAGGTCGCCTGGAGCCTGGGGAAGCAGAGCGCACCCGGCGGGAGCGATGACCTTGCCGCGTGCGGTCCGCAGCCGGCCGGCCGCGGACCGGAGCAGCGTGGTCTTCCCGGCACCGTTGCGGCCCATGAGCGCGACGCGCTCACCCCGCGATACCCGCAGGTCGATGCCGCGCAGGGCATCGCGAGCCCCCGTGCCGTGGTCCAGCTCGACCCACGCCCCCTTGGCGACGAGCGCGGGCTCCCTCGCGCCTCCCGGCCGGCGGGCCGCTGTCCGTGGCGCCGGCGCCCGGCTCAGCTCGAGGCCGCGATGGCGCAGCATGGACCGCGCCTCCTTCACCCCGACAGGCGGCGGCGTCAGGCCCGCGAGCTCGAACAGCCTCGCTCCCGGCGTCGCCAGAGCCGGATCGTGATCGAGTGCCCAGCGCACGAACTCGCGCGGGCTCCCATCGAAGGCGATCCGCCCGTCGGCCAGCGCGATGGCGCGATCGGCTGCCGCGAGACATCTCTCAAGACGATGTTCCGCGAGCACGACCGCTGTCCCCCACTCCTCGTTCAACCGCCGGAGCAGGCCGATCAGCTCGTCGCCGGCGACCGGATCGAGCTGCGACGTCGGCTCGTCCAAGAGCACCAGGCGCGGGCGTCCAACGAGGGCAGCGGCGAGCGCAACCCGCTGGAGCTCGCCCCCCGACAGAGTGTCGACGGTCCGGTCCAGGAGGTGTGGCATCGCGAGCGCCAGTGCCACCTCCTCGACCGCCCGAGCCCGCGCCGCAACCGACTCCGCGCGCATCTCGAGCGGCAACTCGAGCTCCGCCCTCACGGTCGTCGACACCACCTGCGTCTCCGGGTCCTGCGCCACCAGCCCGACCGCCGCGCCGAGGTCCGCCGGCCCGTGTTCGCGCACGTCCATCCCGGCCACCGCGAGCGAGCCCGCCGCCTCCCCGCCATGGTAGTGCGGAACGAGACCGCAGCAGGCACGCAGGAGCGTGGTCTTACCCGAGCCGGAACGTCCCGCCATGACGACCAGTTCCCCCGGCTCGATGTCGATGTCGATTCCGGCCAGGGCATCGCGCGACGCCCGCGGATAGCGGTACGTGAGGCGGCGGATGCTGACCAGCGGATCGCTCATGGGCGCCTCCAGCCCGGCCTTCCCAGCAGGGGCAGCAGCGCCGCGGCGACGATCGCCGCCGCCAGGAGGAGCGTGGCACCGTCGGCGGCGATGCTGAGCCTCGGGTAGGCATCGAATCCCGCGACACCTGCGATGCGTCCGGCGATCCCGATGGCACCGATCCCGAGTCCGGCGGCCATGAATCGCACCCCGTACCGGGTGCGCGGGCCGCCCCGCGCCGATCCAGGCGCTCCCAGCGCGTAGCCCCGCAGCTCGAGCGTCGCCGCGATCTCGACTGCGCGATCGAGCGATCCCGCCACCAGCCGGCGCGCCAGCGCCGCCCGGCCGACCGGGGCGGCGGCCGGCCCCCGCAGGGCCGCCGCCTCACCCAGCCGCGCGTAGTCCGCCGCCGCCACCGGCACGAGCCGAGAGATCAGCGTTGCGGTCAGCGCGGACCGCCGCGCGAGCGGCCGCAGCATTCGCAGAACGCGGTCGGGGTCGACGCAGGCCGAGTGCACCGCGAAGGCCATCATCACCACCACGATCCGCAGCGCCAGCACGGCGCCCTCCGCCAGCGCCTCGGCTGTCACGTCCGTCGGACCGAGGAGCGGAAGCCACAGCCCGTTGACCACCACCGAGTCGCCACGCTGCGCGACGAGACCGTTGACGATGACGATGAAGACGCCAAGCGCCATGCCCCACTTGAATGTGACCGCGAGCGCCCTCCCGGCGCGGCTCGCGAGCCCGGCGATGACCGCGCCGGCTCCTGCCGCTGCCAGGACGATCGGGTTCGAGTAGAGAAAAGCGATGAGCGCCAGCGAACCCAGGTACACGGTGGCGGACAGGGCATCGGTCCGACCGAGGCGGGTGCGCCGAGGCACAAATGCGAGCGGCGACCTCACGAGCCGCCTCGGCGAAGGATCGGAAGCGGCGCTGCCTTCCCCGACAGCGCAGCGATCGCGTAGCGGCTGCGGAGCCGGCGCCCGCTCAAGTCCTTCGCCGCCCGACGCACGGCGCCGGCGCCGGACCCGGTGACGATCCAGGTCTGGGGCGCGCCGGCCCGCCCGAGCGCCGCGACGAGGCCCGCCCTGGTCCCGAAGTCCCGGGCCGGCGTTCCGCTCGGGTCGAGACCGATGAGATGCCAGCGATCCTCTCGAACCGATCCCTTGAACGTCGCGAACACGCCGTTGCTCGCGGGTCCTCCCCGGAATGCGTCGACGGCTGGATCCCGGCGGACCCGCGTCCAGGTCCCGACGAGGAGCCGGGGGGTGGCGTTCCCGGCCGTCCCGTCGGTGATGGTGGCCCTGGCTCCGACCGCGGCGAGCCTGGACTTCGCAATCTCACACGCGGAGTGGACGTCGGCGCACTCCACGGCGGCCGGCTTCGGTCGATCGGAAGAAGCCTGCGCGAAGGGCTCCGGCCACGCCCCGACGACGGCCGGAACGCTCATCGCTCCCGACCAGTCTCGGTAGTCCCACCAGATGCGGTCACCGCCATTGACGTGGACGTCGGCCGACCCGACCGGCGACTCCGTTCCGTTGACATAGAAGAACCAATCGCTCGAGCCGGTGCCGGCGAGACCGTTGATGGACTGGACGAACCCGCCGCCGTAGCGAGTGCTGATCTCGGCCTCGTCGTCGAGGAAGCGGATCACGGTCTCCGAGGACGGTGGATCGTCCTGGCTCGCCGAAACCAGGGTCTTCGAGCCGTAATCCCGCGTGACGGTCAGCGTGGCCGTGCCGGAGGACGACGCGCCCGGCCCGAGGCCGCAGCCCGCGGCCGAGGCGGCGAGCGCCGTCACCACGGCGAACCGTGCAGCCGCGCTCGTCATCCCATCAGCGCCTGCTCACCCGCTCGCAGCTCGAGCCGATCTGGTCGTTTCGGTCACCGCGGCCGAGGATCACCTGATCGCGACCGCCGCCGCAGCTGACGTCGTCCTGCCCACCTGTGCGCAGGTCGACGACGTCCGCGCCTCGGCGGGCGTTGATGCGGTCAAAGCCGCTTGTTCCCTTGATCCGGTCGGCGTGGTTCGAGCCGTAGATCCGCCTGCCGTGGGCGTCCGGGCACTTGCTGGAGCCGGCGCTCACGCAGACGGTCACGTGGTTCGAGGGGATGTCGTTCGGGGTGCCGGTCGCGTCGAGCGCCGCTGAGCTGGTCAGACGCACCCGGAGCTCGCCATCCGAGTTCGTCGTTCCGAGGCGACGGCTCCCGGCGTAGACCCCGACGCCGCTCGCCGGGGTCGACCTACCCTGCCCGGTGAACCGGACGACCTTGGCGGTGAACGGCGCACCCGGGCGGGCCGATGCCGGCGCCCGCAGCGCCAGCTCCCGCGGCCCGGACGACGGCTCCGAGCCGGAGGTGAAGTACCACAGGATGTCGTCGCCGTTTCGCACCGGCGTGAGGCTCGCGCCTGTCGACGAGGTCCGGTGATCGGTGATCAGATCCCAGTAGCGGAACCCGACCGTCGTGAAGCCGCCGATCGAGCACACGCCAAGCCCGAATCCGTCGTCGACGAACGCATCGCTCAGGACGAGCGGCCTCAGGTCGGGGTCGGATGCGAGGGCGTCCTTCACGAGCCCCAGAGCGTCCGCGCCGTCGAGTCGATACCGCTTGTCACTGCTGCGTTGACCGAAACAGTCCTTCGACTGCTTCGTCGATCGCACCACGACGGGTCCCGTGTACTGTCGGAACTCCGCGAGCGTCCGGCCGGTGTTAGTCACCACCCGCAGGTCGGCGAAGTGCGTCTCAGCGGCCGCGGATCCAGCCGCAGACGCGAAGACGGCCACGGCAGCTGCCATTGCGGCTCCGAGCCGGTAACGAGGTCTACTCATGCATGCCACCCCTTCCTCGAGGGTCGATCGGGCTGGCCGCGTGGACAGGTCTCCTGGCTTCCGGGATCTCGGCGCCACGCCTTCCCAGGGACGCTGGGGCGTCCCCAGTGGCTGGCCGCCTGGGCCTCGCGGCGCCGTGCTACCCGGTCACAGTGGCGGGACCGCGCCGGATCTTCACCGGACTTCCCTTGACCACCGGCCCTTATGTCGGCGGCAGTCTATCCCCCGTTATCCGGCGTTTCTACCCCTGGCGCTCGGCGACCTTACGCCGGAGCTCCTCGACCACCTCGGGCATCGACTTGCGCATCCGCGAGAGCTCCCAGTGCTCGATCTTGATCACCCGCAGGCGTGAGGTGGCGGTCACCGTCGCGGAGCGCTCCTGCTTCTCGAGCAGACCCTGCTCCCCGAACACGTCGCCGGGGCCGAGATCCGCCAGGTGCTCTCCCCCGCGCTCGACCTTGGCGGTCCCCTCCTCGATCGCGAAGAAGTGGTTCGAGTATCCGCCCTCCTTGACGACCACCTGGCCCTCGGCGAACTCGTCGGTCTCCGCGAACGGCGCGATCTTGCGGAGCTTCTCGTCGGGGACCTCGGCGAACAGCGGAATCGTCTTCAGCAGGCTTACGTCCAAAGCTCCCTCCGGTCGTTTCGCGTTGGAACCTAACCGATGCGTATCGGAGGCGTCGCAGCTACCGCGCCTCGGCCTGGATGTCGAGGCTGAACCGCACGTCGTCGTCGACGTAGTCGGCGTCGAGGAGCTTGTCGTCGAGGAGGTCGGCGGCATCGGGATCGACGAACACCCTTTCCACCTCGAGGACCTCGTCGCCCTCCCGCGGTCCCGGGACGACCGAGAGCCGCAGGTCGGTTCGTGGGTTGCCGGCGGGGTCGGTGGTCTCCTCGCGGGTGATCCGAAGGCCCGCGCCGGCGGGGACCCCCTCGGATTCGACTATCCCCCTGATCGCCGTCGCCGCGTCCTCGCTGATCGCCAGCACCTGCGCTCCCTTCGAGATGGACTGCCGCGACCTTAGCCGACCTCGGGCAGCTCTCGCACCTCCGGTGTGGCCATCGGCGGCTCGCGGCTCGGCTCGAGCACGAAGATCTCGACCGCCAGATCAGGGTCGTGGTGGATCTGGCTCATGTAGGCGATCACCGTGCGGCCGGTGGCCTCCTC
>Ga0209382_10003425_pt1 | contig 21994 bp, 21 predicted proteins | sample SoiMetdeltSBSDD5_FD_187599 | JGI IMG/M metagenome (GOLD analysis project Ga0209382, IMG submission 187599) | Bulk soil microbial communities from a Populus tree surrounding site in Tennessee, USA - Soil MetaG P. deltoides SBSDD5 (SPAdes) (version 2) | ecosystem: Environmental > Terrestrial >...
ACGCCGGCAGCACCACCTCTGGTGGTTCCCGCAGGATGTCGGGCCAGTCGAAGGTCGACGACAGGATGGTGGCGGCTATGGCAAAGGTGACGGCGCCGATCACCAGCAGCCAGCCGGTCACCCGGCGGATCCCGTCACCCTCGCGGGTCGCGTTCATGTGCTCCACCTTCCTGTACAATCTACTGGACACTGTCTAGACAGTGACCTGGACATCGTACAGATGTCAAGGGCAAGTTCCGGAGGGGTGGATGGCGGGCGACGCGGCGGCCAGGACCCGGCAGCGGGGCTTCCTGTCCCGCGAGCTGATCGTCCGGGAGGCCCTGGCCCTGCTCGACGAGCAGGGCCCCGGGGCCCTGTCGATGCGCCGGCTGGCCGACCGCCTGGGCGTCGCCCCCAACGCCCTCTACACCCACGTACACGGCAAGGCCGACCTGGTCGACGGGCTCATCGACCAGGTCTACGCCGGCCTGGACCTGGACCCCGACCCGGCCGCCGACTGGGCCCAGCAGCTGGCCACCCTCAGCCAGGCCGTCCGCGCCCGCCTGCTCGCCCACCCCGCCGTGGTCCCCTTCGCCCTCCAACAGCCCGGGCTCGGCCCCAACGGCCTGCGCCTCGGCGAGGCCATCTACGCCGTGCTGCGGCCGGCCGGGTTCTCCGACCAGGCCGTGGTCGGCGCCGTCTACGCCCTGCTGACCTACATCCTCGGGTTCGTCGCCCTGGAGGTCCCCCGCGCCGGCACCGACCCCCAGACCAGCGACGAGTTCGTGCGCCGGCTCCACGGCTTCTTCGCCGCCCTGCCGGCAGGCGAGTTCCCCCACACCGTCGACCTGGCCGCCCTGCTGGCCCGGATCTCCACCGAGGACCAGTTCCAGTTCGGCATCCGCACCTTCCTGGCCGGCCTCGCCGCCCGCCGCGCCTGACACCCGCGACCTGGCCCACTCCGCCCACGACCGACCCCAACGCGTCGTCAGATGAGGGCGGCGACGCGCTCGCGGAACAGCTCCAGCTGCCGCACCTCGTCGCCGAGCGGCCACACGAAGACCCGGCGCGCGCCCGCGCCGGCGAACGCGGCCAGCCGCTCGGCGCACACCTCCGCCGGGCCGACGAGCAGCGGGGCCGAGCGCAGCTCCTCGGCCGGGCGGCGCAGCATCGGCGCCAGCACCTCGTCGAGCACCCGTTCGGCGACGCCCCTGTCCTCGGTGACGTGCAGCCAGGTCGTGGCGATCGCGCTCGGGAACGCCGGCGGCCTGCCGATGCGCCGTCGCTCCTCGCCGAGCCGGTCCAGGCCCTCGCGGAACCGGTCCGGTGTGGTGTTGTAGGCGGACGCGAGCCACCCGTCGCCGAGGCGGGCGACCCGCCGCAGCCCCGCCGGCGAGCCCCAGCTCGCGACCCAGATCGGGGGCCCGGGCCGCTGCGCGGGCCGGGGCTCGAGCACCACCCCGCGGGTGGAGTAGAACTCGCCCTCGAACCCGGCGGCGTCACCGTGGAGCAGGACACGCAGCACCTGCACCGCCTCGTCGAAACGCGGCCACCGCTCCTGGAACCCGATGCCGGCGGCGGCGTAGTCGGCGCAGGCTGGCCGTGGTGGCCAGCCGCAGGTCGCCGGACTCCTCCAGGAGCGCGGCCAGCGCGGTCGGGCCGTCCAGCCACGGCCGGTCGAACAGCAGGTGGTCGTTGGCGCACAGGTAGCGGTAGCCGAGCTCCGCCGCCGCTCGCGCATAGGCCCTGAGCGCCGGCAGGGACCGGCCCGCCCCCAGGTCGATCAGGGGCAGGTGGGCGCCGTACTCCACCTCCTGGTCCACGCCGGCCCTACAGCCACACCGGCTTGCGGACCACGACCTCCAGGTAGTCGAGCTGCAGCACCAGCGTGTCGTCCTCGGACACGTCGAACCGCCTGGCCACCTCCAGCAGCTCGGCCTTCAGGGCGCCGGCGCGGTCCGGCCCCAGCGCCTGGAGCGCCCTTGTGGTCGGGCCGTGGAAGCTGGCGAAGAACGCCACCTGGTGCTCGGCCGAGGGGAAGCGCCACAGCAGGCTGCGCCGCGGGGCGGTGATGGCCACGGCGGGCCCGAACAACGCCCGCAGCCGCTCCTGGCCGCCCGGGGCGACAGGCGCCTCGAGGCTCTGCGGCATCCGATGCCGGCCGATGGCTGCGAACAGCTGGCCGACGTAGCCTTCGGGCGCCCAGTGGACCATGCCGATCCGGCCCCCCGGCCGGCAGACCCGCAGCAGCTCGGCGGCGCTGTGCCGCGGAACGCGACCGGGCAGGTCCTCGCCGGCGGACAGCACCGCCTCGAAGGAGCCGTCGGGGAAGGGGAGGTCCTCGGCCTCGCCCTCCAGGAACGTCACCTCCAGCCCTTCGGCCTCGGCGCGCCGGCGGGCCCGCTCCAGCAGGTCGGGGTCGCCGTCGACCCCGACGACCCGACAGAAGCGGCGAGCGGCCGCCAGGGCGGCGTTCCCGCTCGCTGCGGCTGCTTGACGGCGCTGAGCTCCACGAACTCCTCCTGGACGTCGTCGGTCGACGGCAGCAAGCCTCACCCGCCCACTGGATGAGGTCAAGTGATGGTCTCTATGTCTTGATAAGCTCTGCTTATGTTGGACCCCCGACGTCTCCGGGTGCTGCGGGAGGTCGCCATCCGAGGCTCGTTCTCCGCGGCCGCCGCCGCCCTCGCCTACACCCAGTCGGCCGTCAGCCAGCAGGTGGCCGCCCTGGAGCGTGAGACCGGGACCAGGCTGGTGGAGCGGAGCGTGCGCCCGGTCCGCCTCACCGACGCCGGCCGTGCCCTCCTGGCCCATGCCGAGGCGGTGCTGGCCCGCCTGGACGAGGCCGAGCAGGAGCTGGGCGAGATCGCCGGGCTGCGACGCGGCCGGCTGCGGCTGGCCAGCTTCCCCACCGCCATCGCCACCCTCGTCCCCCGGGCCGTCGCCCGGTTCAGCCAACGCCACCCCGAGGTCGACCTGACCGTGCTCGACGACCACCGCCAGGGGCTGTTGCCACGGCTGGCCCGCTGGGAACTGGACCTGGCCCTCATCTACGACCACGAGGCGCTGCCCGAGCCGGACGTCGAGCTGGAGCGCACCCACCTGCTCGACGACCCGTTCGAGCTGGTGGTGCCGGACGGCCACCGGCTCACGCGCCGGGCGCCGGTCGCCGTCGAGGAGCTGGCCGATGAGACATGGATCGGTGGCACCGCGGACGGTGCCTACAGCCGGATCGTCCTCCACAGCTGCCGGGCGGCCGGCTTCGAGCCGCATGTGGCCTTCGGCAGCGACGACTACAACGCCGTGCAGGCCTTCGTCGCCGTCGGCCTGGGGATCGCCATGCTCCCCCGTCTCGCCTTGACCCTGGCGCGACCGGGGCTGCATCGTGTCGCGCTGGCCACGCCACCGGTGCGGCAGATCGCGGCCGCCCGGCTGGCGGCCAGCCACCGCTCGGCCGCCACCGCGTCGATGCTGGGCGTGCTCAGCGCGACCGCCCGAGATTTCACCCCGACGGGGTGAAGCCCGCTCACCCGGTGACCTGGATACTGGCCCACAGCCGACAGGCGGCATGGAACGGGAGGTGCGGCGTTGAGCGACGGCGACAGGCCGAACATCCTGGTCATCTGGGGTGACGACATCGGGATCACGAACCTGAGCTGCTACAGCGACGGCCTGATGGGCTACCGCACCCCCAACATCGACCGGATCGCCGACGAGGGCATGCGGTTCACCGACTCCTACGGCGAGCAGAGCTGCACGGCCGGCCGGGCCTCGTTCATCACCGGCCAGAGCGTGTTCCGCACCGGCCTGAGCAAGGTCGGAGTCCCAGGGGCCGATCTCGGGCTGCGGTTCGAGGACCCGACCATCGCCGAGCTGCTGAAGCCGCTGGGCTACGCCACCGGCCAGTTCGGCAAGAACCACCTGGGCGACAAGAACGAGTTCCTCCCCACCGTGCACGGCTTCGACGAGTTCTTCGGCAACCTGTACCACCTCAACGCCGAGGAGGAGCCGGAGCTGCCCAATTGGCCACCAGCGGCCGACTTCCCGCACTTTCGGGAGCGCTTTGGTCCCCGTGGGGTGATCCACTCCTGGGCGACCGAGGAGGACGACCCGACCGAGGAGGGGCGGTTCGGCCGCGTGGGCAGGCAGCGCGTCGAGGACACCGGACCGCTGACCAAAAAGCGGATGGAGACGATCGACGACGACACCGTCGACGCGGCCAAGGACTTCATCCGGCGCCAGCACTCCGCCGGCGTCCCGTTCTTCGTCTGGATGAACACCACCCACATGCACCTGCGGACCCACACCAAGCCGGAGAGCGTCGGGCAGGCCGGGCGCTGGCAGTCGCCCTATCACGACACGATGATCGACCACGACCGGCACGTGGGCGGACTGCTTGACCTGCTGGACGAACTTGGCATCGCCGACGACACCATCGTCGTCTACTCCACCGACAACGGCCCGCACATGAACACCTGGCCGGACGCCGGGATGACCCCGTTCCGGAGCGAGAAGAACACCAACTGGGAAGGCGCCTTCCGGGTGCCGGAGATGGTCCGCTGGCCGGGCCGGATCCCGGCCGGGGTGGTGTCGAACGAGATCGTCGGCCATCACGACTGGCTGCCGACCTTCCTGGCCGCCGCCGGCGAGCCCGACATCGTCGAGAAGCTGAAGCAGGGCCAAGAGGCGGCCGGCAAGACGTTCCGGGTCCACATCGACGGCTACAACCTGCTGCCGTACCTGACCGGCGAGGTCGACACGAGCCCGCGGCCCGGGTTCGTCTACTTTTCCGACGACGGCGACGTGCTGGCCCTGCGGTTCGACAACTGGAAGGTCGTGTTCATGGAGCAGCGGGCCCGAGGGACGCTGCAGATCTGGGCCGAGCCGTTTGTGGCTCTGCGGGTCCCCAAGCTGTTCAACCTGCGCACCGACCCCTTCGAGCGGGCCGATGGCACCTCCAACAGCTACTACGACTGGTTCATCGACAACGACTACATCGCGTTGGCGGCGACCGCCCTGATGACCCAGTTCCTCTCGACCTTCAAGGACTTCCCGCCCCGCCAGAAGGCGGCCAGCTTCACCATCGACCAGGTCGTGGCCAAGCTCGAGAACGCGCTCACATCGGGCCGGTAGCGAGACGGTGCCTGTCCCGATGACCACGCCCTCACCCGCGCCGGCCGGCCGGCCGGGGTCGGAGATGGTGTGGGTCCCGGGCGGGGCCTTTCTGATGGGCTCCGACCACCACTACCCCGAGGAGGCGCCCGCCCACCCGGTCACCGTGGACGGGTTCTGGATCGACCGGCACACCGTCACCAACGCCGAGTTCGCCCGCTTCGTGCGCAAGACCGGGCACCTCACCGCGGCCGAACAGCCCGCGGATGCGGCCGACTACCCCGGCGCCAACCCAGAGCTGCTGGTCCCAGCCTCCACGGTGTTCTGTGCCCCGCCCCACCGGGTCGACCTGGCCAACCACTACCACTGGTGGAGCTATGTGCCGGGGGCCGACTGGCGCCACCCCCAGGGGCCAGCCAGCTCGATCAGGAACAAGCCCGACCACCCGGTGGTCCATGTCGCCTGGGCCGACGTCGCGGCGTATGCGGCCTGGGCCGGCAAACAGCTACCGACCGAGGCCGAGTGGGAGCTGGCCTGCCGCGGCGGCCTGGACGGCGCCACCTACGCCTGGGGCGAGGAGCTCAACCCGGAGGGCCGCTGGATGGCCAACACCTGGCAGGGCGAGTTCCCGATCCAGAACCTGGAGCTGGACGGCTATGGCGGCACCGCCCCGGTGGGCCGGTACCCGGCCAACGGCTACGGCCTTCACGACCTGATCGGCAACGTCTGGGAGTGGACCGCCGACTGGTACCAGGCCCACCGCGACCAAGCCCACGCCTGCTGCACGCCGGCCAACCCCCGCGGCGGCGAGCGTGAGCACAGCCCCGACCCCAACGACCGGGCCGCCATCGCCCGCAAGGTGATCAAGGGCGGCTCCCACCTGTGCGCCCCCAACTACTGCCGCCGCTACCGCCCCGCCGCCCGCATGGCCCACCCGGTCGACACCTCAACCTCCCACCTAGGGTTCCGCTGCATCGTCAGAGGCCGTCCCGGCCCGCGCTAAACCGAGGGAGCGGAAGCCACCACGGGACGGGTGGCGGCCGGACCCGGGGGATCCGGCCGCCACCGATCGTGGGTGCCTGGGTGGTCGCCTGGGCTATGGCCGGCCTGGGCCGGACTCCTCGCCGGTCACCTTGAAGGCCCTGTCGACCTCGACGGTGACGCGGCGGCCGTCGGTGGTGGTGAGGTGGGCCTCGTAGACGCCGTCGGAGTCGGTCTCGACCCGCAGCACGGTCGCGCCCGGGTACCTGGCCAGGGCGGCCGCCCGGACCTTGCTGGCGGTGTCGCCGCTGAGCAGGTGCTCGTCGGGCCGCTGGCTCTTGGACTCGTCGACGTTGCCGCCGTGGCGCGGGCCGGCCGGGGTTCCGTAGGCGCCGTTCGCCGCACCGTAGGTGCCGTTCTGGTTGGCGGTCCCGTTGTTGTTGGCGGCGTTGGCGGTCAGCGTCCCGGCCAGGACTCCGCCCACCAGCAGGCCGCCGGCGGCCAGGGCCGCCTTCCCGCCCCAGCGACGCCAGCCGGGCCGCTCGTTGATGCCCTCCACATGTCCCTCCTTGGTCGGTGGCTCCGATCGAGCCGGGCATGGCAACGCTGGCAGGGGGACCTTGGCCCGACCTTGAGTCGACCTGGCAGTTGCCTGAGAGCCGCGGCGGCCGGAGGGGAGGACCCGCTCAGTCGCGGCCCATCGTGGTGCAGACGTCGACCTCGTTGCCCTCGGTGTCGGACAGCACCCACCACTCCGGCGCGTGCTCGTCGGTCACCAGCCGGCCGCCGGCGGCGAGCGCGGCCACGATCCGCGCCTCGGCCTGGTCGTACGGCACCCAGACGTCGATGTGGATCCGGTTGCGCTGGGGACGCGGCGCGTCCATCTGCTGGAACCAGAACGGCGCCCCGCGGCCGTGGGGGTCGATCAGGTCCTCGTCGGGGCTGTCGCCGCGATACTCGTAGCCGAGCACGGCCCGCCAGAACGGCAGCACCTCGGGGCCGACGAGCGCGTCGATCGAGACCTGGACGGTCTGGACCGCCGAGGGGTCGGCGGGGAGGCCCTGCTCGCGCGCCAGCGCCGAGATCCGTCGGGCCAGCTCCCGGTCGCGACCGCTCAGCCCGTAGTAGTCGTCGGTGATCGTGATCAGCCGCACGGTCACGCCGCCGTGGCGCAGGTCGACGTCGGGGTGGTGGTCGTCGAGGCCGGCCAGCCCGCCGATCGCGGCCACCAGCCGGGCGCCGGCCGCGAACGACCCGGTACGGAAGTACGTGCACGCACCCTCGCCCAGCACCCGCCAGTCCTCGACCCCTTCGGCCTCGTGGAACCGCCGCGCCGAGATCGGCTCGGTCGCGCCCGGGCGGGTGGCGCCGGGATCGGCGTCGATGTCCATGGCCGAAGGCTAGGCCATGCCAGCGACATCCGACCAGCTCCGACCTCAGGGGCGGACGGGACCCCGGAGGCCGGGCCGGACGGACCCGTACTCCCCGTCGTAGCCGGGCGTGCGCACGACCTGGCCGCGACGCACCATGCCGATCGCCTCGGCCACCTCTGGGAAGCCGGCCTCGTCGATGGCGTCCAGCGGCAGGCGCTCCAGGATGGGCAGCTCGGGGCCGAGCAGCTCGACCATGGCGTCGACGGTCCGCCGCACGGTCCTGCTGGTCGGGCCGACCCCCGCGACCTCGGCGACGACCTCGTCCAGGGGAAGCAGGTTCCGGCAGCCGGCCGCCCCCGCCGGACGGGCACCTTCCGGGCGGTCCGCCAGGTCCTCCACCCGCTGCAACACCCCCATGGTCAGCCGCCTGCCGCAGACGGGGCAGCGCATGCGCGCCCGCCGTGCCTCGGCCGGCGCCAGGCGGACACCGCAGCGCCGGTGCCCGCTCAGGTGGTAGCGGCCAGCCTCGGGGAAGAGCTCGACCGTCCCCTGGAACCCCTCCCCGGTCTCCAGCGCACGGCGGATCGCGAAGTAGTCCAGCTCGGTGTCGAGCTCGGTCGCCTCGCGGCCGAGCCTCGACGGAGCATGCGCGTCCGAGTAGCTGACCACCCGGAACCGGTCGAGGCGCGAGACCCGCCAGTTCATCGGCGGGTCCGCCGACAGCCCGGTCTCGACCGCGAAGATGTGGCGCGCCAGGTCCCCGTAGCAGGCCTCGATGGTGTCGAACCCGGTGGTGGCGCTCAGGACGCCGACCCACGGTGTCCACAGGTGCGCCGGCACCAGATAGGCGCCGTCGCCGCTGTCCAGGGTGGCCTCGAGCAGGTCGCTCGCGTCCATGGTGAGGGTCGGGCGCCCGTCCTCGCTGAGGTTCCCGCTGCGGCCGAGGCGATCCCTCAGGGCCGCCGCCGCCTTCAGCCCCGGCACGTACAGCAGGTGGTGCATGCGCCGAGCCCGTCCGTCCCGATGGAAGGCCGTCGAGACCTCCACCGCCAACAGGAAGCGCAGCGGCCCGTGGCTCGACGGGGGCAGCCGCTCGACCACGGCCCGGTCCAGCTCGTCCCGGAGCCGGAAGAGGCCGGGCTCGGCCGGCACCAGGCACTCGTTCAGCTCCCCGAACCAGACCGGGTGGGTGAAGTCCCCGGTGCCGAGCACCGTGATCCCCTTGCGACGGGCCCACCACGCGAGCTCGACGAGGTCGGCGTTCCGGCTCGTCGCCCTCGCATACCTGGAGTGCAGATGCAGATCGACATAGAACGACATGCGCCAATTCTTCCAGCTACCGGACGCTGCGAACGGTCCATCGCTCCGGGCCGAGGGCCGCCTGCTGGTCGGCCACTGCGACGACCTGGGCACCCCGCGGACCCTGGGCCGTTCCGCGACCTGGTCGGCCACGTCGCCGCCGTGCTGGCCAAGCTCGGCGTCACAACCCGGGGGCCGCCGCCGCCCGGGCGAGGGACCTGGGCGTCCTCGACCCGGAAGTACGGTAGCCGGAGCGCCGATTACGGTAGCGCTACGGATCCACGATGGGCCCGCCGCGCCGTACAACCGGGCCTGGAGTCGTCGCCGGACATACCAGCGGAGGCTGAGATCATGGACGAACACGCGGCGCGGAGGCCCGGTTGCTTCGCCCCGGAGGCGGTCGACGACCACCTCAAGGCGGTCGGCCTGTACGAGGCCGGGATGCTGGCCTTCTGGCAGGGCGCCGACGAGGATGCGTGCTCGCTGCACGGACGCAGCCTGCAGCTGGCCCGCCGGCTGGGCGACCCGACCACGATCGCCCTGGCCCTGTGCGGCTTGGCCAGGGTGGCCCTCCGGGAGGACCCGGGCTGGGCCCGGACGCTGTGCGAGGAGGCGCTCCAGACGGTCGAGGCCACCGACGACCGCCTCGGACGGGCCAACGCCCTGCACGTGCTCGGCGTCGCCGCGCAGATGCGGGGCGACCCGGGGCACGCCCCCACCCCGCACCCGGCCCCAGCCCCGCTCGAGCCCACGAGATAGCGCCACTTCGGGGTCGGCGTTGAGCGCCGCATGCTGCGGCAGGTCCATACGCCCCGCGGCTCGGGTGCCTCACCGTAGACTGCCGGGATGGCGAGCTGTTCCAGGTGCGGGCAGGACAATCCCCAGGGTTTCCGGTTCTGCGGGGCGTGCGGCGCGCCGCTGGCGGCTGCACCCCGACCGGCCGACGAGGAGCGCAAGGTCGTCACCGTGTTGTTCTGCGACCTTGTGGGCTTCACGGCACGTTCTGACCAGGCCGACCCCGAGGACGTCGGGGCCATGTTGCGCCCCTACCATGTTCGGCTGCGTCGGGAGATCGAGCGGTTCGGGGGCACCCTCGACAAGTTCATCGGCGATGCGGTCATGGCGGTCTTCGGTGCACCCCTGGCCCACGAGGACGACCCCGAGCGGGCCGTCCGCTGCGCGGCACGCCTGCTCGAGGCCATCGTCGAGCTGAACGCGACGCAGCCCGCCCTTGCCCTGTCGGTACGGATCGGCATCACCACCGGCGAAGCGCTCGTGGTCCTCCAGCCCGGCGGGGAGACCGAGGGGGTGGTTGGCGACATCGTCAATACCGCCTCTCGCCTGCAGGGGGTGGCGCCGGTGAACGGCATCCTGGTCGGCGAGGGCACCTGGCGGGCGACCCATGCGTTGTTTGCGTACGAGGAGCTGGCACCGGTCCGGGTCAAGGGCAAGGCGCGGCCCGTGCCGGTGTGGCGACTGGTCGGGGCGCGCAGCCGGTTCGGCGTGGACGTGGATCAGCGGCCGGTCGCCCCGTTCATCGGCCGTGACGCCGAGTTGGACCGGCTCAAGCGCTGCTACACCCGTACCTTGCGGGAACGCTCGGTGCGGCTGGTCACCCTGCTCGGTGAGCCCGGAGTCGGCAAGAGCCGGCTGATCCACGAGTTCGGGCGCTTCGTCGACGACCGCCAGGAGTTGGTGTCTTGGCGTCAGGGTCGCTGCCTGGCCTACGGGGACGGCATCGCGTTCTGGGCCCTGGGGGAGATCGTCAAGGCCCAGGCCGGCATCCTCGAGTCCGACCCTCCTGCGCACGTAGTGACCAAGCTGGACGCCGCGCTGCAGGCACTCGTGGGCCAGGCCTCGGAGCGCGAGTGGCTCAGGACGCGGCTGGCGCCGCTGCTCGGGCTGGGCAATGCCGAGGGCCCAGGCGCCGACCAGGCCGAGTACTTCGCCGCCTGGCGACGCGTCATCGAGGCGATGGCCGCCCACGGGCCCCTCGTCCTGATGGTCGAGGACCTGCACTGGGCGGACGCTGGGCTGCTTCAGTTCCTCGACTACCTGCTCGACTCGTCGGCCGACATCGCCCTGCTGGTGATCGCCGCGGCACGGCCAGAGCTGCTCGACCGGCAGCCCGAGTGGGGCAAATGGAAGCCCAACGCCAGTTCGGTCGCCCTGTCACCGCTCAGTGACACCGACACCGCCGCGCTCATCGCCGCCCTGCTCGGTCAGCCGGTGCTGCCGCTCGAGGTGCAGACGCTTCTGTTGGAGCAGGCCGGAGGGAACCCCTTGTACGCCGAGGAGTTCGCACGCCTGCTCAGCGACCGGGGGCTGCTCGTGCGGCATGGCCGCACGCTCCGGCTCTCCCCCGGCCAGGAGATCCCGTTCCCCGAGACCATCCAGGCGCTCGTCGCGGCCCGGCTCGATGCCCTGCCGCCGGAGCGCAAGGCGCTCGTCCAGGACGCCGCCGTGGTGGGCAAGGTCTTCTGGTCCGGGGCCCTGGCCGCGATCAGCGGCCGTGACGAGCCAGCGCTGCAGGTCGAGCTTGAGGAGCTGGAACGCAAGGAGCTGATCCGTCCGGCCACCGTGTCCTCGGTCGCGGGCCAGATCGAGTACGCGTTCTGGCACGCGGTCGTCAGGGACGTCGCCTACGTCCAGATCCCCAGGGCTGGACGGATGCGCCGCCACCAGGCAGCTGCCGAGTGGCTGGAGCGGCTGGCCGGGGAGCGGCTGGCTGATCGTGCCGAGATCATCGCCCACCACTACAGCCAGGCCGTTGCCCTGGCCCAGGCGACCGACCAGCAGGAGGCACGCCTTGCCGTGCTCAAGGAACGCGCCCGCCGCTTCCTGCTCCTGGCCGGAGACCGGGCCATCGGCCTCGACGTATCCCAGGCGCAGGCGTACTACCAGCGCGCCCTCGAACTGTGCCCTCCCGACCACCCCGATCGTCCGCGGATCGTGGCGGGCACGGCGAGGGCGGCCTTTCAGTCCGGCAGGGTCGAGGACGCGGCCACGGCCTACCAGGAGGCGATCGCCGGGTTCGCACGGCACGGCGACGTCCGCGGCCAGGGGCAGGCCCTGAACCGGCTGTGCTCGGTGTTCTGGGATCAGGGCGAGACCGGTCGCGCGCGGGCCGTCCTGTTCCAGGCCATCGAGCTGCTGGAGTCCGAGGGACCCAGCCCGGAGCTGTGCTCCTCCTACACCCAGATGGCGGCCGACCGGGTGCTGTCAGGACACTCGGAGGAGGCGCCGGCGTGGGCGGACAAGGCGCTGACCCTCGCGGAGCAGTTCGGTGGTCTGCCTGAGGTGAGGGTACAGGCGCTCGACTATCGCGGGATGGCCCGGTGCGACCTCAGCGACTTCGGCGGCCTCGACGACCTCCGGCAGGCCCTGCAGCTCGCCCAGGAGGTCGGGGCGGGGAACGACGCGGCCGTGCTCTACAACAGCCTGGCCGAGCCGCTGTGGGTGGCGGACGGCCCCGCGACCGCCCTGGAAACCTGCCGGACGGGGATCGACTTCGCCGAACGGCGCGGCCTCGCCCGGACGGCGATGTGGATCCGTAGTGCGAGCCTCGGGCCGCTCGCTGACCTCGGCCGCTGGGACGAGGTGCTTGCCCTGGCCGACGAGGTGATCGCGCAGGAGCGTACCCGCGGCGGCTACCAGAGTGTCGGCGCCGCGACGCACAAGGCGCAGATCTTGCTGTGGCGAGGCGAGACAGCGGCGGCGCAGCCGCTGGTGCGGGAGCTCCTCTCCCAGGCCCGGGACATCGATGACGTGCAAATCCTCCTCCCCGCCCTGGTCGCTGGGGCCGCCGTCGAGGCCGCAGGCGACCCGCCACTCGCGGCCCGCCTGGTCGAGGAACTGAGCCGGCTCGCCCATGCGCGCGCTGGAGGCCAGTGGTACCTCGGGCTCTACCTCGCGGGGCTGGTCAGAACCTGCATGGCGACGCACCAGCACGCCCTGGCCTCCCAGCTCATCGACCACGCGCCGACCCGGGCGGCACGGCATCAGCATGCTCGGCTCACCGCCCAGGCGGTGCTTGCCGAGGCAGGGGGTGACCTGCACAAGGCTGCGGGGCTGTATGCGCAGGTGGCCGAGCGGTGGACCCGGTACGGGCACGTCCTTGAGCGTGGGCAGGGGCTGCTCGGCGCAGGGCGGTGCCTGGTCCGCCTCAATCGACCGCAAGCAGCGCCGAAGCTCCAGGACGCCCGGACGAGTTTCGCCGCCCTTGGGGCCCGACCGCTCCTGGCTGAGACCGACGCCTGGCTTCTCGATGCCGCAGCGCAGAACCTCTAGCGGTTGACACCCGTTCTCATTCATAGGCTGCACCGTCGGTGGCGGTGAGGGAGATGACCGGCCGGCCTTGCTCGCAGCTGCTCAGCAACCTCGCGGGCCGGCTGGTGCTCCCCCGCCAGGGGGAGGGCCACGCGCGCCGATCTCCCCAACGCGGGCGATGCCGCGGTCCCGGTCCGCTGCCAGCATCAGGCCAGCGGTGCTGAGACCAGGTGGGAGGCGATCGTGGACGACGGCGGCGGTGGACGGCGGTGGCTTGGCGGTGAGACAGCGCTCGGCGGGGTGCTGTTGCTGCTCGGGATCCTGGTCCTGCTCGGTCAGGTCATCGACCTGGAGCTGGGACGGGTCGGCTGGCCGGTCTTTGTGATCGTCCCCGGCCTTGGCTTGCTGGGGCTCGGCCTGTCCGCAGCCGGCCGGCCAGGCGAGGTGCTGGCCATGGCCGGCGGCGTGGTCACCATGGCCGGGCTGGTGCTGGCGGTCCAGAACGCCACCGACCGGTTCGAGACCTGGGCCTATGCCTGGACCCTGGTGCTGCTGGTCGGTGGTGGGGCCGGGCGGTGGCTGCTGGGCACCGTGCGCGGCCGCCGCCGCGACCTGACCGCCAGCGGCGGTTGGCTGATCGGCGCCGGGCTGGCCGCCTTCCTGGTCTTCGCCGTCTTCTTCGAGGTGGTCGTCGGGGTCGGAGGCCACCGGAGCGGGGCATCCGGCCGCTATGTCCTGGCGGCCCTGCTGATCGCGGCCGGTCTGGTCCTGCTCGGCCGCCGGCCGTTGGTGGCCAGGCGGCCGTAGGTCCGGGCCAGACATGACCGTCGACGAGCTCTGGCCCGGGTGCGCTGCTGCGGCGGCTTCACCGTCGAACCGGCGTCTGTAACCGCTACGTAGCCGCGGTAAGACTCGCGTCCCGCATCCTCGGCAGGGCCGTGGCCACCGGGCCACGGCGACGAGAGGAGGGAGGAGCGAGTATGACCACCGTCCCATCCCAAGCGGCGATCACGGCGACCGGCCTGCGCAAGTCGTACGGTGACACGCTGGCGCTGGACGGCATCGACCTGCAGGTCGCCGAGGGAACCATCTTCGCGCTGCTCGGTCCCAACGGGGCCGGCAAGACCACCGCGGTGCAGATCCTGTCCTCGCTGATCAGCCCCGACGCCGGCGAGGTGCGGGTCGCCGGCCACGAGCTGGCCCGGGAGCCCGACGCGGTCCGCTCGGCGATCGGCGTCACCGGCCAGTTCTCGGCGGTGGACAACCTGCTCACCGGCGAGGAGAACCTGCTGCTGATGGCGGACCTGTACCACCTGGACCGCCGCGAAGGCCGGCGGCGGGCGGCCGAGCTGCTGGAGCGGTTCGACCTGACCGAGGCCGCCACCAAGACGCCCGCCACCTACTCCGGCGGCATGCTGCGCCGGCTCGACCTGGCGATGACCCTGGTCGGCGATCCGAGCATCATCTTCCTGGACGAGCCCACCGCCGGTCTGGACCCGCGCAGCCGCCGCACCACCTGGGAGATCGTCCGCGGCCTGGTGGCCGGCGGGGCCACCATCTTCCTGACCACCCAGTACCTGGAGGAGGCCGACGAGCTCGCCGACCGGATCGCGCTGCTCGACCAGGGGAAGCTGGTCGCCGAGGGCACCGCGGACCAGCTCAAGCGCCTGATCCCCGGCGGCCACATCCGCCTGCAGTTCACCGACGCCAACGGGCTCGACGCAGCCGCCCGCACCTTCGGGGAGGTGGTGCGCGACGACGAGGCGCTCACGCTCGATATCAGCAGCGACGGCAGCGTCGAATCACTGCGAGCCCTCATCGACCGGCTCGATGAGGCACATATCAAGGTCGACAGCCTGTCGGTGCACACCCCCGACCTCGACGACGTCTTCCTGGCCCTCACCGGCCAGCCCAAGAAGGAGGAAGCCCGATGAGTGCTCGTTCCTATGCCGTGCGCGATTCGGTGACGATGCTGCGGCGCAATCTCCGGCACGCGCTGCGTTACCCGACGCTGACCCTGACGAGTCTGCTGATCCCGGTGCTGATCCTGCTGCTGTTCGTCGGGGTCTACGGCGAAGCGCTGGGGGCTGGTATCGGCGGGGCCAGCTACATCGCCTTCGTGGCGCCCGCGATCATCCTGATGGCCGCGACCTCCGGAAGCGTTTCCACGGCGGTGAGCGTGGCCCTCGACATGAGCGAGGGCATCATCAACCGGTTCCGCACCATGCCGATCGCCCGAGCGTCGGTGCTGACCGGGCACGTCGTGGGAAGCGTGATCCAGACGTTGATCAGCATCGGGCTGCTCATCGGGGTCGCGCTGCTCATGGGATTCCGGCCCACCGCCGATGCCGTCGAGTGGGTGGCGGCGATCGGCCTGCTGGCGCTGGTTACCTTCGCGCTCACCTGGCTGTCGGCCGGTGCCGGGCTGGCGGCCAAGAGCGTCGAGGCCGCGAGCAACCTGCCGACGCCCGTGGTCCTGCTGCCGTTGATCTCCAGTGGGTTCGTCCCGACCGAGTCGATGCCGGCCGGGGTGGCCTGGTTCGCCGAGCACCAGCCCTTCACCCCGATCATCGAGACGCTACGGGGGCTGCTGACGGGCACCCCGATCGGCAACGACGCGGTCGTCGCGCTGGCGTGGTGCCTCGCCCTCACCCTGGCCGGCTATCTCTGGGCGCGGGCGGCGTTCAACCGTGACCCCGCACCCTCGCGACCGCGCACGTTAGCCCGGGTGTGAGCGCTCAGCACGGGCAGCCAGCGCCGTCTGGGCTGCGGCTCGCAGCTCCGCGCGACCCAGGTCGGCATACCTCGACACCGCCTCGGCGTATGCCGGCCTGTCGGCGCGCTCGGCCGCGTGGCGGGCGCGCGCGGCGGACATGGTCGGCTGGAAGGTTCGAGGGAAACGGAAGCGCTCCGCCAGGGCGACCAGCCGCACCCCCGACCTGGTGGCTTGCACGTCGCCGCTGCGTTGTCCGCGGCCCAGGTCCACCATGCCCAGCGCCAGCAGGAGCGCCCCGCAGACGGGGAGCTCGAAGACGGATGGCAACGGCGTGCCGGCGGGGCTGGTGAGGATCACTGACAGCTTGTGCGGCAGTTCGCCGGTGAGCTGCTGGACCAGGTCGAGCCGGCCGTGGTGGGCGTGGGCGACCACGGTGACCGCCTGGACCTCCAGGGTCCACGGATCCAGGCCGGCTGGCTGGATGTGGTAGGTCGCGCTTTCGGGGCTGTTGAGCTGGTCGACGACTCGCCGCCACAGGCGCAGTCCCGCATCGACCTCACCTCGCGCGAGCAGGATCTCGGCTCGCACGCTCAGCTCGTACGCGAACGTGCCGCCCGGGTCGTCCACCTGATGCAGCACCGCCAGCTCCAGCCAGTGTTCGGCCTCGTCGATGGCGCCGAGCTGCAGGTTGCTGAGCACCAGCCCCCACCGGGTCCCGAGCGCGTCGGACCGTTCCCCGAACTCCTCCTGGATGGCGAGCGCGGCCTTGAGGTGCCGCTGTGCCTCATCGCCCTGGTCGACCTGCATGCATATCTCGCTGATCCGGGAATGGGCCAGGGACTGCATCCACGGTACCGGTGGCTGCTGGTTCTCGAACGGTTCCAGCATCCGCCGGGCGGCCTTCAGCGCGCCATCCAGGTCGCCCTCGGTCTCCCACAGATAGCTGGCGAAGCCGTTGGCGATCCCGGCCAGCACCGGCTCGTCGCTCTGGCACAGAGCGTCCAGTGCGGAGCGCTCCGACGCGAGGAACTCGGGCGCGGTGTCCAGCACGTTCGCGAGGGCCCCGATCACCGTGTCGGGGGGCCCGGGCGGGAGGCGGCGCAGGGTGACCAGCGGGCGCAGCGTGCGGGGGCCCTGGGTGACGAACGTGTAGGCGGCCGACAGCGTCACGGCTGTCCGGGTGAGATCGACGAGATCGGGGTCCGGTCGGTAGTGCGACAGGATCCAGGCGGTGTCCTGGATCAGCGTCGCCATGCGTGTGCTGCTGGAGTCGACGACCCACACCCCGCCGAGCACGGCGGCCGCCGCGGCCACCGTGGTGCCGTCCGCCTGTGCGAGCCCCTGGCGGAGCGCCTGCACGAGGTTGTCCTGCTCGGCCCGGATCAGCTCCACCGACGAGAAGGGATCGGCACCGAAGATCGACTCGTGATGCGCCACGCCGAAGTCGCGGGCCCATGCCAGGAACCCAGCGAGCACACGGCTCGTCTCGCCGGCCGCCTCCCGTTGCGCCGTGCTGAACTCCCGCACGGTCTCCAACATCCGGAAGCGTGCGCCCGATGGGGTGTCGGCCACCTGTAGCAGCGACTGGTCGACCAGATGCTCCAGGACCCCCAGCACCTCGTCGTCGCCGAGCAGGTGCCCCGCAGCCTCCGCGGTGAAGCCGCCGGGGAAGACCGACAAGGCCCGCATCGCCGCCTGCCCGGCCGGGTCGAGGAGGTTCCAGCTCCAGTCGACCACGGCCTGCAGGGTCTGGTGCCGCTCCGGCGCGTCGCGCGCGCCGCCCCGCAGCAGGCCGAACCGGTCCTCCAGGCGACGGGCGATCTCGGCCACCGACAGCACCCGGACCCGCGCCGCCGCCAGCTCCACCGCCAGCGGCAGCCCGTCCAGGTGGCCGCACACCTCCTCCACGACCTTCGCGGGCAGGTCGACCCCAGGGCGCACCGCCCGCGCGCGCTGCTCGAACAGCTCCATAGAGGTCGCCAGCGATAGCTCCGGCAGCAGGTACACCGCCTCCGACAACAGGCCCAACGGCGCGCGGCTGGTGGTGAGCACCCGCAGGTCCTGGGTCATCGACACCACGGCACCCACCAGGTCGGCGGCGCCGCCGAGGACGTGCTCGCAGTTGTCCAGCACCAGCAGGGCAGGGCCGGGACCGAGCGCGCCGACGATGCCAGCCAGGACCTCCGGCGAGATGGCACGATGACCGGCCGAGGGGGGCCGGGTGTTACCCACCCCGAGGACCGACGCGACCTCGCTGGCCACGTCGTCGTCGGTGGCCACGCCGGCCAGCGCGACGAGATGCACGACGCGCTGCTCGGCTTGACGGCTCACGGCCTGGGCGAGACGGGTCTTGCCCAGGCCGCCGGACCCCACGATCGACGTGACGCGGGAGATGCGCAGCAGGTTCGCCACTGCGGCGATGTCGTCGTCGCGGCCGAGCAGCGGGTTGGGCTCGTGCGGCACACCGTACCGGACCGCGGGCGCCTCACCCTGCAGCAGCCGCCGGTGCACGGCCTGCAGTGCCGGGCCGGGGTCGCTGCCCAGCTCGTCGCGCAGCGAGCGGCGGTACGCCTCGTACCTGGCCAGCGCCGCCGATGGTCCCAGTGTTGCTGCCTCGCCGCGCAGCAGCTCCAGCAGCACCTCCTCGTCACGGGGTCGCTCGGCGACCAGCTCGGCAAGCTCCTCGGCCGCCTCGGCGTGGCGACCCAGCCGCGATAGCGCCAGCGCGCGGGCACGCACCAGTGACCGATGGGTCGATGCTCGTTCCGCACGCAGCGCCGACACCGGGTCGTCGAACCCGGTGTCGGCACGCTCGGCCGCTTCGTACAGCGCGAGGCCCGCATCGGCGTGCGCCAGCGCTGCCTCATGGTCACCCGCGCGAGCCTGCCGCGCGCTCGCTGATGCGCTCAGTAGCACCGCGGAGGCGTCGACCTGGTCCTCACCCAGGGCAAGCCGGTAGCCGGTCGGGGTGGTGGCGATGACGTCGGCGCCCAGCTGCGCTCGGGCCCGGGAGACCAGAACCTGGAGCGCCTTGGTCGGGTTCTCGGACTGCTCGTCCGGCCAGAGCCCCTCCACCAGCCGGGCGGTGCTACAGCCGGTGCGCAGATCGCTGGCAAGCAGCGCGAGCAGTCCGCGCAGCCGGGGGCCGGTGACCTCCTGATCGCGGTAGGCCACCCGCGCCAGCAGCGTCAACTCGACGGCCACCAGAGCAGGGTACAACGTCGCCGCCGCTGCCCCCGCACACGCAGGCGGCCACGACTGCGCCCACGGCCGGGAGCGAAGGAATCAAGTGCTGTCCGGCGCGGTGCCCGTGTGCATGGCCTGCTTGATCTCACGGCGGAACGCGCGCAGTGCAGGGGATTCCGGACCGGGCCCCCAGACCATGATCAGGTCGACGGTCAGGCCGTCCAGAGGAATGAACCTGATGCCGGGCGGCCGCAGGATGGCTTCGTAGGCGCTCACCAGCACCGAGACGGCCAGGCCGGCGGCGACGGTTGCCAGGATGTTGGGCAAGGTCGCCTCCTGCAGCACCGTCGACAGTCCGGCCGCCCGGAGCTGCTGGGTCAGCCAGTGGTGCGCGACCGGCTGAACGGAGCGGCCGTAGAAGACCACCCGCTCGCCAGCCGGGTCGCCCATACTCGCCCGGTCTGCCCCCGCAAGCCGGTGGTGGCTGGGCACCACCAGGCGCAGCGGTTCCTTCGTGAGCACCTGGTGCGGCAGGTCGTCCGGTGCCGCGATCCGGACCAGGGCGACGTCGAGGCGTCCCTCACGCAGGCCGTGACGGGCCGACGGCCTGCGTGGCGATCTCAGCCTGCTGGCGGTCAAGTCGCTCCTGGACGGCTTCGCGATGCTCGCCTTCGCCTCCTACCTCGGCTGGGGCGTAGCCGCCTCGGGCCTGGCCGTGCTCGTCTACCAGGGAGGCCTGACCGCCCTGGCCCAAGTCCTGCAGCAGGTCATGACCCCGGCCGTGGTGGCCGCCATGACCGCCGTCGGCGGCCTGCTGGTGATCGCCATCGGGCTGCGGCTGCTGGGCCTGGCCCGCATTCGCGTGGCCAACCTTCTGCCGGCGGTCCTCCTGGCCCCGCTCGCCGCCGGCGTGGTCGCGGCGGTCCGGCCATGACGTCGCCCGGAGGCCATGCCCGACTGGTTCATCGTGTCCTCCGACGGCGGGATTCCCGACCGTACTGCCAGGCAGCCACGCCGAGCAGGAGACCCCAGACCAGGAACCACAGGTCCCACAGAAAAACGTGCCACCGCAGCGCCCTGCGGTCGACCGGACCGGAGGGGCTGATCAGCCCGCCCAACACCAAGGCCCCCACCACGACCAGCAGGCCGCCATAGCAGGTCAGCACCACACTGGTGGCCCAGGCGGCGCCGCCCAGCAGCCGGCGAGGGATGGCGCGGCCCCACGGGCGGACCAGGGCCAGCGCCAGCAGCCCGCCTGCGACCTTGAGGACGCCGGCGCCGAGGCCCAAGGCGATGCCGGCCGGGTCACGGGTGCGCGCCAGCTGCTCGATCGCCCCGCCCAGGGTGTCGAGCCCGACGGTGCCACCAAGGGCCCAGTAGGCGCTGGGTACGGCATAGAGCCACGCCAGCGCGCACGCCCCGTACGCCGCCCATGCCGTGGTGCGCGGCCGCGTGGGCGCGGCTGGCGGGTGCCCGTCTGATTGATCAGTCATCCACGGCGCCTCCCTCGACCACGAGACCAGCACCCAGCAGAGGGCGCCGAGCGCCACCGATCGCCCTCAGCTCATCATGGCCCCGGGGCGACGTGCAGAACTTCGGCCACCTGCTTGGCGTCCCAGGCCATTGCCCGCTAGCGGTAGCCCCGGATGCCAGCTGGCCACAGGTGAGGTTGGGTGCTCGCGGCAACGACAGCGGGCCGCTGATGCGCCATGGTGGCTGCAAGGTCGGTTCGGCATGGTGACCGCGACCTGGTGGCATCACACGGCACATGCCGATCTCCAGCGAAGGAAGGAACCCACATGCGCTTTGGGCATGACACCAAGAGGACGCCTGCCACGACGTCGGGATTGCTGCGCCGCCCGCTGGTGGCGCTGGTCGCGCTCGCCACGGTCGGGGTGCTGGCAGCCGGGTGCGGCAGCAGCAGCTCGGGTTCGGGCGGATCGGGCTCGGGGGGAGGGCTGTACGGCGGCAGCAGCGCCCCCACGACCGCGCCGTCGGCGGTCGCGACGGTCTCGGCCGCCAGCACCAGCCTGGGGACGATCCTGGTCGACGGCAGCGGCCGGACGCTGTATTTGTTCGAGAAGGACCAGTCGGACCAGTCGGCCTGCGCCGGCGCCTGCGCCGCCGCCTGGCCGGTCGACCAGTCCAGCGGCACCCCAAAGGCCGGCAACGGCGTCAAGGCATCGATGCTGGGGACCATCAAGCGCGGCGACAACACCACCCAGGTGACCTACAACCAGCACCCGCTGTACTACTACCAAGGCGACAGCGGCGCCGGTCAGCAGAACGGCCAGGGCCTGGACGCCTTCGGCGCCAAGTGGTTCGTCGTGAACCCTGCCGGCGGAGCGGTCACCGGTGCCTGATCGGGACTGGACCGGCCAGGCCGGCGCCGCCACGGTGCCCCAACATCGTGCGGCGCCGGCCCGACCGGCGGCCGGGTCGTGGGTCCTGCGGGTTGCCACGGCCGCCGCACTAGGGGTGGACGCGGTCGTGCACTGGCAGAACGCACCGGCCTACGACACCGTCGGGACGACCATCACCCAGGGGATGCTGTTCCGAGCCGAGGCCGCCGTGGCGATCGCCGCAGGACTGCTGGTCCTGCTCCGGCCCCGGACCAGCAGCTGGGTGGCCGCGATGCTGGTCGCGGCCAGCGGGCTGGTTGCGGTGCTGCTGTACCGCTATGTCGATCTGGGGACGCTCGGGCCGCTGCCAGACATGTACGAGAACACCTGGCAGGTGCCAGGCAAGCTGCTGTCGGCCTACGCCGAGGGCGCCGCCGTGGTGCTCGCGGGACTGGGCCTGTGGACCCACCGCAGGCACCCCGGGAGGGAACCACTGGTTCCTGTGGGAGCGACGCAGAACAGGAGAGGATGAGATGTCGGGGTTGGAGATCACCGTGGTTGTCGTGGCCCTGTTGGCAGTGGTCGGGTTGGCGTTGTCGGTGCGGGTGGTGCAGCAGTACGAGCGGGGGGTGCTGTTCCGCCTGGGCCGGGTGGTCGGGGTCCGGGAGCCCGGGCTGACCCTGATCATCCCGCTGGTCGAGGTGCTGCGGCGGGTGTCGCTGCGGATCGTGACCATG
>Ga0209382_10003427_pt1 | contig 21980 bp, 18 predicted proteins | sample SoiMetdeltSBSDD5_FD_187599 | JGI IMG/M metagenome (GOLD analysis project Ga0209382, IMG submission 187599) | Bulk soil microbial communities from a Populus tree surrounding site in Tennessee, USA - Soil MetaG P. deltoides SBSDD5 (SPAdes) (version 2) | ecosystem: Environmental > Terrestrial >...
GGCGAGTTCGTGCCGCTGCTGGTGGCCGACGGCTCGGTCGACCTGGTGGTGATGAGCTCTGCCTTCCATCACGCCGAGAGCCCCCGGGAGCTGCTCGACGAGCTGCGCCGCGTGCTCGCTCCCGGCGGTCGCCTGGTGTTGCTGAACGAGACGCCGTGGTCCCGGCTCGCGATGCTCACCTTCACCATGCGCACGTCGGCCGCGGCGCTTCTCAACCTCCTCGGTCGGCGGGCTCTCCTCGCACGTCCGGGTCACCTCGCCGCGGACCATGCCCTCTACGACCCGCAGCTCGGCGATCGGGCCATGACCCTGCCCCAGTGGCGCGCGCTCGCGGCCCGGTGCGGCTGGTCCCTCGAGCAGATCGACACCGGACTCCCCCCGTACCGGCCGCAGTACCGGGCGCGTGGCCGGTTGGAGCCGAACCTGAGCCACTTCGTTCTTCAGCCGAGCACGCGCCGGTAGGTCGCGAGCGTACCGCGGGCGGTCTCCTCCCAGGTGAAGCGGGCCGCGCGCTCCCGTCCCGCCGCCCGCAGGCGCTCGGCCTCGGCCGGGTCCCCCACCAGCCGCCTCACGGCGTCCGCGATCTCGCGCGGCGAGCGCGGGTCGAAGCGCAGCGCCGCCTCGCCGACTACCTCGGCCACCGCGCCCACGCCTGAGCAGGCCACCGGGACCCCTCGGCTCATCGCCTCGAGCACGGGGAGCCCGAAGCCCTCGGAAAGCGACGGGAAGACGAAGCAGCTCGCGCTCGCGTACAGCCCCTCGAGCTCCGAGCCTCCCACCCAGCCGAGGAAGCGGGTCTGGCCGCTCACGCCGAGCGTCGCCGCGCGTTCGCGCAGCTCCGCCTCGTGCTCGGTGGGATAGCCGGGGAGCACGAGCACGGGCCGCTCCTCCGGCGCGAGCAGCGCCATCGCGTCGAGCAGCGTCGTGAGGTTCTTGTGCGGTCGCTTGGCCGACACGGTGAGCAGCAGGCGCTCGTCCGGGTCCACATGCAGGCGCTCTCTCACCTCGGCCGCCGGCATGGGCTCGTCGCGCCGCCGGCCGCCGAGGCCGAGCGGCACCACGTCGACCTTGTGGGCAGGTAGCCGCAGCAACGTGAGCAGCTCCTCCCGCATCGCCTGGGAGTCGGCGATCACCCGATGCGCCCGCCTCGCCGAGAGGGGCACGAGCACCCGCATCCCGAGCCCCCGCACACCGAAGTGGGCCTGGGGCACGGTGCGGTAGTGGAGGTCGTGGATCGTGGACACGCGCCTGAACCGTCCCCAGCCCGGCCCGGTCGAGCCGAGGCTGTGCACGAGCGCGACGCCCGCCTGCGTGGCGAGCCTCGGCAGGAGATGCTGCTCGCCGCGCACCCACTGAAGCCGGTTGCGCGCCAGCACGGGCACGGTCACGGCGGGAACGAGCTCGCCCCAGGGACCGCCGCCGGCCTGCGCGGCCTCGCGATTCACGAATGCCGTAAGCCGCAGCTCCGGCGCCACCGCCACCAGCGCCTCCACGAGCTCCCGCGCGTATGTCTCCATGCCACCGGTCTCGCCGGGCACGAGATAGACGAGGTTGAGGCCGACGTGCGCCCGCACCGCTAGATGGTTGGTTCCGAATCCGCGTGCGCCTGGGGGCGCGCCAGGCCGAGCTGGGCGCCGACCGCCGACGAAGCCGATACTCGAAGCAATATCGGTGAGGAGGTGGGTGGCGATCCGGCGAAGGCGTGGCGTGTCATCCAGGGGCGCGAGGGCTTGGAATCAGCCATCTACCTAGGACCGCCGCGCCCGGGCGAGGGCCATACGCGTCCAGTGCGGCCAGCGCCGCGGCTGGCTGAGGGCAGCCGACGCGAACGCCGGCAGCGCCCGCAGCGTCTCGCCGATTCGCGCCCGCCGCCCGGCCTGCCGGTGCTCGGCCAGCCGCTCGAAGGCCTCGGCCGCGCGGGCCGTTCGCAGGGCGCCGCGCGCGATCCGCTGCTGCTCCGGGTCGAGCCGGCCGCGCTCCAGGGCGCGCCGGTAGGTCGCCTGGGTGGTGCGAGCCATGCCGAGCCTGCTGCTTGACACCGATCCGGCCGCGACCCGGTACACCACGAGCGGCTCGGGGGTGCCGATCACCTCGTGACCCTGCTCGACGATCCGCAGCCAGAGGTCGTGGTCCTCGGAGCCCCAGCATTCGGTCGAGAAGCCGCCCAGCTCGCGTACCACCGCCGCCGGGCAGAGCGCGGAGACGAAGATCGGGTTGGAGCGCAGCAGGCTGCTCAGGGTGGCGCCGTCCGGGTCCCCGTGCTGGTCGGCGTAGGTGGAGGGGAGCCTCCCGGCCGGGCCCTCGAGATACGCGTTGCAGGCCACGATCCCCACCCGGCGGCCCTCGGCGCTCGCCGCGGCATACAGCCGCACGAGCCGGTCGAGGTAGGCGGGCAGGAGCCGGTCGTCGGCGTCCAGGAAGGCGAGCAGCTCCCCCGTGGCGTGCTCGATCGCGAGGTTGCGCGCGCCCGCCGGCCCGCGGTTTGCGTCGGTGACTACCACCCGCACGCGCGGATCCTCCGCGGCCAGGCGGTCCAGAATCGTCGCCGTCCCGTCACGGGAGGCGTCGTCGGCGACCACGTGCTCCCAGTCGCCGAACGTCTGCTCGCGCACCGAGGTGACGGTGGCCGCGATGGTCTCGGCGCTGTCGTGGGCCGGGGTGATGACGGTGACTTGGGGCATCTGACAGGCTCAATGGTTCCATGCCGTCCGGGCCCGTGACACCCGGCGCCGCCGAGCGCCACGTGGCCCGCGGCGCGCTCGTGCAGCAGGTGGCGCAGGTGTTCGGCACGCTCGTGATGCTGGGCGTGATCACGTTGCTCGGCCGGACCCTGACGCTCAGCGAGTTTGGCGTCTACGGCCTCCTGATCTCGGTCGCGGGCTATCTCCTGATCGTCCAGCTGAGCGTGGAGGCTGCGGCCGTGCGGGCGATCTCGTCGCGCACCTCCGAGCGCGAGCGGGCCACCCTGTACGGCACCGCGCTCGCGTTCTACTCGCTGCTCGGGATCGGCGCGGGCGCGCTGATCGCGGGCGGCGGCTCGCTGCTCGTAGCGGTCCTCGGGATCGGCCCGGACCTCCAGGACGAGGCGACCACGGCGGTCCTCGTCCTGGGCGGCGTTACCGCGCTCGGGTGGCCTCTCAAGGTCTTCCAGGACGGCCTGCGCGCCAACCAGCTGTTCGGACGCGCGGCGCTGGGCGAAATGCTCGGCTACGGGACGGTGGGCGCGCTGATGGTCCTGTTCGTGGCGCTCGACGCGCACCTGTGGGTGCTGATCGCGGTTGGCGGCTCGCTCTCGGCCCTGATCGGCCTCTGGTGCGCGGTCGTGGCCTCCGCCCGCGCCCTGTCACCGCCGCGGCTGCGCGACGCGGACCGGGCCGAGGGCCGAGCGATGCTCGCGGTGGCCTGGCAGCTCTTCCTCGCGGGCGTCACGGACATCGTCATCTACTCGCTCGACAGGGTGATCCTCGCGGCCTACCGCTCGCCCGCCGCCGTCGGGCTGTACGAGGGCGCGGTGCGACCGCACAACGTGCTGCGCCAGCTGCACGGCTCGCTCGTGCTCACCGTGGTGCCCGTGGCGTCCAGCTACATCGCCGCCGAGGACGAGTTCCGCGTGCGCGAGCTGCTCCTGCGCGGCACGCGCTACGTGCTCGCGGTGGTGGCGCCGGTCACGGTCGCGCTCATGGTGATGAGCGCGCCGCTGCTCGAGGTGTGGCTGGGCGAGCGCTTTCGCGTGGCGGCGCCGGCGCTCGCGCTGCTGGCGAGCTACTGGCTCGTGGGGGCGAACACCGGCGTATCCGGGGCGATGCTCGTGGCGGCCGGCCGCGTGAAGGCGCTTGCGTGGTACGCGTGGCTCGTGGCGGGCGTGAACCTCGCGCTGGCGCTCATCCTCACCCCCTTCCTGGGGCTCGAGGGGGTCGCCCTCGCGATCGCGCTGCCGTACTTCTTCCTGTTCCCGATCTTCTTCCACCTCGTGCGCACCACGTTCCCGGCCGCGACGGTGCGGGACTTCGCGCGCGAGGCGTGGTTGCCCACCTACTCGCTCTGCGCCCTGCTGGCGCTTGCGCTCGGCGCGGTGCGCCTGTTCTTCGAGCCGGACACCCTGCTCGAGCTCGGCGTCGTGGTGGTGGGGGCCCTCGCGCTGTACGCGCTCGCGTGGGTGGCCGCGTTCGCGAAGCCGGGGGAGCGGGCACTCGTGCGGAGCTTCCTGGGCCGCTGATCTAGGCTACGCGCCGGTGGAGCGCCAGGCGATGCGCAGGCTGTGGATCTTCGATCACGCCGACATCGCGGGAGGCGGGCAGCGCTTCGCCCTCCGGCTGGCTCGTCACGCCGCCGAGCAGGGCACGGAGGTCCAGGTTGTCTGCCCGGCCGCGAGCGCGCTCGCGGGCTGGTGTCGCGAGGCGGGCGTTGGCGTGGTCGACGCCGACTTCCCGCGGTTCGGGCCGGCCGAGCTGCCCCGCATGGCGGCGGCGCTCGCGCGCGGTCGCCGCCAGCTCGATGGCCTGCCCGCCGACGAGCTGATCGTGGCGAACTCGGCGCGTGTGCAGGCCTACCTCTTCGCGGCCTCCCGCCTTCGGCGCGGGCGGGTCAGGGTCGTGAACGTGATGCACGAGCAAGACAGCGCCCGGCGGCCGTCCGCGCGTTTTGCGTACCGGCGCTTCGGTTCGCTGCTCGTGATCGGTGAGGCCGCCGCCCGGGCCTACCGCGAGCGACTGCCCGGCCTGACCGTTCACGAGGCCAACAACTTCCTCTCAGGCGAGGAGCTCGCGAGCTTCGAGGCGCTCAGGGGCGGCCGGAGCGGCGCCGGCGGCCCGCCGACGCTCGGGACGCTCGGGCGGATGATCCCCGAGAAGGGCTTCGTCGAGCTGGTCGAGGAGCTCGCGGACAGCGCCGTGCGCGAGCACTGGGGGCGGCTCGTTCTGGCCGCCTTCCCGCAGGACGACCACTACGAGCGCGGGCTACTGGCGCGGATCGAGGAGCTCGGGCTCGAGCAGGCGGTGGAGCTGATCGCGCCCCGCCCGGCCGCCGAGGTGCTCGCCGGGATCGACGCGCTGATCGTGCCCTCCACCGGGCACGAGGCCCAGCCGACCTCGATCATCGAGGCGCTCGCCGCCGCCGTCCCCGTGATCGTCCGCGCGCCGCTGTGGTCGTCCGCGTACGCCGGCCTGCCGGTGCTCCGCTACGCCTCGCGGGGCGAGCTGGCCTCCGCGCTCGAGCACCTGCCCCCGGCTCCGGCCGAGCCGGCTGCGATCGCGGCCCGCTTCGGTCCCGAGCAGTTCATGGGCGCGCTCGAGACGGCCGGCGCCGCCGCCGGCTGAGCGCTCAGGCGCCAGCCGCGTCGTCCAGCCGGACGACGACGAGTGAATCGTTCTGGAACACGACGGGCCCGAGCCGAGCGACGCTCTCCGGCGTGGCCCCGAACGGATGGACGAGGTCGAGCGCCGCGTGCGTGACGCCATAGCGCTGAGCCGCCTCGCGGGCGGCCGTCCGGGCCACGCCGTCGTCCCCGTAGAACATCTCGTACTCGAGCCGCGCCCGGTCGGACAGGGCGCCGGCGGCGGCCGGGTCGGCCTGGAGCGCCGGGAGGGGGGCGAACTCGCCGTTCAGCTCGGTGCCGTACTCGCACTCGAGCAGCGCGCGGCGCTCGGCGAAGCCCGTCCAGTAGCAGTAGCGGGGGTCGTAGCCCGCGGCGTCCTGCCAGCGGTTGTTCACCGCCAGCACCGCATCGTCCGAAGTGTTGTCGGCGACCCAGCGCAGGCCGGTGTAGAGACCCGGGGTCAGGTTGGAGTTGTCCTGCGCCCACGTGACCTCGCCGAGCGCGTAGCGGTAGAACGTCTGCGGGGTGTTCTGGCCCTCGTACGCGCCCGGCGGCCCGTCGGTCGCCCAGACGGCGAGCACCAGCGCGCACACCACCGCCGCGGCCGCCACGGACACGCGCACGTTCGAGAGGTGGCGGCGCGCGAGGAGGACCATCCCGGCCCCGGCGGCCACGCCGGCGGCCACGTAGCCGTAGTAGAGGAAGTACACGTCGCTGTCGCTTGGGTGGAACAGCGTGTAGTACGCGATCAGGCTGGCTCCGAGCAGCGCGAGCAGCCACAGCTCGGCAGCTCCGAGTCGCCGGCCGCGCGCGCGGATGAGAACCCACAGGCCGAGCGCGAGCGGCGCGAGCAGCTTCGCGGTCTCGAGCACGGCCGAGAGGGCCACGACCACGGCCTTGGGCACGCCGGTCAGGCCGAGCTCGGAATTGATCCAGGAGGCCGGGTTGAGGCGAGCGACATCGTTCAGCAGCCTCACCTCGATCTCCCCGCTGGCCCCGGGGTAGAGGACCAGCCGCGAGACCAAGGCGCACAGCCCGATCACGGCTCCGGCCACCAGTGCGCGCCCGAGCAGCACGCGCTCGCCCAGCGGCCGTCCGCGCTCGAGCCAGAGCGCGGCCGCGCCCACGAGCGCGATGCCCAGGAAGCAGACCGGCAGGATCGTTGACTTCGAGCCGCTGGCCGCCGCCGCGAACACCCCCACGAGCACCCAGCGACGCGGGTCGCCGAGCCCCTGCCGCGCGCCGAGCTGCTCCCCCACGAGGAGGGCCATCGGAAGGAAGAACAAAAGGCCGAACCCGTACGACGCGCTCTCGTAGATGTGCGTGAAGAACTCGGACGGCGGCCGCGGCCAGGGATCGAACGCCCCCACCAGCAGCACGAGCCCGGCCCCCACGATCCCGGCCCACGAGCCGGCCCCGATCGACCTGCCGATGGCCACGAGTTGCAGGCACACCAGCGCCAGGACCGGGAAGACCCAGAGCCGGAAGTTCACGACGCCGAGCTCGAGGTCGGTCACCTGGCTCACGGCGGCCATGTGCAGGTAGGCGAAGTAGTGGTAGTGGAGGTCGAGGCCGGCGGCGTTCGGCAGCGTGAGCGGCCAGTGGTTGAGCGCCTCGGCCGCCAGCGAGAGCTGCCAGACGTAGTCCTGCGCGTAGCTCACCGGGCCGGTCAACTCGGCGGGGAGCGGGGTGAGCGTGAAGTAGCGCTCCGCCACGTAGACCATCAGCACTCCCACCAGCACCGCCAGGCCCCAGCCCCAGTAGCGCGAGCCGTCGTAGTCCTCCCGCGGCTCCGCCGCGCGTTCGCGCCGCCGTCGCCGCGCCAGCAGCACGCCGCCGGAGAGCGCGATCACGACGGGCGGATACGCCCAGAACAGGCCGCGCGCGCCGAGGGCCGCGGTGAGGGCGAACGCGGCGAGCTCGAGCGCGTATCCGAGCGGCCAGCCAAGGGCGAGCTCGCGCAGGCCGACCCGGCCGGCGCGAGCGAACGCCATGTACGCGAGCACGCCGGGAACGGCCACGAAGGCCGCCTGGTAGGCGAGGTAGCGCAGGATCTGGCCGACCGATACGCCGAAGATCAGCCACAGCACGATCGCGAACGCGAGTACGAGCGCGGCCGGCCCCCACACGTTGCGGGACTGGCGCTCGTGCCCGGCGCCGGCCGCCTCGCCGGGCGCGCTCCGGGGGGTGTCGGTCGCCGTGCTCACGCCTCGCGCCGGTCGAACCAGCGGTGGTACCAGAGGCTCACCGCGCTGGCGTTGAACCCGCAGTTCTCGTACAGGCGCAGGGCCGGCACGCTGCGGCCCTGGGTGGTGACGGTGGCGGCACCGGCGCCCTCACGGGCAAACCACGCGAGCGCCGCCTGGCAGAGGCGCGTGCCGAGGCCGCGGCCGCGGGCGCGCTCCGCCACCCCGAGCAGGCCGATGCGCCCGTCGCCGCTCTCGTCGAGCTCGCAGGTCACGAAGCCGGCCGGCGCGCCGTCCACATCGGCGCAGAGGACTAGCTCGGCGAGCTCGCCGGCCAGGGCGCGGTCGAGCCAGGTCTCGAACAGGGCGGCACAGAGGTCGTGCGGGAAGCGGCCGTCGAAGAAGAAGCGCGAGGCCGTGAACGCCTCGCGGCTGATGGCCGCGAGCGCGTCCCGGTCGGCCGCTCCCGCGGGGCGCACCCGCTCGAGGAGGGCCGGGTCGGGCGCCGCGGCGTCCAGGTTGCGGCGCAGGTCGATCCGCACGTCCACCAGCTCGAACGAGCGCGCCTCGACCGCCCGCAGCGTCTCCCCGTCGTCGCCGCTCGCCAGGAAGTAGAGGCAGTCCACGGCGTGCTCCTCGCACCACGCGAGCGCGGCCTCGGCCTCCTCGTCGTCGACACGGCCGGGGCGCAGCCGCGCGATCGTAAGCCCGAAGAAGCGGCTGTCCCAGTCGAGCAGCTCACAGCGACCGCTCACCGTGGCCCCGCGGGGCGGAGCGCTCACACCGATGCCGGATCGAGCGGCTTCTGGGCCGCCGTCGAGCGCGCCGCGGGGTTCTCGACCACGTCGTTCACGATGTAGTAGGGCCGGCCCTTGGCCTCGGTGTAAATGCGCCCCACGTACTCGCCCACCAGCGCGATGATCAGAAGCTGGACGCAGAGCAGGAAGAAGATCACGGCGAACGCGGACACCGTGCCCGACACGCCGGCGCCCACGAAGATCCGGTAGGCGATGAAGATCAGCGTGGCCACGAAGCCGAGGAACGAGGCGGCGAGGCCCAGCGCCGTGAGCACCCGCAGAGGGAACACGGCGTATCCGGTCACGAGGTCGAGGAACATGTCGGCCAGCGTGCCCAGCCGGTAGCGCGACCCGCGCTCGTCCCGCGCCTGGTGCTCGACCGGGATCTCCTTGATCGGCACGCCGAGCCAGGCCACGACCGCGGGCACGAACCGGTGGCGCTCGGTGACCTGGAGCATCCGCTCGACCACCTTGCGGTCGTAGGCGCGGAACATCGAGCCGAAGTCCTGGAGGTCGGTCTTCGTCTGGCGGTTGAGCCAGCGCGTCATCACGCCGGTGATCTTGCGCCGCAGCCAGGAATCGCGGCGATCGGCCCGGAATCCCGACACCACCGGCCACTCGGGCGAGACCTCCGCCACCAGTCGCACGATCTCGTGCGGGGGGTACTGGAGGTCGCTGTCCATCGTCACGACCACCGCTCCGCGCGTGTGCGCGAGGCCGGCGAACACCGCTGGGTGCTGACCGAAGTTGCGAACCAGGCGGACCACCCGCGTGGGATGCCTGAAGTCGCGCGCCAGCGCCACGGCGCGGTCTCCGGTCGCATCGGCGCTCCCGTCGTCCACGAGCACGAGCTCGGCCGTTCCCGGCATCTCGTCGAGAACGGCGCCCACCCGCTCCATCATGGACGCCAGGCCGTCCCCCTCCTGGTAGCAGGGAATGACGATGCTGACGTCCACCACCGGTTCGCGAGAGTCCTCCCACGCCGGATTCTGGTGACTATCGCCTCGATCCAACCGGCGGCGAGGATAGCGGACGGGCCGCCTGCCACCTGCGCTAGCGTTGGGCGCTCCCGTGGGAGGAACAGACCGAATTCCGTTCAACCGGCCGCACGTCGTCGGCGAGGAATTCGCGTACATCCAGGAGGCGATCAGCCAGGGCAAGCTGTCCGGCAACGGCGTGTTCGCGGACCGCTGCGCGCGCTGGCTCGAGCGGCGTACGGGCGCGAGCCGGGCGTTCATGACCCCGTCCTGCACGGCCGCTCTCGAGATGTCCGCCACCCTCGCCGGGATCGAGCCGGGCGACGAGGTGATCATGCCCTCGTTCACCTTCGTCTCGACGGCGAACGCGTTCGTCGGGCGCGGCGGGGTGCCGGTCTTCGTGGACGTGCGGCCGGACACGCTCAGCGTGAGCGCAGCGGCTGTCGAGGCGGCCGTGACCCCCCGTACCAAGGCCGTGGTGGTCGTGCACTACGCCGGCGTGGGGTGCGAGATGGACGAGATCATGGCGGTGGCGCGCACACACGGGCTGCTCGTGATCGAGGACGCGGCGCACGCGCTGCTCGCGCGCTATCGCGGCCGCGAGCTGGGCGGCATCGCGCAGCTCGGGACGCTCTCGTTCCACGAGACCAAGAACATCCACTGCGGCGAGGGGGGAGCGCTGCTCGTGAACGATCCCGCGCTCGTGCAGCGAGCGGAGATCGTTCAGGAGAAGGGCACCAACCGAGCTCGCTTCTTCCGCGGCGAGGTGGACAAGTACACCTGGGTCGACACGGGCTCGTCGCACCTGACCAGCGAGGTGGCCACGGCCTTCCTCTGGGCGCAGCTCGAGCGGGCGGAGGAGCTCACGTCCGGCCGGCTCGCCATCTGGGAGGCCTACCACGAGGCCTTCGAGCCGCTCGAGGCGGAGGGCCTGGCCCGCCGCCCGGTGATTCCCGACGAGGCGGACCACAACGGCCACATGTACCACCTGCTGCTGCCCGAGGCCGAGCTCCAGATGCCGGTGATCGAGGCGCTGAAGCGCGACGGCGTGCACGCGGTGTTCCACTACGTGCCGCTGCACTCCTCGCCGGCCGGCCGCCGCTACGGACGGGCGAACGGGGAGCTCACGGTGACCGACGACGTGAGCGCCCGCATCGTTCGTCTCCCGCTCTGGTACGGGCTCACCGACGACGAGGTCGAGCGCGTGATCCGCGGCGTCGTCAACGCCGTGACAACAGTCAGCCCCGCCGCTCGGCGACCACGAGCAGAGAGCCCCCGGCCGGAAGCGCCACACCCCGGCGAATCAGGGCGAGCTCCCCTCCTAGACACCACTCGAACAGCGCGCTGACCGGTCGGGCCGGGCACAGCTCGGCCTCGAGATCCGCCTCCTCGCCACCGCCCCCGCGCACCAGCCGCGACAGGGCCATCAGCGGAAGCAGGCTGGACACGAACGACGTGACCTGCCTGACGGCGAACCCGGCTCGCTCCACCTTGCCCACGAGCTCGGCGCGCGAGTAGCGCCGCTTGTGGTGCGCCTGGTCGTCGCTGGCGCTCCAGAGCCACCGATGCTGGGGCACGGTGACCATCAGGCCGCCGCCGGGGGCCGCCACGCGTGCCAGTTCCGCCAGGACCTCCTCGTCCTCGTCGATGTGCTCGAGCACGTCGAAGGCGCCCAGCACGTCCCACTCGTCGCGCCAGGGCAGCCGGCGCGCGTCGAGCTGGAAGAGGTCGGCCCGCGGCAGCCGCTCGCGCGCGTGCTCGAGGCCGTGCGTGAGCAGCTCGCCCCCCGCCACGTGCAGGGACGGGTTGGCGTCGGCCAGCGCGCCGAGCACGAAGCCGGTCCCGCAACCGATCTCGAGCATCGAGCCCGCCCGCCGGAAGTGCCGCCGCATCGTCTGCAGCAGCAGCCGGTTGCGCGAGCGAAACCAGAACGAGCGCGGCTCGAGCGTGGCGAGCAGGCGGGACAGGCCCGGGTCGTAGGAGCTCGTGTCCTCCTCCAGCTCCGGCGCGAACGCGAGGAAGCCGTTCCGCTCGGGCGGCTCGAACGAGCAGCGCGGGCAGCGCCAGCCCTCGGAGCCCCAGGTGGCCTCGCAGACGAGGCAGCGCCTCATCAGGCGCGCTCGTAGCGCTGCACGAGGAAGGCGGCGTGCACCGGGTCGAGCCGGGCGAGCCGGCTCGCCGCCCGGGGCGGCAGGGGGTAGTAGCCCGCTCCCAGCTCGAGGTCGGCGCGCAGTCCGTGGTGCGCGGCCAGTCCGGCCAGCGCGCGGCCGGTGAAGATGCGGAGGTGCGTCTGGCCGGGCGCGTAGGACTCCATGCCCTCCACGAAGTTGCCCGGGTTGCCCACGATCACCTCGTCGCTCACGTGGCAGGGAGTGGGCTGCCAGCCCACGGAGAGGGACACGATGTTGTGCCAGCTGGAGAGGTTGTTCGTGGACACGACGGCGTAGCCACCCGGCTTCAAGACGCGTGCGATCTCCCGCATGAAGGCATCGGTCTTCGGCACGTGCTCGATCACCTGGTTCGAGTGCACCACGTCGACGCTCCCGTCCTCGAGCGGCAGCGGGTCGCCGAGATCGCCGGCCACCACGTCCACGCCTGCGCTCCCGGCCGCGGCGGCGAACTCCTCGATGAACTCCACGCCGAGCACCTTCTCCGCGCCCACGTGCCGAGCCACCTCCATCGTCCAGGCGCCGTCGCCGCAGCCGAGATCGAGCAGCGAGGCGCCCGGCCGGGGGTCCATGACCGAGAGGATCACCCGCCGGTTCTCGTCCTCGGTCGCACGGAAGAGTCGCTCGAGGTAGCTCACGGCGTCGGCAGGCTACGCTAACGCGCCGTGGGGGCGACTCAGGGGTCTCAGGCAGTCGAGCGGGAGGCGGACTGGGATCGCCTGTGGTCCGACCAGGACGAGGCGCCCGGGAGCCTCGACGTCGAGCTCGGGAGCCTCCGCTGGCGCACGCAGCGGGACCTCGTCGAGCGCCGCTTCGGCTCGTTCGAGGGGCTCGAGGTCATCGAGATCGGTGCCGGGCAGGGCACCAACGCGCTCCTGTACGCGCTGCACGGGGCCCGCGCGACCGTGCTCGATCGCTCGAGCGTGGCGCTCGAGCAGTCGCGCCGGCGGTTCGCCCGGCATGGGCTCGAGGTCGAGCTCGTCGAGGCGGATCTCTTCGAGCTCCCGGCCGCGCTGCGCGACCGCTTCGACGTCTCCATGTCCTTCGGGGTGTGCGAGCACTTCCTCGGGCAGCGCCGGCAGCAGGTCGTGGCCGCTCACCTGGAGGTCGTCAAGCCCGGCGGGCTCGCCGTCGTCAACGTCCCCAACCGTCTGTCGCTCCCGTATCGCGCTTGGATGGGGATCCAGAAGCGGCGCGGCACCTGGAAGCTGGGCACCGAGGTGCCGTTCTCGGGAGGCGAGCTGAGCGACCTCGCCAAGCTCGCCGGCGGGGTGCCGTTGCAGCCGGTCCACGTGGGCGGCCTCGGGACCCTGGTGGGCCACGGGCTGAACCCCCTGCTCGCTCGACTCGGCGTTCGCACCCTGCCCGTCCCGCAGGTGCCGGTTCCGCTGCTCGACTACCTCGCTTACGACCTCCTGCTCCCGGTTGTCAGGCCGAAGGACCCCCGGGCGCGCGCCTGACCGCCGTAGCTCGCGGCCACCAGCTCGAGCGAGGAGTCGATCGAGAGCCGGCGGGCGTTGTGGGCGAACCAGCGTCCGGTCGACTCGCGCAGGGCGAGGCCGGCCTCGCTCACACGCAGGATCGCCTCGGCCAGGTCCGCCGCTCCGGCGCTCGCCGCCACGAAGCCGTTCACCCCCTCCTCCACCAGCTCGACGGCGGCGTTGTCCGGCGCCCTCGCCACCACGCTCGGAGTCCCCTTCGAGGAGGCCTCCACGACCACCAGGCCGTAGCCCTCGCGACGCGACGGCAGCGCCACGCACAGGGCGCTGCGCATCGAGCGGTCCACCTCCTCCGAGGCCACGAAGCCCGGGACCGACACTGCGCCGTCCAGCCCGCTCGCGCTCACGGCGGCCAGCACCCCCGCGCGCTCGGGCCCGTCGCCGAGGATCAGCCCGCGCAGCTCGGGCAGCCGCTCGCGGGCCAGGGCAATGGCGGGCACCAGCGCGGCCGCCTGCTTCTCCGGGATCAGGCGCCCGGCGAACACCACGAGCGGCTCGGCCTCCTCGGGCGGGGGCGGCGGCTCGAGCGCGCCCGCGTACTCGCCCTCGAGCACGGTCACCGGCCCGCGAACTCCGCCCTCCCGCAGGCGCGCGCCGTGCATCTTCGAGAAGCAGAAGGCGCGCTGCGGCACGCGCAGGCACAGCGCCTGCACCAGGTGCCCGATCCGGCCGCCCACGGCCCCCAGGTAGCCGGACCAGTACTCCCGGCTCCAGACCTCGTGCCAGTCGACCACGAGCCGGAAGCCGCGCGGCCGCCGCGCGACCGCGGCCGCCAGCAGCGAGAAGTAGGGGAACGAGGCGGTGTGCACCACGTCGTAGCGGTTGCGCGGGCGCAGCAGGTGGAGGAGCACGCCGAGGCCGAACACGAGCGGCGGCAGGATGCGGCGCCTGCCCTCGGCGGCGTACAGCCCCATGCGCGGCCCGGCGGCCACGACCCGCACCCCGGGAACATCGCCGCGCTCGCCGCGACCCCACTGCCGGAGCGTGACGTAGGTGACCTCGTGACCCTCCGCCGCGAGGCGCTCACCGAGGTTCCGGTACCACCGTTCGGCGCCGCCGACGGTGTAGGGATAGAGGCAGTCGTAGACGAGGCAAACGCGCATACGCGCCCGGAAAGGCTGTCAGACTGTCGCTAACCTCGCCGGCCACGAGGCGCGATTTCTCTGAGCACCGTCGAGCAGACACCTCGCTTCGCACGTGACGAACCGGCGCCTGCAAACGGCGCGGTCTCGGTCGTGATCCCCTGCCTCAACGAGGCGGCGTCGATCGAGCGCTGCGTCGAGCGCGCCCGTCAGGCGCTGGCCGACACCGGGCGGCCCGGCGAGGTGATAGTGGCCGACAACGGCTCCGAGGACGGAAGTCCCGAGCTCGCGCAGGCGGCCGGCGCGACCGTCGTGCTGGAGTCGCGCCGCGGCTACGGCAGCGCCTACATGGCCGGTTTCGCGGCTGCCAAGGGCGACTACATCGTGATGGCCGACGCCGACCTGACCTACGACTTCGGCGACATCCCGCGCTTCGTGGAGGAACTCGACAACGGCGCCGACCTCGTGATGGGCAACCGGATGGGCGGCATCCAGCCGGGCGCCATGCCGTGGCTTCACCGCTACGTCGGCAATCCCGTGCTCACCGGCATCCTGAACCTCTTCTTCCGCACCGGCGTGCGGGACGCGCACTGCGGGATGCGCGCGGTGCGCCGCAAGGCGCTCCCCGCGCTCGACCTGCGCACCACCGGCATGGAGTTCGCCTCGGAGATGGTGATCCGCGCGGGCAAGGAGCGGCTCGCGATCGAGGAGATCCCGATCCACTACCACCCGCGTGAGGGCGACTCCAAGCTGTCGAGCTTCCGTGACGGCTGGCGCCACCTTCGCTTCCTGCTCGTGCACAGCCCCACCTGGCTGTTCATCGTGCCCGGCGCTGTGATGGCCCTGATCGGCGTCCTGATCTCGCTCACGGTGCTGGGGCAGATCGAGATCTTCGGCCGCGAATGGGACCTCCACGCGATGGTCGGCGGGGCGCTGCTCATGATCGTCGGCACCCAGACGGTCGCGCTCGGCCTGTGCGCGCACGCCTACGGGACCTACTTCATGGGCGAGCAAGACGCGTGGTTCGATCACATGCGGGCGCGCCTGCGCCTCGAGCACGGACTGCTGCTCGGCGCGGCGCTCATCCTCACCGGCCTCGCGCTCACCGGCGTGATCGTCGGCATCTGGGTCGACCGCGGCTTCGGGGCGCTCTCGGAGGAGCGAATCGCGGTCCTGGCGGCGGCGCTCTTCATCATCGGGGTCCAGGTCTTCTTCTCGTCGTTCCTGCTCAGCATCCTCGGCCTGCGCCGGACCAGGCAGCCGCTGGCCGAGCGGCTTCAGTCCGAGCCGCGGAAGCTCGAGCCGACCGAGTAGAGCGCCCCGCCGGCGATCCCGACGGCCACCAGCAGGAAGACCACCCAGAGCAGGGGGGTGCCGAGCAGCGCCGGCTTGAACGCCGACGCGTGGTCGAGCATCTCGCCGGCCCGATCCAGCACGCTGCCGCTGTCCGCCGCCAGGAAGCGCACGCTGAGGTCGAGCGCGAGCTCCTCGCCTTCGACCGTCGTGACCGAGCGCACGACGTTGGTGCGCGCGTCGCTCGTCGCAAGGAGGCCCACGCCGCGATCCCCGCGGTTCTGGACGCAGAGCGTGCCGATCACCGAACGCTCCGGAGGTTCGATGGGGGCTCGGAGCAGGGCCGGGCGCTCGTAGCCGCCCTCGATCGTGGCGCGTGCGCTGTAGCCCTCGCCCTCCGCCACGACCTCGAGCGGGGGCCCGGTGCGCTTGGCCTCGAGGGCGGTGAGCTCCACTACCTCGCTGTCGGTGTCGAAGGCCACCTCCCCGAGGCACGCCTCGTCGCCCGGCCCGAGGCCGATGCTCTCGAGCGAGAAGAAGGGCGGTGGCACCGCCACCGCCGACACCGTCTCGCGCTCCCGCGTGAGATAGGGGATGAACCACGCGAAGCTCGCCAGGACGAGCACCAGCCCCGCGCTCGCGAGCGCGAGCAGCGATCGTGACGGACGCCTACGCATAGAACCTCACGAAGGTGATGCCGAGCGCGCTCAGCTGGAGCACCACGCCGAACGCGATAACCACGCCGGTCGCAATCGGCGCCAGTCGCCGCGGCAGCGCCATCACCACCACGGTCACGCCCATGGCGAGGACCGACACCAGCGGCAGGAGGTAGCGCCCGGTGATCAGCGGATCGCTCGGGTTCACGAGCAGGTCCCGGTAGGAGCTCACGTGGAGCGTGACGATCAGGGCCAGGGCGGTGAGCAGGACGAAGGCGACCTCGGGCCAGGCACGGCGCAGGTCCCGGGGGCGCCTGACCACGACCGTGTAGAGGCCGAGCAACAGCAGCAGCGTGGCGAGCGAGAGCAGGTCGGTGGCAAAGCGCGGGAGTTCGATCTCGAGCCAGCCCAGGTCGCCGTAGAAGGACTGGATGTAGACCTGCTTGAAGCCGTAGTCCGCCGGGCCGATGGCGGGCTCCATGAAGTCGAGCCTCGGCATGTAGAACTGCCAGACGTACGAGAGGAACTCGCGCGCGTCGAAGCCCTTCGCGCCCAGGCGCGAGACCTCGCCGCCATAGACGCCGCCGCCCGCTGCCCCGCCGGAGGTGAACACGTACAGCGCGAGGAGGGCGAGCAGCGCCGGGCCGGCGGCGATCGCGAGGCCGCGAAGCAGGTCGCGCCGCGGCGGCCGCCAGCGCACGTACGCGATCACGAGCAGGGCCACGAGCGCGCCGACCAGGGGGAGGCCGCGACCGTGGGTGAGCACCGACGCCGCGGTGGCGAGGCCGGCGCCCGCGAGGCGCGCGGGCGTGGGACCGCGCCGGACGATCAAGAGGCCGGCGTAGATGAACGCCGTCCAGGTGAGCGCGAGCAGGATGTCGGGGTTGATGATCCCCCCGAGCATCGCGAGCTTGGGCTGCAGCGCCACGACCGCGGTGGCCAGGGTGCGCGCCCACAGCGGGCGGAACAGCTCCGAGGCGATCAGCCACATGAAGCCCACGATCGCCAGGTAGAAGACCGCGCTCGCGAGCCGCATCACGTAGACGCGGTTGAAGAACGATCCGCCCGGCGCGAGGTGGTAGGGGATCGCCTCCAGCGCGTAGTAGAGCGGCGGGTTCTGGGCCACGGCGTTCGGGCCCAGCCCGTCGGCGCTCTCGGCGTCCGACAGGGTGGCCTCGACCTCGCGCCAGCGCTCCTGCTCGGCGTCCGACCACGCGGGGCGCGCTCCGAGCACGCCCCGGAGCGAGCGCAGCTGGGCCTCGTTCATGGCGGCGTTCTGCTCGGAGGAGATCGCGCGCCCGTTGCCGCCGCTCGCCACGGGGCCCGAGCCGGTCTCTGCGAGCTTCTGCACGTAGGCGAAGTGCGCGTCCTCGTCGGGCCCCTGGAACGGGGGCAGCACGAGGGCCCAGGCCACGACCTGGATGGTCGCGATCGCCAGCAGGGCCACGAGCGGGCGCGGTACGGCGCGGGATCGCCCGAGCGCGGAACGCCCCGTGGACACGCGAGCGAGCGTGCTGGACTGTCGGTCGGTTTGGGGCGGGGTCATCTCGCTGCCACGGGGGCGGAGGCGGGGCATGCTAGTGCCCAACGGGCCCGGAATACCGCTGGAGCGGGCCTGAGGTCTGTCACCATCTCCGCCTTCGTGCCTCGGTTCGGTCAGCTCTCTGCGCCAGCCCGGGACAGCCTGCCGCTGCTGGCGCTGGGGGCGCTCGTGGTCGGCATCACCGTGCTGGTCGGTCAGACGGCGGTCTCGAACCACTACGTCTTCGTCGACGAGGCCAACGCGATCTTCTTCGGACGCGAGATCGCCGACGACGCCTCGCTGGCCTGGTCCGGGAGCGTGGCCCGCGGCCCGGAGCGACTGACCAGCCTTGCCCTCGCGCTGTTCGCGACCCTGACGGACTCCGCCAGCAAGCAGCTCTGGCTGCTCCACGCGTTCATGGCGGTGTGCCAGGGCCTCGTGGCCGTGCCCGCGTGGCTCGCCGGCCGCCAGCTCGGGCTCGGCCGCTGGAGCGCGCTCGTGGCAGCGGCGCTCGCCGCCGGCGGGAGCTTCGCGGTGTACGGCATCTTCACGCTCAACCAGTCGGTCGGCCTGCTCTGCGCCACCACCATGCTGTGGGCGATGGTGCGCGCGATCGCGCGCCCGGGGCTGGCGTCGGACCTCGCCGTGGTGGCGGCCCTCGGCGCGACGATGCTGGCGCGGCTCGGCTGGGCGCCGCTCGTGGCCGCGCTCGTGCCCGGGGCGCTGGCGGCCTCCTGGCTCGAGCGCCCTGACGGCGAGCGCTTCGGCGCGTGGCTGCGAGCGCTCCCGGCGCGACTCGTGCCCCGGCATCCGGTGCTCCTGCCGCTGCTGGTCCTGGGCGTGCTCGCCGCGATCGTGCTCGGCCCCTCGTCCCTGCTCGGCGGCGGCTACGGCGGCGTTCGGCTCGAGCCGGACGTCCAGCTGAGCGTCCTCTGGGACAACTCGCGCGCCGTGTTCAGCCACTTGGCGCTCGGCCTCGCGCTGGTGCCGTTCATCCTCGCGCTGCCCCTCCTGGCACGCGACCTCGTGCGGCCCGCGGACGCCCCCGCGGGCGGCTACGCCTGGCTCGTGCTGGCGCTCGTCGCCGTCTTCTCCTACGCCTACTACGGGTCGATCGGCGAGGATCGCTACTTCGCCGTGCTCGTCCCGCCGTTCGCGCTCGCGGGCACGCTCGCGATCTTCCGGCGACCTCCACCGGTATGGGCGGTGCTGCTCAGTGGGCTGCTCTGCGCGCGCCTGGTGGCCACCTCGTATCGCTGGCCGGGAGAGGGGCCGATCGACTTCTTCCTCGCGCCGTCGTCCCTCTTCTTCCAGCGCGTGGTGGTGGGAGAGCTCACGCTCCGCCTGCCGTTCTCGACCCCTCACGTGGCCACGGTCGCGCTGCTCGTCGCGCTCGCCGCCGCGCTCGTGATCGCGGTGGTGGCGCGGGTCCCGGCGGCGCGGCGGCCGCTCGGTTTCGCCGCCGCGGGAGTGGCCCTGGCCGGCGTCCTCGCGTTCCAGCTGCTGGCGGCGGAGTACCCGGCGCGGAAGTTCCTCCAGGCCGCGGGCATGCCGGACGTGCCGGCGGACGAGCTGTCGTTCGTCGACCGCGCCGTGGGCGCCGGCCACGCCGAGCCGCTGGCGGTCGACGACGCCGTGCATCCCGACCTCGAGGCGCAGCTCCCGTTCCTGCGCGTGTACAACCGGACGCTGGGCACCGGGATGGCGGTGATGCGCACTCCCGAGCAGCCGGGAGCGCCCGTGCCTCGCCAGCCGACGGTTCGCGTGGACTGGCGCACGGGCGCCACGGAGGTCGAGGGCACCGAGCCGAACGTGCTCCTCCAGCTGGCCGGGTTCTCCGCCGTGGGCTTCGCCGGGGAGCCGCTGCCGCCGTCGGCCTACTACTCGTTCGCCCAGCTCACCCGGCTGCGCCATCCGCTCACCCCGCTCTGGCTCATCCGCGGCGACGCCTTTCAGGGCTTTCCGGAAGGGGGCGAGCCGCTGCGCCTGCGCGTGTTCCCGCCGGGTGCGGGGGTGAGCTGCGTCCGCGGCGCCGTGGCCGTGCCCGCGCTCGCGGACAGGAGCAGCCGCTACCGGGTAACCGGCGGCCTGCGAGCGCAGCGAGGCGTCGCGGCCTACGGAGCGCCGGGAGAGCTCGACGCACGCGTGCGAGGCGGCCGGCCAACCACGCTCACGCTGCGCGGCACCCCCGTCAAGCTCCCGGACGGAAACCGGCTCGGGCCGACCTTCACGGGCATCACAGTCGGACCCTGCAACTAGCCGGCCGCCACGTTGAACGTCCCTGAGCACCCCCTATAGCGACTACTCCGGGACGTTCGTCTGGGCGGCGGCCAGCGCCTCGCGCAGACAGCGCTCGAGCTGCTCGCCCGCCTTGTCCCAGGTCCGGTCCGCCACGAGCCGCCGGCCGGCCTCGCCCCGCTCGGCCCGCAGGCCCGGGTCGTCGAGCAGCTCCTCGATCGCCCCCGCCAGGCCGACCGGGTCGAAGGGCGCGAGCGTCAGGGCGTCCTCGCCGCCCAGCGCTGCGCGCACGCTCGGCGTGTCGAGCTCGACGCAGGGGAGCCCGCAGGCCAGCATCTCCTGACTCACGCGCGAGTAGTTAGTGAGCGAGAGCGAGACGCCCACCGTGGCCTCGCGGTAGAGGCCGGCCAGCTCGGGCTCGGGCAGGACGCCGGCGTGCTCGTATGGAAACGAGGTGCGCATCGGGTGCTCCTCGCCGAACAGCACCAGGCGCAGGTGGCCGCGCCGCCGGTGGAGCTCGGCCAGCGCCAGCAGCGCCAGCGGCACCGCGCGCCGCGGCGTCGCGCGGCGCGCGTACACCACCACGGTGTCGTCGCGGCGCCCGCCGCCGCCCGCGTGGTAGAGCCCGTGGTCGACGCCGAGCGGGAACCACTCCGCCCGCGCGCCGAAGCGCTCGCGCAGCAGCTCGGCCAGCCACGGGCCGGCGGTCACGTGGAAGAGGCCCTGCTCGTAGGTCTGCTCGGCCCAGCGCGCCTCCGCGGAGGCGGGGAAGAAGTCCGGCTCGTAGTCCTGCACGAGGTAGGCGCGGGCGCTACAGCCGGGGAGCAGCAGCGCGCGCGCCGCGGTCTCCCAGCCGCTTGCCACCACCACGTGCGCGCCCGTCCAGGCGGAGAAGCCGCTGTGCACCTCGGCCGGCACCGAGCCGAAGTGCTCGCGCAGGCGCCGCTCGACGCTGCCCCTGCGCTCGGGAGCCCGCCGGTGCGGGTCCTCGAGCCAGAGCGAGCAGGCATGCCCGCGCGCGGCCAGCGCCCGCACGAGCGCGAGGATCGTGGCCAGCCCGCCGCTGCCGCGCACGAAGGGCGGCACCAGCACCGCGATCCGAAGCCGCTCGCGCCCCGCCGCCTCCGGATCCGTCACAAGCGGCGTGGGACCCGAGCGCGCCAGCGCCCCGATCGCCTCGAAGCGCTCCCGGCCGCGCATCAGCCCGAGCGGATGCGCGACCCGTCGGGCGAGCTCGCGGATCACGCCGGGTTTTCGTCGCTGCCGGACAGCGGAAGCCCCAGGCGCCCCTCGAGCTCGTGGATGTACTTGCGCCACTCGTCGCGCTCCACCTCGAGCGCGCTGAGAAAGGCCAGGTCGTTCTCGCGCTGGCGCTCCCAGCGCCGCCGCTCGATGAGATCCGCCTCTCCGACGGCAGCCGCGGCCGCGAGCCGCGACGCGTTCGGGCCGAGCCCCAGCAGGAAGTGCGTGGGCACGGCGAGGTGGCCGGCCGCGACCTCGACGCTGTGGGCGGCTTCCCCGTCCGCGCCGTCCACGAGCGTCAACGAGCCCTGCAGCGCCACCTGGCGCGCCACCACGTGATCGTCCGGAAGCAGCCGTCGCAGCTCCTCGAAGGCGCCCTCGCCCCACATCGTGTGGTGGAACGGGTTCTCCAGTGCCCAGAAGGCGTCGTTGGGCACGCTGATCACCACGGTGAACTCGTGCTGCTCTGCCAGCTCCACGAACAGCTCGACCAGCGGAACGAAGTTGGCCAGGTGCTCCACCACCTCGAAGCAGGTGACGCAGCCGCCGCCGGGACTCCCGTCGAGCAGCGCGTCCCGCACGCGACGCAGGTCCTCCTCGACGCTCAGGTCGGCCGTGAGCGCCACCGTCTCGTCCGCCTTGATCTCGCGCTCGGCCTGGCGCAGCGCGTCCTCGGCCAGATCCACGAGCACCGCGCGCCCGGCGAACGGCTCGCCGAGCGCCGCCGCGGCCGCGATTCCGTTGCCGCAGCCGAGGTCGCACCACACGGGCGCCGCGCGGATCGCGGGCGCCGCCATGCGGTAGCGCGTCTCGTGCTCGATCCGGATCGCCGGGTTCGTCTCCCGGCTGATTCGCTCCTCCCAATCCACGCCGGCCAAATTAGAGCTCCTCCGCGATTCGGGGTGCCTTGCGGTCGAAGTAGGTGAAGCCCACCACGGCGATCAGCACGATCAGGCCGAGCGGGATGATCAGGCGCGGCGCGCCGCCGATGGCCTCGGCGGCGCTC
>Ga0209382_10003428_pt1 | contig 21974 bp, 11 predicted proteins | sample SoiMetdeltSBSDD5_FD_187599 | JGI IMG/M metagenome (GOLD analysis project Ga0209382, IMG submission 187599) | Bulk soil microbial communities from a Populus tree surrounding site in Tennessee, USA - Soil MetaG P. deltoides SBSDD5 (SPAdes) (version 2) | ecosystem: Environmental > Terrestrial >...
CGGCCTCGGCACACTGCTCGGCATCCTCCGCGCAGCCGACCCGCGCGACAAGGCCGAGGTCTACAGCCGCATCGGGCTGCGCATGACATACGCACCGGGGCCAGAGACGATCAAGGCCGAAGTCGTGCCGGCCCTGGTGTCCCACTCCCGGATCCGGTAGCCGTTGCGGGAGTTGACCCGCTCATCGCTGCGCTGCCCGTACGGCGCGCCGCACACCGCGTCCGCCTCGGCGCTCATCAGCGCGTCAGCGAACGTCTTTACCATCGCCCGCAACACATCCGGGCTCGCCGACTCCAGCTGCTCGCGCAGAAAGCCGGCAGCGTCCACACTCTTGGGTACGGTCATCGCGCTGGTCTCCTTTGATCTTGACTTAGCCGTCTCAAAGGATCTCCGCGATGACCGTCTCCTACCTCACGACACGCCGCACATCAGGCCCGTCGTACACCACCTCCGAGGACGCAGCCCGGCCATCGAGGTAGCGGCCTTCGAGCACGGCTTCGGTCGCCATGGCGGTCCGGACCTTGATTCAATGGGACGATCCGGCGTCCGGCGGGCACTCACATGTGACAAGGCCAGCACGCTGCATCCATGTGGACACTCAGCCATATCTCAATTTCCGACGAACACATGGCCTGGCCGGACACAGAGACCGCTGCGACCGAGACCTCCTGGGCCACGTTGTCGGACGCACGACAGATTGCCCGCCCGCCGTAGGCGCGCTGAACGGACTGTTGCCGTCGTCAGCTGATATCAATCCGTGTGGGTTCGGCGAGGACGGTCGCTGCAGCGTCCAGGTCGGCCAGGCGTGCCGCCAGCGTCGCGACCGCGAGCCGTTTGGGCAACGCGGTGCTGAACTTCAAGCCGACGACCGCCTGATCGTTCACCTCGGGCAAACACAACCGCGCCGCGGCGTCGGCGGTCCCGTCCCGCCATGATGCCGCGGTGATGTCTGCGCGTAGCCGGACGTACTCGTCCGCAAACCTCTGTACCGGATCGGTCAGGGGGCTCAACGTGGCGGCGAGGGTGGCGTTGGCCCGGAATCCGGCCCAGGTCCACCACCGGACGTCGCCGTTGCCGGCGCGGGTGATGACGGTGCCGGCCGGATGCACGGTACCCCTCTGCTCATCCCGGGCACCGGCCAGCCGGGCAGCGGCCCGCCTGGTGAGGGCGACTCCGTCGGGCTGCGCGCCGAGCAGCACGTCGCGCATGGCGCGGGACAGCTCGTAACTCAGGCCGCGCCAGCCGCTGCCAAGCCAGCGGGCCTTGCCGCCACCGTCGGCCACCTCGACGAAGCAGCGCTGTCGGCTCCAGTCGATGTACGTGACCCGCCAGCTCCGTCCGCCCAGCAGCAGAACCCGCGGTCCGGGTGACTCCTCCGTCAACAGCGCCGGGTCGATCCGTCCGAGCTCGCTGCGCCCGGTGAGCACGGTGAACTGGGATGCGGAGGTGAAGACCGAGGTCATGCCCATGAAATGCCGGCGCCCGAAACGCAGCTCGGCCTCCGGTCCGATGAACAGCAAACCGCCGTCACTTTCCAGGTACCCCTGCTCCCGCAGGTAGCGGACGATGACCTCGGCGGTGGCGTCGAACGGCGCGAGCCCGTTCCACCAGTGCGACCAGAGCCGGTCCCCCACGCGGTGTTCCTGAAGACACAGTGCGAGGATCTGCTGCGCGACGATGTGCCGGGGTTCCGGCGGCGGTGTGATGTGTTCGACCCATTTCCGCCGCAACAGCAGCAGCAGCGCGGCCGCCTGGACTAGTCCCGGGGTGTCGCGGGTGAGGACGAGGCAGTTGCGGGCGGTGCCCGGTCGCCGGCCCGTCCGCCCGAGGCGCTGCAGGAACGCGGCCACGGTCATCGGGGAGTCGACCTGGATGACCCGGTCCAGGTCCCCGACGTCGATGCCCAGCTCCAGGGTGCTGGTCGAGACGATCACACAGTCGCGGGCCTCGGCGAATGCCTGCTCGGAGCGGTGTCGCTCGTCCGCGGACAGCGAGGCGTGCGACAGGAACGTCGTGATGCCTCGGCCCCGTAGGAGCTGCCCGAGTTCTTCGACGGCCTGCCGGGATTCGCAGAACACCAACCGCTTCTCACCCGCGTGCAGCGAGGCGATCACGGTCGCGGCATTGTCGAGTGAGCCGACGTAGTCGAGCTGGATGTCGATGGGCAACGGAGCCGACGCGCCGCCGGCCGGGACCGCCTCGGGCGCCACGACGGACCCGGGTCGCGCCTGCGCACCAGAACCCTGCAGCCAGGTCAGAAGCTGGGTGGGGTTCCCGACGGTCGCCGACAGGCCGACCCGCTGCACCGGTCGGCCGATCAGATGCGTCAGCCGTTCCAGCACCGCCAGCAAGTGCCAGCCGCGGTCGTCCCCGGCAAAGGCGTGTACCTCGTCGACGACGACGGCCTGCAGCTCGGCGAACTGGCTCCGATGATCCACATTGGCACTGACCAGCATGGACTCCAGCGACTCCGGCGTGGTCAGCAGGACATCCGGCCGTTCGCGCAGGATGCGGCGACGTTCGACGGGGCCGGTGTCGCCGTGCCACCGGGCTGCCCGCCGGCCGAGCCAGCCGGCGTACTGCTCGACGCGGGGCAGCAGGTTGTTCAGCAGAGCCTTGAGCGGGCACAGGTACAGCACGCAGGTGCCGGACCACCGCTGTGCGACCATCCGCGACAGTAGGGGAAACATCGCCGCCTCGGTCTTGCCGCCGGCCGTGGGCGCAAGCAGGAGCGCGTCGTGACCGGCGAGCAGTGGTGTGACCGCTTCCCGCTGCAGCGGGCGCAGGTCGCTCCAGCCGAGGGTGTTGACGATATGGTGCACGAGCGCCGGATGTAGCAGCCCGACCGGGTTCGGCGAGAGGCGTGGGTCCATCACGGGAGAGGGCTCATGACAGATCCAGGGGTACGTCGTCCGCGCTGGCGGCATTGCGTTCGACCTCGGACATCTCGCTGGCGGTTACCGTCAGCGCGTAGTCGGCGCGTGGGTCGAAGTCCGGGAACTGGTCCACCCGGTCCAGGACGTCACTGACGATCTTCTTCAGGAACAGGCGTGGCACCACGCCGACCCGGCCGCCGAGCCGCCCGGTCAGTGCGGTGGCGAGATCCGCGAGGTACGCGTCGTCGACGAGCCGGCGCACCCGGTCCGGATCGACCGCGTCGGCGGCGAAGAGGTCGCGGACCCGGACGCCGACATCGCGCAGCGAGTCGAGGCTGAATCCAGGTAGCCGCACCTGCACGGCGCGGGGGTTGTCGAACCGGGCGTCGGCGGTGAAGTCGGTGGCTATTCGTTGTGCCAGCGGTGCCAATCGCTGCACGCCCTGGGTACCGTCGAAGAACGGTGGCGTGCCGGTGACGAGCAGGTAGAGCCCAGGGAAGCGGCCGGAGTCTACCTCGTCGATCAGTTGCCGGAGCGCGTTGAGCGCCTTGTCCCGGACATCGGACCTGGCTCGTTGCAAGGTTTCCACCTCGTCGAGCACCAGCAGCAGACCCGGGTGGCCGCTGTCCTGCAGCACAGTGAGCAGCCCCTGCAAGAAACCCAAAGCGCCGAAGTGGTCGAGGTCGCCGCGCAGCCCGGCGCGGCGGCGTACGGCGGCGGCCACGTGCGGCTGCCCACCCAACCACGACACTAGACCTTCCGCCGCGGCCGGATCACCGTCCCGCAGGGCCGACCGGTACCCGCGCAGCGCCGCGGCAAAGGCCGGCGTGCGCCGCGAGACACCCGCCAACCTGCGCTCCAGCACGGTATCGGCGTCGTCGCCGGCCTCCTGGTCAAGGCCGAACAGCCAGGCATCGAGCACCGCCCGCAGCGCCGACGGCGGGAACTCGGCCGTCTGCAACGACTCGCAGACCCGCCGGTACACCGTCTCCAGCCGGTGCAGGGGCGTCTCGGTCTCGGAGATCTGCACCTCGGCCACGGCCATCCCGCGCCGCTTGGCCCGCTCACCCAACCAGCGGGCAAAGAAGGTCTTGCCGGAGCCGTATTCGCCACGGACCGCCTTGAAAACCGCGCCGCCCGCACCCACCGCGGCCAACTCCGCGTCCATGGTGGACTCGAACCGGCCCAGGCCGACCGCCAGGACATCCAGCCCGCTGTGGGGCACCGTGCCGCGCCGCAGCGCGTCGAGGACCTCCCGGCGTCGGCGGGGGCTCAACACGACGGTCATCGGCCCACCTCGAACTGCTCGCGGAGCAGCGTGACATCAAGCACGATCGTTGCACCGTCCGGGTCGCGCCGCAGCACCGGGTACTGCTCGACGTTGAGCAACCGCTGCACCTGTGAGAGAGCACCGGGGAGCTGGATCGCGGCGACCCCGAGCGCGGCCGCCGCCGACTCCGGGTCCAGCCGGTGCGCGGGCGCGGTGAGCAGCGCAGAGAGCAGCCGGCCGACCTGCTCGTCGTTGACCGCGACCCGGGCTGCACGGTCACGCTGCTGGCGGTAGATGGCCGAGGTGAGCACGGAGGTCTCGAACCCCGCCACCGGCGTCGTCGCCACCGGCCGCGACGCGGCGTCGAAGAGGGTCAGGACCTCCCCGCCGGGTGCGCTGGTCGACTCCTGCCTGCCCTCCGCCGGTCGCCGGCTGGTCGCCGGTCCTGGCGCCCAACCCGGCGATGCGATCTGCCCGCTCGGGAGGGCCTGCTCGCTCACGGGCCCACGCCACCACGCTGGTGACTGCGGCGGCGCCAGGCGCCACCCTGGCGGCGCCTCGCCCGGGGCCAGCACGCTGACCGGTACCACGACCTCGGCGGGTGACGCACCGCCGTGGTATCCGGCCTTGACCGGCCCGTACCGCAGCCACTCGTCGACGGCGAGCACCGCATCACCGTCGTGCAGCAGCACCCGCCGGCCCCGGATGCGCACCTCGGAGTCGTCCAGCCGGTCACCGCCCGCGTACGGCCGGGACCGGTTGCTGGACATGCCCGCCTCGGGCTTGAGCCGACCTTCGCGCCGTTCCACCACGTGCCCGTGGTCGCCGGTAAGCACGACGATCCTGCCGGCCCGGCGGGCCCGATCCAGCAGTGGACGCAGGTGCTTGACGGTGTCCGCGGTCCAGTCGGTGCCGCCGGGATCGGAGCGGTCCAGCGCGTCGTCGATGCTGTTGAGCACGCAGGCGACGACCGCGGTGCCGGTGACGTCGTCGACGGCCGCGCGCACCTCATGCGCCAGGGCATACCCGCCGCCGCTGCGGTCCAGGGCGAGCTTGTGGAACAGCCGTGCCGTTACGGCGTGGCTCTTGGCCAGGGCGGCCAACCCGTCGTGCTCGACCTGCTGCTCACCGACCGTCAGCTCCCCGGTGAAGAAGCTGGCCCGGCAGACCGCCGTCAACGACGGCAGCGGGGCCAGCGCCACCCGTCGCCGGTCGGCGTCTGCGGGAAGGCACTCCAGCCACGTGTCGTACCGGCGCACGACGTCGTCGACGATCTCGGTGGCGACCGCCTGGCTCATCCCGTCGGCGAGCACCAGTAACACGGGCGTTGTCCGGGCCAGCGGCAGCACTGTGGTGGCGAGCAGATCCTCCAGATACCCGGCACCGGTGGGCGCCGGGTCGCCTCGCTCCTCGTGTGCGGCCAGGGCCCTGCCGAAGGCCACGTCGTGGGCGGCGCGGCGCAGCCGAACCGCGCCGAGCACTGCCCGTAGCCCTTGCGCGAGCGCTTCGTCGTGCACGCCGGCCCACACGTCGGCCACCGCGCGGTCCACCCACGCGTCCTCGTCGCGGTGCCGGGCGACCAGCGCGCCGAGGCCCCCGGCCGCCGGAGGGACCGCCTGGGCAAGCCAACGCACCAGACGCACCGCGGCCAGCGCCCGGGGTACCCGCACCTCGTCCGGGTGGTCATGCAGCGCGTGCGCCTCCACCTCGACTCGGCGGTCCTCGATCTCGGGCAGCAGCGCGGCGTCGGCCAGCGGGGCATCCGGCCCGGCGCCGCCCCTGGCCCGCGTCGCGGCCCGGTCGGCGCATCGGTGCAGGAGTTGGCCCAGCGCGGCCAGCCGAGACGTGAGGCCGCTGCGCAGCACGGTCGAGTGGGCGGCGAGCGATCCGGCTTCGACCCGGTCGAGCAGCGACTCGGCCCGCGCCAGCACGCGGGCGGCGGCGTCCTGGTCGCCGGCGACGAGGTCCCGGGTGGCCGCCTCGGCGTCGGCCGCCCACGCGAGCAGAACCTGGTGGGCGAGGTGCCGGCCGACTTCCCGGGCGAACAGCGCCCGCGGCCCGGAGCCCGGGTCGAAGCCGGCGATCACCCGGGCGATCAGGCCCAGCGGTACGGCGTCGCCGGGCCGCCCCTCACGCAGTAGCGGCCCGAGCGCCTGCCCGCAGCCCCCGCACCGCTCGGTCAGCCAGGCGAGTAGCGCCTCGACGAGCGGGTCACCGGCGGTCACCCGCAGATTGGCGATAACCGGAGCGGCATCGGGGCGGGCCGACCAGTGCAGGACCGCGGCGAGGTCGGGTTGCTCGGCAATCTGCCCCAGGCCCATCCGGTGGCTGGCGAGGGCACCGAACACATGATCGGCGGTGAGCAGGCCGGCGCGGGCTGGCGGCCAGCCGGTCGGGGGCGTGGCGGCGAGCAGCCCGGTGGCAAGCTCGCGGGCGTGTGGCCCGGAGACCAGCCGGTGGTCGACCAGCGTGGCGCTGAACCGGTCCTGCACGGCGGCCCACGGATCCGGCCGGCGCAACCGCTGCCAGGTCAGGTGCGCGGTGATTCCGAGCCCGAGCTCCTTCTCGTCGCGGTCGGTGAGCACGACCAGCCACTGGTGCGGTGTCCGTTCGGTGAGCGCTTCGCGCACCGCCAGCGCGGACGGGCAGACGACGACCCGGACCGCGACACCGTTGTGTTCGAACTGAGCCGCGTCGCTCCACTCGGGTACCGCCCGCACCCCGAGGACACCGCCGGTGAAGTGCTTGCGCGCGGCCTCGTCCAGCAGCGCCTTGATGACCGGCAGGCTCGCCGGAGCGGTAGGAGTGGTCACGCCTCGGTCCGCCACTCGACCACGATCGCCGCCCCCTGGTGTTCGCGGGCGAACGTCCGGAGTTCTGCCAGAGCGGTGTCCAATTCGGACGGTGAGGAGACCCGCCGGTGGCCGCGTGCCGCGGGCTTCGTGCCCCGGCCGTTTCCGCCGGTGGTCTCCGTGGTGCCGCCCAGCGCCCACCGGAACGCCTCGTCCTCGGCGCGCTTGAGCGCCGGCTGCACCGGCTGCGCCAGCTCGTCCGCAATCAGCGTGGCGCGCAACCGGTCGAGAATCCCCCTAGCGGCCAGACCCCGCTCGTCGGTGCCGGAGGCCGCGTCCCGCAACGGGGTGAGGCGCTCCCACGGGTAGTCCCTGACGGCCGCGGCCACCAGGCCCGCCGACCGGAGCGACCGCGCCGCGGCCTCCGGGGTGCCGGGCAGGTCGTGGCGCGCGAGCAACTCCACCAGCGCTACCCGGTCTCGCGCCGCCCGTACCGACGCAAGCAGGTCCCGCCCGGCGCGGGCGGTCGCCAGCCGCCCGCCGGTCGCCCCGGTGGGCACCGACAGCCGCTGGTACGCGCGCTCCAGCTCGGTCACCAGCGCACCGGCATCCGCGGCCAGCGCGGCCGCCCGCTCGGCTACGGCCTCGGTCAGCTCGGCCACCGCGGGACCGGTCAGGAACGGGTTGGCGATCACACCGAAGAGGGCCTGCGCCCTCGGCACGGCCGCGTCCCAGTCGCCGGAGGCGGGCAGCCGCTCCGGGCGCAGCTCCATGTCGGTGCTCAGCGCCCCCGGCGCCGGCTGCGGTATCACCCCGCCGGCCCGGTACCAGGCCCGGTTGTGCAGCACCGCCCAGGCGCAGACGATCAGATCCGTCACCTCGGGGCGCAGGCCGGCCGGCGGCGGGACCCTGCTGATCCAGTCCCGCAGCGTGCCGACCCTCACCGGGTCGGTCGGGGACAACCCGTCCCGGCCCATCGCGGTGGACAGCAGCATGTCCCAGCGGAACCGGTCGGCGCCGAAGAGGAAGTGCGTCTCACCCATGTGACCGACGCCGAGCGGGTTCGCCACCCGGCGTACCGTGTCGCGCTTGGCCGGGTCGACGAACGCGCGACCGTCGGGGTTCTGGCGGGCGGCCTCCACCGCACCGAGCACCGCGGCGAGGTCGCTGGCGCGTACCTCCCGGTCCTCCGGCTCGAACCGTGGGTGCCCGGGGAACGTCGCGGCGAACGCCTGCTCGACCAGGTTGCCGAACGCGGCGGCCAGGTCGTGCCCGACCGGGGCGGCCGGGCGCAGCTCCGGGTGCAGGCTGACCAGCACCCGGTCGTGGCCCTCGTCGATGTCCAGCGTGCCCGGTGTCGCGGTGGCCGCACCGTAGGCTTCCTGCACCGCCCGGCGCATCCGCTCGCGCAGCCCGTCGCGCTGGGTCTCCAGGATGATCCGGGCCTGTACCCGGTCCGCCTCGGCGAGGTGGTTGGCGTGCGAGGTCCACCGTTCGCCCGAGCCGCCGAGCAACCAGTCGAGGATCACCAGCCGGCCCAGTTCCCGCCGTCGTTCCGGGCCGAGGAAGTATGGCACCCACACGACGGTCCGGGTGGCCAGCCCGCCGGCCCGCAGGTCGTCGGTGCGGGCCAGATCCTCCAGCGGACTGCGCCCGTCCTCGTCGAACGGGTAGTCCACCACAAAGCGCCAGGTGTCCGGCCCGGCTTCGAACGCCCCGTCGGTGAGCCACGCCCGGTCGCGGACGTTGCCGAAGACCACCTCGATCTCACGGCGGGAGCCGCGCCAGATGCGTGCCTGGCGGGACACTCCGAAGGCGTCCCCGTCGATGTTGGTGAGGCCGAACGCCTCCCACACCAGACCCTTGATCGTTTCCCGGCGCCGGCCGTCGTTGTCCTCGCCCTTGGCCTTCTCGACGATGCTCTCGTAGTCCACCTCGGCGATGCGTACCCGGATCACCGGGTTGCGGGTGTCACCCACCACCTGGATCTCGGGTACGTCGGCCGACCAGCGGCGGACCTTCGCCAGCACCAGGGTGCCCTCCCGGCCCTGGAATGCCGGCGCGGTGATCGAGCCGTGGTTGAGCGCGGCGAGCCGGGATGCGGTCATTTCCTTCAGGGCCGGCACTTCGGGTGCGACCGCCGAGAGCACCAGCGTCTTGACCAGCCGGTCATCGCCATGGAAGGGGTGCTCGCCGGGCAGCCCGGCGATGTCCCGCTCGGCCAGCTTGTGCTCGCGCAGCAGCAGGGGGCGCAGCTTGTCCCGGTAGAGCGCCCGGGCGTTCTTGAACCTGCCCGCCATCTCCGGGGTCAGCGCCTGGTTGCCGTCCACCACGAGGTCGAAGATGTCCCCGACCGGCACCACGTCGTCGATGGTGAGCCGTTCGCGGCGGCGGACCAGCACCTGCTGCATGACCTTCAACGCGGTGCGGTCGCGCTGCATCGCCGACGCCAGCGTACGCAGCGTCGAGACCAGGGCCGGCGAGAAGGGGTACGTGCGCCGGAACGCCTCCTGGTCGGAGCCGCGGTGGGTGTCGTCGGTGTGGACGCCGTCGAGCAGGACGTCCCACAGCTCCGGACGCCGGTCGAGCTGCCGGAACGCGTCGTCCAGGGTGGCCTTGGCGCTGTCGTCGATCGGCTGCAACAGCCGCTTCTCCGCCACATAGGGCAGGTTGTCGTCGCCGAGCGCGACGGTGAGAAACCGCCCTTCCTGGTGGCGGAACGCGTTGTCCAGCGCGTCCTGCTCGGCGCCCATCCCGCCGCCCCGGTCGACGAAGTAGCGCCGCAGGTCCATCTGCCGGGCCACGAACGAGATCACCGGGATGGCCCGCTCGCCCGAGCCCGACTCGACCAGCTTGGTGATCTTCTGGGCCTCCCGGCCGAAGAGATCCCGGTTGCGAACGCTGAACGCCAACCACAGCACCAGCTCGTCGAGGAACATCACCACCGCGTGGTAGCCGAGGCCCTTGGCGTGCCGGGTGATCGCGGCCAGCCCCTGGTCCAGCGAGACGAACTCGGCGGTCTGGGTGAACGCGGTGAAGTACGTCTTCACCAGCGCGGACACCAGCCGCTGCCGGGCCGCGCTGCCCGGTGCCGCGGCCCGCGCGGCGTCGTAGGTCTGCACCGTCCACGCCTGGTCACCCTCCAGGACGCCGGCCCAGACGTCACCGGCCTCGGCGCGGTGCGCGTTGAGCCCGCCGAAGAAAGCGTCGTCGCCGAGCCGCTGCCGCATGCGCTCCCCGTCGGCGAGCACTGCGTCGCCGTGGTGCACGGCCGGCAGGTCGCAGCCCGGGTGCAGGGCCTGGATCTGGGCCACGTACCCGCCCAGCACGGTCTCCTCGACGCTGCGAGCCTCCAGGAAATGGAAGGCAAGCCGCAGGAACCGCTTGCCGGACAGGACCGCGTCATGCCGGGCGATCGCCGCCTGAAGCTCGGCGATCCTCCGCGCGGCCGGATCGTGGCCGAGCAGCGCGTAGAGCACCGCCATGAAATGGCTCTTGCCGGCGCCGAACGAGCCGGACAGGAAGGCGGCCCGGCTCTCGTGCTCGCGCAGCGCGGAGGCGACCATGTCCAACGCCTGGTCGAACGCCTCGGCCAACGCCTCGGTGACCACGTACTCCTCGATGGTGCGGGCCAGGCGGTTGCGGCCCACGCCTTCGGTCAGCCGCAGGACGTAGTCTTCGGCGCCCGCGGTCTCGGGGATGCGGATGACCTCGCGCAGCAGGATGCTCATGCGATAGCCGCCTTCCGGGCACGGCCGCGCCGGGCGGGTGCGGCGGGCCGCCACGCGCGGAGCTGCTGGGTGGTGCACCCGACCTGGCGGGCCCGTTCGTCAAGCTGTTCGGTGAAGAAGTCGGCGGGGGAGACGCCACCGTAGAAGGGGTCGGGTTCGGCGTGCCACTGCCGCACCCACGGCAGCAGCTCGGCCAACCCGGCGACCAGCGGGGTCAGCCGCTCGTCGGCCCAGCCGTCGGCCTCGGCCCGGGTGAAGAGCTGGTCCAGGGCGAGCGCCTGCTGGGCGTGGTCCCAGCCGGCCCAGCCGAGCACGGGTGTCGCATCGGTGGCGCGCTCGGTGGCCGGGTAGCCGATAAACCGCTCCTTGGGCACGTCCAGCTTGCCGCGGTGGGCCCAGTACTCCTTGCGGGTGAAGTCGGCCGAGGTGTATTTCGGCGGTACCGGGATCGCGCCGACCTTGTCCCCGGCATCTTCGCGGCGCTGGAGGTCCCACGTATGCTCCCAGGCGTCGCGCTTGCGCAGCCCGTTCTCCTTGTAGCGGTAGGCGGCCAGGTAGGGCACCGCCTCCTCGGCGAGCAGCCTGGTCAGCGTCGCGAGCACTGGCACGTCCGGGCGGCCCTCCCACAGCGCCAGCACCGACACCAGGTCCGGGTCCCGGCTCACCTCGTCGGAGAGCTGGGCGATGCTGCGGGGCGTGGGGCGGCCGGCCCGGTCGAACCAGAACCGCTTGTCCTCCAGCCGATCCAGCAGCCAGCCGCGCAGCGCCCGCTCCTCCTGCCGCTGCCACGGCTCGGTCGCCCAGCGCCGCTTGTACTCCGGCCGTTCCAGCAGGCGGAGGTAGCCGTGCGACCCGATCAACGCGATCCGCCGCTCGACCAGGGCGCGGTAGTCGGCCGGCAAGTGCGCGGGGACCTCGGTGACCGGCGTGGAGCTGTGCCGGGCGAACCAGGCCGTGTCCTCGTCACCGGACGCTACCCGGCGGGCCAGCACGATCTCGAACGCCCGCTCACCCAGCGCCAACCCCGGCAGGTCGTCGCCGCGACGGGTGAGATGCTCGTCGATCAGGCCGTAGAGGTGGTACGCCTGCCAGTCCAGCTCCTCCTGCTGCGCGATCATCTCGGCGCGGATGGCGGTGAACTCGCGCCGAGCATTGTCGAGCGCTTCCCGTGACGGCACGCCGGCGTTGGCTATCGCCTGTGGGGTGTGCGCCGTCAGTTGTTGTGCGAGTTGGTCGAGCAACCGCCCCCGCTCCAGCGGTAGCGATTCTGGCAGCGGGAAGTCCTGCAATGTCGTCCCGGTGAACTCATAGAACCGTTCCCACGTCTCTGCTTTGATCCCTTCGTTCACGCCTTGACTACCCTTGTCGTGGCTGTTCTGCTTGAGCCAGAAGCAGGCCGTCGACGAGTTGAGCACCCCCAACAGCGCCAGGTGATCGTCCTCCGTAGCTCCCTCCGGAAACTTGATCACCGGCGCAGAACGGTTGTGCAGTAAGCATTCTCTTAGATAAACAAAATGATTAGAGGTTTGAACGAACGCCCAGGTAATAGCCGGTCCGTTCATTCGAGATAGGGCAACCTGGTGCCAGGCCCACCATGGGCGTCCTTCGTCACGGTAATTGCTCTTCCCGAAGGTTGCGCGCGCCCACAGCACTGTCCGGCTCGGCCACATCCAACGCCAGAGAGAGGAATCGGGTAATAGATTGGCTAAATGGCCATCCTTGTATGGAAAGATTGCCGCCCCAATTGATGGTATCCAAAAGTCGCGGACGTCGTCGCCAGTTAGAAAGCTACGCCACCATGCGCTGCTGATATCGTTGCGTTCTAGTACAGCTCGGTCCACCAAGAAGACCGCGTCGGCATTTGTCTGGCCGGTATACCCAATCGATAATGCTACGCGTGATAGGGGTGCGCCGGCCGCATTCAAATAACTCACCAGGTCGGCCGCGCCGCCGCCGGACAGGGACCAGGGGTGTTTGGCCAGAAGCTTGCGATCAAGGTCGGTGACGGTGACCCACTCGTCGGAGTACCCGGGCTCGTCGATGTGTTCGGTGATGGCCGTCCACACGAGACCCTTGGCCGGGTTAGCTGGCCGGCCCGGTTCACCGCGAACGCCGAGTACCGCACGGATCGTCTCGCCGACCGGGCGACGGTTGCGGCCGACGATGATGACGGTGGGCGTACCGTGGTGGGGAATGTAGGCGCCGGACGTGTCTACGATCAACCGCAGGTCCTTGCCGGGCCTCTTTTCGGTGCCTGGGAAGAACTTCTCGATCAGCGGCGCGCCGAACTCGCGCTTCATGAACGAGTTGCTGGTGATCTGCCCGACCCAGTCGGCCCGTTCGCCGGTCTTCGCCAGGGCGAAGAAGCGTTCCATGAACGGCACAGTCAGCGCGTACGTGCCCTTGCAGTAGTGGTAACGCTCGCGGTACGCGGCGTTGAGCGCCTTGTCCTTGACCGTGATGTAGGGCGGGTTCCCGACCACCACGTCGTACCGGCCATTGTCCAAGATGGACCGTAGCGCTGCCAGGTTCTCCGTTGGGTAGGCGTGCGCCGCCGCGGTGCGGTCTGCGCTGAGTTTCGCGCCGAGGTCCAGCTCGCCCTGGTCGAGGCCGTGCAGCAGCGAGTCACCCACCGCCAGGTGGTAGGCGAAGGCCGGCGCGTCCTCCAGCCGACGGTCGCCCGAGGCTCGCAGCGCGGCGATGATCAGCCGGAACCGGGCGATGGCCACCGCGTAGGGATTCAAATCCACGCCGTGGATCGCGTCCAGCGCGGCCTGCGCCCTCGCCCGGCTGTCCAGGTCCGGCGCCTGCCGCTCCCACCGCTGCAGCAATCGGGCGAACGCGCCGAGCAGGAAGTGCCCCGATCCGCAGGTCGGGTCGATCAGCCGGAAACCGTCCAGCGGGCGCTCCTTGAGGGCCGGCTCCAGCGTCCGGTCGAGGATGAACTCCTCGACGAACAGCGGCGTCTGCAATAGCGCGTACCGCGACCGGGCATCCTCGGACAGGTCCTGGTAGAGGTCGCCGAGGAACCGCGTGTCCCAGGTGTCGTCACGGAGATCGCGGACGAGCCCGCCTGTCTCGTCGCGCTCGCGCCAGAAGTCCAGCAGCCGGGTGGCCGCGTCGCCGGAGGGCGTGACCAGCCACAGGGCCGAGTTCTCGTCGACCAGGTCGCGGGTCGCGGGCAGCCCGGCCAGGTACCTGATGGCGTGCCGCAGCCACTCCCGGTCGGTGACGTCCGGGTTGGTGGCCGCCTCGGTGCGCAGGAACGCCGCCTGGGCGTCCAGGGCCTCCGCCCGGCGCTTCCCCGGCCCGCAGATCCACACCGGCTTGACCAGGTCGTTGTCTTCGACGAAGCGGATAAACACGGTAATCAGCACCCAGGCGACGGCGGCCAGCGTGATCCGGTCCTCGGACCACTCCGGCCACGACGCGGCGGTGCGGCCGCTGTCCAGCGCCTCGCGGTGCTGTACCCGCCACCGCGCGTCCACGGCCGGCTGCTGGGCCACCCGCTCGCGCAGGTCGTCTTCGAGGCGCTTGACCTCGGCGCGCAACTCCGCGGTGAGCATGTCCATGGCACTCATGCCAGCTCCCCCTCCCGGGTGGATGCGCGCAGCCAGTCGTCGTCGAGGCGCAGGAACTGCCCGCCGTGCGCCAGCGGCAGTGGCGAGCCGTCGAGTGCCGCACCGCCGTTGAGCGCCTCCGGCAGCAGGAGCCACACCGCCTGTGGCCGGCGCAGGGAGAGGTCGGCCAGCCGGGCGAGCAGGTCGGTCTGCCCATAGCGGGCCAGCGGCGCCGCCTCCAGGAGCAGAATCGGGCGGGTACCCTCCGGTGCCTCGCCCGCGGCCTCGGCGACCGCGGCGTCCACGGCCGGGACGGCGCTGTGCACCAGCGCCGCGAGGCCCTGCGCCGGGCGGCTGCCGGGCTCTGCGGCGTCCGCGGCGCGCACCGCGTCCCACGGCACTCCGCGCCGCGCAGCCTCCTCCCGCAGCGCCCGCAGCAGCACGGCGGTCACGTCCACGACGCGGGCGCCGTGCCGGGCGACGAGCGTCGCGGCGGCGTCGTCCAGCCGGTGCGGCGCCACACCCAGGGCCAGGAAGCCGCGGCTGCGCAGGCTCTCCGCGAGCCGGGCATCCTCACCGGTGGCCGCCGCGCCGGGCGCCGGCAGCACCGGCAGGTTGGCCAGCGGGGTGCGGCTGGCCAGCGTCGTGTCCACCGGGCGCGACACCACCGAGTAGGTCTCGCCGTCCCAGGCCATGGTCAGTCCGGTGGCCGCGACGATCTGGTCAAGGCGGGGCCGGCCGGGCAGTTCGGGCAGGTCGGGGAAGCGGGCCCGGACCCGTTCCGCCAGGTCCTTCGCGGTCAGCTTCTGCGACGGTGCCAGCCCGCCCAGCGCGATGGCGAGCGCGGACGCGGGCTCCAGGACCCGGTCGTGCAGCTCGCCCCGGCGGGAGGCGCCGGCCCGGGTGGACAGCCGTGCCGCCAGACGCACCAGCCGGATGTCGTCTACCGCCGGTGCGTCGGGTGGCCACAGTGGACGCAGCCGGGCGGCCACCCGGCCCGCCGGCACGATGTCCTCCCCGGCCGCGGCGGCCTCGCCGACCAGGTCATCGGCTCGCCTGCCCAGCGCGTCGGACGTGTCGAGCAGGGAGGCGACCGTGGCGACGATCGGGTCGCGCGGTCCCCGGCGGCGGCGCCGGACGATCGGGGTGGCGTCGCCGCCGCCGCGTTCGACGGTGTCGGCCCGGTCCAGCGCCAGGCGCAGCAGGCCGGCAACGGTGCGCCGGGTGGCGGGGGCGTCCTCGGGCGCCAGCGCCGACACCAGTTCCTCCACAGTGGATAGGCCGCCGAGACCGATGAGCACCTCCTGGGCGCGGGTCAGCACCGCGTCCAGGCGGGAGCGGGCCGCGCTGTGGGCCGCCCACGCCTCCTGCGTGTCGGCGAGCACCCGCCACGCCTGTGATTGCCCACCCACGCCGAGCGGCCCGGCCAGCTCGGCGAGCGTGGCGAAGGCGTCCACCACCGGATCGGCGTCGTCGGTCAACCCGACGATCACCCTGGCGCATTTCTGGCGCCGGGGGGAGCGCGCCGCGCGTACGAGGACATCGGCGGTACCGACCGGGTCGGCGAGCGGATCGTCTACAGCGGCCGCGGGCGGCGCCGGGTTGGCTTCTGCCGCCTGGGCAAGCCGCGCACCGAAGCGCTCTCGCCACCACTTGGCCCGGCTGCGCACCTCGCGGCGGGTCGGGTCGGCCACACCGGTGAGCCGGGACAGCCGCGCGGCGTCCACCGCGGCTAGATCGCCAACGGTGTTGAGGCGCAACGGTTCCAGCGCGGACAGCGCCCGTGCCGACAGGCCGGCGGCGGCCAGCGGCGTCTCCGGCGTGGCCGCGGCGGCCAGCGCGTCGGCGTCGTCGGGCACGGTCGTCCCGGGCCCGGAGAAGATTCCGCGCCAGGCGGCGAGCATCTCGGCGGCGGTGTGGAACCGTTGCCGGGCGTCGCGGCGCAGTGCCCGGCGGAAAAAGTCCGCCAGAGGCGCGGCCACGCTCGGGTCGAACAGCCCGGGCTCCACGCTCGCCTCATCGCCGATCACGGCCGGATCGGAGAGGCCGTCACCGTACCGGGGGGGCTGCCCGGTGGCCATCTCGAAGAGGGTGACGGTCGCGGCGTACCGCTCGGCCGCCGAATCCCAGTGCGGCCGGTCCACGCTGCCCAGGAACGGGTCCAGATAGGGCGGCGTGCCCGCCTCGACCGAGGCCGCACCGGCCCGCGACAGCGAGAAGTCGAAGAGGACCAGATGTTTGGCCCGGTCGCTGCGCTGCTCCCGGACGCCGAGGTTGGCCGGCTTGATGTCCCGGTGATCCACATTGGCCTTATCCAGCGCCACCAGCGCGTCAAGCAGGTCAGTGCCGTACCGCTCCAGCAGGTCCAGCGACAGCCGGGGGCGATCCCGCAGCACCTGTGCCAGCGTGGTGTCCCCGGCGCTGTCCAGCAGCAGCGCGGTACGCCTGCCGATCCTCAATGGCGTCGGCTCGACCAGCCGCACCAGGCGCGGATGCTGGCGGGGCAGCGCGGCGAGCACCTCGGCCTCACCGCGCAGCCGATCTGCGGCGGCATCGTTCAGCGCCACCTTCAGCACCCGGCGCTCGTCCCCGGCGGTCCGGTCGGCGACCAGCAGGGCCCGCGCGGTCGACCCCGAGCCGAGCACGCTGATCAGCTCGAACCGCTGGCTCAGCAGCGTGCCTGCCGGGGCGTCCAGCGGGTCGTCGAACTCCCCGGCCGCTGTCTCCCGGTCCACGTCGTCGAGCAGCTTCAGAAACCGGGGTACGTCGGCCAGGCGCTCGGTGACCGCGGGCCGCGTGGCGCGTAGCACGAGGTGGCGCAGCGACGCCGGCACCTCCGGCACATCGGCCACCAGGTCCAACCCGCGGTCGCGGCCGAGCCGTTCCCGCAGGTCCAGCCCGTCGCCCGCCGGCGGCCGGCCGGCCACGATGTGGTACGCCAGCGCGCCCAGCGCGAAGACGTCCAGCCGAACCCGGTCGGCCCCCGCCCCCCACCGCCCCTCGGGGGCAACGTAGACCTGCGACCAACGCCGGGTCGGATCGACACCTTCCCGCCCCTCCATCACCGCGAGAAGGCGGGTGGCCGTGCCGCTCGGGGTCCGGCTCCCGCCGGCCTGGTCCGCGCCGGCCGCCTGCCAGTCGCCCAGTCGCAGGTCGATATCGCCGTTGCGCTGGCGCACCAGCACCGCGGCCGGGGCCAACCCCCGGTGCACGACGTGGTGCCGGTGCGCGTACCCGACCGTCTCGGCGAGCTGGCGGATCATCCCAACCCGGGCCGCCAGCGGCAGTTGCTGACCATGGTCGTCGAGCCACAGGTCGAGCCGGCGGAAGCTTTCGTCGCGGGGGTAGACCAGCCCCGTGCCGAGGTCGTCCTCGACCAGGTCACGCGGGCGCAGCACGCTGTCGTGGTGCAGCCGGCTGGTCAGCGTGTACTCCCGCGCGGCGAGCTGGCGGATGCCCCGGCGCTCGACCTCGGACGCCCCCGGCTTGCTGACGAAGAAGCGGATCCTGGCCTCGTCTCGGGCGATCCGGTGCTCGGCCGGCCAGTCCTGCCAGCCGTCCCCCTCGGCCAGCGGCGCGCCGACCAGGCGCCACGAGCCGACCTCGTGCTCCCGGCGCAGCGCGAATCCGATCCGCTCGAACAGCGCCGCCAGCAGGTCATCCTGTCTGATCAACCCGGGCCGCGGGGCGCCCGGCTGCGGCGGTTCCAACAACCGGTGGGCGATGCTCGGCAGCCCGCTCTGGCGCTCGTTACCGTCGAGCCCGAACAGGTCGGTGGCATCCGGAGGTGGCAACGCACTGCGGCAGCTCGCCGCGTGTAGGAAGACGCAATGCTGAATGTAGGGGATCTGCCGCCGGTCAAAGCCCGGCTGGAGCTGTTCCAGCGCGTCAATGATCACGTTTTTGAGCCGCTGCGCCTTTCGTCGCGCCAACAGCAGCGGCGAGTCCTCGCTGTGCCCGCCCCGTTGCCAGCGGTACGCATTGCCGGTGATCGTGCCCTGGTAGTGCTTGAGTTCGATCAGGTGCAGCCGGTGCTCGCCGAGCACCAGCGCGTCGACTTCGTACCATTTGCCGTCGCGGTCGCGAAACTCGAAGTTGGTCCAGGCATGGAAGGGCGCCCGGTCGGGCAGCAGCTCGCGCAGCGCGGCCAGGCCTTCTCGTTCATGAGCGAACTCGGAATGAGTGATCTCATGCCAGCGAGCGCTGTCCGCCCTCATGCCGCCGCGTCACCTCCCGGGTCCATTGGGCACGCTAATGCTTCTCCTTTGCAGCCGTCGATAGGACGGACAGGCGGAAAAAGTCTTGGCAACAGTCATCTGGAACTCCGGTGACCCTTTGACAAGGACATCCTGAGAGGCCGTTCGACCTGACCGAACGGTCACGGGAACACGGGCTGCTTAGCAAAGATGATCGTGGCGTCCGGGGTCCGTCAAGGGAGCGATGGTAGTCCAAGGTCATCACCACGAGTTGGCTGCCCGACGCATGCGAGCTAGTCGAGTCACTGTGGTGTCCGTTCCGCCGCGAAGATCAAGAAACGCTACTGAATCGCGTCCAGCGCGCGAGCGTATCGCTCGATGTCGTCGAGCCTGCCCAGTTGGTAGTCTTCCCGCGCGCCGAGTGCCAGTGCTCGGCCCGTGAGGCCTCGGCCTGCAGGGTTACCGCCGACCTCCACACCGGCCGAAGTGGGCTTGCAGCTTGCCCACCAACAACGGCTGCGGCGCAACGTGTGCGAACGCAAGATTTCTCAGCGGCAGGGTCACTCATTCACGGCTGCCACTTTATCGGCCCCGATGGGCCCGGCCACCGGCAGGTGAGTACCTCGTCACCGGTAACGCATGGAGTCCTGCCCGACCCGGGCGCTTGGCTAGTAGGGGACGTCGGTATGCTGTACCTCTCGACCCCCGACCACATCGTTCGCCTCGAGTTTCGTTCCTTGCGCAACTCGCGCTCGTATTGGGAGAAGGCAGTCGTTGAGCTTTCAGACACCGATTACGATCGTTGAAGCCCTCAAACGTATTCAACGTCAGGACTTGGTCTTGCCCGCCATTCAACGGTCGTTCGTGTGGGGCGAAGAGCAGATCGTCAAGCTGTTTGATAGTATTCTGCGAGGCTACCCGATTGGGTCGTTCTTGTCGTGGCAGGTAGAGCCGCAGACCGCCAGCCAGTTTCGGTTCTACGGGTTCATGCGCGACTACCATCAAAAGGAAAGCCCACACTGCCCCAAGCTGGACCTGCCCAAACAGAAGACCGTCGCGGTACTCGACGGTCAGCAGCGGCTGACTGCCCTGAACATCGGGCTGCGAGGCTCGTATGCGAGCCGGCTCAAATACGGCCGTAAGAACAAGGCACAGTCCTACCCCGCTCGACGGCTGTACCTGAACGTGCTCCGGGACGCGCCAGAGAACGACCAAGGCATGAGGTACGACTTTCGCATGCTTTCTGAGCCCGTGACGCAGCCTGATGACGGCCTGGCGTACTGGTTTCCGGTGTACCGGCTCTTCGACATTGAAAAGGTCGGCGCGCTCATGGCCGAGCTGGCCAGGCATCATGTTGGCAACAACGACCACGCCAGCGGTTTGCTTGGGGACCTGTTCGACCACATCCACAATCAACCGTCTCTGTACTTCTTCGAGGAAACCGACCAGGAAATCGACAAGGTCCTGGACATTTTCATTCGGGTGAACTCCGGCGGGACAAAGCTGTCTCACAGCGATCTGCTTCTCAGCATCGCTACCGCGCAGTGGGATGACCGCGACGCGCGTCACGAGATCCAGTCATTGGTGGACAATCTCAACGGCACCGGACAGGGCTTTACGTTCAGCAAGGACGTGGTGCTGAAGAGCGGCTTGGTGCTCACCGGTCACTCCGACGTCGGTTTCAAGGTCCGCAACTTCAAACGCGACACCATGGCGATGCTCCAGAAAGAGTGGGACGCCGTCGGCCGCTCGCTGCAGGTGGCCGCGAGCCTGCTTGCCGATTTCGGATTGTCCGAAGCGACCCTCACCGCGGACAGCGTACTCATCCCCGTTGCGCATTACATCCATCGTCGTGGGCTAGACGACGGCTACCGCACGCTGCCTTCGGCCAAGGATGACAGGGCTAAGGTGCGGTCGTGGGTGATCCGCAGCCTTTTGAAGTCCGGGGTCTGGGGCTCCGGCCTGGATACTCTGCTCAGCGCCCTTCGGGAGGTCTTAGACAAGCACGGCGCGTCTGGCTTTCCGCTTACCGAGTTGGAGTCCCGGATGGCTGGCAGGGGCAAGGGGCTTACCTTCACCCGCGAGGAGATCGAGGAGCTGCTCGATTGTTCGTACGGCTGGGCCGACACGTTCGTGGTGCTCGCCCTTCTCTTCCCACACGTCAACACGCGCAATCTGCACCACGTCGATCACGTCTTTCCGCGCTCGCAGCTCACGCCAGCGAAGATCAAGAAGGGCTGGTCCGATCAGGATGAACGCGATTTGGCGGAGTGGTACCGCGACCGGCTGCCGAACTTGCAGCTCCTGGAAGGGCCGGAGAACGTCGCCAAGAAAGACCAGAATCCGTTAGCCTGGGCCCAGGTCGCGTACAAGGGCCCGGCGTACGAAAGCTATCTGCAGCTCAATGCGTTGCCCGGGCTTCCCGCATCGATCGCGGATTTCCCGAACTGGTGTGAACGGCGATATAGGATCCTCGAACAACGCCTCGCCGACCTCCTCGGCGTAGACCTGTCGCAACCGAGCGAGGACGACGAGGACTCGGGTGGAATCTGATGGCCATGACCCTGAGCTTGGTAGGACCCTCAACGCCACGATTGTGCAGTGGCCGATCTGCCGCTGCCTGGCCCCGATCGAGTCTGGCCGATTCCCGCACAAGGCAACAGTCACCAGCCGTCGCGCCGAGCTGGTCGGGCGCAGTCACGACATCCTCGCCCCACCAAACCCCCTGACAGCCTCCACACACCTTAACTACCCGGCATTGTTTCTAGTTCGCCGAGGCCGTTGTGGTCAGCTCGCGCGAAGCGATCACCGTGTGAATATCGTTCGTGTTGGGCCTCGGACACACATTAAGCACACGGCCGAGGTCGTCGGACACGGTGGAGCTGGCGGTGCCGAAGCTGCGCTCTGGTTCGTACTTTCCGGACTGGCTGCTGCAGCACCGCCGGCGGGCCGAGCAGGCCCTGGTGTCGGTGGTGGCCACCAGCTACCTGCTGGGTGTGTCCACGCGGCGGGTGGAGAAGCTGGTCGAGCAGCTCGGGGTGGCGGCGCTGTCCAAGTCGCAGGTGTCGGAGATGGCCACCTACCTGGACGGGCAGGTCGAGGCGTTTCGTAACCGGCCCCTGGATAGTGGCCCGTACACATTCGTGTGGTTGGACGCGTTGACGATCAAGGTGCGGGAGGCCGGTCGCACGGTCAACGTGCACGCACTGATCGCGGTGGGTGTCAACGCTGACGGGCAGCGGGAGGTGCTCGGCCTGGAGGTCGCCTCGCAGGAGGACGGCGCCGGCTGGTTGGGGTTCCTGCGCTCGTTGACCGCCCGCGGGCTGGCCGGGGTGCGGCTGGTCATCTCCGATGCCCACCGCGGCCTGGTGGACGCGATCGCCGCCGCGCTGCCTGGCGCGGCGTGGCAGCGTTGCAGGACGCATTATGCCGAACTTCGGATTATGCCGATGTTGATGGTGGATCGCTTGCGGGGCGGGGGTTTCGCTCTGCCGAGGTCGGCATAATCCGTTGAGTTGATCGACGCTCTCCTCACCGATGGGTGAGAGG
>Ga0209382_10003429_pt1 | contig 21974 bp, 11 predicted proteins | sample SoiMetdeltSBSDD5_FD_187599 | JGI IMG/M metagenome (GOLD analysis project Ga0209382, IMG submission 187599) | Bulk soil microbial communities from a Populus tree surrounding site in Tennessee, USA - Soil MetaG P. deltoides SBSDD5 (SPAdes) (version 2) | ecosystem: Environmental > Terrestrial >...
ATCAGCAAAGATGCTTCGGCGAGCGGAATTGCTCCGTCCGGAAGTGTGACCAATTGTTGAAACGTTCGGCGGGATCTGGCACTCATAACGGTAGCGTAACACACGGGCTTGGCTGAATGTGGTGGAGGATACGGCTGATACAATGAGCGCATGCACGATGTTGTGATTGTCGGAGGCGGTGTCATCGGACTCGCAATCGCTCGTGAGATTTGCCGCAATCGTTCCGTGGTAGTTCTCGAGCGAGGGGCCATTGGTGAAGGCACGTCGTGGGCTGCTGCCGGAATGCTCTCGCCTCAGAGCGAGGCGGATCGTGCAGGTCCGTTCTTTGATTTCTCGCTGGCAAGTTTCAACATGTTTGAAAGATTCGCCGCTGACCTCAAGGCCGAATCGGGCATCGATCCCGGTTATGAACGTAGCGGTCTACTGCTGCTGTCCTCAACTGATGAAGAATCCGCAGTTCTCAGGCTTCGCGCTGAATGGCAGCAGCGTGAGGGGTTCAGTGCCGAAATCGTCAGCCGAGAACGGGCTTTGGAAATGGAGCCTCTCTTGACTGCAGACTTTCGCGACGCTCTCTATCTGCCCAACGATCAACAGGTCACTCCGCGAAAGCTGGTTGCTGCACTTGCCGAGTCATGCCGGAGACGCGGCGTGGAGATTCGTTCGGGAACCGCTGTCACCGCGGTCCTGAGCGATGCGGGCCGGGTTACCGGAGTGGTTGGCAATGGGAACGTCATACCTGCGGGGCAGGTCGTCCTTTCGGCGGGCGTTTGGAGCGGAACCATTGATGGGCTCGCGCCAAAGATTCCTGTGAATCCCCGAAAAGGGCAGATCCTGTCGCTGCAGATGCCCGAACGCACTTTTGGGCACATGATCCGTTGGGGTCACGCGTACTTTGTCCCCCGTCCAGACGGCGATCTGGTTGTCGGGGCCACAAACGAAAACGCGGGATTTGACCGCAGTCTCACTCCCGCCGGTATCGGCCGATTGCTGTCGGACGCACAGCGCATCTCCTCGCATGTTGGTTCGTACCCCATTCGGGAAACGTGGAGCGGCCTGCGGCCGGGAACGCCGGACGAACTTCCAGTCATCGGCGAATCTGCAATAAAAGGTTTGATTTACGCCACCGGTCACTATCGGAATGGAATCTTGCTGGCGCCGTTGACAGCTGTCATCATTGCCGGATTGATTGATGGATCGCAACTGCCCGCGGCGATCGAAGCTTTTAGTCCGATGCGATGGACGTTATAATTCCCGTTTGGCTATGAACCCATTTGTCTCTCTTGAGGAGAAAGTCCTTCGGAATGAACGCCTGTCGTTTGAGGACGGCGTCACTCTTTTTCGATCGAACGACGTCGTGGCGATCGGCCGGTTGGCGAATCATACCCGTGAACGGCTCAACGGCAACCGCGCGTACTACAACGTCAACCGTCACATCAATTACACGAACGTTTGTGTTATCGATTGCCAGCTGTGCCAGGGCGCATACGCGCGCAAGCCGGGCGAAGACGGCGGCTATGCGATGTTGCTTGATGAGGTGTTCGGATTTGCCGATCAGGAGTACACCGATTCGCTCACGGAATTCCATATTGTCGGCGGGTTGAATCCCGCGCTGCCGTTCAGTTATTACACGGATCTGCTCCGAGGGCTTCGCGAGCGCTTTCCGTCGGTTCACCTGAAAGCATTCACGATGGTCGAGCTGGACTTCTTCACGAAGATCACGCGGAAACCTCTCGAGTGGGTGATCGAGGAACTCAAGACGGCCGGTCTCGGCAGCTGTCCCGGTGGTGGTGCAGAGATCTTTGCCGAGCGGGCGCGACCGTTGATTGCGGGCCACAAGATTTCCGGTGACCGCTGGCTCGAGGTGGCGCGTGTGGTTCACAAGATGGGAATTCGTTCGAACGCTACAATGCTTTACGGCCACATCGAAACGATGGAAGAACGCGTGGACCATTGCATCCGTCTCCGCGAATTGCAGGACGAAACCGGCGGCTTCAATTGTTTTATCCCACTCGCGTTTCACCCAGAGCACACGGTGTATGCGCACCTGCCGACCACCACGGGAATGGACGATTTGAAGGTGATCGCCGTATCGCGGTTGCTGCTCGACAATTTTGCACACATCAAAGCGTATTGGGTCACGCTGACTCCTTCGCTGGCTCAAATCGCATTGCGATTCGGTGCCGACGATCTGGATGGAACTATCATCGAAGAGCGGATCATTCACGGAGCCGGCACGCCTACGACTCAAGGTGTGACTCGCAATCAGATCGAGCAACTGATCCGCGATGCGGGTCGTGAGCCGATCGAACGCGACACTTTGTACAACCCGGTCGAACGCGGGTTGAGGCCCGCAGCTACGAGTGTTTAAGCCAGGAGTAATGGCTCTCGCCAGGAGCCTTGTTCCGGACGGCATCTACCGCAGACTCGATCCTTTTGAAGCCGCAATTCAGGACTTTGTGCGCGATGTTGCGCGGACAACGAAGCCAGGAGCCGCAGTCCTCGATGCTGGGGCAGGGGAATGCCGTTTCAAGCCCTTGTTCCAACACGCGCGGTATTTCGGCGTGGACTTCGCCCAAGGTGATCCTCACTGGGACTACTCGAAGGTTGATGTTATCGGGCGACTGGAAGAACTTCCGTTTCAGGACACGACATTTGATCGTGTCCTGTCGATTGTTGTCCTCGAGCACACGCCAAAACCTGCGCAGGTGATTGAAGAATTCCGCAGGGTGCTGAAGCATGCAGGGACGGTTCACGTTGTGGTTCCACACATGTGGGAAGAACACCAGAAGCCTCATGACTTCTTTCGATACACATCCAGCGGTATCCGTTACCTGATGGAAAACGCGGGACTTCGCGTCAGCCGTGTGGAACCCATCGGGGGCTTTTTCTGGCAGCTCGGCCGGCGATTAATGGGCGTTATGGCGTTTGCTCAGCAAGGATGGCGCTGGATTTTGTTTCCTGTATTGGCGCCGGTGTTCGGCCTGATTCTGCCGTTGTGCTGCTATTATCTTGATGGCATCGACCATGAGCGGACATACACGCTCGGCTTCATCTGTGAGGGTTGGAAGGAATGAACGGCTCTGCTCTCAAAATCCGGAACCGCCTCAGCATCGCGGCAAGCTATTTTCGGCACAAGACCGTTCTGGCCGGCGGTCCTATCGAAATAACGCTGGAGAGCACGGCGAAGTGCAACCTTTACTGCCCCATGTGCCCGCGACACATCTATACGTTTGATAACGAGAACATGGACCTGGGTCTCTACCGAAAGATCGTCCAGGATTGTAAGGATTACGTGGAGTTCGTGTGGCCCTACGGTATCGGCGAACCCATGATCCACCCGAACATTTTTGAAATGATTCGGATCACGCGCGATGCCGGCATCCGGACCGGCATGTCCACCAACGCGACGCTGATGGATGAAAAGCGCACAGATATGTTGCTCGACTCGGGTCTCGACTACGTGATTCTCGCATTCGATGGTGCGTCGAAAGAAACCTATGAGAAGTATCGTATCGGCGCAACCTTTGAAAAGACTCGCGCGAACATACTCGGGTTCCTTCAGAAGAAGCTGCAGCGTAAATCGCAGATGTACGTTGTACTGCAAATGGTACTGCTAAAGGACAACATGTCCGAGATCGATGCCTACAGGAAGCTCTGGAACATTCCGGGTGTGGACGAAATCCGATTCAAACGCGACGAAATCCAGATCGATGGTTCTGCGAGTCCGCAGAGTCATCTGGCAGGACAACGTCGTAATCCGTGCCACTTGCTATGGCGCGGCCCGCTCTACATTCGCTATGACGGTCTCGCGTACCCGTGCTGCTATATGTACGATGAGCCTCCGGTCGGCGACCTGAAGAAGCAGTCCGTGATGGAAGTCTGGAATTCGAAAGAAATGGTCAAGCTGCGCCAGGCGCACGTCACTGGCGATATGACGGACTACCCCATCTGCCAGACATGCCAGGCGGCGCGGCCCAGCCTTCCTGCCTTTTACGGCAGCCTTGCCTTGAACAGCCTGACCGTTCGAAAAGCCGTTCCCGCCATGGAGAAGCTCGCAAGGTTTTACAACATCGGGGTATTTGAGCGAAACCGAAATACGCAGGCATGAAGACCGCAGAGGCGCAGAGGACTTACATCTCTGCGCCTCTGCGGTGGTCAGAAGTTGAGACGCATCGCAAGCTGCAACTGCCGCGACGTGCCCGTGCCGATTGTTCGATTGAGCCCGCTATTGATCAGACCGAAGCTGGCGGGTGACGTGAGGACGGTGCCCGGGTTGCCGGGTTGTGTCTGGTTGAACAGATTAAAGGCCTCGACCCTGAAAACCAGCGATGTGGCCTCGCTGATGCCCGTTCTCTTTTGCAAAGCCAGATCTACTTGCGATAACCCGGGACCATGCGCAATGGATCGTCCTGCGTTCCCCCAAGTCCTGCTGGCGGGAATGGCGAACGCGGCCGGGTTCAGCCACTGCTCGAACGTCCGCACTTCCGGATAGATTTGAACGCCTGGAACCAGGTTGGGCCGAGGGCTTCGGCTGTTGCCGTCCGGGAGGTCGTTGGTGCTGCGTGATATTGTGATCGTCAACGGCCGTCCTGTACGCATTGTCCAGATGCCGCTGACTTCCCAACCGCCAAAAATCTTCGACGCTGCTAAGCCCGAGCCGAGGAAACGCTGGCCTGCGCCGAACGGCAGCGCATAGATCCACGTGCTCGTCATCGTATGACGGATATCCTGCGCGCTGTCGCCACGGTCGCACGCGCGGCAGGAAACGTCCTGGGGCTGGGCGCCCTCGCCGCCGCCCACAGCTCCGTCATTAATGGAGTGAGACCACATGTACTCCGTTCCCCAGGTTAGGCCTCGGCCCGTGCGACGGTGCAGTGAGACCTGCAGCGCATTGAAGTTGCTCTTGCCGTCCTGCCGTTTCTCGTCGATGCGGCCGAAAGTCGACAGCGGCCGCGTACGGGTAATGGGATCGAGTACGTTGACGTCGCTCCGAGTAAACACATGGGTCGCGGAACTACCGACGTAGCCAACCTGCAGCGCAAAGCTTGCCGGCATCTCCTGCTGTATCGAGAGCCCCCACTGCGCGCTGTACATATCGCGGCGGTCGCGCTGTAGCGAGCGCGGCGTGATGCCGACCGCTTGAGCGATGACCAGGAAGGGAGCCACGGGATAGGAAAGTCCAGGCGCCTCGGCGGATGTGAGGGAGTAATTGTTCGCCATGTTGTCGAGCGCGGCGTTTACGTCGTCGATCTGACCCGGACCGTGATAGATACCTCCACCCAATCGAACCACAGTCTTCCCGTGCAACGCCTTCGGCGACCAGGCGATCCCGATTCTCGGATCGAAATTGTTGCGGTCAGGGAGGTACCATGCCGTCCCTTGCGGGCAAAAGCCGCGGCATTCGGCGACATCGAACACCCTGTATCGATCGTTCACCTCGCGGTTCAAGCCGTAATATTCGTAACGGAGCCCGAGGTTCAGCGTCAATTCGGGTCTCACGCGGAAGTCATCCTGCAGATAGGCGTAGTAGTACGACTTACGCGTCCCCAACACGGGGCTGCCGCTTCCAATGGCAACGTTGTCCACGCGATTCGCCAGCAGATCGTTGCGGCTTGCGAAGGACACCGAGACGGCGTTATTCAGCGGATCGGCAACATTCACGTGAGCGCGGCGGATCTCGCCGCCAAACTTCATTGCATGCGAGCCAAGCGTGATCGACACGTTGTCGATCAGCGAATAAGACGTACCGGTCTCAACCGACGCATTCGAAGAATTCAGCGTGGTGAAGCCGGACACGGAGATGGACTCAGCGAACGGAGAATAGTTCAGGCGATTGAGCGCGGAGCGGTTGAAACCGGTCTTTGCCTCGTTGACCACGGTCGGTGAGAAAACCCGCTGGTACTGCATGACGAAGTTCGAAGGCCGGAAGTAGCTTTCCTGCCGGTCACCCGGTACCACGGTCCGAGGCGAGATAATCGTGCCGTCGTCGATGTTGTAGCGCGCGAAGAACGTGTTCTTATCGTTGAAACTATGGTCAAAGCGCGCCGTAGCTGCGTCCTCGCGCCACTGCTGACTTGTGTTGGCGATCGCGCGGTCAACGTCGGCGTTGGATGTCGCCTCGACACCGAGCGGGTAGGCGTCCAGGATCTGACGAATGGCTGCATTCGTCGCGCGGGCGCGGAACGCCGCGCTCGGCACATCGTTGCGGAACGTCTGAGTTACGCGTTGCCGCAAACCTTCATAATTGGCAAAGAAGAATGTGCGGTTTTTGGCAATAGGGCCGCCGATACTTCCACCAAACTGGTTCAGACGGAAAGGCTGCTTGGAGGGGTCAAAAGGATTACGCGCGTCGAAGACGTCGTTTCGGACAAACTCGAAGATGCTCCCGTGAAATTCGTTCGAGCCTGATTTCGAGACAACATTAATCTGTCCGCCTGTCCCGCTTCCGGATTCGGCGGAGTAAAGAGCGGCGTTAACGCGGAATTCCGCGATTGAATCCGTGCTGATGATGAGGCGCAACGCGGCTTCCTGGCGGGGATCCTTTACGCCTGTGGCGTCCAGTCCGTCGAATGTCCAATTGTTGTCGTCACGTGCCCGACCAACAAAACGAATGGACTGCTGGTTGCCTTCGCCAGTGTTGATAGCGCCCGGCGCCAGAGCCATTAGACTCGCCCAGTGCCGGCCGTTGAGCGGAACTTCCCGCACGTGCTCGGAGCCGATGACCACCCCGACAACAGCCGAAGAACTGTCCAGCGGAGTCGCGAGAGCTTCTACCGAGACCGCCGTTTCGACGCCGCTTACTTCCAACCGGATGTTCATGGTTCTTCTATCGCCGACGCCCAAGCGCAGATCCGTCATCGTCACTGTTCGAAACCCCGGCAGCGCGGCCGTCAGGGTGTAGACGCCAATCGGCAACTGCGAAAACGCATAAGCCCCCGACTCCACGCTCAGCGCGTCACGTCGATGCCCAGTTTCGTTTGAGACGATTTGTATTTGAACACCGGAAACAACGGCCCCCGTTGTGTCCGTTACTGTTCCCGTCAACTCGGCCCTGTCAAGCTGCGCTAAGGCCGGGCATCCAAGTCCCAATAAAAACAGAAAGAGCGAAATCCTAGCCATCATCTCAGCACCTCCGAAAGAGGTCTTAAGCGTGTGGCTGGAATGTGTACGTGCTGTTACAGGGACATGAAAAATGGCGTTCGATCAGGCATTAACTGACTCTCGCATTCGAACCGCAGCCAGACGAAAATAACCCGCCCTCAGATATGATTGAGGCGTTTCTCCAATGAGCGTGGAGCGCGACTGGAGCGCATGCCGCGCCTGGCTCTATCGTGAATGATGGGCACTGCAATCGAGCCATGAATGGGCACAACCGCCAGTACACCAGGCGCAGCTTCTGGACAACTATGGCAGGCGCGATCGCCTCCTGGGCCATCAGTGGCGCCTGCCGAGTGGATAACGGCAACGGCGGGAGGCTCAAGGTTCGTCCGCACTCCGGTATGAATCAAAGTGCCACCGGTCAGATCATGCTCGGCCTGGAGCGCAATCGCGATGCGATTCTTCGGTTGCCGACGCGATCCGATTCACTTGTACCACTGCTGGTGATGCTGCACGGCGCAACTCAAAGCGCTGATGATATGCTGGAATACCTCGGTTCGGCGCCTGATGAAGCGGGAATTGCGGTACTTGCACCAAACTCCCGCGGTTACACATGGGACGCCATTCTAGGTAGTTTTGGATCGGACGTGGAGTTGTTGAATCGAGCGCTCGACCGAGTGTTTGATAAAGCAGCGATTGACCTCGCACGTGTCGCAGTCGGTGGCTTCTCGGACGGCGCGACGTATGCCCTCTCACTAGGACTGATCAACGGCGATCTCTTCAGTCGCGTTGTCGCCTTCTCCCCGGGCTTCGTGATCGAAGGTCCTCCAGAAGGAAGGCCGCGCATTTTCATTTCTCATGGAACGGCAGACCACATCCTTCCGATAGATTCCGGTGGCCGCCGGATCGCCACTACCTTGAAAGCGCGCGGCTACGACGTCACATTCCGCGAGTTTGCAGGCGATCATGAAATACCCCCGATATTGCCCGCGAAGGCTTGCTATGGGCCGCAACGAGTTAATCGAGCGCAACCTGCCACGTCGGGTTATTGCTGGGGCCAGGGCTTTTGGACAACCCTGTCAAACGCAGAGGAGCCGGAGCTGCCGGTGCCGCCTGGACGCAGTGGCTGCCGCGTTTTCATGTCGTATTTGTCGCCGGGCTTCAGTGCATAGAACAGCCCACCGACGGTCCGAAACGTTTCCGGCCCATCATGGTTCAATTGGCGCTGGTTATCGTAGATTAGAACAAAGCTACGGCCGATGACTTCGAATTGATCGCCTTGGACCACAATCGCGGTGTCTTCGTCGATCCCGATACCCAACAGACTCGGATGCGACTGGATAACACCGACCATGTCGAACTGCCGGTTCCTCACCAACACGTGAACGTCAATAGCTACGTTTCTTAACAAGCCAAAACCTCGCCGCCATTCCGATTTGGGCAGGCTCCTACCGCTGAACTCCTGTTCCGGATTGCGGCTGACGTTCATGAAGTCGCTCTGGATATGACCGCCGGCGGATCCTCCGCCGACAACACCGCCACGATCAAGGAGCGCGAGGACTTCTTTATGCACCTTCGTATCCAGGTACGCGTCCGCTTGTCTCCAAGGGCTCCCTTCTTCAAACCAGATTCCTCGCGCGGAGCGGATCGGCTTGACGAATTCTTCGGAATTGGCGATCTGCCGGCTGCGCGTGTGAAGAACCGACAGATTTCTCGCGCCGGCATCGCGAAAACGCTTCAAGCCGGCATAGCTTTGGTCATATTCGTCGGCGCTTCCAGAGGTCGGAACGATGAGGATGGGGGCGTCAGGTCCGCCGGCAAGTTCGACGAAACGTTCCAGGATGATGCCCGGCTTGTCGGCGCCGCCGCTCACAACGAGAGTCCCGCGCTTCGGTCCGATGTCCTGCGCGAGAACGGACACAGCAAAGACGAGCGTCATGATAGACACGAAGATGATCAACTTTTTCACTACTGCCTCCTTCGTGTTAGAAAGTGAACTTCAGGCCTACCTGCGCCTGAAAAGGATCACGCGCCAGGGAAGGCTTGCCGAATTGCGACGACCGCATGTTTCCGGTGTACTGCATGAAGTTCACACGATTGAAGACATTGAACATCTCCCACATCGCTTCCAGATTCTTCGATTCGCCGAGTTTGAATTTTTTTGAGGTTCTAAGATCGACCGTGGAGTTGGTGTCACCGCGGCCGGCATTGTAACTCACCCCTACTGGCCGATCGCGATTGGCGAGATCGCGATTGTCGTCCGCGCCTGTCGTAACGTTATATGGTGCGCCCGACGTGTATTGGGCAACGGCTCCGAGTTGAATGCCGAGTGGAAGGTGGTACATCACGTTAGCCACGATTCGGTGCCGCACATCGTTTGCAGACGGTCCCCAGTCCGCCTTGAGATCGTACGCATCGCTCGGACTGTCTGAAAATTCATTAATCCTGCCCAGCGTATAAGCCAATCGACCTGTGAATCCTTTCGTCAAGCGCTGCTCCACCTGGAACTGCATGGAATGAACCTTTTCAATATTGTTGGTTTCGAAGAGATTCAGAATTGCGCCGGACGCAAGCAGCGGAAATTGACCATTCGGCCCTAATCTCGCGTTCACGTTACGTGTCATAAAAAAATGCAATACGAACATGTAGACGTAATTTACGGAGGCGGCCAGGCCGGGCCGCAATTCATGCGTCACTCCGGCGGAGTATTGATGCATGTAAGGGCTGTCGGCGATGCGGCTCGGGACGCGGAACGACGTACCGCCTTGCTCTGACAAGATTGAGCGGTCTGAGGGGTAGTTGGGGAAGAAACTATTCGTGATACCGGTAAGGCGCGTGTCATTCGCAACGCTCGTCTCCCGATAGCCCGGATAACCCTGGATGATGCTTCGCATCGTTTCCGTCCAAAGTTGATCCACAAACAGTCCATAGCCCAAGCGAACGACTGTCTTACCGTTGTTCTTCGGATCCCAAGACAAGCCAATGCGCGGAGAGAAATTGGTCAAGTCGTTTGGAGCCGGCGCCCAGTTCTGGCCTCGCAGATCGCCCTGGATCACTCGAACATAAAATTCAAAGTCTGGAATGTTCGTCGGGTACGGTTTGCCGCTGAGGTCTCCACGCCAGAACTGAACATCGTAGCGAATACCGGCATTGACTGTAAGGTTCGGACGGATGCGCCACGAGTCGTTCAAGAACCCCGCAAAGAGGTTCACGTTCCGAGTGAATGCACCGCTGTCGAAGCCCCACACTGAGACTTTCCCTTTGACTAGCTCGACAGATTGCACGAATCGATATGGCAGAGTGGACGGATCGCTCGGGTTTACAGGCCGATCCTGCAGGAACTGGAAACTGCCGTTATATCCGCCTCCCACGCGAATGCCGTACACGATATTCGACTCTGCACCCCACTTGATCGAGTGATTTCCGGCGTTGTAACTCATCGTGTCCGAAACAATCCAGTTGCGCTGCTGCCGGCCTTGCGTGTTGTCTCGCCCAAACGTAATACCCGGGAAGCTGAGTTCAGGCCGGGTCTTTTGTGAATCCCTGAACAAAGTCTGAATCGATTTGTTGAAACGCACTTCGTTCACGAAGTTCTGCCCGAACAGAGAGGTCAGACTGGTGGTCAGAAAGTACGATTTCCGTCTGTCGTCATATCCACTATCGGCCGCCAGGTTGCCGCCGACCTGGGTGTTCGCGATGGTACGGCGGTCGTACACCCAAGTCGCAGCCAGGGAATGTTTCGGATTGATGGCGTGTGTCAGCTTGCCAAAGTAGTTGTTGAATCGAGACGGAACGGAAACGTCAGTTCGCGTGTCATATCCAAGCGAGTTGGCGAAATTCACGAGCGCCGCGGGGATGACAACCGAACTCGAGCGATCTGACGTCCGTCGCTCGTATGAAAAGAAGAAGTGCGTTTTATCCAACTTAATAGGTCCGCCAATCGTGACGCCGTATTGCGCGGCTTTGAACGGCGGCACTTGCTGCGAAAAATAATTCGGTTTGTCGAAGGCATCGTCCCTCAGAAAATAAAATCCATTTCCATGAAATTCATTCGTTCCCGACTTAGTGACGATATTGATGACGCCTGTTGCCGACCGGCCGAATTCGGCAGAGTAGGCGTTGGCCATGACCTGGAATTCCTGAATAGCTTCCTGGGCGAGTTGCGTGCGGGTGGCCGATGACAGGGATGAACCGCCGCCGGTGACCTCATCATTGAAGTCGACTCCTTCCAGCCACATCGACTTAAACCGTTCGGACATGCCGCCGAACGAGACCGAGTCCGTCTCGCTGCCGCGGGTATCGGATGCCTGGTCACTAACAACCCCCGGGGCGAGGAGAGCGAGATCAATAAAGTCCCGGGTCTTTAGCGGTAACTCTTCGATTTTTCGGTTGTCGATGAGCGTCTTGATCGCGTACTCCGTGGTTTCGACCAACGGAGCTTCCTCCGTCACAGTGATCGTTTCTGATGCGGTCGCCACCTCTAATCTGAAATCGACTTTCATTTGCGAGGCGACAGACACTTTGATGTTCTGCCGCATAACCGTGGCGAAGCCTGTGAGTTCAACAGTGACCGTATACTCGACAGGTGGTAACGCGTCGAATCGATAGGATCCCGCTTCGTTCGTCAGTGTTTCGCGGGTCGCACCAATTGCCTGATTCAGCAGCTTCACCGTCGCGCCTGGCAGTCGGGCTCCCGACGCGTCTGTCACGTCGCCGAGGATCGACCCTGCCGTCGACTGTGGGTACGATGGCACCGCAACAAACAGTGCCACAACGAGAGACGCTAGCAGGAACTTGTGAAAGTCCATATGTTCTCCAAGTGCTCCAGGGCGAAACCTCTGACAATCAGACTATTCGCCAGATGTTTTTTTGTTTGTGTCGTTGGAACGCGATTGCGGGATAGATACCATCGCCGGCCAAGGCGGTCAATTTCCTTTTTTTGGCCTTCGGTGCGGCGCGCGGTTCCCAATGAAAATTGAACATTGAACGTTGGCCATTTTTCCGGAAACGTTCAATGTTCAAAGAGTCATCTTAATTTTATCGCTCGAAGTACTCGCCCCAACGGGCCTCGTGGATCCCTTCAGAGTTGCGGGACGCATCGTCGATTTCGACAAAAGCAAAGCCGACATGCTTTCCAACCAGTGTCATGACGTCGATTCCGCGCACGCGGCGCGATGTGGTTTGAAGCCGGTGTATGTTGTGATGCGCCGTTGACATCATCGAAACAACCCGGCCTGGAATCATGAGTTGAGACTGGGTCTCTTGAACTTTGAAATTTCCCCGAGTGCCGAGATCCGGCGCTTTGCCGACGATATCGAAGTTGGAAATCCTGCACTCGCCTTCGAGTCCGACCGTGACGCCGTTGTAGTTTGGATGGTTGTGAGCGGGATACTTGAGCCCAGCCTCCATTGACCATTGAACGACAACGATGCCCGATCCTCGATAATTCAGGCCCGACCGAATGACTCCCTTGAACGGCTCGCCCAACGTGGCATTCGGCACACCCTCTGTTCGCGCAGCTAACGAAGCTACCTTGAAAAGGTAGTCATCCTCGTTCCGGATTGCGTCGGCGATGAGTTGTTGTGCCATTGATCCGACGCGCTTGACGAAATCGTCGAAGGTGAGTTTCTCGGACGACTCCGCGGCGGATCGGGCCGGGTCCTGAAAGCTTTCAAGAATGCCGAGAGCGGCCAGGGCAGGCATTTTCAATACGGCTCGCCGTTCGATTCTTAGGTTTGGACCGTTTTCGATCACAAGGCCTCCCGTCTTACTGATCCACTTCAATTTTCTTCATTTGAAACGCTTTGACGCCGCCGCGCTCGGTGATGACTCCCGTCACCGTCGCATGTTTGCCGGCCATACCTGCGACTTGATCCTTAACCGAAAACATCGTTTCACCAAGCAACAAATAGAACTGTCCGTCGTCCGCCAGGAAGCCGACCGAAACATTTCGGCTGATGCAAGCGTTCGAGCAGCCTGCATGATCTAAACCGTGGCCATGATTGATGATGAAGCAATGCTGGTCGAGGACTTCACCTTTTAGCGTGACCTCCCTCCCCTGGCCGATAAGGGTTGCCGCAAAGAACAATGCAATCAGACTCTTTTTCATAGATTCTCCTTTACTGAATGCAAACCGAAAGCACGATCGGCGCTATCTGACGCCACACCGCAAAAAAGGACAAGGCTCCCGAGGTGAGTTATTGGTGAGTTGAAGGTGAGTCCATTGAACTGAGTAGGCTGAACCGCACGGCACGCGTAAAATGGGCATGTGAAGAGCGAGCCACCGGAGAGCCAGATCTATCGTTTCGAGTCGTTTGTCTTGAATGGCATTGACGGACTCCAGGACGAATCGGGCGTCTCCATCAAGTTACAGCCGCAACCTCTTAAGCTGCTTAGTTTGCTGGTCAGCCGATCGGGCGATATCGTCACTCGCGAGGAGATCCAAAAGCACCTCTGGAACGACGAGACCTTCGTCGATTTCGAGCACAGCGTGAACTTCTGCATGCGGCAGATCCGCGCCGCACTGGGTGACGACGCGAAAGCCCCGCGATTCATTGAGACGGTTCCTCGCAAGGGATACCGGTTCGTTGCCTATGTTGAAGTCGCGGTCCCCTCAGCTCTTGACGGAAATCCTGTCAAGACAAGCGAAGCACCTCGACGAGCGCCACACCTGAGTCGCGTGGGTTCGGCGGCTGTGATAGTTGTGCTATTCGCGCTTGTGGGCTACTTCATTTGGCGAAGCCAAACAAACTCAAACGCTGAAACCCAAACGCAAAGGGCGTTGATTGCCGTGCTTCCCTTTCAACAGATCGGCGACGAAGCCAATCTTGCGTACTTGAGCGACGGCTTAACCGAAGAAGTCATCGCCCAATTGGGACGTATTCGTCCGGATCGCCTCGGTGTTATCGCTCGAAACTCTACAGCAAGTTTCAAGGCGGAGCCGCCCGATATCCGCAGCATCGTCGACAAGCTGGGGGTTCAATACGTACTTCTTGGAAGTGTCCGGAGAAGCGACGGCCGCACCCGTATTGCAGTTCGGCTGGTTCAGGCGAGCGATGAAAGTCAGATCTGGGCTCAGACTTATGAGAAGACCGACGGCGATGTCCTCAATCTGCAGGCCGCTGTGGCAGAGGATGTGGCAGGCCGCCTGACCCAGACCATTCTGCGCGAGCCCGTCAACCGGGTCTCGATCAAGCCTGAAGCAGAAGATGCATATTTGAACGGGCGATACTTATGGAACAAAGGCACGTGGCAGGATCTGGAACGTAGCCTTTCATATTTCGAACGGGCCACCTCGGCAGATCCTCAGTTCGCTAACGCTTATGCCGCGCAGGCAGATGTTTATCAACAGTTAGCCAGCAGTCGGCGTTTGCGTCCGCGCGACGCATTCCCAAAAGCCAAACGAGCAGCCGAACGCGCCATCGCTCTGGATCCGACGCTCGACGAGGCACACGTCGCTCTCGGGACAACTTTATTTCGATTCGATTGGGATTGGGCTTCAGCGGAAAACTCCTTTCGTAAAGCCCTCGAGATCAATCCGAGCTCCGCAACTGTACGCCACGATTACGCATGGTTTCTGATTTCAATGGACCGCTCCGAAAAGGGAGTGATGCAAATGAAAATGGCGCGCACGCTCGATCCTTTGTCGATGCGCGTCAATACCGACATTGGCTGGGCGTACCTTCAGGCGGGTCGCACGGATGAAGCCATTGAGTTCCTTCAGGGAATCCTCGAGCTCGAACCGGACATCGCCGCCGTCGAGCATTGCCTCGAGGCAGCCTTCACATACAAGCAAATGTATGAACAGGCTGCCGAACTGGCCACGAAGGCGCTAGTGCGTCGCGGTATAAAGCCGGAGGACCTTCCCGGATATCAGGCGGGCAATGCGAAGGCATCCATTGACACTATTTGGCGCTGGAAACTCCAAAATTTAGAACGTGATGATGCCAACGCATTTTCAATTGCTTCATACTATGCTTTGCTGGGCGAAACTGATGAGGCACTGCAGTGGCTCGATCGGGCATTCATTGAACGTGACGCTGCTCTCGTCAGCGTGCATGTCGATGTTGCCTTTCGAACGCTACGCAGCGATCCGAGATTCGAGGATTTCGTGAAACGGATCGGTCTACCCTGGCGATCACAAGCAAGCTCTACCGCTCGCCGATAATATAACGTTCAGGTGATGCCAGCGCCGCGTTTAATTCTTTGGCAAGCACGCGGACTCTTGGTTCGCGAACAATGGCTCCGTGATGACCGGGCACAGCGCGAACGTTGATTGTGCCCGACACCCACTTGGTCCATCCGTTTACTTCATCTTCCAGCATTTCCTTTGGTCCGTAAGTCGCGCGGAATAATGAGACCACACCGGGATATGGTTGCTGCGGTCGATAGTTCTGTTGGGCATGACGGCCGATGTCTTGGACGTGCCAAAAAGCTTCGGGGATCGTCTTACGTTGTTCGTCGACCACATTCGCTTTGAGATATCTTTTTATCAGCCTCGACGAAAACCTCTTAAGGCGCCGGCGTAGCCTCATCGATTTTTCGCGAAGGTATTCCTTTCTTTCCCTTCCTCTGAGCAACTGCAGGTTGCCGACGTGCATCCCGGCGCGGATCTTCAGCATTCCCCACCATCCTCCCGAGGATTGCCGGCGCCTGGCGCCATAGCCGGGACCGTAGGTATCGAACAATGCGAGAATGCCGATTTCTTCGCCCGCCTTTGTTAGCTGCTGAGCCATCTCGAAAGCCACCAATCCGCCGAACGACGATCCACCGAGAAAGTAAGGTCCCTTCGGCTGGAAAGCGCGAATCTGGGCGATGTAATCTCTGGCAATCTCCTCTAGCGGTAGAGTGACGGCCACCGCACGCTCCGCATCGCTGACGCCCCGCGCCTGAATGCCGTAGAAGGGACGCTCCGGGTCCAGGTATCGTGCGAGGTGATAGTATTCAACGACGTTGCCCCCAACACCGTGTACACAATAGAAAGGCTCCTTTGTCCCGTCGGGCCGGATTGGCACGACACACTCCCAGGTAGGTTTCCACTCTTTCTCGGCCAGAACCTCTATTAACTTTTCAATCGTCGGCGCCGCAAACAGCGTGGCCAATGGCAGATCGCGGCCCCACAGTTTCGTCATTTCCTGAAAGAGCTGCACGGCGGTCAATGAATGCCCACCCAGTTCGAAAAAGTTATCGCGAATCCCCACTCGTTCGACGCCAAGAACATCGGCCCACAGCTTTGCCAATCGCATTTCGGTCACGCTTTTCGGAGCCACGAACTCGCTCGCTCCCATCATGTCGCGGCGGTCAGGAGCCGGTAGGGCCTTGCGGTCGGTCTTACCAGTTGGACCTACCGGCAGGTTTTCCATGGGAACGAACGCGGTGGGAATCATGAAATCTGGGAGCTTCGACTTCAGGAAAACGCGAAGATCGCTTGGAACAACGTCTTTGCCGACAATGTATGCGACAAGCTGCATGTTGCCGGAAAGATCTTGGCGTGCGGCCACCACAACATCACGCACCGCATCTTGCTGGCGCAGGACTTCCTCAATCTCTCCAAGTTCAACACGTACGCCGCGAATTTTGACCTGCTGATCCACGCGGGCCAGCCATTCAATGCTGCCGTCAGCGCAATACCGCGCCAGATCTCCCGTCCGATAGAGCCTGTCTGAACCTTTCTCAAACGGGTTCAGCATGAAGCGATCCGCCGTCAGGTCCGGCCGCCTCCGATAGCCACGCGCAAGACCAGCCCCACCGATGTAGAGCTCGCCGGGAACTCCCACGGGAGCAGGTTCGAAGTTCGCATCGAGAATATGGGTTTGCGTGTTGGCAATTGGCCGTCCAATTTGAATCGGCCCTGCGGCCTCGACGCTGGAGAGAGTCGAATAGATGGTTGTTTCGGTCGGGCCGTATCCGTTCCAAACCGCTCCCGCGCGTTGCCTCAAGCGGTCGGCGAGATCGCGCGACAAAGGTTCTCCCGCGCTGAGCACTTTCAGATTTGGGTCACCCTTCCAACCGGCAGCGATCAACATCTGCAGCGTGGTCGGTGTTGCCTGGATCATCGTCACACCCAAACTTGCGATTTTCGCGGCAAGTTGTGGCCCGTCTGCAGCTGTCTCCCGACTGACAAGCGCGATCCGACTACCGGCGATGAGTGGCAGATACAATTCGAGCCCGGCGATATCGAAAGAGATCGTTGTCGCGGCCAACATCGTCTCCGCGCTAGTCATCGCAAGGCTTGCGTGCATGGATAGCAGGAGATTCGTCAGCGATCGGTGGGTGACCTCCACGCCTTTCGGTCTCCCGGAGGAACCAGACGTGTATAAGACGTAGGCCAAGGTGTCGGGTGTGGCCTCGTCCAACAGGTTGCAGTCTGGTTCGGCTGCGATCTTTGCTTCGTCCACATCGAGCTGCACGGAAGTAACAGCAGTACTCCCGAGTCGTTCGGAGTGACGGCTGTCGGTCAGCAGCAGAGCCATTCCCGAATCGTCGATCATGAAGTGCAGACGGTCGATCGGGTATGTGACATCGAGCGGCATATAGGCCGCACCTGCTTTCGATATCGCGAGCAGCGCTACCAGCATTTCCGGCGATCTTTCGATCGCAACTCCGACGAGCACTTCCGGTCCGGCACCGCGCTCCCTCAAGTAATGGGCCAGACGGTTTGCGCGCGAATTCAACTCCGCGTAGTTCAACGTACGGCCTTCGAACGTGATGGCCTCCGAGTTGGGATCGGTACGGGCCCGGTCTTCCAGGAAATGGTGTACCAGCCGACTCTGCACGGGCGAACCGGTTCTATTCCAGTCGAGAAGCAGGCGCCGTTCCGACTCGGTGATGATCGGCAGGTGCGCCACCGACTGATCCGGATCTAGGACGATTGCATGAAGCACAACGCCCAGGTGGTCCAGCATGCGCCGGATTCGTTGCGCGTCGAACAAGTCCGCGTCGTAGCTGAGTGTCGCTCGTAGCCCGTCATCCGCTTCAACCATAGTCAAGGTCAGATCAAACTTCACATTCGCGTTGCGCTCTCCCCGGCGTGTTAGCTTTAGCCCTGGCCATTCCCGCGGCCGAAGACGCTGCTGTTCGAGAACGAACATTGTCTGAAAGAGTGGTGAGCGGCTCAGGTCACGCTGCGGGTCGAGCTCCTCGACAAGTCTCTCGAACGGAATATCCTGGTTCTCGTAAGCCTGGAGACAGGTCTCTCGAACCCTCTCAACCAATCGCGCAAACGTAGGGTTGCCGCTGAAGTCGCTTCGAATGACCAGCGTGTTGGCGAAGAAACCAATCAGTTTTTCGACCTGGAGGTTGCTGCGGTTGGCGATTGGTGTGCCGACGCGAATATCCGTCTCGCCCGTGTAGCGGTACAGCAGCGTCTTGAAAGCTGCGAGCAAGGTCATGAACAGAGTGACACGTGATCGTTTGCTGAGAGCGATGAGTGATTCCAGCAACTCCACAGAGAACTGAACCGACTGCCGGCCGGCGGGACGGTCTGGATTGAGCTTGCGTGGGCGGTCTGACGGGAGATCGTTCGTTACCGTTCCGGTACCCAGCTGCTTTCTCCAATATTCCAACTGAGCGTCGACGATATCGCCCTGCAGCCACTCTCTTTGCCAGGCGGCGAAGTCTGCGTATTGAACGGGCAATTCCTCGAGCCGCGCAGGTTCGCCTTTAAGTGCAGCGGCGTAAAACGTCGCAAGCTCACTCAGGAAAATATCTGCGGACCAGCCATCAAAACTGATGTGGTGAACGGTAATTGCCAGTACATGTTCATCCGGACTGACTCGGATCAATCTTGAACGGAGTACCGGCCCGGACTTGAGATCAAACGGCTGGTCTAGGGACTTCGCCACCAACCTCGTGGCTTCAGCTTGCCGCTGATCTTGCGAAAGTTGGCTCACATCGTCGACAACGAGAGGTACGTAGTCATTTTCAGCGACTATCTGTATCGCCAGGCCGTCCACCCAGCCGAAGGACGTTCGTAGAACCTCATGGCGTTGAACCATGGCATTCAGACTCTGTTCGAGCGACTTAACGTCCAGCGATCCGTTGAGGCGATAAACCATCGGTACGTGATACGCCGACTTGGCTGGTTCGATCTGCTCCAGTACCCACAGTCGCTGCTGCGCAAACGACATGATCTGCCGCCCAGGATGCGGTCTCCGCAGGATAGGTAGTCCCATCTCGGATTTCGATCGTCTGCTGGAAAGATGGCCACCGAGTTCAGCGATCGTCGGAAAGTCGAATAAAACTCGCAGGGGAAGCGTGGTCTGGAACGTTTGATTTACTCGTGTCATCAGACGTATTGCGAGGAGCGAATGGCCGCCTATTTCAAAGAAGTTGTCATGGATGCCGATCGACGGTTGAGCGAGAACTTCAATCCAAAGACCCAGTAGCAATTCCTCGACGGGTGTCCTGGACTCTTCAGATTCTCGAGCCCGCAACGTGCTTGTCATCGCCAAACTTTGCAACGCACGTCGATCGATCTTCCCGTGCGTCGTCAATGGGAATGACTCCGTCGCGAAAAAGCTGGAAGGAATCATCGGTTGTGGGAGTTTGGCCCGCAATCGGCTTTTCAATTCGGTGACCAACGTTGAAAAGTCGTACTGCCGATCGTGAATGATGTAAGCGATCAACTGCTTGTTTCCGGAGTCTTCTCGTACATCCACGATCGCATCCTTAATACCGGGTTGTTCCCGCAGGACTGTTTCAATTTCGCCGAGTTCGATTCGATAGCCGCGTAGCTTTACCTGATGATCCGTGCGCCCACAAAATTCCAATCGGCCATCGGACAGGTATCGAACAACATCACCCGTTCGATACAGACGCCTGCGATGTTCGCCGGCAAATGGATCTGGCACGAACGATTGCGTTGTGAGCTGCGGTTCGCCCCGGTAGCCGCGGCCGACTCCGGCGCCGCCAATGTAAAGCTCTCCTCGAACTCCTGTCGGAACCGCCTGCATATTCCTGTCCAGGACGTAGACTCGAACGTTCGACAGTGGGCGGCCTATTGTAATTCTGTGTTCCGGATTCGTCTGCACGCGTTCCCATGTCGCTGCGACGGTCGCTTCAGTGGGTCCGTATAAATTCCACACTTCCAGAAACCTTGTAGACAAAGACTCCGCGAGATTGGGGCTTAAGGCCTCACCTCCACAAATCGCTTTCAGGCACGGGTTTCCTTTCCAACCGGTATCCATCATGGCCTGCCACATGGACGGAGTCGCCAGCATGAAAGTGGTGTCCCCCACATCAAGCCTTCGCATGATCCGCGAGAGATCTCGGACGTCCTCTGCTGCCGCCACCGTGACTTCGGCTCCCTGCGTTAATGGCAGCAACAAATCGATGACCGCTGCATCAAATGTGAGATTCGAGATCGCAAGTACACGATCTGCGTCTGTAAGGTTCACTTGCCGTGGCGCGGATTGTAAGAAGTTCGAAAGGTTCCGATGTTCGATCTCGACGGCCTTCGGTGGTCCCGTGGAGCCCGATGTGAAGATGAGGTAGGCCAGATCGTCAGGTTGGGCAGTGCTGGTGAGATTGGCTTCGTCCTTACCGGAGATCGTCCGGCTTTCGGCGTCGATACAGATGGTTCTCACGCCTGTGGACGACAGCCGGTCCTTCAAATCGGAGTGCGTCAGCAACAGCGAGGCAGAGGCGCGGCCTTGCATGAACTGAAGACGATCGGGCGGGTAAGTCGGATCCAACGGCAGATACGCGCCGCCGGCTTTGAAGACGCCGAGAACGGCGACCACCATCTCGATTGAGCGTTCCAGACCAATGCTCACGACCACGTTCGGTCCGACCCCCAGCTCCTGCAGGAATCTCGCCAGCCGGTTCGCTTCCGCGTTAAGTTCGGAATACGTCAGCCGGGTGAGGGGATCTTCAAAAATGAGTGCCCGTTTGTTCGGGAACTGAGCCGCGCGTTCTTCGATCAACTGATGGATGAGGCGGGGCGGGACGTCCACCGAGAGAAGGTTTCTTTCAACTATCAGTTGATGCTTCTCGGCAGCCGTGAGTAATGGAAGCGCGCGCAATTGCCGGCCCGGATCGAACACAGCGGCTTCGAGCAGGATTTGAAAATGTTCCTGCATGCGCTCAATAGCTTCCTTTTCGAATACTTCGATGGCGTATTCGATTGTGAAGCGGATCCGGTCATCCGGTTCGGCAACAAACAAAGTCAAATCGAAAACCGCTATCCGCTTGCTGATTTCGAGTCGACTTATCTGAAAGCCCGTAAACTCCGCCTGGTACGACGGCCCGGCGGCATCGATCATCACTTCGAAAAAAGGACTTTCACTCCGACTCCCGCTCCGGCTTCGCCCGGGACTCAGAACTTCAACCAGTTTGTCGAACGGCAACTGCTGATGAGCGAAAGCGTTCACCGTTGTATCGCGAACCCGATCCAGCAGTTCGGTGAAGGTCAGGTCACCTTCGAGTTTTGTCCTCAAGACGACCGTATTGGCGAAGAAGCCTATGACTGGTTCGGTTTCCATCGGCTCTCGACAAGCGACGGGAGTTCCGACAGCGATGTCATCCAACCCCGTATACCGGTGAAGCAGCGTCTGGAATAACGCCACGACTGCGGTGAAGACGGTCACTCGTTGCTTCCGGCAAAACTCGCGGAATGCGACGGTCAATTCGAAGGGCAGCTCGAAGGATTTCCTGGCGGCTATGTGCGAACGATCAGCGGCAGACAGACGAGCGAACGGCAGTTGAAGCATCGGGGGCTCGTCACGAAGTTGCTCGCGCCAGTGCGCCATATCGTGATCGAGAGAACCGTTGTGCAATTGCTCGCGTTCCCACACTGCATAGTCGGCATACTGGATCGGCAACTCAGGCAGTTCTGCGGGCTCGCCGCGGATCGAAGCATTGTAGAGGGCCGCCAA